>Ga0182736_1003619_pt1 | contig 10270 bp, 10 predicted proteins | sample eDN5th30CKraftBY_FD_128882 | JGI IMG/M metagenome (GOLD analysis project Ga0182736, IMG submission 128882) | Enriched backyard soil microbial communities from Emeryville, California, USA - eDNA 5th pass 30_C Kraft BY (version 2) (version 2) | ecosystem: Environmental > Terrestrial > Soil >...
AAATCGGTGCACGGCACCTTGGTCGGCAGCCTGTCCGGTGCCATGCCTCCGGTGATCGGCTACTGCGCCGTGAGCAACAGCTTCGACCTGGCTGCGGTAACCCTGCTGGTGATGTTCAGCCTTTGGCAAATGCCGCACAGCTTTGCCATCGCGATCTTCCGCTTCAAGGATTACAGCGCTGCCAACATTCCGGTTCTGCCGGTGGCACGTGGCATCCTCGCGGCGAAAAAGCAGATCGTGCTGTACGTGCTGGCCTTCGTGCTCGCCACCCTGATGCTTACCCTCGGCGGTTACGCCGGCCTCGGCTACCTGGCCGTGGCCGCTGCCATGGGCCTGTACTGGCTGTACATGGCCTGGGGTGGTTACAAGGCTGAAGACGATAGCAAGTGGGCCCGCAAGGTGTTCGGCTTCTCCATCCTCACCGTTACTGCCCTGAGCGTGATGATGGGTGTGGACAGCCAGACCGCTGCGGACGTGCTGATGACCTACGCTCGCTGAAACTGCTGCCTGTTTCACGAAAACCCCGGCCTCTGCGCCGGGGTTTTTTTATGGGTTTTTCTGTGCCGGCCTCTTCGCGGGCAAGCCCGCTCCCACAGGCATTTCGCAGGTTTTGCGTGTGGCGCGGTCCCGGTGGCAGAGGGCTTGCCCGCGCAGAGGCCGGCACAGGGAAATATAAATTTTATATTTTCAAATAATAGATCTGAAAAAATATAACAAAACAGGAAATTATCCTTTACGTGTATCATGTTTCGGGATTATCTTCTGATTCAGGCCGCCGCATCGGCCAGCGTCGCTCGGACGGTTCCGGGCGCTTACGTACTCAGAGGAAGCCATGGCCAACCCAGGTTCGCCGCGCCGCTTTGCGCGCATCGATCGTCTCCCCCCTTACGTCTTCAACATCACTGCCGAGCTCAAGATGGCCGCCCGCCGCCGTGGCGAGGACATCATCGACCTGAGTATGGGCAACCCCGATGGCGCCACTCCGCCGCACATCGTCGAGAAGCTGGTACAGGTCGCCCAACGTGAAGACACCCACGGCTACTCCACCTCTCGCGGCATCCCGCGCCTGCGCCGGGCCATTTCCAACTGGTACAAGGATCGCTACGAGGTCGACATCGACCCGGAAAGCGAAGCCATCGTTACCATTGGTTCGAAGGAGGGCCTGGCCCATCTGATGCTGGCTACCCTGGACCAGGGCGACACGGTGCTGGTGCCCAACCCCAGCTACCCGATCCACATCTACGGCGCAGTGATCGCCGGTGCCCAGGTGCGTTCGGTGCCGCTGGTACCGGGTGTGGACTTCTTCAACGAGCTTGAGCGGGCCATCCGCGAGTCGATCCCCAAGCCTAAGATGATGATCCTCGGCTTCCCGTCCAACCCTACCGCCCAGTGCGTGGAGCTGGACTTCTTCGAGCGAGTGGTGGCCCTGGCCAAGCAGTACGACGTGCTGGTGGTGCATGACCTGGCCTATGCCGACATCGTCTACGACGGCTGGAAAGCCCCGTCGATCATGCAGGTCCCGGGGGCCAAGGACATTGCGGTGGAGTTCTTTACCCTGTCCAAGAGCTACAACATGGCCGGCTGGCGCATCGGCTTCATGGTCGGCAACCCTGAGCTGGTCAGCGCCCTGGCGCGGATCAAGAGCTACCACGACTACGGCACCTTCACCCCGCTACAGGTCGCGGCCATTGCGGCGCTGGAAGGCGACCAGCAGTGCGTCCGCGACATTGCCGAGCAGTATCGCCAGCGCCGCAACCTGCTGGTCAAAGGGCTGCACGAACTGGGCTGGATGGTCGAGAACCCCAAGGCGTCGATGTACGTGTGGGCGAAGATCCCGCCGGAGTATGCGCACCTGGGTTCGCTGGAGTTCTCCAAGAAGCTGCTGGCCGAGGCCAAGGTCTGTGTGTCGCCGGGGATCGGTTTTGGTGACTATGGGGACGACCATGTGCGCTTTGCTCTGATCGAGAACCAGGACCGTATTCGCCAGGCTATCCGCGGAATCCGGCAAATGTTCCGGGCTGACGGTTTGGCTCGCAAGTAAGCCTATCGGGGCTGCAAAGCAGCCCCAACTACCTCTTGGGTGAGCTTTCCGCCTGCCTTCTGGTTACCCGTACGCCTACCTTCAGCACTCATTTCTCACCAAAGAGATCCCCATGAGTGTCTTCACCGCCTACTTCTGCGGCACTGGTTCGCACCGTTTTGACGACGCCAATCCCAACTTCTGGAATGGCGAGCTGGTCTCGACCCTGGCCAGCAACGACCAGAGCCGGGAATTTGCCCACTGGATCGCCGTCGACGGCCCAGGCAGCGGCAACCTTCAGGATGACAACCTGTTCGTCGTACCCGGCGGCTATTTCAACTGGACTGGCCAGCTGTTTGGCCGCGGCTGGGAGGAGAACGTCAACCATGTGCTGCAGGTCATCAAAGGCGAAAGCAGTTGGCGGCGCACCAAACTCAGTGAGCAAGAATACGAGCGGCTGAAAGCTGCCGGCGTGCCGATTCCGGATGTTTCTTCCTCCGCCTCATGGTTCTGGCGAACCTACGACTACGGCGATCGCCACCCAACCCCGCAGGAACTGCAGGAGCGCATCATCAGCATGTTCCGCAAACCGCGCCTGCCAACCCAGGTCAACCTGGTGGGCTGGAGCAGGGGAGGAATCAGCTGCCACATGCTGGCCAATGCCATGGCGCAAGACCCTGTATTGCGGGGCATACCGGTGAACATATTTGCCATTGACCCGGTGCCTGGGGTCGGTAACGTGCAAGCCGAGCGCGTAACGTTGGCTGATAACGTCAAAGAGTACGTAGGCTTCTACTCGAGGGATGAGCGCTCCAAAGGTTTTGCCTGCGTGATCCCTTCGGTCGCCAGAGGGACACGGATATGCGTTTATCCTATGCCGGGCCGTCATGCCACACTGGTGGGCAACGCCTCGGCTGATGGCGCAGGCGATGGCAAGGTGCTGGTCGAACCTGGGCTGATCGTTCGCCACTTTGCCGAGGTTTGCCTGACCCGCTGGGGCGTGCGACTGGACAAACGTCTGGCCTTGAGCAGCAGCCAGTTGATGAAGTATCACCAGGTCATGGCGGCCGCCGACAGGCAGTATCAGGCCATGCGCAGTAAGTCTTACACGGTACTCACCGAGGGCGATGAGAACGATCGTCTGGTGCATTGTGGTGAGGTGCATACGCAGTTCAGCAAGGTACAGGGAGGCAACTACAAGCCGAGCGCAGGCCTGGGTTTACAACGCTGGGATGCTGAAGCCTACCAACCCATCTGCTAGCTGAAAGGGGGCGGCCGGTGAATGCACTGGTCGCCCTTGTTCAGTGGCCGGATCAGCGGCAACTTTTTTTGCATTCCCCCTCTATCCAGCGGCCCCTGGTTGGATTAAAAATGGCGCCGCGGGCCAGCCCCGATAACAACCACCTTCCCTCCGTGACATCATGTCTGAATATAACCCTTGCCTTGACTGCGGCGCCTGCTGCGGGTACTTCCGTGTGTCCTTCTTCTGGGGCGAATGCCAGTCTGCCGGGGGCTTAGTGCCGGACGACCTGGTGGTGCAGATCAACCCCACGCGCGTTGCCATGATCGGCACCGATGCCAAGCCTTGCCGCTGTGTCAGCCTTCAGGGCGAGATCGGTAAAGAGGTGGCTTGTACGATTTACGCCAACCGTTCCAGCCCGTGCCGCGAGTTTGATGCGTCGTGGGAGGGTGGGGTGCATAACCCGAGCTGTGATGATGCGCGGGCAGCGTATGGCCTGCCGCCGTTGACTCCGCCAGAGGCCAACGAGCCGCATTGGCCGGATGATGGGGCTGAGGTGGCCTGAGCGTTTTTCGTTAGCCTGTATTTCAGGCCAGTGATTCCTGTGAAGGACACGCGCGCCCCTTGGTGCATGGCGTGCTATCGCGTTGTACAAACAAGGCGGTTGCGCGCGGCTGTCACAGGCATAACTGACCCGAAACGAATGGTGCGCGTTGGTGCAGGCTGCACTGGCCCGAAACGAATGGCGCGCGTTGGTGCAGGCTGCACTGGCCCGAAACGAATGGCACGCGTTGGTGCAGGCTGCACTGGCCCGAAACGAATGGCACGCGTTGGTGCAGGCTGCACTGGCCCGAAACCAATGTAGGAGCGAGCTTGCTCGCGATGCGCCGCGCGGGCGGCGCTCGATTTGCGCACCACCACAAAAACCAAGGCATGCACACGGTGGCCCTGTCGCAATCTGCAATTGCAGGGGTTGAGTAATGGCCTGATGTACCTGTCGGGTGGGCCGGTAGCGGCTGGCAGGTGCATGCCTTGAGTTGTTCGTCGCCTATGAGATCGAGCGCCGCCCGCGCGGCGCATCGCGAGCAAGCTCGCTCCTACATTTGTTTCGGGCCAATTATTCCTGGGGGAGTTGCGCGCGACCCCTTGGCGCATGGCGTGATATTGCGTTTTTCAAACAAGGCGGTCGCGCGCGGCTGTCACAGGCATAACTGGCCCGAAACGAATGGCACGCGTTGGTGCAGGCTGCACTGGCCCGAAACGAATGGCACGCGTTGGTGCAGGCTGCACTGGCCCGAAACCAATGGCACGCGTTGGTGCAGGCTGCACTGGCCCGAAACGAATGGCACGCGTTGGTGCAGGCTGCACTGGCCCGAAACGAATGGCGCGCGTTGGTGCAGGCTGCACTGGCCCGAAACCAATGTAGGAGCGAGCTTGCTCGCGATGCGCCGCGCGGGCGGCGCTCGATTTGCGCACCACCACAAAAACCAAGGCATGCGCACCATGCACACGATGGCCTGTCGCAATCCCCGGTCATGTCTGCCCACTCACACTCTGTAACCGTAAACCTCATTGGGCCCGCCAGACATCGCTATCCTGCCCTGGACATGTCTTTCAAGGATGACCACATGCCCAAACCCCATGGCTGTCTACTACGTCGCGGAAGGTGTTCGGAGCCTGGCCGGCTGTACATGCTGACTTCGGTTACCTATCACCGCCGTCCATTGTTCCTGAACTTCCAATTTGCGCGCTTGGTAATTCAATTTCTTCGTAGAGCAGATCAGGAGCACCATTGCCGGTCATTGGCCTGGGTCGTGATGCCCGACCATGTACATTGGCTGCTTGAGTTGAAAGACGTGACACTCGGGACATTGATGCAGCGTTTCAAATCCCGAACCAGCCATGCTTTGCGCAAAGCTGGAGCAAGGATGGTGCCGGTCTGGCAGGCGGGTTATCACGACCGGGCTTTGCGTCATGATGATGATGTGGTGAAGGTCGCCAGATATATCATCGCCAATCCGCTAAGGGCAGGATTGGTCTCCAGGATTGGGGATTATCCACACTGGGATGCGGTCTGGCTCTGAGGGCATGCCTTAAGGGACAGGAATGACTGGCCCGAAACAAATGTAGGAGCGAGCTTCGCTCGCGATGCGCCGCGTGGGCGGCGCTCGATCTACGCGCCCCTGAAGATCCCAAGGCAAGTCTCCTCAAACACACTCCATAACCCAAGACCTGCCCCACCCCACCCACATGACGTTAAACTGTCATCTCCCCAGCAATGGACAGGAGATCCGGTGTGACCCCACCCCGCAGTTTCCCCAGCGACCTCTGCCTCGACAGCCCACGCCTGCAATTGCGCCCCATGCGCCATGCCGATGCCGCGCAGTGGCTGGCGATCATGGCCGACCCCGAGGTCATGCGCTATTGGCACCATGCACCCTGGCAAGACCTGGCCGAGGCCGAAAGCGCCCTGGCCGCCGACCGCGAAGCCTATGCCAATGGCGACCAACTCAAGCTCGGTATGTACCGCCGCGACAACGGCGAACTGATCGGTATGGTCCAGCTGTTCAATATCGATGACGTTTCCCGTCGCGGCGAGATCGGCTACTGCTTGGCCAGTTCGGTGCAGGGCAGGGGATATATGGATGAAGCCTTGACCTGCTTCATCGACTACATCGCCAATACGCTGCATATGCGTCGTCTCGAAGGCGAGATCGACCCGCGCAACCAGGGCTCGGCACGCACCCTGGAGCGCCAAGGTTTTGTGCTGGAAGGCACCTTGCGCGCGCGCTGGTGCGTGGCTGGCGAGCTGTCCGACTCGGGTATTTACGGCTTGCTGCTGGAGCCGCCAGTAGTCTGATCTCGTAACACCCGAGCGTGAATTTGGAAGCGGGGCAGGGCCTGGGTTAAGGTCGTAGGCTGTCCCGTTTCTCTCAGGAATCCCCTTTGCCCGTTTTCTACCTGAGTATCAGCCTGCTGCTGTATTTGCTCGCCCTGTTCTTTGATGGCGCACTGATGGGCGGCGAGCGTCACATGCCGGCCCTGCAGATGCTGCTGTACGGGCCATGGGGCATGCCGTTCGGCTTGTACCAATGGTTCGCCAACCCACTGCTGGCCCTGGCGATCCTGGCTCATCGGCGGTTTCGCCGGCTGGCCTTGCTGGCCGGGCTTGGCGCAGCGTATCTGGCTGCCAGCAGTTTTGGCATCGACCGCTTGCCGGATAACCGCACCTACGAGTTTCATGACCTTACCGGCTTTGGTGCAGGCTTCTACCTGTGGCTGACAGCGATGGTGGTGTTTTGCCTTGGGCAGGCCTGGTTTTGCTGGAAGGCGCGAAGAGCTGACGACGTGCCAGGCTGGAACTGGCTTGATGTCGCCTTGATTGCCGCCCTGGGGGTAACGTTGTATGCAGCGACGCAAATGCCCTCGCTGCGCTTCGAACCAGGCAAGGTGCTGATGCCCCCGGAGCAGCCGCAGACGCTTTGATACCCACAAGGAGGGTTAGCATGACCAAGCATTACCTGGCAGGCCTGGCACTGGCTTGCGTGCTACCGGTAGCGATGGCGGACGACTACACGGCGGCCTACGGACAGTGCATGGACAAGGCCTCCAGCACCGTGGCCATGAATGCGTGCATCGGGGCCGAAACGCAAGTGCAGGACCAGCGGTTGAACCGGGTGTACAAGCAATTGATGGGCAAGCTGGATGCCGGTCAGCAGAAGAGCCTGCGGGATGTACAGCGCAAGTGGCTGGCCTACCGTGATGGCAATTGCCAGTTCCATGTACAGGCCAGTGGCGGGACCATGGCGCAGTTGGAAGGTGGCACCTGCATGATGGACATGACCCGCGCCCGCGCGGCGGAGCTGGAGCGGGTGCTTAGCCCTGGGCAGTAGCGCCTGTTCAGGCATGATTGGCCCACTTTTGCAGGCGCGGGTTTAGCCGCGAACACCGGCTTTGCCGGTGTCATGCACCGCGTTGTCTTCTTCGCGGGTAAACCCGCTCCTACAGAGACTGCAAGGTGCTGGTTCTATTTGCGCGGTTCGCGCAGCGCCCGGGCCTTGAGGTACTCGCGCACTTCCACGGCATCCCCGGCAAACTCGATGCGCTCGGCCTTGGCTGCGCGCTGGTAGGCATACATCGGGTCGTAGTACTCGTTCAGCAAGCCTTCGATCCAGCCCCGGTGCAGGTCTACTGCGCCGCTGCGCTGCTGCTCTTCCAAGGCTTCGCGCAGCATCTCGGACAAGCGCTGATGGCGCTCTCCACCCAAACGCTTGTAGATATTGGCCATGCTCTGCAGCATGCGCTCGGCAAACAACCGGGGACCGTCTTCCTCACCATGCACGGCGTTGAACTCGGCGCTCAGGTTGACCACGTAGTCGCGCAGGATGCGCTCCACGCGGTTGGTGAAGCTGTCTTCAAGCCACACCAGCGGGTAATGCTGCATGCCTTGGTACAACTCCAGCGGCACCGTGCAACTGCCAACAATGCGGCCTTCATCTTCCAGCACAAACTGCCCGATACCGCGGGCGCGCTTTTTCAGCACGTCGATTGCCAGCTGGTTTTCAAAGTCGATCTGCGCCGGTTGCGCCGTGGCGCGCTTGCCGAAACTGGAGCCGCGATGGTTGGCGTGGCCTTCAAGGTCGAGCACGTTGTCCAACTGGTGCAGCACATCGGTCTTGCCGGTACCGGTCAGTCCACCGACCAATACGAAATCACATTGCTCCACCGCTTGCTGGGTAGTCTCCAGCAGGAAGGTACGCATGGCCTTGTAGCCGCCTTTGACACGCGGGTACTGAATGCCCGCCTCATCGCGCAGCCAGCCCTGCACGATCTGCGAACGCAGGCCGCCACGGAAGCAGTACAGGTAACCGTCAGGGTGTGCCTTGGCAAACGCTGCCCAGGCCTCCAGACGGGCCTGCTTGGTGGCGCCACTGACCAGCTGGTGGCCCAGGGCGATGGCGGCGGTCTGGCCCTGCTGCTTGTAGCAGGTGCCGACCTTCTGCCGCTCCTGGTCGTTCATCAGCGGCAGGTTTACCACGCCAGGGAAGGCGCCTTTGGCGAATTCGACGGGGGCGCGCATGTCCATCATCGGCACGTCGTCGAGGAACAGCTGACGGAAGTCGGTGCAGTCGGGGCGCATCAGATCACCTCGACCGCATGGCTCTGTCGCTCGACCAGCTTGCCGATCGGAGACAGTTTCAGGCCTAGTTCCGCAGCCTCGGCGAGGAACTCGGCTTCACCCTCCGGGGCCACTGCTACCAGCAAGCCACCGCTGGTTTGCGGGTCGCACAGCAGGTGCTTCTGGTCGTCGCTCAGGGCGCCGATCTTGTGCCCGTAGCTGTCGTAGTTGCGCAGGGTTCCACCGGGGATGCAGCCCTCGGCCAGGTAGTGGTCGACGCTAGGCAGGCGTGGCACGGCGGCATAGTCCAGATGCGCGGTCAGGCCGCTGCCTTCGGCCAGCTCGACCAAGTGGCCAAGCAGGCCGAAGCCGGTGACGTCGGTCATGGCCTTGACCCCGTCCAGCTTGCCGAAGCGGCTGCCGGGCGTGTTGAGGGTGCACATCCAGTCGCGGGCCAGGCCCTGGTCCTGCGCGCGCAGCTTGGCCTTCTTCTCGGCAGTGGTGAGGATGCCGATGCCCAGGGGCTTGGTCAGGTACAGCTGGCAGCCTACGCTGGCGGTGTCGTTGCGCTTGAGGTGGCGTTTATTGACCACGCCGGTGACGGCCAGGCCAAAGATCGGCTCGGGCGCGTCGATCGAGTGGCCGCCGGCCAGCGGGATACCCGCTTCGGCACACACCGCACGGCCGCCGCGGATGACTTCGCGGGCGACTTCCGGCGGCAGCACGTTGACCGGCCAGCCGAGGATGGCAATGGCCATCAGCGGGTCGCCGCCCATGGCATAGATGTCGCTGATGGCGTTGGTGGCGGCAATGCGGCCGAAGTCATAGGGGTCGTCGACGATCGGCATGAAAAAGTCGGTGGTTGAAACCACGCCGCGTTCGTCGTCCAGCGCGTACACTGCTGCATCGTCGCGTGACGCGTTGCCGACCCACAGTTTTGGGTCCAGGGCCTGGGTGCCGCTTTCGGCGAGGATCACGTCCAGCACCTTGGGGGAGATCTTGCATCCACAGCCGGCGCCATGGCTGTATTGGGTCAGGCGAATCGGCTCGCTCATACGCACCTCTGCAGGTCAAATTGTTGCGCGATTGTAGCAAAGCTGGCCTTTGGGCCCTTGCCTCTTATAATTCCCGGTGCCGGCAAATGTGTCGGCACTTCCCCGCTATTGAACCGGAGAACACCCATGCTCAAACGCCCCCTGGCGCTCGCCGCCGGCCTCGTGCTGTCTTGCTGTGCCGTTGTCGTTCAGGCCGCCGAAACCCTGCGGGTCAGCGCCATCCCCGACGAAGCGCCGACCGAACTGCAGCGCAAGTTCAAGCCTTTGGGTGAGTACCTGGCCAAGCAACTGGGCATGGAGGTGAAGTTCGTACCTGTGGCGGACTACCCGGCGGTGGTCGAGTCGCTGGCCGCAGACCGCCTCGATCTGGCCTGGCTGGGGGGCTTCACGTTCGTTCAGGTGCACCTGAAGGACCCGACCGCCACACCACTGGTACAGCGTGAGCAGGACGCACAGTTCACCTCCAAGTTCATCACCGCCAACCCCGACGTGAAGAGCCTGAGCGATCTGAAGGGCAAGTCGTTTGCCTTCGGCTCCATTTCGTCTACTTCGGGCAGCCTGATGCCGCGTTACTTCATGCTCAAGCAGGACAATATCAAGCCTGAAGAGTACTTCAGCCGCGTGGCCTATTCTGGCGCCCATGATGCCACCGTGGCCTGGGTGCAGGCTGGCAAGGTCGATGGTGGCGTGCTCAACGCCAGCGTGTGGCAAAAGCTGGTGGATGCCGGCAAGGTCGACACCACCAAGGTGAAGGTGTTCGCCACAACCCCAACCTACTTCGACTACAACTGGACCGTGCGCGGCAACATGGACCCGGCGTTGAAACAGAAAATCAA
>Ga0182736_1003621_pt1 | contig 10262 bp, 10 predicted proteins | sample eDN5th30CKraftBY_FD_128882 | JGI IMG/M metagenome (GOLD analysis project Ga0182736, IMG submission 128882) | Enriched backyard soil microbial communities from Emeryville, California, USA - eDNA 5th pass 30_C Kraft BY (version 2) (version 2) | ecosystem: Environmental > Terrestrial > Soil >...
GCGATGGGCGAGACGATGTGCGGGGTATCAATGGCCATGAAGGTCGGCTACCTGCTGCAGGCAAGGGAATCAAGCACTGGGATGATATGGTGCCGATGGTTGATTCGTTCTTACCGGATGGAGTGGTGAATGCGGCCCCTTGGTTCCGCGGCGTTGATTTCGGCAGTCCTCGCGCTGGGAGGCCTTTCCGGCCCCGTTCTGGCGGCGTCCTATGATTTCGTCCCCGCACCTCAGACCGACCTGAACAGGATTTATAGGATCGATCGGATCACCGGCGAGGTCAGCTCCTGCCAGTATGGTCTACAGGAAGGCACCGTCGGGGTCACCCTCTGCTACAGCGCGGGCGAGGGCGCGGGAGCCCAGGCGCCGGGCGAATACGGCCTTGTGGCTTCCCGTCACGAGCGGGAAGGGGGCGTCTTCCGGGTCAATTACCGGACAGGCCAGATGAGCATCTGCTACGTCTTCGACGAGCGCGTGGTCTGCACGCCCCAGACGACCCCGTCTCCCGCCGCCTCGTCGGCCGCGCCGACGGCCGCCACCCCGAGCGGCGGCGGCACGGGGACTTCGCCGCAGCGTCCCTGACGAGGGAGGGCGAGGCTCCGCTGCCGATCGTGGGTGAAACGTTCTTTCTTTCTGCCGTTCCGACATGCTAGAGGCGAGCAAAACAGCTTTCGAAAGCCGGAGCGGACGTATTCTTAGAGGATTTCAGTGAGCGACAATCTCAAGCGCGCTGCGGCCGACAGGGCTGCCGAACTCGTTACGGATGGGATGAGGCTGGGCCTGGGCACCGGCTCGACCGCGGCGCATTTCGTGGCGGCCATCGGCGAGCGGGTGCGGGCCGGGCTCAAGGTCGTGGGCGTTCCCACCTCGGAGGCCACCCGCGAGCAGGCGCAGCGCGAGGGCATCCCCCTGTCGACCCTGGACGAGACCCCGGACCTCGACCTGACGGTCGACGGAGCCGACGAGATCGACGACGACCTGCGCCTCATCAAGGGGGGCGGCGGCGCTCTCCTGCGCGAGAAGATCGTGGCCTCCGCGAGCCAGCGGATGATCGTCATCGCCGACGGATCCAAGCACGTCTCGAAGCTCGGCCAATTTCCCCTTCCCATCGAAGTCGTGCCCTTCGGCCTCACGGCCACCGAGCGCGCCATCGTCAGGCTGCTGGACAGCCTCGGCATGAGCGGCGAGCTGGTTCTCCGGCACGCGCCCGACGGGGCGGCCTACGTCACCGATGGAGGCCATTTCATCCTCGATGCGCATCTCGGGCGCATCGACAAGCCGAACGTGCTCGCCTCGACGCTGAACAACATTCCCGGCGTCGTGGAGCACGGTCTTTTCCTGGGCCTGGCCACCGGGGCGATCCTCGCAACCGGCGACGGGCTTGTCGAACTCGGTCAGCTCTGACCAAAGAACCATGACGATTGGAGCCTCTTCTATGATCCGCAACGCTTCCCGCCTGGCCGCGACCTCGGTCGCGTTGTTCATGCTCGCAAGTCCCGTTTTCGCCCAGCAGGCGCCGCAGCCCAGCGCCACCCATCTGGCCGCCGCAACGGAAGTCGCCACCAGCTCCGGCCTGACCGGCGCCTTCGACGCCATGACCGATCCGCTGCTCAACCAGCTCCAGCAGATGAACGTGACCCGCCCCGAGATCCGCCAGGATCTGGAGCAGGTGGTGGCTCTCATCCGTCCCGAGGTCGAGCAGAAGAAGAAGGAAATGGTCGACGCCACGGCCAAGACCCTTGCGTCGCGCCTGAGCGAGACGGAGCTGAAGGAGATCGCGACCTTCTACAAGTCTTCGGTCGGCCAGAAATGGGTGCAGCTGCAGCCCGGCATCCTCGACGCCATCGTCCGCGACATGTCGATCTGGACCCAGAAGACCTCGGAATTCATCATGGCCCGCGCCCGCGAGGAAATGGGCAAGCGCGGCCATCAGCTGAACTGAGGCTTAGAGCATCAATTCCAAAAGTGGACTTGTGCTTTTGGGATCGCTTCCGATCCCCCACTCTTTGAAGAGCACGTCGCCGATATGAAAAAGGCCCGGGAAACCGGGCCTTTCTTTTTGCACGTGTCTGTCGAGGATCAGTCCTCGACGGCCTTGAAGCGCCCCATGCCTTTCAGGAAGAAGGGCAGGATGAGGGCGATCAGGGCAATGGCGAGGAGCGTCGCCGAGATCGGGCTCTGCAGCAGCACCATGGGATCGCCCAGGCTGATCGAGAGGGCCCGTCGCAGCTGGCTTTCGGCGATCGGGCCGAGGATCAGGCCGACGACGACCGGGGCGATGGGGAAGTCGAACCGCCGCATCAGGAAGCCGAGCACGCCGAACACCGTCAGCATGATGAGTTCCACCGGCGAGGGATTGGCCGCGATGGTGCCCATGGTGGCGAAGACCAGGATGCCCGCATAGAGCCAGGGCTGCGGGATCGCCAGGAGTTTGACCCAGAGGCCGACCAGCGGAAGGTTCAGCACCAGCAGCATGGCGTTGGCGATGAACAGGCTGGCGATCAGGCCCCACACGAGAGCGGGCTGCTCGGCGAAGAGCAGGGGGCCGGGATTGAGGCCGTATTGCTGGAAGCCGGCGAGCATCATGGCGGCCGTGGCCGAGGTCGGCAGGCCGAGCGTCAGCAGCGGCACGAGGGTGCCGGCGGCCGATGCGTTGTTGGCGGCCTCCGGTCCCGCAACGCCCTCGATGGCGCCCTTGCCGAAATCCTCCGGGTGCTTCGTCAGGCGCTTCTCCGTCGCGTAGGACAGGAAGGTCGGAATTTCCGCGCCGCCGGCCGGAAGGGCCCCGATGGGGAATCCGTAGAGCGTGCCGCGCAGCCACGGCTTCCAGGAGCGCTTCCAGTCCTCCTTGGTCATCCAGAGAGAACCGCGAACGGGCTCGAGCTTCTCTTCGTGGATATGCCGGCGGGACGCCACGTAGAGGGCCTCGCCGACTGCGAAGAGACCCACGGCCAGGGTGGTGACCTCGATGTTGTCGTAGAGCTCCGGCACGCCGAAGCTGAGGCGGGACTGGCCGGACAGGATGTCGATGCCGACGAGGCCGAGCAGCAGGCCGATGAAGAGGCTCGTCAGTCCCCTGACCGGCGAGTCGCCGAAGGTGGCCGAGACGGTCACGAAGGCCACGCACATGAGCGCGAAATAATCCTCCGGCCCGAAGCTCACGGCGATTTCCACCAGATAGGGGGCGAGCAGCGTGAGGCCCAGGGTGGCGATGGTGCCGGCCACGAAGGAGCCGATGGCGGAGGTGGCGAGCGCCGGGCCGCCGCGCCCCGCCTTGGCCATCAGATTGCCTTCCAGGGCGGTTGCCATGGAGGCGCTTTCGCCGGGCGTGTTGATCAGGATGGCGGTGGTCGAGCCGCCATACATGCCGCCGTAATAAATGCCCGCGAACATGATGATGGAGCCGGCCGGATCGAGCTTGAAGGTGATCGGCAGGAGCAGCGCCACGGTGAGGGCCGGGCCGATGCCGGGCAGAACACCCACGGCGGTGCCCAGGAGAACGCCGATGAGCGCGAACAGAAGGTTCATCGGCTGGATGGCGACGGCGAGGCCGCCTGCAAGGGAGGTGAAGGCTTCCATGGGCGGGCCTCAGAACAGGCGCTCGAGCGGCCCCGCCGGCAGGGACAGGGTCAGGAGCTTGCCGAAGAGCAGGTAAATGAAGACCGCGATCACGGCGCCGATGAGAAGATCGGTCAGGAACGCCCGGCGCCCGAAGGCCGCCGATGTGGTCGCGAACAGGATGGCCGTTCCGATCATGAAGCCGCCCCCGATGGCCACCAGGACGATGAGGCAGGCGAGCCCGCCGCGAATGAGGATGATCGGCTTCCAGTCGAGGCTGTCGCGGGGCGGGAGATCACCGCGCAGGGCGCCGATGCCATTGCCGATGGCGAGCAGGGTCAGGCCGATCGAGACCACGATGGGCATGACCTTGGGGCCGAGATCGTAGGGGGAGAGGATCTGGAGCTTGGTCATGTCCCACCAGACGAGACCCGCCAGGCCGATGAGAAGGAGCGCGATGACGAGGCCTGCCACGTCGATGCGCCGCTTGGGTGTTGTGGTCATGGATTGTCCCAAAAAAGAAGCGCCGCGCTCCGAGAACGCGGCGCTTCCAACGGCCTTTAGCTCGAAAATCAGGACTTCACCAGTCCCACGGCCGTGAGCACGTCCTTGGTGCGGGCCTGCTCTTCGGTCAGGTTCTTGGCGAAGGCATCGCCGGACATGTAGGAGTCTTCCCAGCCCTTGGCCTTCAGGATCTCCTGCCACTCCTTGGACTTCGCCATCTTGTCCATGGCATCCGTCAGGGCCTTCTTCTGGTCGGCGGAGATGCCGGGAGGCGCCACGACGGCGCGCCAGTTGGCGATCTCGAGATCGAGGCCCTGTGCCTTGATGGACGGCAGGTCGGCGGTGGCCTTATCGGCCGGCGACGTCACGCCGAGGAGGCGCAGCTTGCCGGCCTTCACCTGGCTTTCGAACTCGCCGTAGCCGGAGATGCCGGCCGTCACCTTGCCGCCAAGGATGGCCGCGAGAGCCTCACCGCCGCCGGAGAACGGGATGTAGTTGATCTTGGTCGGGTCGGCGCCGGCCGCCTTGGCGAAGAGAGCCGCCGCGATGTGGTCGACACCGCCGGCCGAGCCGCCGGCCCAGGTCACCTTCGCCGGATCGGCCTTGATGGCATCGGCAAGTTCCTTGACGCTCTTGATCGGCGAGCTGGCCGGAACCACGATCGCCTCGTATTCCGAGGTCAGACGGGCGATGGGCGTCGTCTGATCGAGGGTGACCGGCGACTTGTTGGTGAGGAGCGCGCCCACCATCACGTAGCCCATGACCATGAGCTGGTTGCCGTTGCCCTTCGAATTGTTCACGAGCTGGGCGATGCCGATGGAGCCGCCGGCGCCCGGCACGTTGGCGACCTGGACGCTCTTGGCGATGCCGGACTGGGTCAGAGCCTGCTGCATGGAGCGGGCCGTCTGGTCCCAGCCGCCGCCGGGTGCCGCCGGAGCCATGATCTTGAGCTCCATCTGAGCCGCAGCCGATGTCACGAATCCTGCTACGGCTGCCGCAGCGAGAGCACTGCGCCAAAGACCCTTACGAAACTGGCTCATAGATTTCCTCCGTTGACGCTGACTTCTCCGTCAGCATGTCCGGGCAGACCCTAATAAGGGAACAGGGGGGCGGCAAGCGGCTTGCATCTTTATCGTTGTTGAAGCTTCGCGTAAGAGCTGCACCATTGGGGTTAGCAGCCATGCATCCGGGGCAGGGCCAGCGGGCGACGTCGCCGAAAACCATCCTTATATGAATGATCGAGTTCCAGAATCGAGCGGAGACCGCGCCATGTCCTCATTTGACGTTGACCTGTTTGTGATTGGCGGCGGGTCCGGCGGCGTGCGCGCGGCGCGGATCGCGGCGGGCTACGGGGCGAAGGTCATGCTGGCGGAGGAATACCGGGTCGGCGGGACCTGCGTGATCCGGGGCTGCGTGCCGAAGAAGCTGATGGTCTATGCGAGCCGCTTCGCCGACGATTTCCACGATGCGGAAGGCTTCGGCTGGAGCGTCGGCGAGACCCGTTTCGACTGGGCGACCCTGATCCGCAACAAGGACAAGGAGATCGACCGGCTCGAGGGCATCTACCGCGCCAACCTGGACAAGGCCGGCGTCGAGATCGTCGACAGCCGCGCGGTGATCGAGGACGCGCACACGGTCCATGTGCTCAAGACCGGCGCGCGCATCCGGGCTCGCTATATTCTGGTCGCAGTCGGCGCCCACCCGACCCTGGAGCCGGTCATCCCGGGAGGCGAGCTCGGCATCACGTCCAACGAGGTCTTCCATCTGGAAAGCCTGCCGAAGCGCATCCTGGTGGTCGGCGGAGGCTATATCGCGGTCGAGTTCGCCGGGGTCTTCTCAGGTCTCGGCAGCGAGGTCACCCTCCTGCATCGGGGCGACAAGCTCCTGCGCGGCTTCGACGAGGACGTGCGCGATGCGCTCGGCGAGGCCTATGCCGTGCGCGGGATCAATCTCGCCCTGGGCAGGACGCTCACCAGCCTCGAGAGGACGGCGGACGGCATCGCCGCGACCCTGTCCGACGGCTCGACCCTCGTGGTCGATCAGGTCCTCGTCGCCACGGGCCGGCGCCCGAACACGAAAGGGCTCGGGCTGGAGAAGGCCGGCATCACCGTCGACGAGGTCGGGGCCATCCCGGTCGACGGCTATTCCCAGACGCTCGCTCCCTCGATCTATGCGGTGGGCGACGTGACCAACCGGGCGAACCTCACCCCCATCGCCATCCGCGAGGGCCATGCCTTCGCCGACACGGTGTTCGGCGGCAAGCCCACCATCGTCGATCATGACCTGATCCCCACGGCCGTCTTCTCGACCCCGGAAATCGGCGTGATCGGCTGCGGCGAGGCCGCGGCCCGGGCCATCTATGGCGATGTGGACGTCTACAAGACCGCCTTCAGGCCGATGAAGGCCACGCTCTCGGGCGGCAAGGACCGGGTTTTCATGAAGCTCATCGTCGACAAGGCGACCGACAAGGTCGTGGGCCTCCACATCATGGGCCATGACGCAGGCGAGATGATCCAGCTCGCCGGCATCGCCGTGACCATGGGGGCCACCAAGGCCGATTTCGATCGCACCGTGGCGGTTCACCCAACGGCAGCGGAGGAGTTGGTCACCATGCGCACGCCGGTGGTGGTGAAGAAGCCGGTGGCGGTGGGATAGGCAAGCTGGAACGGTGGTTTGGGGGGCGGCGAGTGAGTTTGATCCATAACGAGCAGACCAAGCTGACGGCGACAGCTCTCAACAATGTTGCCGTCGCGTTCGTCATCGCCGGTTTCGTAGGGCCAATGGTGGCCGTCGGCTATGGTTCGGAGGCGATGCCAAGGGATACGATTGCCATTCTGGTCAGCATCATTTGGCTTTTCGTCGGGTTTATCCTACATTCCATAGCGAAGTTGATCTTGAGAGACCTGAAGCCATGACCCTCCTGGAAGCCTATGTTTACTTCGGCATCCCGGTCATCGCCGTGGCGATGGGGTTCGGCGCGCTTTGGATGTCCCGGCGCGAAAGCCGTCAGCGCCACGCCCGCTGAGCGACGTCTTCCTTCCATTGGCAGAATTTGCGATCTGATTCGGGGAGGCGCGACACGCGGTCCCCTGCTGCGGATCTGTTCGCTAACGCACTCGCCTTTTTGAATATGTCGTGTATAGGTGCCATTTCGTGCCGCTTATTGCGGTGAGCGATGAAGATTTTAAGAAAGGACACGGGAGTTAGTGTCATGACCGAGCGGTGGACGCCCGACAGCTGGAGAAACAAGCCAATCCAGCAGGTTCCGGCCTATCCGGACCTTGAGGCGCTTGAGAGCGTCGAGCAGCAGCTCGCCGCCTTTCCCCCGCTCGTGTTTGCGGGCGAGGCCCGGAAGCTGAAGCGGACCCTCGGCAAGGTCGCCAAGGGAGAGGCCTTCCTGCTCCAGGGCGGCGACTGCGCCGAGAGCTTCGCCGAGCACTCGGCCGACAACATCCGCGATTTCTTCCGTCTGTTCCTCCAGATGGCCGTGGTCCTGACCTATGCGGGCGGCTCGCCCGTGGTGAAGGTCGGCCGGGCGGCCGGCCAGTTCGCCAAGCCGCGCTCGGCCCCGACGGAGACCATCGACGGTGTCGAGCTGCCGAGCTACCGGGGCGACATCATCAGCGACATCGCCTTCACGCCGGAGGCCCGCACCCCGGATCCGCGGCGCCAGCTCATGGCCTATCGCCAATCGGCCGCGACGCTGAACCTGATCCGCGCCTTTGCCACCGGCGGCTATGCCAATCTCGAGAACGCCCATCGCTGGATGCTCGGCTTCGTGAAGGATTCGCCGCAATCCTCCCGCTACAGCGAGCTGGCCGAGCGCATCACCGAGAGCCTGAACTTCATGCGGGCCATCGGGGTCGATCCCGAGACGCATCCCGAGATGCGCTCGACGGATTTCTACACCAGCCACGAGGCGCTCCTGCTCGGCTACGAGGAGGCCATGACCCGCGTCGATTCCACGACCGGCGACTGGTATGCCACCTCGGGCCACATGCTCTGGATCGGCGACCGCACCCGCCAGCTCGACCACGCCCATGTGGAATACATGCGCGGCATCAAGAACCCGATCGGCCTCAAATGCGGCCCGTCGCTTTCGGCCGATGGGCTTCTCAAGCTCATCGACATCCTCAACCCTGAGGACGAGGCCGGCCGCCTGACCCTGATCTGCCGCTTCGGCGCCGACAAGGTGGCCGACCACCTGCCGGGCCTGATCCGGGCCGTGCAGAAGGAAGGGCGCACGGTCGTGTGGTCCTGCGACCCGATGCACGGCAACACCATCAAGGCGGCCTCGGGCTACAAGACCCGCCCGTTCGAGCGGGTCATGGGCGAGGTGCAGGACTTCTTCGCCATCCATCAGGCGGAAGGCACGCATGCGGGCGGCATCCACCTGGAGATGACCGGCAAGAATGTGACGGAATGCACGGGCGGCGCCCGCGCGCTGACCGATGCGGACCTGCGCGACCGGTATCACACCTATTGCGACCCGCGCCTCAACGCCGAACAGGCGCTCGAGATCGCCTTCCTGACCTCGGAGCTCATCAAGCGGGAGCGCCAGTCAAGGGAACGACCAGCCGCCCTCGCGGCGGAATGAGCGACTGGGCTGATTAAAAGCAAAGAAAAGGGGCGTCGAAAGCGCCCCTTTTCTTTTACGCATACGCAACTCTACTCGTATTCGCTATCAGCTCAGATAGCCCATGAAGAAGAGGATAAGAATGATCGGCAGCGGAATGCCGATGAGCCAGAGCAGGCCGCCTTTCAACATGTCAGTCTCCCAGTGTTTCGTGTGAGAACAACGAACTGGACTGTTGCCGGTTCCCGAAAAGCTTGAGCTTTGCAGCGGTCGCCCGGGTGCCAACACGGCATCCGAAGGCCCGGAGCGGCGCTGCGCGATCAGGGGCCGGGAGTACACGGGAAAGCTTGCCCCTCGCATTGCTGCGTCACCGACAGCGCGCTAAATCCTCCAGCATGGCTCAGAACACCCTCAAGATCGCTCTCGCGCAGCTCAACCCCATCGTCGGCGATGTGGCCGGGAACGAGGAGAAAGCGCGGGCAGCCCGTGCGGAGGCGGCCCGGCTCGGGGCCGATATCGTGATGTTCGCCGAGCAGTTCCTCGCGGGCTATCCCGCCGAGGACCTCGTGCTGAAGCCGGCGTTCCAGGATTCCTGCCGCGCCGCTCTCGAACGGCTCGCCCGCGAGACGACGGACGGCGGTCCCGGCGTGCTCATCGGCCTGCCATGGCGGGAGGCAGGGGAGCTTTACAACGCCTATGCGCTCCTCGACGGGGGCGCGATCTCGGTGCGGTTCAAGGTCGACCTGCCCAATTACGGCGTCTTCGACGAGAAGCGCAATTTCGCCGCCGGGCCGCTGCCCGGGCCCGTGAACTTCCGCGGCATCCGCTTAGGCCTTCCGATCTGCGAGGATATCTGGACCGGCGATGTGGTCGAGTGCCTTGCCGAGACGGGCGCCGAGATGCTTCTCGTGCCGAACGGCTCGCCCTATTGGTGCGGCAAGACCGAGGAGCGGTTCAACATCGCGGCGGCCCGGGTGACCGAGAGCGGGCTGCCGCTGGTCTACCTCAACCAGGTCGGCGGCCAGGACGAGCTGGTCTTCGACGGCGCCTCCTTCGTGCTCAATGCGGATTGCTCGCTCGCCTGCCAGCTGCCCGCCAACGAGGAGATCGTGGCGCTCACCACCTGGGTGAAGGACGAGGAAGGCTGGGCCTGCCGCGAGGCGCCTATAGCCACGGTTGAGGAGGGCGAGGAGGCCGATTACGCCGCCTGCGTCCTGGGGCTTCGCGACTATGTGGAGAAGAACCGCTTCCCGGGCGTGATCCTGGGCCTGTCCGGCGGCATCGATTCCGCCATCTGCGCCGCCATGGCGGTGGATGCCCTCGGGCCCGAGCGGGTGCATTGCGTGATGCTGCCCTATCGCTACACCTCCGGCGAGTCGCTGAAGGATGCGCAGGACTGCGCCAAGGCGCTGGGCGTGCGCTACGACATCCTGCCGATCGCCGAGCCCGTCGAGGGGTTCGAGACCTCGCTGGAGCCGCTCTTCGCGGGCAGGGGGCGCGACATCACGGAGGAGAACCTCCAGAGCCGCGCCCGCGGCACCATCCTCATGGCGATCTCGAACAAGTTCGGCGCCATGGTGGTGACCACCGGCAACAAGTCGGAAATGTCGGTGGGCTATGCCAC
>Ga0182736_1003622_pt1 | contig 10259 bp, 5 predicted proteins | sample eDN5th30CKraftBY_FD_128882 | JGI IMG/M metagenome (GOLD analysis project Ga0182736, IMG submission 128882) | Enriched backyard soil microbial communities from Emeryville, California, USA - eDNA 5th pass 30_C Kraft BY (version 2) (version 2) | ecosystem: Environmental > Terrestrial > Soil >...
ATAGTATTGAGAATCGTCTGTAAGGATGAGTATCTGAGCGGATTGTACGTATTTCCGGGACGGAGCGGGAGCCGCAGTGCGCCGACGGGAACATTTTCGCTGGATTACTATGTGCGCTGGCGCGCCAAGTCGCGGGACCAACGCGCCGCCCTCATCCACCTATATGCATTTATGACCGCCGCAACTCCTTCTGCTCTTCCCGTCCTGATCCTGCATACCGGCGATCCGGACGATACGCTCAAAAGCCAGTTCGGCGGCTATGCCGAACAAATCATGACGGCGGCCGGCCTGGCCGCCAGCAACGTCGAGATCGTCGCGGTATACGAGGGCCAGCGCCCTCAGGCGCCCTCCTGCTACCGCGCCGCCCTGATCACCGGTTCCCCCGCGATGGTGTCCGACAAGGAACCCTGGAGCGAAGACACCGCCGCCTGGCTGCGCGAGGCCGTCGACGCCGGTCTGCCGATGTTCGGCGTCTGCTACGGGCACCAGTTGCTGGCGCACGCGCTGGGCGGCAAGGTCGGCTACAACCCTTCGGGCCGGGAAGTAGGCACCCAGACCGTGGAATTGCTGCCGACCGCCTCCGGCGATCAACTCATGGCCGGCGTGCCGTCCACCTTCCCTGCGCAGATGCTGCATGCGCAGACCGTGCTGCAACCGCCCCCGGGCGCGGCAGTGCTGGCGCGATCGGATCTGGACGACCACCAGATGATCCGCATCGGCCGCAACGTCTTTTCCACCCAGTTTCACCCCGAGTTCGGGCCGGATTTCATCCTGGCTCATCTCGAGCGTTATGGCCGCCGCTACGCCGCCGAAAACCTCGACATGCCCGATCTGTCGGCCAACGTGCGCGCGACGCCCGTGGCGGCAGGCCTGCTGCGGCGCTTCCTGGAGACCTACGCACCCGGCGCCTGATGTCCTCAGGCGTCCCGCTGGCCTTGCCGGGACGCCACGGGGGACACCAATGGCTCCGCCGCAACAAGCGGAGTGCCGGGCCCGGCCAGTCTTGAGACGATAGCGTCAAGCGTTACGCCAACACGCGCCAGTCAGGAGTCCCTTATGAGCCCCGCCGCCGTCCCCCTGAGCAAACAGCACGCCGCCGCCGTCGAGCGCGCCTGCCGCGCCCTGGAAGCCGAGCAGCCGCCCGATCTGTCGACGCTGGCCGAGCAGGCCGGCATGAGCCGCTTCCATTTCCACCGCGTTTTCAAGGCCGCCACGGGCATCACGCCCAAGGCCTACGCCAACGCCCTGCGGGCCAGCCGCGCGCGCCAGCGCCTGGAAGAAAGCGCCAGCGTCACCGACGCCATGTACGACGCCGGCTTCAATTCCAGCGGACGCTTCTACGAGGCCGCCCCCGCCATCCTGGGCATGACGCCCACCGCGTTCCGCAAGAACGGCGAAGGCGTGGATATCCGGTTCGCGGTCGCGCAATGCGCATTGGGCGCGCTGCTGGTGGCGGCAAGCAGCACCGGCATCTGCGAAATCGCGCTGGACGAGGACCCTGACCGGCTGGTCAAGAACTTGCAGGACCGCTTTCGCGCCGCCAGGCTGATCGGCGCCGATCCCCAGTTCGAAAGCTGGGTTGCGGACGTGGTCGGCTTTGTCGAAGATCCGGCGCGCGGCCTGGACCTGCCGCTGGACGTACGGGGCACGGCGTTCCAGCGCAAGGTCTGGGAGGCGCTTTGCGAGATCCCGCTGGGCGAAACCGCCACCTACGCACAGGTGGCCGAGCGCATCGGCGCGCCCACCGCCGTGCGCGCCGTCGCCCGCGCCTGCGCCACCAACAACATCGCGCTGGCCATTCCCTGCCATCGCGTGGTGCGCACCGACGGCTCGCTGGCTGGCTACCGTTGGGGCATCGACCGCAAGCGCGAACTCATCGCCCGGGAAGCCAAGGCTGCCTGAGCCGGCACGGCGTGGTCTAGCCCCTACTACCGCCGCGAGGCCCCCGCGAAAGCCTCCGCGCATTCCAGCAGTGGAGAATTCATGTTGAGCCTGCCTATGGCCGGGTCTCAAACTCCGCGGCGCACGGTAAGCACGTCAGGACTATCTCCCCGCCTCTTCGATGTCGCGGGGAAATCTGGGTTCATAACACAGCAGCAGCGATAGCCAGTGACCGGCGGCATGAATCAAGATTGCGGGCATCATCAACAGGTTCGCTACGACAAACACCCATAATGCACGGTGGCGCAGAAACTGTGTATCCAAGCTCCAGACCGCCTTGAATGAAAGCCAGGGCCAAGGGGACTTGCTGATTAGCCTTTTCGGCGCAGGCACGAAAGCGGGGCCGTCCTCCATGTAGCGGCGGATGTACTCCCAAAACGCGAGGAGTTCGCTGGCGTTCCGGCTAGGTTTACCGACAAAAGTAACTTCGAGGTTGTCGGTAGGAGTTCCTTGCAAGTCCACACCAGCACCCCTGCCCCAGACTAGGACGACGAAACCTCCGGTCCCCTCCAATTCGCTCATGTTTTTGTCGATGAGTATCTCGGTCTCGTCCCAGTCCATGATGCGGATCCCACCTAGATGCTCAGGGCGCAATAAGTAGACTTTGCGGGTAACGCGATTAAAGCGAACCATGATGCGTCGAGCGGTGAACATCTCCAAACGGATGAATCTGATGGTGAACTTGAGAAAAAAATAAAGAACAACGTTCGCAGTGAGCGGACTCAGTACCAGACCGAATGCGTAAAACTCCCAATCGAGATCTCCGTCTGAGGTTAGTAGGTCTCTCGCTGCCAGCCAAATGGTTGCTGCCGCCGCCCACAAGAGCATTCCGCCTAGAACGAGGGAAAAAAAGGTAATCACCCCCCTCTTTTCATCATTGGGTGTCCGCGTGTCAATAAAAACATCGTTTTGAGCGTAAAGAGAAAAATTATCGGAGAGGCGGTCCGAAATTGCTTCGTGTACCCCCTCCGGCGGGTGGAGTTCGGCCTGCCCCGGCTGACGTTGCTTCGTACTGAATTCCTCCGTGGCCTCCTCGTAGGTCATCAGGCTCTTGGACCATTGGAAACCTCGCTCCAACATGTACATCAAAGTATTCTCTCTACTGCGCGCTGCATAATTTCGACTTCTTCCTTCTCACTATCCACGATTCCATTGCTACGATCTTTGCGAAATGAACTGTGGGATAGAAAGCTCTGCAGATCGTCGGGCAAGATGAATACTTCAAACAATGCTACCGCGAGCAGGAAGGCATTGAGTCCAAAGAAAAAACGAAGCATCAGCACCATGCGCGATGCCATCGCGGCTGAGGCCCGACCCCCAAAGCCAGCGGCCGTTGCAAGGCTCGTCTGCGCTCCGTATTTTTTGACCAAATACTCAAAATACGGACCTGCATGTGCCAAACCGATTGTGATCGAGAGAGATGCGGCCCCTGTCTGGGCGGCGGCTCGGAGAAGATGGAGGTATGCGATAGAGTATTTGCGCATTTTCCACTGATCCGGGACCTCTGCGAAGTCATAGTACGCACCGACCGCACCCGCCGAGCCAGATAAAATTCCTGCTCCCAAGCGCAACGTGCTTCCAAACATCTTGGCGCCTTGCTGAACAGCAGCGTTGCTGCTCTTCTCCGCAAAACTCACTGCGCTGGCGCCCATTTCGACACCTGTTGCGGTAAGCGCTATCAGCGCCGCAGCAAGCTCGACATACTCTTTGCTTCGCTTGTTCTCCGTAGTCATTTTGTTGTAGAGGTTCCACATTTCCAAGAACACAAGCGTGCTCCCAATGCGGATCTCAGTCATCGGCCCGGCCTTTCCCGCCCGAAGCGCCTCATCGAATTGTCGGCTGGCTGAGCGGTCTATGCGTGCTGATGCGCCTCGGCCGAGTTCCTTGCCGTTTCGCAATTCGAGCCGATAGTGCTTCGCGTAACGCCCCAGGCGGGCGAGCAGCACTGAGGCCGCCAGCTTGTTAAGCGGGGCGTCCACGATAGTGGCTGCGGACTTGCTTTGGAAAATTGAGCTGCCCAGGGTGTTGATCAGTATCGCGCCGCCAGCCAGATGGCCGGATGGTGGTCCGCCTCCCGTCGGCGCCTCAGCCAGCGAATCAAGCAGGACGTGGCTCTTCTCATAAAGATCAGCCAGCTTTTTCAGCCGGTTCTGCAACGTAACAGGGTCGACGGATTTCAGCGTATTGCTCTGGCCGAACAGCTGTTCCACTTCGCTTTCCGTGCTTTCCTGATTTTGCGCGAACGACCGCCAGAACAGGTTTTCTCTGGACACTCCGGCTTTGCGCCAACGCTCCAGCAATTCCTCACCGGCCGCAGTAGCGTTCATGCCAACAATGGCCTTTCCTATCTGGTCTTCAAACAGCAAGGCCTGCTCGGTATCGTTGCGGTCGAAGGTGTCGAGCGCGTCGAGAAACGGTCCGCTCTGCAGCCAGAGTAGGTGGTCCGCGGCGCGCGCGTCCTTGGCCGCATCCGTTTTACTGACTTCGTCGCGATACCGCTTGAGGAAATCCTGGCGCATGTCCTCATCGATATACCCCGCGTACTTGTTCCAACTCCTGGCACGACGTCCCTCGGCGGCGGCCGCCTGAACCTCCCGCTGATGCTGCGGATTACGATAGTTCACGTAGCCACGCGCCGATTGTGTGGCCATGTGGCTGTTGCTCATCTCGTATCCACGATCCAAGTAGCGCACGCCGTAGTCCTGCTGCTCCTGGTAGTAGCGCTTCTCAGCTTCGTCCTCGACGAGTTTCCTGATATTTTCAATGCCGAAAGCGATCGTGAACTTGCGATGGTTGGTGAGCTTTTCGCCGTCCTCATATGCCATGAACGCGTCTAGTGCTTCGATACCCGCATTTCGCCAGGCGTTCAGCTCTTGAGTAACACCGAGCGCGTCATCCAATACGATGGCCGCGCCCCGGAATCGCTTGTGCGCGGCCGTGGGCCGCATTTCTGCCTGCGTAGCCTGCAGCGGTGGTGCGAGAGGATTGAACGCCTGCGCTTTGAGCAGAGTATTTAATCGGGGCTGGTTAATCGCCGCGAAGTCCGCCACGCAGTCAAGTCCATCGCATGTCAGAACACCGTCTTGCGGGCGGACACAATCCATTTCCTCGGGACGCAGCGACGCAAGTTTGGCGATGTCCACCGACAACAACTTGTCCCTGCTTGCCGGGAGCGAGCGGTATCTGCGCAACATTTCCTTGGTTAGCGGGCATGGGCTAAAGAGCAGGCGAAGATCCTTGATGTCGTCCACATCATGGACCTTAAACATCCACTTCCATCCGGTCAAGGCATCCATGCCCCGCCCCGCAGGGGATTTCGGCTTCCACGGTTCCTCAGCATCCATGTAGCTGAGCGTTCCGGCTTCCGATACCCGATACTGGCTGTGCCATTCGTAGGTCCCCGCGCTCACGCGGTGCACCAGGACGTACAGAAACCCCTGGCGCAGCGGACGAATGGCGTATGCCGATTCGCTTAGATTGCCCACTTTGCTGGGCTTATTCAAATGCTGAGGCAAGGTAGGAAGCAGTGTGCGCTGGTCGGCGCTCCCTCCCACGGCGCCATATCGCAACGGAAGGACAGTGAAGGTGCGAGTGCAAGTCACCTCCGCCCCCCGAGTCAATATTTCATCGAGGAGCGTGCGATTCTCCGCACATTGATTAAAGGTTTCGTTCCAACCGAACATCGAAGTCCTTAACCTTTTTTTCCGTGTATGCGCATTTGGAGGGCCTGCGCCAGGGGTTCGCGCAGCGTTTGCGCTGCTTGCAATGCGTCGTTCCATGCCGCCGAACCCGCTAACGCCTTGCCTTGCAACGCCATCAGGGTCACGTAGTCGATGCGGTCGTCCTGCCGGCTCAAACCGATCCGATCCGCTTCAGCCAGTAAGTTATGGACGAGACCAATCCTGGTGCCGTGGCAGTTCTCGTGCTCGCCCTTTCGTTCAAGCGGTGTCCGAAGCTGCTCAGCCAGACGGTACGTGAGCGGGTCGCCTGCGAGCGCCTCCCAGCACGGCTGGTCCAGTTCAATGGCTGGCGAACGACACGACGTGGCCAAGCCTTGACCTGAGAAGCGTTTCCAGGACTTGCGCGCTTGGTGGGGAAACACAATCCACCATGATCGAACCGGCCCCAGCCAGTCGGCGATCCCTGGTAGATCCTGGCGTGCGTGGAGCACAGGGAACGCCTGTTCCGTATGGAAGCGCAGCAAATAGGTAACGCCATCTGGGCCCTTCGCTGTCGTGGCATGGCCAAGGTGCTCGGCCAACTGAGGCGGGGACATGGCGCTGCTCAGCCAGCCACAGATTGCGTTTCCGGCGATGTCCGTCGCGTTGCAGAGAAAGTCGTACTGTCCTTGCAGGGCATTCTGGGCTGAGGGCGCAAACAGCCATGGCCCAATCTCGCGGAGATTCTCCAGCTCTCGCTGCAGCAGCAGCGGCCATCCAGAAAACCGTTCCACGAGCTGACTTCGGACATCGGCTTTCAGGCGAGCCATCTCAATGATGGTGGTCAGCCCATGATCGGGGAGCCGACGCAGTTCGTTCACGACGCTTTCAAAAAATGGATTCATGTGCGGTCTATCTCTCGAAACGAACGACGCTGCGACCTTCCGCGATGGCTTTCAGCAGGCACCCCACACAAACGGGTTCACCAGGTTCCGGCGTGCCGTCGAGGGAGATCGAGTGAGTGCTGCCTCCGAGCTTTTGCGTCATCGGGCCCACGATGTGAATGGCGATCCCATCAAGCGTGATACCTGAGGCATCGATTCGAATGGTTCCCCCCGGTCCCTTGATAGTCAGGCTATCCGCCGCTTGAGATTCAAAAACCTTCGTGCGCTGCCGGATCGCCTGGCCGGCCTGCAGTTCGGCGTGACCCTCGATGGTGTGTTCCTGATGCCCGCCGATGCTCACCCAATGATTGGCCGCCGTCCTCTCGCGGCGATTGTTGCCGACTTCCTCGGTGCGGTCCTTGCCGGTGTAGATGGTGTGATTACGTCCCACCGTCAGAAAATCATCTCGCCCGATGTCGTGCCGCCGATCCTGGCCGATGTTCACCTGCTCGTCATTGCCCACCGTCTCCCTGCGGTCGTGGCCGATCGTGAGGGTTTCGTCGTGCTCGACCTGCTCGCTGCGATCGTGACCCACGAACGTCGACTCGTCGTGGTTGACGTGGATGTTCTGGTCTTTCTGCGCGTGGACGTAGATTTCTTCCTGATCCTTTTCGTCCTCGAAACGCAGTTCGTTGTATCCCTCTCCCTTGTGGGTCTTGGTCTTGATGGTCATCCGCGTCTTGTGGCGCGGCAGCTCGTAGGGTGGCAATTGCAGGCGGTTGTAGGCGCGGCCGGTGATCACGGGCTGGTCCGGATCTCCGTCGAAATAAGAGACGATGACTTCCTGGCCGATGCGCGGGATGGCCATATGCCCCCACGTAGCGCCGGCGATGTCCTGCGAGACGCGGATCCAGCAGGAACTGTGTTCGTCCTCGTTGCCGAGACGGTCCCAGGGAAACTGGACCTTCACGCGACCATATTCGTCGGTATAGATCTCTTCGTTGGGCGGGCCGACCACCATGGCGCTCTGCGGGCCTTCGATGTACGGCCGGGGCAGCGGTTCGGCGCGCCACTCCGCGTCGTCCGGAACCAGCTCGGCCTCGTAGTGGTAATGCGTGCCGTGCGATGCATCGGCGCTCTCCTCGGCCTGACTGGTGCGCTGCGTGCCGCGGTGAACGATGCGCACCGGGCGCCAGCCGCGGTTCAGATCCTCGCGCGGATGGCCGGCGAACGTGAATGAAATTCCCGGTTGCAGCCGCGGGTCATCGCCTTCAACGAACGCTACGCGCGCATCGCGGCGATGGCCGCGCAGACGATTCTCGGCGAAGGGCTTGCCGGCTTCGTCGAACTTGGCGCGGGCGGGGTAGTCGTAACGCTCGTAGCGGCGGCCTTGATGGTCCAGGTCGCGCCCATCGCGGCTGTGCTGGTGGGTATAGCGCGGATGGTGAAAGGTGTAGTCGCGCTGCGTCTGGCGCGCGGTGCGCACGTTTTCGGCGTAGGCGAGGCGACGTAGCGCAGGTTGCGGCTGGTCGCCGCCGGGCGTGGGGTTGTACCGCACCGGCTCGTCGCCGACGCGGCCGTGAATGAAGAGGCGATCGCTGTGGACAAGCTGATGCCCTTCGGCGCTATGACGGAAGGAATAAAAGAAGCCTTCCTCGCGCATGATGCGCTCGACAAAGTGGTAATCCGTGTCGCCGGCCTGCACGCAGTACTCGCGGAACTGGTGGTGGGTCGTGCTGCGCTGTTCATAGTCCTGGGTGAGGCCATGCGCCTTGAGCACGGCTTCGGCGATCTGAGGGACCGTGAGGCCTTGAAAGATGCGCCAGTCGGAACTGAGCGCGAGGCGCGCCAGACGGGGCTCGACAACTGCCGAATAGCGCGTGCGCCGAAAGCCCGTCTCTCCCTGGACAAAGGAGGAAACCGCACCGTGCACGTAACGGACTGGCGTGCCGCCGTGCCAGATGGTGAGCAGCGCGGCGCGGTCCAGGACATTGGCGAAGTCAATGGCAGCGTTGCCGCTGGCCAGATCCACTTCAAGCAAAAAGGTCTCGGACAACCCCTCCTGCAACGTGAATTCGACGACTTCAAAAGACTCGTCGCCGACCGTGAAGGTGAAACGCAAATCGGATTGGATAGGCATGACGTGCTCCCGCAACGACAGACCTCTCCCACTGCCAATGAGCGCGCGGTCCGACTATAGGAACGCGTCCGCTGCAAATGGAAAATCGCAATGGACGCGCATGGAATACCCTTCCATTACGTCACACCCCCCTCTCTTTGGATATCAGAAGAGTATTAGTTTTTGCCAGCACCATCGCAAAAACTTGCAGAACCCGGTCGCAAGACCGACTCTCTATTTTTCACCGCGGCTGCGCACCCGCACCACAGCAGGGGGATACGTCTTCTTCAAATCCCCCCTTTCGTGTCCAACGAACCAAAAAAACCCCGCGTCCCAAAAGACGCGGGGTTTTTCGTTTCAACCGGCCGATCAGTTCTTGGCCAGGCGCTGCCACGTATCGACAACGGTGTCCGGATTCAGCGACATCGACAGGATGCCTTCGTCCTTCAGCCATTGCGCGAAATCCGGGTGGTCGCTGGGGCCTTGGCCGCAGATGCCGACGTACTTGTTGGCAGCCAGGCAAGCCTTGATCGCACGACGCAGCATGAACTTGACGGCTTCGTCGCGCTCGTCGAAGTCGGCGGCCAAAAGCTCCATGCCCGAATCGCGGTCCAGGCCCAGCGTGAGCTGGGTCATGTCGTTCGAGCCGATGGAGAAGCCGTCGAAGTACTGCAGGAACTCGTCGGCCAGGATGGCGTTGGACGGCACTTCGCACATCATGATCAGCTTCAGGCCGTTTTCGCCGCGCGCCAGGCCGTGCTTGGCGAGCAGGTTCACGACCTTCTCGGCCTGACCCAGCGTGCGCACGAACGGCACCATGATCTCGACGTTCGTCAGGCCCATTTCATCGCGCACCTTCTTGAGGGCTTCGCATTCCATGCGGAAGCACTCGGCGAAGTCTTCGGCGATGTAGCGCGACGCGCCGCGGAAGCCCAGCATGGGGTTCTCTTCCTCGGGCTCGTAGCGCGAGCCGCCCACCAGCTTGCGGTACTCGTTGGACTTGAAGTCCGACATGCGCACGATGACCGGCTTGGGGTAGAAGGCGGCGGCAATCGTTGCCACGCCTTCGGCCATCTTCTCGACGAAGAAGGCGCGCGGGCTGGCATGGCCGCGAGCGGCCGATTCCACGGCCTTCTTCAGCTCGCCGTCCACGTTCGGGTAGTCCAGGACTGCCTTCGGGTGGATGCCGATGTTGTTGTTGATGATGAATTCCAGGCGAGCCAGGCCGACGCCGCCGTTGGGGATCTGGGCGAAGTCGAACGCCAGTTGCGGGTTACCCACGTTCATCATGATCTTCAGATCGATGGCGGGCATGTCGCCACGGCGCACTTCCTCGACTTCGGTCTCGATCAGGCCGTCATAGATGCGGCCTTCGTCGCCTTCGGCGCAAGACACGGTCACGGCCTGGCCTTCCTTGAGCAGATCGGTCGCGTTGCCGCAGCCCACCACCGCCGGAATGCCCAGTTCACGCGCGATGATCGCGGCGTGGCACGTACGGCCGCCGCGGTTCGTCACGATGGCCGAGGCGCGCTTCATCACGGGTTCCCAGTTGGGATCCGTCATGTCGGTGACCAGCACGTCGCCCGGCTGGACCTTGTCCATGTCGGAGATGTCGCCCACGACGCGCACCGGGCCCGAACCGATCTTCTGGCCGAT
>Ga0182736_1003624_pt1 | contig 10252 bp, 6 predicted proteins | sample eDN5th30CKraftBY_FD_128882 | JGI IMG/M metagenome (GOLD analysis project Ga0182736, IMG submission 128882) | Enriched backyard soil microbial communities from Emeryville, California, USA - eDNA 5th pass 30_C Kraft BY (version 2) (version 2) | ecosystem: Environmental > Terrestrial > Soil >...
GGGGTCCTTCAGGTATCCCTCTACCCGTTCCCGCAGCGGAGCAGTGAAATCCGCGACGACCTCGGCGAGGTCCTTCTTCAGGTCGCCGTAGCCCTTGCCCGCGTAGTCGGCCTCCAGCTCGGATACCTTGCGGTCGGTCAGGGCGGAGTAGATCGTCAGCAGGTTGGAGATGCCGGGCTTGGCGGCGGTGTCGAACCGGATCTCGCGCTCGGCGTCGGTGACGGCGGAACGGATCTTCTTGGCCGACACCTTGGGGTCGTCGAGGAGCTCGATGATGCCCGACGGCGTGGACGCCGACTTGCTCATCTTGATCGCCGGGTCCTGCAGGTCCTGGATCTTCGCGGCACCCGTGAGGATGTACGGCTCGGGCACGACGAAGGTCGTGCCGAAGCGGGTGTTGAAGCGCTGCGCGAGGTCGCGGGTGAGCTCCAGGTGCTGCCGCTGGTCCTCGCCGACGGGGACCTGGTCGGCCTGGTAGAGCAGCACGTCGGCGGCCATCAGGATCGGGTAGGTGAACAGCCCGACGGTCGTGCGGTCGGCACCCTGCTTCGCCGACTTGTCCTTGAACTGCGTCATCCGGCTGGCCTCGCCGAACCCGGTGATGCAGCTGAGCACCCAGGCGAGCTGCGCGTGCTCGGGGACGTGCGACTGCACGAACAGCGTGCACTTGTCGGGGTCCAGACCGAGGGCGAGCAGCTGGGCGGCCGCGTTCCGGGTGCGCGCCGCGAGCGTCTTCGGGTCGTGGTCGACGGTGATGGCGTGCAGGTCGGGCACGAAGTAGAACGCGTCGTGCTCGTCCTGCAGGGCGACCCACTGCCGCACTGCACCCAGGTAGTTGCCGAGGTGGAACGAGTCCGACGTCGGCTGGATGCCGGAGAGGACCCGCGGGCGGGCGGTGGGCGCGGTGCCGGTCATGCCCGGGATTCTTCCAGTCCCCCGGATCGGCTTGTGAGCGGCCGACACGGTCCCTAGCGTCGGGGACGTCCGGGTGCTCCGGACGTCCGAGGGAGGTCGACGATGACCACGTTCGAGGAGCCGTCCGCGGTCGCCGTCGAGCAGAACGGGGAGGACAACCCCTACCTGCTCGGGATCTTCGCGCCCGTCCGCGACGAGATCACCGCCGACGACCTCGAGGTGATCGGCGAGATCCCGCGCGATCTCAACGGCGTCTACCTGCGCAACGGCCCGAACCGGCGTTTCGACGCGCCGGGCCGCTACCACTGGTTCGACGGCGACGGCATGGTCCACGCGATGGCCTTCGAGAACGGGACGGCGCGCTACCGCAACCGCTGGGTCCGCACCCGCGCCCTGGCCGCCGAGGAGGCCGCGGGCCACGCCCTGTGGTCGGGGGTCATGGAGTCGCCCCGCGGCAACCCCGTCGGGACGGCGCGCGGGCTGCCGTTCAAGGACTCCGCCAACACCGACCTGATCCATCACCGCGGCCGCGTGCTCGCCACCTGGTACCTGTGCGGGCAGCCCATGAGCATGGACCCGCTGTCGCTGGAGACGATCGGCGCCGAGGACTTCCTCGGGACGCTGCACGGCGACGTGATGGCGCACCCGAAGGTCGACGAGCACACCGGCGAGCTGATGTGGTTCGACTACGGGGCGCGCGACCCGCTGCTGCGCTACGGCGTCGTGAACGCCGAGGGCGCGATCGACCACGAGGTGGAGATCGACCTGCCCGGGCCCCGGCTGCCGCACGACATGGCGATCACCGAGAACTTCTCGATCCTCATGGACCTGCCGCTGACCCAGGACCCGGCCGCCGCCCGCCGAGGTCGGTACAAGATCGGCTTCGATCGCTCGACGCCGTCGCGGTTCGCGGTCGTCCCGCGCCGTGGGGCCGCGTCGGAGGTGCGCTGGTTCGAGGCCGAGCCCTGCTACATCTACCACGTCGTCAACGCCTGGGAGGACGCCCGGACGATCGTCATGGACGTGTGCCGGGTGACCCGCCCCGAGCCCGTCCCGACCCGCCCGGGGCCGCTGGGCAAGCTGCTCGGTTACCTGCGGCTCGACGCCCGGCTGCACCGCTACGTCTTCGACCTCGACTCCGGTACGACGACCGAGTCCCAGCTCGACGACGCCAACACCGAGTTCCCGTCGATCGACGCCCGCGCCTGCGGCCGACCGACCCGCTACGCCTACAACGTCCACATCGCCGACGCCGAGACCGTCCGCTTCGACGGCCTGCTGCGCTACGACCGGGTCACCGGCGAACGGCAGCACCACTGGTTCGGTCCCGGGCGGTTCGGCAGCGAGGCCCCGTTCGCGCCGCGCGACGGCAGCACGGGCGAGGACGACGGCTACCTCGTCACCTTCGTGACCGACGAGCGCGACGACCGCTCCGAGGTGCAGATCCTCGACGCGTCGGACCTGGCGGCGGGCCCGGTCGCGAGGGTCCTGCTCCCGCAACGCGTCCCGCTGGGCTTCCACGCGACATGGGTGCGCGCCGACCAGCTCCGGTGAGCTGTTCACGACCGTTCGTCGTCGCACGTCGGAGGTTCTCGTGAGGCTGCATCCGCAGGAACGGATCGACGAGTACGTCGCCGCCGGATGGTGGCGTGACGACCCCGCCTGGACGTGGGACGCCCTGTTCCGGGCGCGGGTGGCCGAACGCGGGGACGCGACGGCCGTCGTCGATCCCGCCAACCGCGAGGCACTGCTCGGCACCCCGCCGCGGCGGCCGAGCTGGACCGAGCTCGATGCGGAGGTCGACCGGTTCGCGGGCGTCCTGCACGGGGCCGGGGTCGGCGTCGACGACGTCGTCGGCACGCAGCTGCCCAACACCGTCGAGCTGGTGGTCGCGTACCTGGCGTGCGTGCGGCTGGGCGCGATCGTGTCACCGTTCCCGATGCAGTACCGCGAGCACGAGCTCTCGACGCTCGCGCCGGTCGCCGGCCTGCGCGCGTTCGTGACTGTGTCGCGGTTCGGCGACCGGCCCCTCGCGGACGAGGCGTCGTCGGTGGGCGGTGTCGAGGTGGTCGCGCTGGACGGGCCGGTGTCCGCTGCTGCGTCGGCACCGCCGGCGGTGAAGCGCCACCCCTCCGACGTCGTGACGCTGTGCTGGACGTCCGGTACCGAGGCCACCCCCAAGGGCGTCCCGCGGTGCGCGAACGGCTGGAACGTCATCGGCGAGGGCTGCGCCGCCGCGCCGGCGCTCACCGCCGACGACGTCATCCTCAGCCCGTTCCCACTGGTCAACATGGCCGGCTTCGGCGGCGTGCTGGTCCCGTGGCTGCTGACCGGCGCGACGCTCGTCCAGCACCATCCCTTCGATCTGCCGACGTTCCTCGGCCAGATCGCCCGCGAACGCGTCACCTACACGCTCGCCCCGCCGGCGCTGCTCACCGGCATGCTGCGCGCGCCCGGGCTGCTCGACTCCGCCGACCTGTCGAGCCTGCGCGTCATCGGGTCGGGGTCGGCGCCGCTGTCGGGCTGGCTGATCCGGGAATGGCGCGACCGCCTCGGCATCGAGGTCACCAACTTCTTCGGGTCCAACGAGGGCGTCCCGCTGATCTCCGACCAGCACACCGTCCCCGATCCCGACGCCCGCGCCGCCTACTTCCCGTGGTTCGGCGGGCCGGGGCTGACCTGGCCGAACCCGACGAGCGCCGGGGTGCGCACGAAGCTTGTCGACGTCGAGTCCGGGGACGAGGTCACACAGCCGGGCAGGCCCGGTGAACTGCGCGTCGCCGGGCCGACGATCTTCTCCGGCTACTGGTCCTCGACGACCGATCCGTTCGACGAGCAGGGCTACTACCGAAGCGGCGACGTCTTCGAGATCGCGCCGCACGACCCGACGCTGCTGCGCTACGTCGACCGGGCCCGCGACCTCGTCGTGCGCGGCGGCATGAACATCTCCCCCGCCGAGATCGAGGCCCTGCTCGTGGCGCACCCGGCGGTGGCGGAGGCGGCGGTCGTCGGTTACCCCGACGACGTGCTCGGCGAGCGGGTCGCGGCCGTCGTCGTGCCCGTCGACCGGGCGGCGCCGCCGACCCTGACCGATCTCGTCGAGACGTTGCGCGCGCAGCGGATCGCCTCCTACAAGCTGCCCGAGCGGCTGGAGCTCGTGGACGCGTTGCCGCGCAACCCCGTCGGCAAGATCCTCAAGCGCGAGCTGCGGGAGCAGCTGCGGTGACGGAGCTGTCCGTGTCGCTCGGGTTGTGGCAGGACCGGCCGTCGATCGAGGCCGTGGACACCGCCCGCGCCGCCGACGAGCTGGGCTATGCGCGGCTGTGGATCGGTGAGATGGCGACGTACGACGCCTTCGCACTCGCCGCCGCCCTCCCGGGCACGATCCCGCTGGTCCTGGGCCCGTTCGCGGTGGCCGTCCGGACACCGGTTCAGATCGCGGTCGGCGCGGCGACGGTCGCGGAGCTGACCGGGCGGACCGTCGAGGTGGCGATCGGGTCGTCGAGCCCGGTCGTCGTGTCGGCGTGGCACGGGCGAGCGGCCCCGGCACCGGCGCTCGCGCTGGCGGAGACGGCCCAGACGTTGCGGACGCTGCTCGACGGCGGGCGCGCCGACGTCGACGGGAAGGTCGTGCGCACCCGCGGGTATCGGCTGCGCGCGCCGGCACCCGGCGGACCGGTGACGATCGCGGCGTTCGGGCCGCAGGCCGTCCGGGTGGCAGGCCGCTACGCCGACCGGATGGTGCTGAACCTGTTGCCGCCCTTGGTCGCGACGCGGTTGGTCGAGGCCGTGCGCGCCGCCGCCCGGGAAGCGGGGCGAGAGCCGCCGCGGGTCGCCGCCTGGGTGACCGCGGCGGTCGACCCCGACGCCGAGGCGATGGCCCGGCTGGCGCGCGGGGTCGTCGGCTACCTGGGGGTGCCGGGATACGGGGAGGTGTTCGCCGAGGCCGGGTTCGGAGACCTCGTCGGGTTCGCGAGAACCGGGCCGCCACCGCGGGAACTGTTCGCCGCGGTCCCGTCCTCGCTGACCGCGGCGGTGGGGGCGATCGGGACGGTCGACGAGGTCACCGCGCGCATCGCCGAGTACGCCGCGGCAGGCGTCGACGAGGTGTGCCTGGTCCCCGTCGCGACCGACGCCGACCCCGCGGGTCGCCGGACCCTGACCGCGCTGGCGCCCCGGTCGTGAGCCGCGCCGGGCCCGTGCTCACGCCCCGGTCGTGAGCCGCCCCCTGACCGCGCTCACGCCCCAGTCGTGAGTGGCGATGGTCGCCATGGCGACCATCGCCGCGCACGGCTAGTCGGCGTCGCCGTCGGCGTCCACACCCTCGACGGCCTCGAACCCGCCCTGGGTGGCGTCGCCGCCGCGGTGCAGCACGACGGTGTTGGAGTCGAGGTCGATCGGGCCCAGCTGCCACTTCTCGCCGGTGCCCGACTCCTCGTTCTCCTTCCGGATCTTCGGTCCGGGGAACAGCTCACCGAGAACGCCCATGGGCCCGATGGTACGTGCGTGCGACCCGCGGGCCACACGCCAAGCAGGGCGGGTCAGGCAGGGGTCAGCGGCAGGGCACGGCGGCTCGGGGTCAGGGGGTGCGGGGTGCCGTCGTAGGTCGTCGTCCGCTGGCGGACCGGGCGGCCCGCCGCCGCGGCGATGGCGGTGAGCTCGGCGACCGAACGGGCGGAGCCGTTCTCCGAGCCGGCCATCCGGGAGATCGTCTCCTCCATCAGGGTTCCGCCCATGTCATCGGCGCCGCCGCGCAGGATGTCCGCGGACAGGGCGTCCCCGAGCTTCACCCACGAGCACTGGACGTGGTCGATCCGCCCGTGCAGGGCCAGCCGCGCGAACGCGTGCACCGCCCGGTTGTCGCGCTCCGTGGGGCCCGGGCGGGCGATCCCGGCCAGGTAGATCGGGGCGTTGTGGTGCACGAAGGGCAACGGGACGAACTCGGTGAACCCGGCCACGCCGTTGGCGCGGGCGCGGTCCTGCATCGTCGCGAGCGTGCGCAGGTGGCCGAGCCAGTGCCGCGGCTGGTCGACATGGCCGTACATCATCGTCGAGCTCGACCGGATGCCCAGCTCGTGCGCCGTCGAGACCACCTCGACCCACTGCGCCGCAGGCAGCTTCCCCTTCGTGAGGACCCAGCGGACCTCGTCGTCGAGGATCTCGGCCGCCGTGCCGGGGATGGAGCCGAGGCCGGCGTCGCGCAGCTCGGTGAGCCACTCCCGCACCGACACCCCGGCCTTCGCCGCCGCGGACACGATCTCCATCGGCGAGAACGCGTGCACGTGCATCCCGGGGACCGCGGCGTGCACCGCGCGGACCAGGTCGGCGTAGAACGTGACCGGCAACTGCGGGTCGATGCCGCCCTGCATGCAGACCTCGGTCGCGTCGTCGGCCGCGGCCTCCGCCGCACGGGCGGCGACCTCGTCGAGCGAGAGCCGGAACGCGTCCGCGTCGCGCTCGCGCTGGGCGAACGCGCAGAACCGGCACCCGACGTAGCACACGTTGGAGAAGTTGATGTTCCGGTTGACGACGTAGGTGACCTCCTCGCCCACCACGTCGCGACGGACGTCGTCGGCGAGGCGGGCCAGCTCCGCCAGCGCCGGGCCGTCCGCGGTCAGGACGGCCATCGCCGCGGCCTCGTTGGCCGGGTCGAGCAGGGCGGCCGGCTCGGCGGCGGCCAGGTCCAGACCCGCCCGGACGTCCGACTCCAACCGCTGCGGGGCCCCGGCGCCCGACGCCCCGGCCGGGACGCTGTCGCGGATCGCGTCCCAGTCGCCGTAGACCGAGTCGAAGTCGCCACGCCGGTCGCCGGTCCGGCCCGTCGTGTCGATCGACTCGTGGAGGTCGGTCCGCCCCGACGACGCGAACCCGCCGTCGGGCTCCTGCCACGGCCGCCCCGCCACGACCGCGTCCTCGTTCGCCAGCCCGTCCGGCCCGGCCAGGGCGGCGACGTGCGCATGCAGCCGGGTGTCGATCCACGGCGAGCCCGCCCGCACGTAGCGCGGGTAGACCGTCAGCCGCTCCCGCAGCGTGAACCCGGCCTCCGCCGAGCGCGCCGCCAGCTCGTCGATCGCGGGCCACGGCCGCTCCGGGTTGACGTGGTCGGCCGTCACCGGAGACACGCCGCCCCAGTCGTCGATACCCGCGCGCAACATCAGCGCGAACTCCTCCCCGACCAGGTTCGGCGGGGCCTGCACGCGCATCTTCGGGCCCAGCACGATGCGGGCGACCGCGATCGTGGCGGCCAGGTCCTCCAGCGACGCGTCGGGGTCGTCGCGCATCGCGGTGTCGGGCTTGGCGCGGAAGTTCTGAACGATCGTCTCCTGCACGTGCCCGTGCGCCCGGGCCGCCGCGCGGATCGCGAAGATCGACTCGGCGCGTTCGGTGCGGGTCTCGCCGATCCCGATCAGGATGCCCGTCGTGAACGGGACGCCGACCCGGCCGGCGTCGGTCAGCGCCCGCAGCCGCACCGCGGGCTCCTTGTCGGGGCTGCCGTAGTGCGGGCCGGAGCGCTCCGACCACAGCCGGGTGGCCGTCGTCTCCAGCATCATCCCCATCGACGGCGCGACCGGCTTGAGCCGCGTCAGCTCCTCCCACGACATGACGCCGGGGTTGAGGTGCGGCAGCAGGCCGGTCTCCTCCAGCACCGCGATCGCGCTCGCCCGCACGTAGTCCAACGTGGAGTCGTACCCGCGGGCGTCGAGCCACTCGCGGGCCGCGGGCCACCGCTCCTCCGGGCGGTCCCCGAGGGTGAACAGCGCCTCCTTGCAACCCGCCGCCGCACCCTCCCGGGCGATCTCCAGTACCTCGTCACGCTCCAGGAACGCCGCCGGCAGCCGATGCGGCACCGTCGCGAACGTGCAGTAGTGACACCGGTCCCGGCACAGCCGGGTCAACGGGATGAACACCTTCCGCGAGTACGTGACCACCCCCGGCCTGCCCGCATCGACCAGCCCCGCGTCACGGACCCGGGACGCGGCGTCGAGCAGCTCGTCGAGATGCTCGCCCCGCGCCGCCAGCAGCACCGCGGCCTCGGTCACGTCCAGGACGGCCCCGTCGCGCACCCGGCGCAACGCCCGTCGCAACGCCGTTTCCGACGGCTCGGGCTCCACGACGGTGGGATCGGGCAGGGCATCGGGCATGGCCGCCACACTATGTCGCCGCCGCGCGGGGGTCGACCGGCCCGCGACCCGTTCCCGATCTCGTCACACGCCCCGGCCCGCCCGGAACAGAACCGCACTCCCCCGCGGTTGAAGCGCGGCGCTCACGACCCCGGCCTCTCGGCCCGGCCCCTCCGAGCGCAACCCCACTGCTCCGCCGCGGCCGATCCGCGACCGTGAGGTTGCGCCCCGCAGGCCGGCCGCAACCCTGCTGCTCCCCGAGCCCGCCGCGACGACCGCCAGGTTGCGCTCGGGGGTGTGCTGTCGCCGCACAGGGCCTCGGGACCCGCCGCGCGACGAACCTCAGGGTGCGCTCGAGTGTGCCGCTGCCGCGCAGGGTCTGCGGGTCAGGCGACGTCGGTCGGGGTGCCGCCGGTGACGGCGACGAGCTCGTCGAAGGTCGTCGGGAAGACGGCGTGCGGGATGCCGCCCGCGGCCCAGATCTCGGGGAAGTCGGCGAGCGCGCGGTCGACGAGCGTCCGCAGCGGCGCCGGGTGACCGACGGGCGCGACACCCCCGATCACCTGGCCGGTGGCCGCCCGGACGAACTCGGGTGTCGCCCGGCCCACCGACGAGGCGCCGATCGTCGCCGCCACCTTGCCGGTGTCGACGCGGTGCGCACCGGAGGTCAGGACGAGCAGCGGCTCGCCGTCGGCGTCGAAGACCAGGGAGTTCGCGATCTGCCCGACCTCGACACCCAGCGCTGCGGCCGCTGCCGCGGCGGTGCGGACCTCGTCGGGCAGCACCCGGAGCCGGCCGACCCTGGCCGGATCGGCGCCACCGGCGAGCAGGCGCTCACGGACGCGGACGACGTTGGGGTGGTCGGGGGTCTCGATGCTCACGACCGACATTCGACCACGCCGGCCCGTCACGAGCCGTCGGTTATCCGGGTCCCGGTCAGCTGGCCGCCGTCGCCGCGGGACAGCAGGCAGAGCAGCGAGCGCGCACCCTCGGACCGGTTCACGGTCGAGGCGTCGAAGGCCTGCTCCGTGGGGACGAGCACGGTCACGGTGAGCTCGCCCTTGTCCGGCCCGCTGATCCGGCCGGACTCGAAGATCAGCGTGCAGGCGGCGGCGCCGTAGCGCGCGAGGTCCTCCGCCGGCGGGTACGGGATGGCCACGGTCGTGTCGAAGGGCGTGAGCGCCTCGTAGAGCTCGAAGTCGTGCGGGCCCGTACAGTTCGCCGACGCGTCGGAGGTGACGACGCGGCCCGGCGCGAGTTGCGCGTTGAGGCACGTGGGGTAGGCGAAGGCGAACTGCGCGAGGTCACCACCCTCGCCGTAGGTGAGGGTGCGGACCGACGTCGAATCGTCCCCGCCGAGCAGCGACGCACCGCCCCACACTCCGAGCGCCAGGCCCACGAGGAGCGCGACGACACCCGTCACGACCAGCGCCGCGGTTCCCCGCCGCCGCGGCGCGGGACCGGGAGCGCCGGGCATCGTCGTGGCGACCGTCGAGTGGTTCGCGAGCGCGCCCGTCACGGTCAACGGACCGACGAGCATGGCCTCGGCCTGCTGGGCGGTCAGTCGCGCCGCGGGGTCGCGGATGAGCAGGCCTGCGATCACCGCGGCGAGCGGGCCGGTGCACCGCGGCGGCGGCGGGTCCTCGTGGATGACGGCGTAGATCGTCTGCGGGGTGGTCTCCCGGTTGAACGGGCCGGTGCCCTCGACGGCGTAGTACAGCGTCGCGCCGAGCGCCCAGAGGTCGGCGGGCGGCGCGGCCGGAGCGCCCTCCAGCCGTTCGGGCGCCATGTATCCGGGCGAGCCGACGAGCAGGCCCGTCGTCGTCAGGCGGGGGTCGTCCGCCGCGTGCGCGATGCCGAAGTCGGTGAGGGTGACGCGACCGTCGTGACCGAGCATGACGTTGCTCGGCTTCACGTCGCGGTGGACGACGCCGCCCGCGTGGGCCCGGCGCAGCGCGGCCAGCACCTGGCGGGCGACCTCGGTGGCCGACCGCTCGTCGAGGGGACCGCGGCGGGACACGACGTCGCTCAGTGTGTCGGCCTCCAGCAGCTCCATCACGATGTGGTCGACGCCCCCGTCGGCGACGACGTCGTGCACCGTGACGATGCCGGGGTGGTTGAGCCGGCCCGCGGTGCGCGCCTCGCGCAGCAGCCGGTCGCGGAAGCGGCTGTGTTCCTCGGCCGAGAGCCCCTCGGGCAGCCGCAGCTCCTTGACC
>Ga0182736_1003626_pt1 | contig 10248 bp, 5 predicted proteins | sample eDN5th30CKraftBY_FD_128882 | JGI IMG/M metagenome (GOLD analysis project Ga0182736, IMG submission 128882) | Enriched backyard soil microbial communities from Emeryville, California, USA - eDNA 5th pass 30_C Kraft BY (version 2) (version 2) | ecosystem: Environmental > Terrestrial > Soil >...
CGCCAACGGCGCGAAGGCCCCAACGCGGCTCAACTTGGTGAGCAGCGATGACGCTCGCGTGGCGATTTCGTTCAGCAGCCGCTCTCAAGCCGTGCAGATCAAGGTGGATGCCGGCGGGTCGGGGCATGAACTGCAACCCGTCTTCATTCCGACGAAGGAGGTGCTGTCGCTCGTCCGTGGCATGTGCCACGCGGATCATGATCGCGCCACCGTCGAGATGATCTTCGACGACGGCTATATCGACCTCGCGGAACTCCTCGTCCGTCCGGGTTTCGACGACGAGGCTTCGAGCCTCGATGACGATCCGAGGCTATCGAGCGTTGTCCACGAATTGGTCGACCTCGTCGGCGGGCGGTATCGCTGGACGAGCGAAGGCGCTTTCCGCTTCGAGCCTGGCCGCTACGAGGCGAAGGCCGATCCCGCCCGGTCGAAGTCTGAGGCAGCGCAGGCCTACCAGGACTCGACTGTCACCCGTTTCGTGCCGAAAGGCGGGCAATCGCTGTCGAGCGGCATGACCGCCGAGGGGTACAGGAAAATCGGCGTACTCCATCGGCTGCTCTGCAACGGCTCGATCAACCCCGGTGCCACTGGCGTTCTGCTGTGGGATGAACCGGAGGCCAACCTCAATCCGAAGCTGATGAAGAAGCTCGTTCAGCTTCTCCTAGAGCTGTCGCGCAACGGTCAGCAGATCGTCCTCGCGACCCATGATTATGTTCTGCTGAAGTGGTTCGACTTGCTCATGGAAAAGGGCAAGGAGGATCACGTTCGATTCCATGTGCTGGTTAGAGAGGAGGATAGTGAAGCGATAGCCGTTCACTCCACCGATGACTACGACCAGCTCGTGAATACCGGAATAGCTAAGACCTTCAGCGAGTTGTACGACGCTGAAATCGAGCGCTCCCTAGAGGGAGTCACGCTATGACAACGGTGCAGGAATACGATTTGGAAATCGCGTTCCCGGAGGCGAAGGCGGTTATTCATTTTGATGACAGCGCCTATCATGGCAATAGTACCATGCAGCGCGTCGATTTCATCGCTGAATACGAAGATCGGTCTATATTCGTTGAAATAAAGGACCCCGATAATCCTTCTGCCCAGGACGTGCCCGCGTTTGAGCAGAAACTGAACTCCGGCAAGCTTGTGCAAAGCCTGTCCGGGAAATTCCGAGACACTCTTTTCTTTCGATCTGTCCAGGGGAAGGGCGACCTAAGCGTCGTCTATGTTGTACTGCTTTCAATGAAGAAATTGGAAGCAGCCTTGCTGCTAACAAAGCAGGATGACCTGAAGAAATCGATCCCCATACGCCACGCGGATTGGGCGCGCGATTGCGCAGCAAGCTGCATCATCTTGAATATTGAGCAATGGAAAAAGCGGTTTGGTGATCAATCCATCCGGCGGATTAGTGAGGGGGCGGCTTGATGGACACCACGAGGCTCAAGAAGTTCGCGCAGTTCGCCCGCCGCACTCTGATGGGGCAGGTCAGCGCCAAGTTGGACTCCGTGCTCGCGGAAGGCGCCGCCGCTAGGCGCGAGCATCTAGAGGCGATGAAGAAGCTTGAGGCGGCCATCGCGCTGGATGGAAAGAACCAGGTGATCGAGCGAGTGGCCTATGTCTGGTTCAACCGCTTTTCGGCTCTGCGCTTCATGGACGTGAACGAGCTCAACCCCGTTCGGGTTGTCTCGCCTTTGTCCGGTCAGTTCCAGCCGGAAATCCTGGCCGAAGCCAAGGCCGGGAACATGGATGAGGACCGCGTCCCGGAGAAGATTCGCGCTCAGGTCCGCGCTCTGCTGGACGGCCGTGCTCCAAGCCCGGACGCGCAGGCCGAAGCCTATCGGCTGCTGCTCGTCGCGATCTGTAACGATTGGCACAGAGTTATGCCTTTCCTGTTCGAGCGGATCGACGACTACACCGAGCTGCTGCTGCCCGAGGACCTGCTATCGAACGCCTCGATTCTCGCCCATTTGCGCGAGGCGATGACGCCGGAGGTCTGCGAAGATGTCGAAGTCATCGGCTGGCTCTACCAATTTTACATCTCCGAGAAGAAGGATGAGGTCTTCGCGGGTTTGAAGAAAAACGTGAAGATCACGGCCGAGAATATCCCGGCAGCCACGCAACTGTTCACGCCACACTGGATCGTGCGCTACCTCGTCGAGAATTCCCTCGGTCGGCTCTGGATGCTGAATCGGCCGACCTCCCGGCTAAGGGAGCGCATGGACTATTACATCGCGCCGGAAGAGCCAGAGAAGAACTTCCTGCGCATCACGTCACCAGAGGAGATCAAAGTCTGCGATCCGGCGTGCGGGTCCGGACATATGCTAACCTACGCCTTCGACCTCCTCCACGCGATTTACGAGGAAGAAGGCTACGACCCGCCCCAGATCCCGACGCTGATCCTGAAGCACAATCTCACCGGGCTGGAGATCGACGACCGCGCCGGCGCGATGGCGGCCTTCGCGCTGGCGATGAAGGCGGCGGCGCGGCTGGGGCGGCGTCGATTCCTGCGGATGGAGGCTAAGCCTGACATCGTCGTCCTGCAGAATGTGACATTCACCGCGGCCGAGATGACGGACGTGGCTGCACTGGTGGGGCGCGACCTGTTCACGGATGAACTGCGCGAGACGCTCGTGCAGTTCGAGCAGGCGAAAAACTTCGGTTCACTGATCGTGCCGAAGCTGCGCGACGCGGCCGAGGCACTGCGCGTGGTGGAGGCGCAGGACTTCGGCAGCGATTTGCTACTGAAAGAGGTGCAGGACAGAGTTGTGGTTGTGCTGCACATGGCCGAGGCGCTGTCGCCGAAGTATCATGTGGTGGTAGCCAACCCGCCGTATATGAACGCTAACGGCATGAATCTGAAGCTAAAGTCTCACCTTCAGACAGTTTATCCTAACTCAAAGTCCGACTTGATGACGGCTTTCATGGAGAGAGCCGTTGACGCGCTTTTGCCGAACGGCATGTATGGAATGATCAACCTGCCATCTTGGATGTTCCTCGGATCATTTGAAAAGCTACGACTTACGCTTGTTGAAAGAACTTCAATTGTTGGGCTTCTCCATCTTGGAAGAGGAGTTTTTGGTTCTGATTTTGGCAGCGTTGCATTCCTCGTTAGGAAGACAGCTCCAGCTGAGAACACAATCGGGCTATACAGGCGGCTTTTTGAAAAGCACGTTCAAGTCCGAACGCCATCCGAGATCGAGGCCCTATTTCTGGACCGCAGTTATGGCAGGTTCACCTTCAAGCAAACCGACCTTCTCTCGATCCCCGGTAATCCAATCGCATATTGGCTTTCGGAAGAAATGCTTCATGCCTTCAAAGAGAATGAACGCCTTGGCGAACGTTGCGACATCTGTGTTGGGTTACAGACGGGCGATAATAACAGATTCCTGAGATACTGGCATGAAACCGATCAAAGACTGCGCAAAGGCGCCACGAATTCAGGATGGAAGTGGGTCCCTTACACCAAGGGTGGAGAATTTCGCAAATGGTATGGAAATAAAGACTACGTTCTGAACTGGTCCAATGATGGTCAAGAAATCCGCACTCATCCAAGTGCGGTCTTGCGCAATCATCGTCGATACTTCGAAAATGGCATCACGTACACAAACCTGAGCTCTGGTTCGTTCTCAGCGCGTCTAAAAGACGACTTCGGGATTTTCGATCAAAAGGGTAGCGTTTTCTTACCGCACGATGCAGATGAAACCAATTCGATTCTCGCCTTTCTCCTTAGTAAGCCTTGCGCCAAGATTCTTGAAATCATCTGCCCGACACTCGACTTCAACCCGGGCAGCCTGGTGAACTTACCAATTCGTGATGAAATTCGTGACACTAGGGTCAAACGCAACGCCTCAACAGCTATACAGCTTGGAAAATCCGACTGGGACGCCCACGAAACCTCTTGGGACTTCACCACGCTCCCGCTGCTCTCGCTCGATCACCGGGCCGAGACGCTAAAGGCCACCTATGCCCGCCTGCGCGCCCATTGGCAGGGCATGACGGATGAGATGCAGCGGCTGGAGGAAGAGAACAACCGCATCTTCATCGATGCCTACGGTTTGCATGACGAGTTGACGCCTGATGTTCCGATCGACGAAATCACCCTCACCTGCAACCCGGCCTATCGCTACGGCGTGAAGGGCACGGAAGCGGAGCGCGAGGCACGGCTGCTTTCCGACACCATGGCCGAATTCCTGCACTATGCCGTGGGCTGCATGTTCGGCCGCTACAGTCTCGATGTGCCCGGCCTGATCCTCGCGAACCAGGGTGAGGGGTTGGAGGACTATCGCGCCAAGGTACCAAACCCTACCTTTGAGGTGGACGCCGACAATGTGATCCCCGTGCTCGACGGTGACTGGTTCGCGGACGACATTGTTGCGCGGTTCCGCAGCTTCTTGCGTGTCACTTTAGGCGAGGAGCATTTCCAGGAAGACCTCGCCTTCGTCGAGCAGGCGTTGGGCAAGGACATTCGCAGGTACTTCACTCGGGACTTTTTCAACGAACATGTGAAGCGGTACAAGAAGCGGCCCATCTACTGGCTGTTCTCCAGCCCGAAGGGCACCTTCAACGCGCTGATCTATATGCACCGCTACCGCCCCGACACGGTGAGTATCGTGCTGAACGACTATCTTCGCGAGTTCCGGTCCAAGCTCGAGGCGCACCGCCGGGCGCAGGAAGCGCTCAGCATCAGCGGGGACGCTTCGACCGCGCAGAAAACCAAGGCCTTGAGGGAGATCGAAACGACAGCCCGGCAGATCGAGGAGCTTGATGCTTGGGAGCGTGACGTTTTGTTCCCGCTGGCGACCCAAAAGATCGAGATAGACCTCGATGATGGGGTGAAGGGCAACTATCCGAAGTTCGGCGCCGCCCTGAAGTCGATCAAGGGCCTCAACGATTCGGACGACTGAGCATGCAGGACCGGATCGCCAAGGGGCTCGAAACCCAATTCGACAAGCACCGGATCGTCTTCTGGTACGATCCGTCGCACGAATTCCGGCAGGCGTTCGAGGCGCTGACGCTCGATGATGTCGAAAAGATCGAGGTGTTGAACACCGAGTTCGCGGTGAAGCATCGCGTCCTGCGTGAGGAGCCGAAGCGGCGCTTTTTGCTCTATCGCGACGGACCACGCCCGGCCGACGTCGACAACTGGCTGCTCGACATCGAGTTAGCGCACGGGGTGTTCAAGAGCGATCAGGTCGCGATCTGGCTGGCGGACCTGGGATTGCCGATCAGCTTCGAGGAGGTGGTTCGGGAACATCAGGAGTTCTTTCGCTCCGGACGCCGGCTGGAGAAGCTCAAGGCCGCCGTTCGCGGAGACGACACGAAGGCGAAGCTGCGTCTGAGGATGCTCAGCGTGTGCGCTGGGGCCGACGGCGACTTCGATACGGTCGTCGAGGCGTTGTTGGGCGAGCTGGCAGCCGGCAAGGATGACAGCCTGCGGTTGATCGACCGTGTCGGCTTGAGCGGTTTCCTCTGGGATCAGATGGAACGGCTCTTCGGCTACCGCCCTGAAAAGGGGAGCGTTGGCGACTTCGCGATCACGCTGTTCAAGTCCTGCTATCAGAGCGCGGTCGGTGGCGAAGCGATTCTGGCTCCCGAAGCCCTGGTGTTCTTCCGTCGCTGGAAGAACAACCGGAATGCGGAGGAAGCCTTTGCGACCCTCTCGGCCGAATATGCCGAGGCGCTGAGCGTGGCCCAGGATCTCGCTAAGCGCGACTTCCGCGCGCTGATCGAAGTGGATTACTTCGAGGAGGTCGACCGCGCAATCATCCGCGCATTGGTCCATGAGGTGGGCAGCCAGACTGTGGCGCAGGGAGAAGTCCTGAACTGGATCCGCCAGCGTCGGCAAAGCCATTGGTATGGCGCCTATCGCGACCTTTATGAAGCGATCGGCTTCGCCGCCGAGTTCCAGCAAGCGATGGCACAGGTCACGCTCGGCATGACCAGCCTCGCGGAGGGCGTCGAGCGTTACGCGAAGAGTTGGTTCCGGATCGATCAGCTCTACCGGAAATTCATCTCGCGCATCCAGAAGTCCGGCCAGGCGACGCTGATGCGCGAGCTGTTCGAACAGGTCGAGAACCACTACGTAAACAGCTACCTCCTGCCCCTGAACGAGGCCTGGCAGACGCATGTCGACGGGGCTGAAACTTGGTCAGCGCCCCCGATTCCCGCGCAGCGCACTTTTTACAGGGAGCATGTGGGCGAATTTCGCCGGCGCGATCAGAAGGTGTGTGTCATCATTTCCGACGCGCTCCGCTATGAGGTGGCAGAGGAACTACGAGGGCGCATCCTCAGCTTGGACCGCTACGAGGCTGGCATCGATCCAATGTTCGGCTGCCTTCCGAGCTACACCCAGCTCGGGATGGCGGCGCTTCTGCCCAATGGCGAGTTGCAGATTGCGGACCACGACAGCGGCACCGTGCTGGTGAATGGCCAGAGTTCGCAGGGTATCGAAAACCGCAAGAAAATCCTCGCGACGGGGCGGACGGGCGATAGAACGGCGGCCTTGAAGGCCGAGGACCTCATGGCTCTGGACAAGGACGAGGCGCGAGCGCTCGTCCGAGATCATGACGTCGTTTACGTCTATCACAATTTGATCGACGCGATCGGCGACAAGCGGGATTCAGAGGAGCGCGTCTTCGAGGCCGCCGAAGACACGATCGAGGAGATCGTGCGGGTTGTCAAAAAGCTCAATGGCGCGAACGCCAACAACATGATCGTGACGTCCGATCATGGCTTCATCTACCAACACCGCCCGATCGAAGAGAGCGACTTCTCCTCCGCGCAGGTCGAAGGTGACGTGATTCTTTTCCGCGACCGGCGTTTCATCCTCGGACACGGTCTGAAGGGCAATCATGGTCTGCGACGCTTTACGCCGGAGCAGGCCGGTCTCGAAGGCTCGGTGGAATTGCTCATCCCCAAATCCATCAATCGGCTCCGCCGGCAGGGATCGGGGAGCCGGTTCGTGCATGGCGGCGCAACCCTTCAGGAGGTTGTCGTTCCCGTCGTCAAGATCAACAAGAAACGGCAGAGCGACACGACCGCCGTTGAGGTGGAGATCATCGGAAGCTCCAACCAGTTGATCACGTCGAGCCAGATCTCGGTTCGCTTCTACCAGGTGGAGGCCATCACGGAGAAAACCCAGGCGCGCACCCTCAGAACGGGGATTTATGCCCAGTCGGGCGAATTGATCTCGGATAGCCACGAGCTTGTGTTCGACTTCCGATCCGAAAACGCGCGCGAGCGCGAAGTCCCGGTACGATTCCTCCTGCTCCGCCGGGCCGACGAATTCAACGGCCAGGAGGTGATGCTGAAGCTGGAAGAGCGGCATGGCGATACGTCCCACTTCAGGGAGTACCGCACGGCTCGCTACACGCTGCGCCGCAGTTTCTCGAGTGATTTCGATTTTTGACGGGGGAAGCGATGACCGCGCTGGATGACAAAATCAACGAACGCTTCCCGGGCCTCGTGGTTCGCAAGGACCTGGTCAAGGCGGTAAAGGGCAATGCCATTGTCCCGTCCTACGTGTTGGAGTTCCTGCTCGGGCAATACTGCGCTACCAATGATGAGAGCTCGATCCAATCGGGGATCGAGACTGTCAAGGAAATCCTTCGCAAGCACTACGTCCATCGCAATGAGGCCGGGCTGATCCGATCGAACATCCGGGAAAAGGGCCGATGGAAGGTGATCGACAAGATCAGCGTCGATCTCAACACCGACAAGGATGCCTATGAGGCGACCTTCGCCAACCTGGGCATCAAGAAGGTCATCATCGACTCCGACACCGTGAAGGCTCATCCCAAGCTACTAGTTAGCGGTGTCTGGTGCATTGCCGACGTCGAATACGAGCACAGCGAGGACAAGAACGTCGAACCCTGGATTCTGGGGAGCATCAAGCCGATCCAGCTATCGAAGTTTGACTATGAGGCCTTTCTCGGCGCGCGCGCGGGATTTACGACCAACGAATGGATCGACCTGCTGTTCCAGACGGTCGGCTTCGATCCCGAGATGTTCGGACGCCGCAGCAAGCTACTGCAACTGATGCGCCTCGTGCCCTTCGTCGAGCGAAACTACAATCTGATCGAGCTGGGGCCGAAAGGCACTGGCAAGTCGCATATCTTCTCAGAGTTCTCGCCGCACGGCATCCTGATCTCCGGAGGCGAAGTGACGGTGCCGAAGCTGTTCGTCAATAACAGTTCGGGAAAGATCGGATTGGTCGGCTACTGGGACGTCGTAGCCTTCGATGAGTTCGCCGGTCGGCAAAAGCGGGTCGATAAGGCGCTTGTCGACATCATGAAAAACTATATGGCCAACAAGAGCTTCTCGCGAGGAGTAGAAACACTTGGCGCCGAGTCGTCGATGGTCTTTGTCGGGAACACCAAGCACAATGTCCCGTACATGCTGAAGCATACCGACTTATTCGAGGAGCTTCCGGAGAAATATTACGATTCGGCCTTCATCGACCGACTCCACACCTATGTGCCTGGTTGGGAGATCGACGTCATCCGCGGAGAAATGTTTGCATCAGGGTATGGCTTCGTCGTCGACTACCTTGCCGAAATTCTTCGGCACATGCGTAATGACGACTACTCCAATCGCTACCAGCCCCTGTTCACGCTCTCATCGGATATTTCGACGCGCGACCGCGATGGCGTGAACAAGACGTTCTCCGGGATGATGAAGCTGCTCTTCCCGGCGGACAACGCGACAGAGGCAGAGGTGGAGGAGATCCTGCATCTCGCTGCTGAAGGACGGAAGCGGGTGAAGGACCAGCTTCTTCGGATCGACAGTACCTATCCAGAGACGGATTTCTCATTCACGGCTCGCGATGGCCGTAAGGTGGTCGTCAAGACACTCGAGGAAGCTGAGTATCCGCAATACTACCATAAGCGCGCGCCCGCCCATGACGAGCCTGTGCCTGAAGGAGTGAAGGGGCGCGCTGACGCGCCTGTCCCGCAGGTTGTCCAGAAGCCGGCGGAGGCGAAGGGCGCTCGCGCTGGTCCGCGCGAGGGGCACAAGGTTTTCAGCGAGAACCAGAAAGGCGTCACTTTCGCTGAGCTTTTCTGGCCATGGCTCGAGGGCGCGACAAACATCGTGATCACCGACCCCTATATCCGGATGTTCCATCAGGTGCGGAATCTGATGGAGTTCATCGAGATGATCGCCGTGCGCAAGGCACCGGAGGATGAGGTCACGGTGCGACTAATCACCTGTCCGGACGAAAATTACCCAGAGAAGCAGCAAGCAAATCTTGTCGCTGTCGAGAACGCTTGCACGGCAGCAGGGGTTAAATTTTCATGGGAATTTGATGGGACAAACACGATCCACGCGCGTCACGTTGTGAGTGACACCGGCTGGAAAATCAGTCTCGATCGGGGCTTGGATATTTTCCAAAAATTCGAGATGAACGATGCATTCAGTCTTGCCAATCGAGTGCAATCGTTTCGTCTGGTCAAAGCCTTTGAGGTTACGTACCTGAAAGCAAAGAGCGCCGCGCCAAGCAGCGAGAGCTCCGGCTAGCCGAGGCGGCGCCGACCACAGCTAATTTCCACCTTCGGCGATGCCAGCCCGTCGAAGCAGGTCGCCGATGCTTTTGGGCCCAATCCAGCAGCGGGCGATCACCCGATCGAAGGAAATGACGCGACCGCCACGGCCTCGTTCCGTCGTGCATACAACTGCGCGCTGGAGGGCGACGTGCTCAAGGGCCGCCTTGGCTGCGGGACCACCGGGCTTGTGTAGTTCCGGCGCGTCAAAATCTGCGAGCCGAACTTCGATCCACTCCTTGGGATTCGCCGTCTTACCGACGCAAAGGCCGTCTCCATCACCGACGTATCGGACGAATCCAGAAAAGCGGACGCCGGCCTGGCTTGGCAGTGGCGCCTCGCATGGGTCGGCATGGACGGGAGCGATGGGCCAGAGCAGCCCGAGCGTGCCGACGACGGTGACGACGCGACAGTTCACGCGGCCTGCTTCAGTGTGTCGTTGACCCTTTTCTTCTTGAGCAGTGCGCGAACGAACCTGTCCCACTTAGCCATGCCGGCGCGCTTTTCGACCATATAGTGCCAGCGATCGTAGTGCTTGGAGCTGACGTCCTGGAGGGCGTGGTTTTGGAGGCGATCGCGGATTTCCTTCGATACGCCCGCTTTGCCGGCAAGCGTTTTGAAAGTTCGGCGGAGATCGCGGTTCGTCGCATAGGGGATCACGCCGCGGTCCCGCTGTCGCCAGACGAAGCTATACAGCGTGCCGTGGCTGACGGGC
>Ga0182736_1003627_pt1 | contig 10247 bp, 9 predicted proteins | sample eDN5th30CKraftBY_FD_128882 | JGI IMG/M metagenome (GOLD analysis project Ga0182736, IMG submission 128882) | Enriched backyard soil microbial communities from Emeryville, California, USA - eDNA 5th pass 30_C Kraft BY (version 2) (version 2) | ecosystem: Environmental > Terrestrial > Soil >...
CCGAGAAGGTACGTGGGCGAGGTGGATCTGCCGGAGAAAACCGCCATGCGGGTATAGAAGACCCGGACACCAATGCGGTGCGGGTGGACGGCGATTGATGGAGCACGCGCCGGCCACCGATGTTCTGATGGCGCAACAATATCTTCTTTTCTGACGCGCCGTTTCGGCCTGCGCGACGAAACGATGCGTGCGGTGATACCCCGCTGAGTGCACCTCGGCGCGCTGGGCACGACTTTCAGGAAAATCACCCGGGCGAGTTGCGTTTGGGGTGATGACGATTCACCCGGTGCCGCGGCAGCCTGGGCGGAAGCCAGTCTGCGTTGCTTCGGTGGAAGGTGTCCTGATGAGTGAGGCGTACGTCCTCGGCGGAGTGCGGACTCCGTTTGCCCGGTACGGCGGCGCGCTGTCGGCGATCCGTCCCGACGACCTGTTGGGAATGACGCTCAAGGGCGCATGCGAACGGGTGGGCGTTCCCCCGGACGCGGTCGAAGACGTCCTCGCCGGGTGCGTGAACACCGCCCACGAGGGTATGGGTGATATCGCACGATGGGCCGTGCTTGCCGCGGGATTCCCGGACACCGTCGCGGGCGCGACCGTGAATCGGTTCTGCGGCTCGTCGTTGAGTGCTGCGGTGAGCATCGCCCACGCGGTCAAGGCGGGAGACCTGGGCCTGGGCATCGCGTGTGGGGTCGAATCGATGTCGCGGTCGGGTTGGGCGCTGATGAAAGGCGACGCGCCGTTCAGCCCACGAGGTCCGGTGTTCATGCTCGACACCATGTGGAGCGGTGCCGGTGGCCCGCCGAATCCGGCGTTGCTGGCCCGCAACGCCTACATCGGCATGATCGAGACCGCGCAGAACGTCGCGAATCGCTATTCGTTGAGCCGACCGGAGATTGACGAGTTTGCGCTGCGCTCACAGCGCAATGCCCGGGCCGCTCGGGACCGCGGGAGACTGGCCGCCGAGATCATGCCGGTGCCCATCGCGGCGACCAGGAAGACAGCGGCGCATGTGGTCGAGCATGACGAGTTCATCCGGGATGACACCACTGCCGAGGTGCTGGCGGCACTTCCCGTCCAACCGGGGACGACCCAGATGACGGCGGGGAACTCCACGCCCTTGAGTGACGGTGCCAGCGCGGTACTGATCGGCTCGAAGGAGCGTGCGACCGAATTGGGCGTACGGCCATTGGCCAGGGTGGTCTCCAGCGCCGTGTACGGGATCGATCCACTCATCATGGGTATCGCTCCGGCATGGGCGATGCCGGCGGCGATCCGCCGCGCGGGCCTGACCCCCGAACAGATCGATATCTGGGAGATCCACGAGGCGTTCAGTGCGCAGGCCCTGGGGGTGTTGCGCGAGTTACCCAATCAACTCCACGGCTTTTTCGTGCCCGACGACAAGCTCACACCCAACGGTGGTGCGGTGGCGATCGGGCACCCGTTCGGTGCGACCGGGGCGCGGTATCTGTTGACGGTGTCCCTCGAGCTTCGGGAGCGCGGCGCACGCTACGGCGTGATCGGAGTGTGCATCGGCTCCGGGCAGGCGGTTGCGGTAGTGCTGGAAAACCCTGAGGCGCAATAACCGCCATGTCATCGAGGCACCGGATCGGCAAACCGTGATGCCACGAGGAAGGGATACGTGATGATGAGTGAATCGCCGGCGCCGATGGGCACTGTCGAACGCAGTGCCCACGACGGACTACGGATGATCATCAGCGATAACGCCCGACTCGCGCACTTCGAGGCGGCCGTGGACGGTCAGGTGATCGGTCGGCAACCCTACCGCCGGTACCGCGACCACATCGTGTTGATGGCCACCCAAGTCGATACCCAGTGGCGTGACCGGGGTGTCTCCTCGGCGATGATCGACGGGGTGCTCTCATTGGTCCGCGGTGCCGGGCACACGGTCATCCCGCGATGCAAGATCACGGCGAACTACATTCTGCATCATCCCGAATATCAGGACCTGGTCACCGACCAATACCGGGTATTGCTCCGCCCGTTGTCGCGGCCCGCGACGCCGTCGGCTTCCGACAGCGTCGAGCCTTAGCCGACACCACCGCCTGCACCACGCGATGCTCGGACGGGATCGGCGCATCCGCTGGCGGTGGCTAGGCCGGATCCGTCGGGCACCAATCGAAGGCGGCAATCAACTGGGCGACATCGCGGTTACGGCTTTCGGCCGGCCACACCGCCCAGGTGCGGCGCACCACGGGGTAGTCGGCCAGCCGACGCCACACCACAGTCTCTGGCAGAGGCTGGGACCACTCCTGCGACGCGAACGCAAACGCGTGGCCGGCACTGAGTGCGGTAAGGGTGACGGAGGGGATCACGAACGTTTCGCCGTCTGTGTGATTGCCGGTGTCGATACCGTGGCTACGCAGTGTCGCAGCCAGTTCGTCGTACCAGGCGGGGCTACCCGAGCGAGGCAAGCCGATCCATCGCAGCCCGGCCAGCGAGTTGAGGCGGATACCGTCCGGCCCGGAGAGTTTAGCGGCGAGCTCACCGGCCAGAATGATGCCGAGGTTCTCCCGGGCCACCAACATGGTGTCGAACTCGTTCCCGGCGGGGTGCTCGCGCATCAACGACACGTCCAGATTCCCGCGGCGCAAGTTGTCCAGTTGTGCCGTCATCGGTAGGTGGCGCGGTATCACGCGCATGCCCGGGTGGTCGGTGGCGAATCGGGCGACAGCACGAAGTAGACCCGCGGGCAGTTCATCGGGGATGCCCAACCGGATGACACCGGAGGAGTCGACCGCGGCGGCCATCACCGTGCGCACCAGCTGATCGTGGCGCGTCAGGATGGCGCGCGCCTCCGACAGCAGAGCCATTCCGGCCGCGGTGGTTCGGACACCGGTGTTACTGCGCAACAGCAATTGCACACCGAGTTGGCGCTCGAGGGCGTTGACCGTCTGTGACACGGCCGGCTGGCTGAGGTAGAGCCGGCGCCCGGCGGCGGACACCGTGCCCTCTTCGACCACGGCGATGAAGGCTTCCAGCCTGGCGAGTGTCAGAACCGCATGGCTGCGCCCCAGCGAACCGGTCCGATCCACAAGCTCAACCGCCTGCAAGGCGAAGGCCGGGTTGCGCGCCGTGCGTTCAGGTTTGCCGGCCCCGATCACTGATTGCGATGGACTCCTGCGGGCGGCGCGCGGTGGTACGCCGGTGCTCAACCTTGTCGGTACGGCGGTGAGCCCGGCCCGGCCACGCGCTTGGGCGCCGTGTGAGTCGGCCTTCGGCACGCCTTGCTCAGTCACCGCAACTCTCCGCGCTGATCACCAAGCACGGTGTGCGGAGCCGCCGAAGACCGGCGTCGTCATCTGGGCCATAACCCCAGCCTCGGTGACGGTCGGGTGGGTTGGCATCATCCGCTCCGGTACTTCACCCGGGTGATATGCGTCGATACCTCCGCAGCGCGACCCGCCTCAGTGCGTCTGGCCGCGGGACGACGGCACGATGGAGATCGCCCCTTTCGACTCGAAGACGGCCAGGTGAACGTCGTCGATGCCGCAGTGTCCGTGCTGGCGCAGCACCGCTTGTACGTCGGTTGTGCTCAGGCCGCAGCGGCGCAGATTGCGCCGCTCGATGCGGCCGTCCCGGATCAGCACCTGCACCGGTGGATCGATGAACTTCTGGAGCCCGGGAACCAACCGCAGCCTGGCCACAGCAGCATGGGTCAACAGCAAGCTCATCAGCGCAGCCGTTGCGGCGAGCCATGAGGTGTCGGTGGCGGTCGCAGAGCGTCCCACGATCGCGCCGGCGGCCACGGCAGCGATCCAGTCGAACGGCGCGAACTCCGCCAAGGTGCGCCGCTCGGTGAACCGGAACAGCACGGTCGCCGTCAGGAACAGCGCCGACGCCTTCACAATCGCATCGACCATGGCATGGCCATCGCCGATCAGGGCATCAGAAATGTAGTGGTTCATGTGATTTCAGCGACGCAGGGGTTACGGCCAAGGATGAATTGCTCCACGGCGTTCGCAAAGCCGTCATCTTCGTTTGTCGTGGTGACACAACGTGCCGCACGTTTGACCTCGTCGCTCGCGTTACCCATCGCGATGCTGAGTCCTGACTGCTCGAACATGCGGACGTCGTTCGGCATGTCGCCGATCGTGGCGATCTGTTCGGGAGCGATGTCGTAGGTTGTGGCCAGGTAACGGACGACAGCGCCCTTGTTGGCACGCGGATTGGTGATGTCGAGGTAGTAGGGCTGGGATCTGGCAGCCGACACGCTGTCGCCGAAACGCTTGCGCACCAGGGCCGTCGCCGTCTGCACCGCGTCGTAGTCGTCGCTGACCCCAACCACTTTGGCCACCCGCTGTGTGATCGACTCGATCTCGCCCACCAGCGTCGGTTCGAAACCGACCGTCGAGGCCTCGTGGGCGACGTGAGCGCCCCGTATATCCGGCACCAACCAGTCCATGTCACGGTAGGCCCACACACCCATTCCCTGGACGTCCAGCAGTTCGATCACGGCCGCCGCCACCTCGTCCGGGATGAGACGTTGTTCGATCACCGACATGTCGGGGCGGATGAACAGTGCACCGTTGAACGCGGCGATCGGTGTTGTGAGATCGAGTGTTTCGATAAGCGTTGACATCCCTCGCGGCGGGCGGCCACTGGTTACGGCGAAGAGTATTCCGGCATCGCGCAGCGCGGTGACGGTGGCGACGGAGCGTTCGGTGAGGACCTTGTCACCGGTCACCAGGGTGCCGTCGACATCGGCGAGCAGCAATCGGATCGGATGGGAGTAAAGAGTCATGTCACCTTTCAGCGCAGAAGAATGCCCGCAACGCTTCGATAAAAGCCTGTCGGCGGCCCGGGTGAGAAGTCATCACCTTCGGAGCCGGTTCACCCGGGTGAAATGGGCGCCCGACCATGAGCGGTCGACGAATCCCGGGGGCAACAGGAGATGAGGCCCGCAGCGCAACACGTCAGTCAGTGGAGTTGACGTCGCCCTATTCGAACCGGTTATTCCACCGAGAAAAACGGTGAATGAGCGAAGGCAGTGCGCCGCCAGGGCTGACGCGTTGAACGGTTCGGTGCGGGCGCGCATCTTTCGGCTCGTATACGCGGCGCCGGCAAATCTGGTTCAGGAGGGAAGATCGTGTCATCCGTTATGGCTCCACCGGAAATGCGGACAAACCCGGCCGGTAACGGCACCGCCGCCGGTTAAGGAGAGAGGTAGCAGTGGATTTCGCCATGATGGCGCCGGAAATCACTTCGGCACTGATGTATTCGGGCCCCGGCTCGGAGTCGATGCTCGCCGCTGCAGTGGCCTGGGACGCCCTGGCTGAGGAGTTGCATTCCGCGGCCGGCTCCTATCCGTCTGTGGTGGCGGGGTTGACCGAGGGGCCGTGGCTGGGCGCATCGTCGGCGTCGATGGCGGCCGCGACCGCCCCGTATGTCGCGTGGCTGAGCGCCACTGCCGCTCAGGCCGAGCAGACGGCAACCCAAGCCAGAATGGCCGCGGCGGCCTATGAGACGGCGTTCGCGGCGACGGTGCCCCCACCGCTGATCGCGGCCAACCGCAGCTTGTTGACGACGCTGGTCGCAACGAACCTGTTCGGGCAGAACACCCCCGCGATCGCCGCTACCGAGAGCCAGTACCTCCAGATGTGGGCGCAGGATGCCGCTGCCATGTACGGCTACGCGGGGGCGTCAGCGGCCGCCGCAACGCTGACACCGTTCACCCCCTCGGCGGCGGCAAACACCGGGACGGGGCTGTCGCAGCTGACCTCCGCAGTGCCCACAGCGCTGAAGCTGTTGTCGACACCACTGGAATCAGTGCCGTCGGCCGCCTCGGGCGCGGGCGGAGTTCCCGGACTCCTGGATGTGTTGGGCGTCCTGGGGGTTACCCCGCTGGGCACGCCGTTGAGCAGTGTGGGAACGGGCATCACATCGGCGGCCTGGGCGTCCGCCTCGCTGGCCAGCACCACCGGTCAGGACACGCGGCTGCGCATCGTCGACGTCGGGGACCGGATTTTGAGCCGAATCGACGACTTCGAAACGAGGGCGATGGGCCCCGCAGGCGGCGGTTCGGGTGGCGGGCGGGCGGTGTCGGCGCAGCTGGGCCAGGCGCCCTCGTTCAACGGGCTGTCGGTGCCGCAGACCTGGGCCACAACGGCACCGGCGGTAAAGACGGTGGCCGCAGCCTTGTCGGCGACGGGTCTCGGCGCCGGCTCGGCCGGTTTGGCAGCCGGTCCGGGAAGCCTGTTGAGCGAGATAGCGCTGGCGAGCGTGGCGGGGCGAGCCGCGGGCGCTACCGCCAGATCCGCCGGTCCCGGTCCCGGTGCGCAAAGCTCAGTGGCTACGCCAGAAAGCCCGCTGACCGAGATGGCGCTACTGAGCCTGATCGAACGTGCCTTGGGCGGCACCACATCCGGCGGTCGTCCGGTCGTGATGGGCCGCCCGCCAGCTGCTGGATAGCGGAGCCCAGTGCCTATTCGCTGTCGGATCGGACGATGGCGACGACCTCGATCTCAATATGTTGTTCGGGCAGCGCGAGTGCCTCGACACCCACCGCGGTCCACAACGGAGCGATATCACCGAGCCGCTGGCGGAACTGAGCGACCATCTCCGACATGTGTTCATCACCAATGGAATCCACCGCCGTGGGGACGTGGTACGAGTGGATGTTGACAACGTCGCGCCAGCTGGCGCCGGCCGCGGCCAGGGTCTTTTCGACGTTGTCACACGCCTTGGCGATCTCGTCCCTCAGAGACGTCGTGGTCAAGGTGAAATCAGCGTCCCAGCCGCCCTGCCCGGAGATCTCCACTCGATCACCGATGCGTAGTGCTTGGCTGTAGCGGTTGCGGGTACGGGCGATCTGCCCGTATCCGGGGGTGTCGAAGAACTCGAGCTTGGTCATGCGGGTTGGCCTCTCCTCGTTGTCTGTCGAAGCGAAGATCACGGGGATCTGGTGGTCTGAGAACCACGTTCGCCGGCGGCGTTCACGATCCGACCGGAGCCGACAGTGCTTTCGAGCCTACGAGCGATGGCGCGATGAAACCTCACGTCGTCGGCCAGTGGAATGGGCCGCCATTACCGCGACCAATACCGGTCCTCGACGCGAGTCACCTCTTGCGTTCTGTCACCGCCGATCGCCCTGGTGACGCACGGGGGGACCGAAACGTGTCCGCCGGAAGTCGAAATCGGCGAGGCAAAGGCGAAGGGATCGGTCTAAGAAAACGGTGGTCCACATCGCGCCGTCGTGCGCTAACGTCGTAATCAGTATCCGCTATACCGAGGTTGGGTTGCCGCATGACTGTGACCGGTGAGCGTCCAAAGATCCTCCTGGAAGACGTCGATTTCAATCGACGTGATCATCCGGACCGGCCGTTACGGCCTATCCCGCCAGGTCGTGACCATTTCGCCGCCCAGTGGCGCAAGATGCGCGAGATCATCTTCGGGCCGTGGATCGATATCGATAAAGAGGTCGAACCCAACGACATCACCCGGATGCGCGACGACTATTTCTGGCAGCGCGACGAACAGATGATCGGCGTCGTCGAGGCGTTCGAACGCCTTGGATACGAGCAGGGCCGTGCGCTGTTCGAGCAGGCTCTGACCCAGGGCATCGACACACTTGAAGACCCGCCCCAAGAGTTCGTCGACCTCTTCGAGCATGTGGATCAGCTGCCCGATCAGTTCGACCTCGCCGCCGCCGAACGAGGCCGGATACTGGCGATGTCGGCCACGATGGCGGCCACCACGATCATCCGCGGCTGGGCGGTATATGAGACCGCGATGACCGGCGACATCTCCGCGGCCACCGGGGCCACTGGCCGTTTCGCCGACGACGGCCCGCGCCGCTTCATCGAAACAGCCCGCGTCTTCGCCGTGTTCGCCTTGCCGGAGATCTTCGACCGGCAATCGGAGGCATTCCAGGATGTGGTGCGGGTGCGGTTGATGCACGCCCTGGCCAGTCGTGGCCTACGGCGCAAATGGGGTGACGACGTCTATCTCAAATTCGGAGAACCCATTCCCGTGACGTCGCTGCTGGGATTCGGCAGCGGCCTGCTGCTCAGCCGTCTCGTCGACCATGCCTTCGGGCGCAAGCTGACGCCGAACCAACTGGAGGATCTCGCCGAGTACTCCTCGTTCTCGGCCCGATTGTGGGGTGCGCCCGAGCGGCTGCACTCCGCCAACGGCCTAGAGCTGATCAAATCGCTGAACTACGTCCTCTCCCGGGGCGGCAACCCGTCTCCCTGGCGTGCCGAGCTTGTCGACGCGATCGCCGGTCCTGAACACCTGCAGACCCTGACCGGGACGCTGCCGGGCCCGATCAAGAAGCTGATATCCAAGTACGCCAACCAGATCACGGCGATGATCGCTTTCGCGCCGGCCGGCGCCGTGTTCGGTTACGAGCAGATCGACGCCATGCTGGCGGGCACGATATTCGAGCCGCTGGCCTACGACTTCCGGCGCCGCGTGCAGGCTTTCGAGAGGTTCACCAAGCTCAACGTTCGCATCGCCACAGTGGCCGACCAGCTGCCGTGGTCCAACCCGATCCGCGAGCGCCGCAAGAGGACGGGCGCGGTTGCGCGCGAGCGGATCGCGATGCTGAACAAGATCGCCGGCAACCTGCAGATCGCGCTGAACTACACCCATCATGACTGTTCGACATCGGGCGAGGGTTTCACCGGCTGACGCGGTGTCGCACGGAAGTATGTCGGGATGCTACCCGCAGTGAGGCGGTGTTCTCGATCGCTCCGCGCGGCTTCGAATCTGTTGTCCCTCAGTACGAACCGGTCAGCGCGAACACCAAGGAATCGAACAGGGCCTCGAACAACCCACTGCTGAGGATCCCGCCGTGCGCAATGGCGTTGACGGCGGCACCGATGTTGTCGATGTCATCGGAGATGTCGACGTAGGTCAAAAGACCGTCGGTCGAGGTGGTTGCGTCGGCGATCTGCTCGGGCGTCAACCCCAGATACTCGCCATGCCGAATGAGGCCGGGCACCAGCTCGCCCCACAGGCCCCAGGTGTCGAAGTTGCCTTGCCAGTCCGCGGCGAAGTCATTGTCGATCGTGTAGATCGTCGCCGGGTACAGATCATTCGGCGTCACCAGGCCCAGGACGTCTTCCAGGTCGAAAAGCTTGACGATGAAGTTCGTGATATCCGGACCGAATACCGCGTTCAGGTCGGCCAGCACGTTGGGCCATATTCCGTCCGCGGTGCCGGGGCTGCCGATGAACACGAAGTGCAGCAGCTCGCTGGGGACGCCGGCTTCGGCGAGCCGGGTCATCGCGACTGAGCCGACCGCAGCGCCCTGCGAGTACCCGAACACCGTCAACGGATGCTCGGCGCTGTATGCCCCGGGGTTCGCGGCGAGTGCATTCTCCACGGCCAGAACCAGATTCGACGCGCCGGTAAGAGTGCTGTGACCCTGTTGAAGCAGTTGGGGGGTGGTCAGCACCTGCAATGCAGCGCTGCACGGGTCGGTGCCGTCCATGTAACAGACCGTGGAGCCGGTCGCGCCGTCGTTGAAACCCAGCGCATTGAGATACAGCGTCTCGGCGGCCCGCGCGAAATCCACCGATGGGGTGGGCTCAACGGTTCCCCCGATGATGATCGCTGTCTGACTGCCCGAGAGCGGACCGTCTGCAGACAACAGGGTCACCTGGGTGTCAGCGGCTTGGGCGATCGGCGCGGTAGCGGCGCCGACGAGCATGGCAATGGCGGTGACGTGGGTAAACATCCCGTATCCGTTCACCGTCGCATCCTTTCATTCTGGACCGAGGACGGATTGAGTTTTGCGAGACAACGGTGGCGCGTGGTGTCCAGCGCGGGGGTGTCGACGGCCGGGTGGCACGATGGCGGGTGTGGCCCGCGTTTACCGATTAGGTCCAGCACGACGAGTGGTCAATACCGTCATCAGATTTCTGCTCCGAACCGGCACCGGCCCGAAGGCGACGTATCTGATGACCACGACGGGGCGTCGAAGTGGTGAGCCGCGCACCACGCCGGTGACTCTGGTCGAAAACAACACAAGCCGTTGGTTGGTTGCCCCGTACGGGCCGGTGGCCTGGGTGCACAATGTTCGCGCCAACCCGACCGTGGAGCTACGTCGTGGCCGACGCCGGCAGCTGCTGCGTGCCCGTGAGGTTCCGGCGATGGTCGCCGGCCGGTGCTGCGTCGATACGTACAGGATGTCAAGGTCACTCGGCCCTACTTCGACCTCGGGCCCGCCGATCCTGAAGCCGCGTTCGTCGGCGAAGCTGCCAAGCACCCGGTATTCGAGC
>Ga0182736_1003628_pt1 | contig 10244 bp, 10 predicted proteins | sample eDN5th30CKraftBY_FD_128882 | JGI IMG/M metagenome (GOLD analysis project Ga0182736, IMG submission 128882) | Enriched backyard soil microbial communities from Emeryville, California, USA - eDNA 5th pass 30_C Kraft BY (version 2) (version 2) | ecosystem: Environmental > Terrestrial > Soil >...
GGGGGCGCGGGCTACACCTTGATCGATGCGCGGGTCAGTTATGAAAGCGGCCCGTGGCTGTATGCGCTCAACGTCACCAACCTGACGGACAAGACCTACATCCCGTCCATTTGCTACAACGGCGCGTGCAACTACGGCGAGCCGCGCCGCATCATCGGCACGGTGAGCTACCGCTGGTGAACGTGCGCGCGGCGCTGCTAAGCCTGCATCGCTGGACCGGCCTGGTGCTGGCCGGCTTTCTCTGCCTGGTCGCGCTGACTGGCATCCCGCTCGCGTGGTATGACGCGCTGGACGCCGCGGCAGCTCCCGCGTTGCACCGCGTGCCGCCGCCAACGGGCGGCGCCGCGCGGCTTGACGCCTTGGTGCTGCGCGAGCGCGTGGCACGCTTCGTGCCGGCGGCAGTAATGCCCGCCACGCCGCTTGGCGGGCAGGCCGGACGCAGCGTGGCGTTTCCGGTGTGGCTGCATGAGGACGGCGCCGCAGGACCCGTGCTGCACGAGATATTTGTCGACCCGTACGATGGCGCCATTCTGGGCCAGCGCCGCTGGGGCGATCTGCGCGAAGGGCTGCGCAACCTGATGCCGTTTCTGCATCGCATCCACACGGCGCTGCTGTTCGAGGGCATCGGCGAACTGTTGCTCGGCATCGTCGCATTGGCCTGGACGCTCGATGGTTTTGTCGGCGCATGGCTCACGCTGCCGCCGCGAAACCGCTCACGCAGGCAAGCCCCGTCCTCATCGGTGTGGCAGCGCTGGGCGCCCGCCTGGCGCATCCGTTGGCAGGGCGGTCCCCACAAACGCAATTTCGATCTGCACCGCGCGGGTGGGCTGTGGCTGTGGGCGGCCTTGACGCTGATGGCGTGGAGCAGCGTCGCGCTCAACCTGCCGGCGGTCTACGATCCGGTGATGCGCGCCGGCTTGAGCTATCAGCCCGATCCCCGGCGCGGCGCAGCCGCCACGGCCGGCGAGCCGATGCCCCCCGAGCGGGCGCGCGATGCGGGCCGGCAACTGATGGCGCAGTTGGCCGTCCGCGAGGGGTTCGCGGTGCTGGGCGAACACTGGTTGGCGCTGGATACGCGCCGCAACCTGTACCGCTACAGTGTGCGCAGCAGCCGCGATCTGCGCACGCGAAGCGGCGCCACGTCGGTGGTGTTCGATGCCGTGAATGGACAACTGGTGGGCAGCCATCTGCCGACGGGCCGGGCGGCGGGCGACACGGTCAAGCATTGGCTGACCAGTCTGCACATGGCGGCGCTATGGGGCTGGCCCTTGCAGGTGGCGGTGGCGCTCGTCGGCGTCGTGACGCTGGTGCTGAGTCTGACCGGCGTCTGGTTGTGGTGGACGCGCCGCCGCGCCCGTCAGTACGGACCCTTGCCCGCAGCCACTGCCGCCACTTCCTTGAACTCGCCCGCCAGCGCTTCGGCCGCGCGTGCCAGCAGCACCGCGTCCACGCCTACCGCCACGAAGGTGGCGCCCAAGGACAGATAATGCTTGGCCTGCGCCACGCCGCTGTGCAGGATGCCCGCGGCCTTGCCGGAACGCACGATTCGCGCGATCGCGTCATCGATGGTCCTCTCGACTTCCGGATGCTCGGGCTGTCCCAGATATCCCATGCTGGCCGACAGATCGGCTGGTCCGATGAAGACGCCATCCACACCGTCCACGGCAAGGATGGCGTCCAGCGCCTCGATGCCGGCGGGCGTCTCGATCTGCACCAGCACGCACATTTCGTCGTTGGCGCGTTCAAGGTAGTTCGGGATGCGGTTCCAGCGCGACGCGCGCGCCAGCGCGCTGCCCACGCCGCGGATGCCTTGCGGCGGATAGCGCACGGCGGCCACCGCGCCGGCGGCTTCCTCGGCGGACTGGATCATGGGCACCAGCACCGTCTGCGCGCCAGTGTCAAGGATTTGCTTGATCTGGACCGGGTCGTTCCAGGCCGGGCGCACCACGGGCGCCACCGGGTAGGCCGCCACGGATTGCAGTTGGGCCAAGGTGGAGTCCAGCGTATTGGGCGCGTGTTCGCCGTCGATCAGCAACCAGTCGAAGCCGGCGCCCGCAAGAATTTCCGAGGTGTACGCGCTGGCCAGGCCGGCCCACAGGCCGATCTGAGGTTTGCGGTCGCGCAGGGCTTGCTTGAACGAATTCGTCAGGAGGTCCATGGACGTTGGATTGCCTAAGAGGGAAGGGGGAACGGCGTCAGGGCGTGCCGGCATCGCGCGTGGGGCCGTCGCGCTTGATGAGATCGACCATCGCGTCCACGTCGCGGTACAGGCGATCGAGCAATTCCTTGCCGATCCTTTCTTCGATTTCCTGGTACTTGGCGTCAACCATCGGACGCATGCGGTCGATGAGTTTGTTGCTTTTGACGGTCAGGGAGATTTCCTGACGGCGCTGGTCGGCGCTGGAGCGCGTGCGCTTGATGAGTCCTTGCTCTTCCATGCCGGCCAGCATGCGCGTCAGGCTGGGGCTCAGGATCTGACAGGCGCGGGCGATCTGGTTGGGTTCCAGCGAGCCCACCTCGCTCAGCGTGCGCAACACCCGCCATTGCTGTTCGGTGACGCCCGCCGCGTGCAGCACGGGACGGAAATGCGCCATCAGCGTTTCGCGCGCATAGAGCAGCAAATGGGGAAGATTGCGGTGGTGGAAGCTCGGACTCATGGCGGCTATGTTAGCAAGAAGCCGCCCAAAAATTGCTCAATACTTCGGGCCTGGGTGCGGCCCGCGCCGGCGCGGGGCGGGCCGGCGCAGGGGCCGGCCCGGTGGGTCACGCCGGGTTCTGGCGGGACAGCTCCTGCAGGTCGTCCGGCAGCGCGAAATCCGGCGCGCCGCGTTGCAACTCGCGCAATGCGTGAACGGCGTCTTCTTCGCGGTCGTCCACGATCAGGCCCCGAATCTGGGCCACCCGGGTTTCGATGTCCTGCTCGGTGAAGGCGGCGACCTGTTGCGATTCCGCGGGGGCTTCCTGGGCAGCGGCCGGCGCCGCTTCCTGGGCCGCAGTCTCGGCAGCGGCCGTTTCAGCCGCTGCCGGGGCGGGCGCGGCGGGAACCGCAGCAGTCACGGCCACGGCGGGCTGCGCCGCGGCAGGTTGGGCGGGAACCGCCGGTTCCTGCTGCAAGGCGACGACGCGGCGCAGGGGTGGCGCATCGCTGGGCGGCGCGGCCGACGGCGAGGCGGCCTCTTGCGTTGCCTCGTTGGCCTGCACGGCGACCAGCTGCATCTGGGGTTCGGTGTCGTCGATGGCCTCGCGCATGTCGGTCCAGGCGAACAGGCCTGCCACCATCACGGCGCAAGCGGCTGCGCCCCAACCGGGGTGCCAGCTATGGCCAGGGTGCCATCTGCGTCGTACCGCCGCATCCAGTTCCGGATTGGCGCCGGGACCCGGCTTGCGGTACAGGGCGCGCAGATCCCGTTCATCGTCTTCGTCAAATGGGGGGCGATAGGTAATGCTCATGCGCGTACTCCTCGCATATACGCCGGGTGGCACGACGTATCCGCGTTTGACCTTTGCGTGCGCCGCGCCGGTGGTCCGGCGTCTAGTCGTGCTGGGGTCATGTTCCGGTTTGAGCGGCCTCTGGGGAGGCTGCGGGTGATTGCGCCGCGATTGGCCACGAAGTGCGTCCAGAGGACGTCCATCGTGCCGGGTGCCGTCCGGTCTGGACGGTTCGACAAGATGCGCTGCACTTGGCGATTATGCGCGATTTGAAACGGATCGGGCAGTAAATTTCTTGTGTTTGCATCATGTAACTGCTGTGCGTCCCTTTTTGTGAAAGCTGCCTGAAAGAAATGACCTTCGCGCGACGTCTCGGCGCGTGATATTCCGGTCATTGTTCCCGCGCGGCGCGGGCACGTTGCCGGGTACACTTTCGCGCATGGCAAAAACCCGTACCGTCTATGTGTGCGCCGACTGTGGCGGCACCACCCCGAAGTGGCAGGGCAAATGCCCGCATTGCAACGCCTGGAACACGCTTGAAGAAACGGTGGAGTCGTCCGCGCCTGCGGCCGCGGCGCACCGCTATGCGCCGCTGGCCTCGTCCAGCCCGGTGCGCAGCCTGTCCGAAATCGAGGCCCGCGAAACGCCGCGCCAGCCCACCGGCCTGGACGAATTCGATCGCGTGCTCGGCGGCGGCCTGGTGGCCGGCGCCGTGGTGCTGATCGGCGGCGATCCCGGCATCGGCAAGTCGACGCTGCTCTTGCAGGCGCTGGCCTCGCTGTCCGAAACCACCAACGTGCTGTACGTGACGGGCGAAGAGTCCGCCGAACAGGTCGCGTTGCGCGCGCGCCGGCTGGGACTGCAAACCGGCAACGTCAACCTGCTGGCCGAAATCCGCCTCGAAGCCATCCAGGCCGCGGTGTCGGAACAAAAGCCCACCGTCGCCGTCATCGACTCCATCCAGACGCTCTACAGCGGCGAACTCACGGCGGCGCCGGGATCGGTGTCGCAGGTGCGCGAGTGCGCGGCGCAGCTCACGCGGCTGGCCAAGCAGACGGGCATCGCCATCGTCATGATCGGCCACGTCACCAAGGACGGTGCGCTGGCCGGACCGCGCGTGCTCGAACACATCGTGGATACCGTGCTTTATTTCGAGGGCGACACGCATTCGTCGTTCCGCCTGGTGCGCGCATTCAAGAACCGCTTCGGCGCCGTCAACGAACTTGGCGTGTTCGCCATGACCGACCGCGGCCTGCGCGGCGTGGCCAATCCGTCCGCGCTGTTCCTGTCGCAGCACGAACAGCAAGTCGCCGGTTCGTGCGTCATGGCCACGCTGGAAGGCACGCGTCCACTCCTCGTCGAGATCCAGGCGCTGGTCGACAGTTCCCACGCGCCCAATCCGCGCCGGCTGACGGTCGGCCTGGAAGGCAACCGTCTGGCCATGCTGCTGGCCGTGCTGCACCGGCACGCGGGCGTGTCGACCTTCGACCAGGACGTCTTCGTCAATGCGGTCGGTGGCGTGCGCATCACCGAACCCGCGGCCGACCTGCCGGTGCTGCTGGCCATCATGTCGTCGCTGCGCGATCGGCCGCTGCCGCGCGGGTTGATCGCATTCGGCGAAGTGGGCCTGGCCGGCGAGATCCGGCCCGCCCCGCGCGGCCAGGAACGTCTGCGCGAAGCCGCCAAGCTGGGTTTCTCGGTGGCGCTCATCCCCAAGGCCAACGCGCCGCGCCAGCCCATCGAGGGCCTGGAGATCTGGGCGGTCGATCGCCTGGACGCGGCATTGGAAAAGCTGCGTTGATGCGTCGCGACGTCTGTTGGAGCAACAAGTGAGTCTGTTCGTCATCGCCGCCTGCCTGGCAGCCGGCGGCCTGATCGGTTTCATGGGCGGCGTGCTGGGCATCGGGGGCGGACTGATCGCCATTCCAGCCCTCGTCCTCCTGATGGGAATGTCCCAACAGCTTGCGCAGGGCACGGCGCTCATCATGGTGTTGCCGACCATCATGATGGCGGTGCGCAAGTACAACCAGCAGACCCGCATCGACAAGCGCGTCGCGCTGGCGGGCGCGGCGGGCGCCGTGGTGTTCACGTGGGTGGGCGCGCGGATGGCGCTGGGCATCGACTCGACTTTGCTGCGCCGGAGCTTCGCGGTGTTCCTGTTCTTCATCGCGCTGTTCTACGTCTGGCAGACTTGGCGCGCCTCGCGTCCGGCGGCGCGCCGCGCGCCACCGCCCAAGCGCCCCGCGCCGGTCTTCACGCCGCGCCGCGCAAGCGTCCTGGGCATCCTGTGCGGAACGCTGGGCGGATTCTTTGGCGTCGGCGGCGCGGTGCTGGCCGTGCCCATCATCACAACGGTCTTTCGCCTGCCGCAGACCACCGCACAGGCGCTCGCGCTCAGCATGGTGATCCCGGGTTCCACCATCGCACTCATCACCTATACGTGGGCGGGACAGGCGAACTGGATGGTCGGCGCGCCGCTAGCCATCGGCAGCCTGATCTTCGTGCCCATCGGCGTGCGGCTGGCCTACCGGCTTCCTGAACGCAAGCTGAGAGCATGCTTCGCGCTGATGCTGTTCGCCACCGTGGCGTTGCTGGCGTTCGAGGGATAGCAACAATTCTTGAGTGACGGAAAAATTGTGGTTCGGAAGTGAACCTTCTTACGGGGCGGGCTTCAAACCGCATACGGGACTTGCGGCATCGTGCCGCCCCGTAACGGCAAAAGGCCTCTGGCCTTCACCAACCAGGAGTACCACAAATGACGACTCACTCCCGCATTGCTGCGTTTCTTTCCACCTCTGCCCTGTGCCTGGGCCTCGCCGCCGCACCGTCGGCGTTTGCGGCCGGCGCCAGCAAGACCGGCGACACAAAGACCCAGGCGCATCACAAGCATCACAAGGCTGACAAGTCGTCCGCCAAGCATTCGGCAGGCGCAGCAAACACGCACAAGTCTGGCGCCACGACGCCGACGAAGTAACCGCGCCGGGCGGCAACGCCCACGTTCCTTTGCGCGACAAAGACTGACCGGACACGCGGGGGCCGGAAAGTCGAAAGCCTCTCGGTATGGGCGCCGAGAGGCTTTTTTGTGTCTGATGCCAGGCCGGGCGCCGCGCAGGCGCCCCGGGCGAACAAGGCCGGTTATTCCACCGGCGTGATCACGCGGCCGGTCTCAAAGAACGACTGCAGGTTCTCCAGCATCATGTTTTCCATGGCCAGGCGCGTTTCCTCGGTGGCGCTGCCGATGTGCGGCAGCAGCACGGCCTTGTCGCTCTTCATCAGCGCTTCGGGCACCTTGGGTTCGTGCTCGAAGACGTCCAGCGCCGCGCATCCGAGCTTGCCATCTTCCAGGGCCGCGACCAGCGCGGTTTCGTCGATGACCGGGCCGCGCGCGATGTTGACGATGATGCCCTTCGGGCCCAGGGCTTCCAGCACGTCGCGATTCACAAGGTGGCGCGTGCTGGGACCGCCCACGGTGGCCACGATCAGGAAATCGGCCCACTTGGCCAGGTCCGTCAGCGACGCTTCGTAGCCGTAGGCCACGTCGTCGCGCTTTCTGCGGTTGTGATACCGAACGTCCATGTCAAAGCCCGTGCCGCGCTTGGCGATCGCTTCGCCGATGCGGCCCAGCCCGACGATGCCCAGTTTTTTGCCGCTGACGCGCAGGCCCAGCGGGATGCTGCCATGCACCTGGCCCCATTGGCCGGCTCGCACGAAGCGTTCTCCCTGACCCATGCGGCGCGCGCCAGCGATGAGCAGGCCCCAGGCCAGGTCCGCCACGCAATCGGTCAGCACGTCGGGCGTATTGCTGACCAGCACGCCACGCTTGCGTGCGGCCTCGACGTCGATCGTCTCGTAGCCCACGCCCCAGCTGCAGATGGCCTTCAGGTCTGGCAGCGCGTTGATGAGCTCGGCGTTGGCGCCGAAATTGGCGGACGTGACGACGGCGGTGACGCCCTTGCCGTGCTCGGCCAGCGCAGCCTTGCGGTCCGGGTACTTCCACAATTCGATGACGTCATAGCCATCGGCCAGGCGCTGGTTGGCGGAAGGGGAGCCGGCCAGCGAGCCGACCTGGATGATGCGTTGCTTGGTGGTCATGTTGTCGTACGGTTGGGTGGCGAAGGTTTCATGCTACTTGATTCAAGCGGGGACCTTGCGGGCCGGGTTCGCAGCCAAGGCGCGGCTGCGCACCCGCTGCGGGATGCCCGCATGCAGGCATCCCGCGAAGCGTTACTCCAGCTGGATGTTGGCCTTCTGGATCACGTCCTTCCAGCGCTTGACTTCAGCCTGCTGGAAATCGGCAAACTGCTGCGGCGTGTTGGCGACGACTTCGAAGCCCATGCCTTGCAGCGTTTTCTGGGTCTGGGGCTCTCGCAGCGCGGTGCGCAGCGCCTCGGCCAGCTTGTCGACGACGGGCTGCGGCGTGCCCTTGGGCACGGCAAAGCCCTGCCAGGAATACACCACCATGTCCTTGATGCCGGCCTCCGTCAGCGTCGGCACATCGGGCAGGTCCGGCGTGCGGGCGTCACCCGTGATGGCCAGCGCCTTGAGTTTGCCGGCCTTGATGTGGTTCTGCACCGCGCCCAGGTTCTGGAAGGACACGTTGACCTGTCCGCCGATGAGGTCCGCGATGGCCGCGCCGCCGCCCTTGTAAGGCACGTCCACGCCGGTGCTTTGGGTGCGCTGGCGGAACAGCACGGCAGAAAGGTGATCCGACGAGCCCGTGCCCGACGAGGCGTACGACACGCGATTCGGATTCTTCTTCGCGTAGTCGACCAGCTCGGCCACCGTGCTGGCCGGGAACGAGGGCGCAGCGACCAGCACGTTGGGATTGCGCACTGCCTGCGTCAGGTAGGCGAAATCCTTGCTGGGGTTGTACGACAGGTTCTTGTACAGGGCTTCGTTGATGGCGAAGGTGCCGATGGAGCCGACCATCATGGTGTAGCCGTCCGGCGTGGAGCGGGCCAACGCCTGGGCGCCGATGGCGCTGTTTGCGCCGGGCTTGTTCTCGACCACGAAGGTCTGTCCCAGGATCTTGGACAGCGCCGGCGTGACCGAACGCGCGGTGATGTCGGAAGACCCGCCGGGTACGAAGGGCACGATCATGGTGACGGGCTTTTCGGGGTAACCGGCGGCATGGGCCGCCGGCGATCCAAGCACAACGGCGCCCGCCGCGAATACGGCGCTGATCAGTTTGTTCATGGTGTCTCCTGGTTCGCGTGATGATGAAGAGCCCGCCGCTCACGCGTTGCGGGCAGGCCCCGGATCGGTGCAGGGTCAGTCGACCTTGGCGCCGGATTTCTTCACAACGTCGGCCCACTTGACGGTTTCCTGGGCCATGAACTGCTTGAACTGGGCGGGCGTGTTGCCGGACGGCGTCGCACCTTGCGCCTGAAGCTGTGCGCGCACGGGCTCCTGCTGCAAGGCGGCGGCCACGTCGCGCTGGACCTTCTCGACGATCTCGGGCGGTGTGCCGGCCGGCGCCAGCAGCCCGAACCAGCTCGATGCCTCGTACCCCTTCACGCCGGCTTCGGCCATCGTGGGCACGTCGGGCAGGGCAGGCGAGCGGTTGGCCGTCGTAACGGCCAGGGGGCGAAGCTTGCCCGCCTTCAGAAATCCCATGGACGAGGGCAGGTTGTCGAAGATCAGGTCTGCCGATCCGGCCATCACGTCGGTCAGTGCGGGGCTGCTGCCCTTGTAGGGCACGTGCGTCATGCGCGTGCCGGTCATGCTTTGGAAGAGTTCGCCTGACAGGTGCGTGGAGGTGCCGTTGCCCGTGGACGCCATGTTGACGCTGTCGGGATTGGCCTTCAGGTACTTGATCAGGTCCGCCACGGTGCGGATGCCGTGCTTGTCGGCGAACTTGGGGTTGAGCTCAAGGATATTTGGCACCGGAATCACCAGCGTGACGGGCACGAAGTCCTTGACCGGGTCATACGGCAGCTTGGCGTACACGGACTGGTTGATGGCGTGCGTGCTGACGGTGCCCATCAAAAAGGTGTAGCCATCGGGCGTGGCGCGCGCGGCTTCGGCCGAGCCGACGTTGCCGCCGGCGCCCGCCTTGTTGTCCACCACCACGGGCTTGTTCCAGCTTTTGCCCAACTCGGCCGCCACCACGCGCGCGGCGATGTCGGCGGTGCCGCCGGCGGGGAAGGGGACGATGATCTTGACTTCCCGCTCGGGGTAGTCGGCGAAGGCCGCCGAGGCCGGCAGGGCAAAGGCGGTGGCCGTCAGGAGGGCGGCGGCAAGAAGCCGGCCTCGCGCAGGGGCTGCATACATGGAATTCGTCTCCTCGGTGTGCGCGTGGCCGCGCATCGTTTCTGGGGTATTCCGCTCCCGGCGAGCCGGGAACTTGAAGACGCATGCGGCCCGCGCCTCATGCGCCTTGCGTGCTGCCGATCAACTTGTAAAACAAATATAGGTATTGAGCTATAGCTTGTCAACCAAGTATACTTTTTCGACCCTACTTCTCTGACAACCGCACCCGCCAGGAGCCCTTCCATGAAAACCACCCCGGTCACCGCCCAGGATCTGCAGCGCTCGGTCATCGCCGTGCCGCCGCTGGCCCGCAATGCCGATCTGTCGCTGAACGAATCGGCCAACAAGGCGCTGCTCGGCCACCTGGAAGCGGGCGGCGTGCGCAACGTCATGTATGGCGGCAACGCCAATTTCTACAACGTGGGTGTGAGCGAATATGCCCGCATCGTGGACATGCTGGCAAGCCTGGCGGGCCCTGACACCTGGATCCTGCCGTCGGTGGGCCCCGACTACGGCAAGATGATGGACCAGGCCGCCATCCTGCGTTCGCGCGCCTTCCCGAC
>Ga0182736_1003629_pt1 | contig 10241 bp, 8 predicted proteins | sample eDN5th30CKraftBY_FD_128882 | JGI IMG/M metagenome (GOLD analysis project Ga0182736, IMG submission 128882) | Enriched backyard soil microbial communities from Emeryville, California, USA - eDNA 5th pass 30_C Kraft BY (version 2) (version 2) | ecosystem: Environmental > Terrestrial > Soil >...
AAAGGGCTGCGCATCTCGCCCACCGAGGGGATCGTCGGCTGGGTGGCGAGCCGCGGCGAGCCGCTCCTGGTCCCGGACGTGGCACAGGACGAGCGCTTCGCCGCGCGGTTCGACGAGGAGACGCGCTTCACCACCCGGAGCATCGTCGCGATCCCCGTACGGATCCGGGACCGCACGCTGGGGGTGATCGAACTGGTGAACGGCGCGGACAAGCCGGTGTTCACGGAGCGCGACGTGCGAGTGCTGGCGTCGATCGCGGACTTCGCGGCCATCGCCCTCGAGAATGCCCGCAATTTCCGCAGGGTGGAGGAGCTGACGGTCGTCGACGAGCATACGGGGCTCTTCAACGTGCGCCACCTCCACCGCGTGCTGGCCGCCGAGGTGGAGCGGGCCCGGCGCTACGGCCACCCCGTGTCGGTGATCTTCTTCGACCTCGACCGCTTCAAGCGGATCAACGACACCCACGGGCATCAGGTGGGCTCGGCGATCCTGCGCGAGTGCGGTGAGCTGCTCCTCGCCACCCTGCGCGTGGCGGACGTGGCTGTGCGCTACGGCGGCGACGAGTTCGTGTGCGTCCTTCCGGAGACCGGGCCGGATCAGGGGCTGCTCTGCGCCGAGAGGCTGCGCAGGCTCATCGAGTCGACGCAGTTCCAGGGCGGGATCGAGCTCACGGCGTCGTTCGGCGTGTCGAGCTTCCCCGACCACGGGGCCACGCCCGCGGAGCTCCTCCGCCGGGCGGACGAGGCGATGTACGCCGCGAAGGAAGCGAGCCGCAACGCCGTCGCCTCGGCCTGACCTCGCGACGGGCCGCCGAAACGAAGAACGGCGCCCCCCGCAACGAGAGGCGCCGTTCGAATCGACGAAGGGTCGGCGGATCAGCCGCGGTCGACGACCATGATCTCCGGGCTGGTCTCCACCTTGGCCGCGTCGCGCAGGCTCTTGGTGAAGGTCTCGACGAGCTCGCCTTCCTTCGCGCGGACCACGCGGGCACGCAGCTCGTCCTTCTGCTCGGCGAGCTTCGCGGGATCCGGGTGCTGCCGCTCCGAGACCTGGGCGACGACGAAGTTGCCGTTCACCTCGTAGACCTCGGGGAGCACGTCGCCGGCGGCGGCGGCCTGGGCGGCCTTTGCCACGGAAGCGGCGACGCCGATGCGCGGCACGTAGTCGGACGAGAGGCCGAAGCTGCCGGTCTTCTCGGCCGCGGGGCCAGTGCGCGGCGTCTTGGCTTCCGGATCCGGCGCGGGGTAGAGCGCCTCGAGGGACTGACCGGCCTTCGCCTTCGCGAGCGCCGCCTCGGCAGTGGCCTTCGCGGCGTCCTTCGCCTTCTTGGTCGAGAGCAGCTCCTTGGCGAGCTGGTCCTGCACGTCCTCGAGCTTCTTCTCCTCGGGGGCCTGCACCTCGTTCACCTTGATCAGGTGGACGCCGAAGCGGGTGCGGACGATGCCCGACATCTTGCCGGGCTCGAGGGCCATGGCCGCGTCCTCGAAGGGCTTGGCCATGGTGCCGGGGCCGAAGAAGCCCAGGTCGCCGCCGTTGTCCTTGGAGCCGGGATCCTCGGAGAGCGTCTTGGCGATCTCGCCGAAGTCCGCGCCGCCCTCGATGTCCTTCTTGGCCTTCTCGAGCTTGGCGGTGGCGGCGTCGACGTCGGCCTGCGCCGCGTCCTCGGCCACCTTGACCAGGATGTGCTGCGCCTTGACGCGCTTGGGCGTCTTGAACCGGAAGGACTTGGCCTCGTACTCGTCGGCCACGGCCTTCTTCCCGTCCTCGCTCGCCAGGTAGTCCCGGATCTCGGCGTCGGTGGGGGCGACCTGGTCGTCCGCGACGGCGGAGAAGCGGACGAAGGTCAGGTTGGCCTTGTCGTTGTCCTTGCGGAACTCCTCCTGGATCTCCTCGTCCGACGCCGTGGCGCTCTGGCGCACCTGGGCGATGAGCTTGGTGATCAGCAGGCTCTCGCGGACGTCGGCCTCGTACTTGTCCGGCGTGAGGCCGGCGTTCGCGAGCACGTCCTTGTAGGTGCCGAAGTCGAACTGGCCGTCCTTGTGGAAGAACTCCTGCTCCTTCACCTTGGCGGCGACCTCGGAGTCCGCGACCGCGATCCCCTGCTTCTTCGCCTGGGCGAGGAGGAGCTTACGGTCGACGAGCTGGTCGAGGACGTTCTTCTTGAGGCCCATCTGCTCGGCCATCTTCGCGTCGAACCGCTCGCCCATCTGCTGCTGGTAGCTGCGGAGCGTGTTGGAGTACGCGCCCTCGAACTCCTTCCAGCCGATCTGGTCCCCGTTGACCTTGGCGGCCCAGGGGGAGGGACCCTCCATCCCGTTGCCGCCCATGCAGCCGTGGCTGCCGGGGCCGAAGTAGATGATGAAGACGAGGATGAGCACCCCGAACACGAGGTACATCCCAAACGAACGCGAGCTTTCGCGCATCTTGTCGAGCATGGTCTCTTGCCTGTGCGTGCCCCGGGCACCGGCCCGGCGGGCGAGGAGAGGAATGGTGCTCCAAGTCCTCGAAAAGGTTGACACCCTAGGGAAAAATCTGGCGTAATGCAAGGCAATCAACGGGGTTTTCCACGCCTTGCTCGCCTTCCTACAGCGATACCGCGAGTTGCTGCTGGTGACGGCGCTGCTGCTGTTGCCCGCCGGCACGTACGTAGCGAACGCCAAGCAGGGCCGGGAACTTTCCTCCCTCGACGAGCTCTGCCTCGCCATCTCGGCTCCCATCAGCCGGGTGGTCGAGGGCACGGCCGGTTTCGCCCTCGGGATCTGGTCCTCCTACGTGGATCTGCGCGAGGTGCGCGAGGAGAACGCGCGCCTGCGCGAAGCCCTCGCCACGGCGAACGGGCGCCTGTCCTCCCGCACCGAGGCCGAGCTGGAGAACGAGCGGCTGCACGAGCTCCTCGCCTTCTCGAAGGCGGTGCGCGGCCGCGCGGTGGCGGCGCCCGTCATCGGCGTCTCGCCCACCCACCGGCGCGTCGTCACGATCGCCACCACCCCCGGCGACGGGATCGGCCCCGGCATGGCGGCGGTGACCGCCGAGGGCGTGGTTGGCAAGGTGATCGCCACCTACGGCCGCACCGCGGAGGTGCAGCTCCTGGTGGACGGCGCCTCCGCCGTGGCCGCGCGCGTGCAGCGCAGCCGCGCCCGCGTCACGGTGCGGGGATCGGGCGAGGAGGCGTCGATGCAGCTCGCGAACGCGCTGCGCACCGACGACATCGAGTCCGGCGACATCCTCGTCACCTCGGGCACGGATCGCGTGTTCCCCAAGGGCCTCGTCATCGGCCGCATCGGCCGGGTGCAGCGCGAGACCTACGGCATGTACCTCGAGGGCGAGATCCGCCCCGCGGTGGACGTGTCGGGGCTGGAGGAGGTGCTGGTGATCGTCTCGGCCGACGACGACGATCTGCCCACCGCCCACGCCCGCGAAGAGTCGACCCCGGTCCTGCCTGGTCTGCCTTGAGGAAGTCGCCGTGAAGTTCCTCCGTGCCCTCGCGCTGCGCCTGCGCCGCCGCCAGGCCGGGAACAAGCGGGTGGACCCCTCGGCCCAGCGCGAGATCCTGGGAAGCCTCCACCTCGGGGCGCCGCGCACGCGGGAGGTGTGGAGCCTCTGGCGCGTGCTCCTCTGGGCCGCGCTGGCGCTGGCGACCTTCCAGATCCAGGCGGGGCTCCTGGTCCACGCCCACCCCGGCCTCGTCCGAATCGACGCCGCGTCGCTGCTCGTCACCTTCTTCGCGCTCCGCCTGCGGGCGGTGGAGGGGGCGCTCGCCGCCTTCGCCGTGGGATACGTGGCGGATCTCTTCGTCCAGGGGCCGCCGGGGCTCTGCCGCTTCGTCGCGGTGGCGGTGTGGACGGCGGGGCGGATCGCGGCGCCGAGGGCGGGGCTGTCGTCGCGGGCGGGGCGGGTGGTATACGCCTTCGCCACGAGCGCGGTGTACCAGCTCGGCGTCCTGGGTGGCCTGACCCTGATCGCGAACGTCGACTCGGGTCCCGGGCGGATCGCGTGGCTCTCGATCGTTCCACAGGCGCTGCTCGCCGCGGCGCTGGTTCTGCCGGCCCACGCGGCGCTCGGAGTCCTCGATCGGCGGACCTCACCGGCCCGCGCATAGGGTCTGTCGACGATGAAGCTGGCGATCAGGGCGCGGGAGGAGCGGGAGCTCAAGCTCCGGATCGGCTGGCTGGGCGTCGCCGCGGTCTTCGGGATCCTGCTCCTCGCCGGCCGCGTCTGGTACCTGCAGATCCGCAAAGGCGAGGAGTACTTCGCCCGCAGCTCCGGCAACTTCGTGAAGGAGCTGCGCATCCCGGCCGACCGCGGGATGATCGTGGATCGCAAGGGGCGGATCCTCGTCGACAACCGTCCCAGCTACGACGTCTACCTCACGCCGGCCTTCTGCCAGGACTGCGAGGAGGTGATCGGGCGGCTCGCCGGTCAGCTCGGCCTCGAGCCCGAGGATCTGCAGCGGGCGGTGGACGCCAACGAGAAGGCCCGCGGCCTGGAGCGCTTCCGGCCGGTGATGATCCAGCAGGACCTCACCCGCGACGATCTCGACGTCCTCGAGGCGAACCGCGAGCTGCTGCCGGGTGTGGACGTGATCGGCGCGCCGCACCGCAACTACCGCGCGGGATCGATGGCCGCGCACCTCCTCGGTTACCTGGGCGAGATCGGCCCGGACGAGCTGGAGAAGAACGCCGGCCGCTACCGGTCCGGCGACTACATCGGCAAGCGCGGCGTCGAGCGCCGCTTCGAGTCGTGGCTGAAGGGGAACGACGGCCTGGAGCGGGTGGTCGCCGACGCCAAGGGCCGCAAGCTGCCCGAGCTCGAGGCGCTCATCCCCGCGGCGGATCGGCTGGTGCCGAGCGAGCCGGGCGCCAACGTGATCCTGACGATCGACGCGAGGCTGCAGGCTGCGGCGGAGGAGGCGTTCGACCAGACCGCCGGGTCGGCGGTCGTGATCGACGTGGACACCGGCTACATCCTCGCGATGGTTTCGAAGCCGGGCTTCGATCCGAACCGGATGAACGGCCGCATCTCCCGCGCGGAGCTGCGGGCGCTCACCCAGGATCCCCTCGAGCCGATGATCTTCCGCGCCACGCAGAACCACTACCACCCGGGCTCGATCTTCAAGGTGGTGCCTGCGCTGGCGGCGCTGGAGGCGGGCTTCTCCCACGACGTCTTCTGCGGCGGCGGCTACACCCTGGGCAAGAGGCGCTGGCGCTGCCACAAGGAGAGCGGCCACGGCCTGGTGAGCCTCGAGCAGGCGATGAAGGTCTCCTGCGACACCTGGTTCTACGCGGCGGCCGATCGCCTGGGGCTCGATCCGATCGCCGACATGTCGCGGCGCTTCGGCCTGGGTGCGGTCACGGGGTTGGACCTGGGCTTCGAGGTGCCGGGCGTGGTCCCGTCGCCGGCCTACCACGACAAGTACACGCCCGGCGGCTACCAGAAGGGCTTCGCGCTCAACTCGGTGATCGGCCAGGGCGACAACAACGTCACCCCGCTGCAGGTCGCCGTGATGTACGCGGCGATCGCCAACGGCGGCACGGTGTACCGGCCCCAGGCCGTGCTCCGGGTGGAGAAGGCGGGGGGAGAGGTGTTGCAGGACTTTCCACCCGAGGTGAAGAGCAAGCTCGGCGTGCGCCGGGAGAACCTCCAGACGGTGCGCCGCAGCCTCGAGATGGTGGTGAACGAGCCGGGCGGCACGGCCTACCGCCAGCGCCTCGCCGACGTGAAGGTGGCCGGCAAGACGGGCACCGCCCAGGTCGTGCGGATCGGCAACGTGCGCCTGAAGAAGGAGCAGATGGATTGGTTCTCCCGCGACCATGCCTGGTTCGCGGCCTACGCACCGGCGGACGCGCCCCGGATCGCCATCGCGATCCTCAACGAGCATGGCGGGCACGGCGGGTCGGACGCCGCCCCGATCGCGATGCGGATCATCAAGCGGTACTTCGAGCTCGCGGAGGAGGATCGCGCCGCCGCCTCGACGACGGGCCCCGATCGGGAGACCTCGCCGGCGCCCGCCGCGGTCCCCACGAGCGACGCCCCCGGCGCGCCGACCCTGCCCATCCTCGAGAGGGCGTCCAAGGTGGCCGGGTGAACCTGACCGGAGGTTTCGATCGGCGCGACGACGCCAAGATCCTGCGGCGGGTGCCGTGGACGCTGCTGGCGATCACGCTGGGGATCGCGTCGATCAGCGTGGTGAACCTGGCGTCGGCGTCGCGGGTGGCGCACGCGCCCGTGTGGATCTCGCAGATCGCGTGGGTGGGCATCGGACTCGGCGTGGCGCTGGTGTCGCTGTCGGTCGACTACCGGCACCTGCACACCCTCGCGTGGCCCTTCTACGCGCTGGTGGTCGTGCTCCTCGTCGCCGTGCACTTCAAGGGGCAGACCGTGATGGGCGCGCAGCGCTGGCTCGTCATGGGCCCCTTGCGGCTGCAGCCGTCGGAGCTCGCCAAGCTCGCGATGATCTTCGTCCTCGCGCGGGTCTATCACGAGGAGGGCGAGAAGCCGGGAGGCCACGGCCTCGTCGATCTGTGGAAGCCGGCGCTGATCATCGCCGTGCCGTTCCTGCTGATCCTCAAGCAGCCCGATCTGGGGACGGCGACCATGACCGCCGCGGTGGCGGGCACGATGGTGCTGGCGTCTCGGGTGCGGTGGCGGGCGCTCGTCGTGATCGGGATGACCGGCGCGATGGTGGCGGTGGCCGCGTGGTTCTTCGTGCTGCACGACTACCAGAAGAAGCGGGTGCTCACCTTCATCGATCCCGAGGCGGACATGCTGGGATCGGGCTACCACGCGAACCAGTCGATGATCGCGGTGGGCTCGGGACAGTGGGCGGGGAAGGGCTGGGCGCAGGGGACCCAGACCCAGCTCTCGTTCCTGCCGGAGCAGCACACGGACTTCGTGTTCTCGGTGTTTGCCGAGGAGTGGGGCTTCCGGGGGGCGCTGGTGCTCCTGGGCCTCTACCTCGCCCTGTGCCTCACCGGCCTGCGCATCGCCGCGCAGGCGCGGGACCGCCACGGCGCGTTCCTCGCGGTGGGCGCGGTGGCGTTCCTCTTCTGGCACGTGTTCGTCAACATCGGCATGGTCTCGGGCCTGCTGCCGGTGGTGGGCGTCACCTTGCCCCTGATGAGCTACGGCGGGTCGTCCGCGCTGACGGTCCTCGTGGCCGTGGGGCTCCTCGCCAACGTGGGGAGCCGGAGCGAGAAGGCTTCCCGATTCCCTTGATCCCTCGGGGGCGGTGCTCTATCCATCTGGCCACGCTTACGCGGCCGGAACCTTCGGGGCCGGTCCTGCATCCAACCGATCGAGACCACGATCCCCAGGAGCGACCCAGATGGCCAACGCCGACGTGAAGACCTTCACCGACTCCAACTTCGACGCCGAGGTGCTGCAGAGCCAGACGCCGGTGCTCGTGGACTTCTGGGCGGTGTGGTGCGGCCCCTGCCGCGCGATCGCGCCCGCGGTCGAGGAGATCGCGAAGGAGTATTCGGGCAAGGCGAAGGTCGGCAAGCTGAACGTCGACGAGAACCAGCAGGTCGCCGCCAAGTACGGCATCCGCTCGATCCCCACGCTGCTCGTGTTCAAGGGCGGCCGGGTGGTCGATCAGGTGATCGGCGCGGTTCCCAAGAGCAAGCTCGTCGACGCGCTCAACAAGGCCGTCTGATCCGCGAATTTTCCGCCCGGCGCCCGGGTGGTAGGCTGCCTGCCATGTCCGGCCTCCTCTTCGTCCCGCAGACGCTCCTCGACGGCTGGCTCCAGGACGGCCTCGCCGATCTCACGGCGGACGGCCTCCAGGTCCCGTCGGCGTCGGTGACGCTGCAGGTGGAGGCCGCCTACCGCTTCACCGCCGTCCTCGACGGCGAGGACGGCGCCAGCCTGCTGGACAAGGTGAAGACCGAGCGCCAGCTCCGGGAGCTGGGCGCCGAGCCGTACGGCGACTCCGTGCTCCTGGGCGAGGTCGTGTACCAGGTGGTGCCCGGATTCACGGCTCGCACGCCCGAAGGCACGCCGCGCCTCGACGACTCTCACCGCCCCGACGACTCTGGCCGGGAGTGGCGGCGCGGCGGCGGAGCGTTAATGCAACCCGGGTCGCCTCCCGCGACGAACGCCTCCCCGTCCGTCGAGTCGGAAGGCGCAGACCGCCTCAGCCAGTTCTTCGGCTGAACCGGCCGCGAGGGGGCTGGAGCGAAGTTTGGGCGCGACGATCTTCTTCCATGCGGGCCTGCTGGCGTACGCGACGTCGGCGGCGTTCTTCCTCGCGCACCTGATCCGTGCCACGCCGCGGCGGGAGCGCGTCGCGCGGCTGTCTCTCCTCGCGGGCTTCGTCTTGAACGGCGTCGCGGTGGCGGTGCGGCTCTCGTCCGGCGTTCCCGGCGGCGCCTTCAAGCTCGACGAGGGGCTCTCGCTCCTGGCGTTCGGGCTGGCGGGCGCCTGGCTGATCCTCGATCGACTGCACCGGATCCCCACCATCGGCGCCTTCGTCGCGCCGCTGATCGTGGCGCTGCTCTTGCCGGCGCACGCGGTGCCGGACGCATCGTCTGGCGCGAGCCGGAGCCTGGGCCCGCTCCTTCCCCTGCACATCGCGGTGTCCATCGGTGGGCTGGCGCTCTTCGCGCTGGGATTCGTGGTCGCGCTGATGTACCTGCTCCTCGAGCGCGAGCTGAAGGCGAAGCGCCCCGGCGCCATGTTCAAGCGACTGCCATCCCTCGAGACCCTGGACCGGCTCAACTACCAGCTCGTCCTCCTGGGATTCCTCCTCCTCACCGTCACCATCGGCACCGGCGCGTTCTTCTACCGCGTGGACGGGGCCCTCACGTTCTCGCTCCGGTCGAAGGAGGGCTTCGCGCTGGTGGCGTGGCTGGTGGCGGCGCTGGTCGTGCTGTTCCGGCAGACCGTGGGCTGGCGGGGGCGGCGGGTGGCCTGGGCGACCATGGCGGGCTTCGTCCTCCTGGGCTTCGCGTTCGCCGGCATCTTCACCGGGAGTGCAGTGTGACGACCCGGTCCGAGCTGGTCCTCGTAGGTCTGTCGCACCACACCGCCCCCGTGGCGGTGCGCGAGCGGATCGCCGTCGGCGAGGGGATCCTCGACGAGGCGCTGGGATCCCTGCGGAAGCTGCCGGGCGTGGACGAGACGTTCGTCGTCTCCACCTGCAACCGGGTGGAGGTCTACGCGACGACGAGCGGCGAGCCGGCGGCTGGCGCGCGGGCGATCCGCTCGTGGCTGTCGTCGCAGGACGCGTCCGTCGACGCACACCTCTACGAGCGGCACGGCCTGGAGGCGGTGCGGCACCTGTTCCGCGTGTGCGCCAGCCTGGACTCGATGGTGGTGGGCGAGCCGCAGATCCTCGGGCAGGTGAAGGACGCGTTCTCCACCGCCGAGAAGGCCGGTACCGTGGGCGGCCTGCTTTCGCGCTGCTGCCGCCGGGCATTCACCGTCGCCAAGCGGGTCCGCAACGAGACGCAGGTGGGCAAACTCGCCGTGTCCATGAGCTTCGCGGCGGTGGAGCTCGCCAACAAGATCCTCGGCACGCTGGACGGCAAGACGGTCCTCCTCGTCGGCGCCGGCAAGATGAGCGCGCTGGCGGCGCGGCACCTGCTGGGCGCCGGCGTCACCCGCGTCCTCGTGGTCAACCGCTCGCCCGAGCGCGCGGAGGCGCTGGCGAAGGAGATCGGCGGCCAGGCCTTCCCCTGGGACTCGCTGCAGGATCGCCTGGCAGAGGCGGACGTCGTGGTGTGCTCCACCGCATCGCCGCTGCCGGTGATCGGCGTGGAGATGGTCCAGGCGGCGCGCAAGGCGCGCAAGCACCGGCCGCTCTTCTTCATCGATCTGGCCGTCCCCCGCGACGTCGACCCGCGGGTGAACGAGCTGGACGGCATCTTCGTGTACGACGTGGACGACCTGGACAAGGTCGTGGACGAGAACCGCCGCGCCCGTGAGGGCGAGGCGGCCCGGGCGGAGGGGATCGTCGATCAGGAGGCGGGCGCCTTCCTCGCGGCGACGAGGAGCGAGGCCGCGCCGATCGTGCGGGAGCTGCGCCTGCGGGGCGAGGCCGTCGCGCGGAGCGAGGTGGAGCGCACCCTCGCGAAGCTCGGCGACACCCTCACGGCCGAACAGCGCAAGGGCATCGACGCCATGGCGCGGGCCATCGTGAACAAGCTCCTGCACGAGCCCACCGCGCGGATCCGCGTGGCGGGCGAGCAGGACGACGGCGAGCTCCTGCGCGCGGCGACGGCGCTCTTCGGGATCGAGGG
>Ga0182736_1003630_pt1 | contig 10235 bp, 7 predicted proteins | sample eDN5th30CKraftBY_FD_128882 | JGI IMG/M metagenome (GOLD analysis project Ga0182736, IMG submission 128882) | Enriched backyard soil microbial communities from Emeryville, California, USA - eDNA 5th pass 30_C Kraft BY (version 2) (version 2) | ecosystem: Environmental > Terrestrial > Soil >...
ACGGCGTCGCTCGTCGACCACAGCACCGACCCCGACAGCCCGCCGCCCGTCACCTACGAGATCGAGGCGGACGGCGACGCCACCCGCCTCACCTTCCACGAGGAGGAGACCGGGGCGAGCGGCGTGTTGACCGTGATCGGCCTCGATCAGTGGGTCACCCGCGACGGCGAGACGACCCACGAGGTGCTGGCCGAAGAGGACACCAACCTCCCCTACGCCTCGTCGTCCGCCGCGGTGGTCGAGGCGGCGCTCGAGAGCGCGACGGTCGAGGACCTCGGGCGCGAGCAGGTGCAGGGGGTCGAGGCCACCCACTACCGGATCACGCTCGACCAGGCCGGCAAGGAGGCGCTGGCGGCGCTCTCGCCGCGCGTCGTCGCCCAGTTCGAGCTGGAGTACCCCTCGGTGGGCGACCGCCTCGACATCTGGGTGGCCGACGACCTCATCCGCCGGCTCCGGGTCGACACCGAGATCCGGCGCACCGACATCGAGCTCCGCGACTTCGGCGCCGACATCGACATCCAGCCACCCGCCTGATCCGGCCGCGACCGGAGACCCGGAACGACGAACGCCCGGCCGTGGGGCCGGGCGTTCGCTGCGTCTGGGGGCCGGTCAGCGACCGGCGGGCATCACTCCGAGTACTCGGGGTCCAGGTGGGTGACCGGATCGTCGCCCTTGAGCTGGCGGAGCGTGTTCTTGAGCTTCATCAGCTGGATGAAGATGTCGTGCTCGGGGTTGAGGCCGGGCGCCGCGGTCTGCGGGCTCTTCCAGTAGAAGCTCAGCCAGTCCTGCACGCCCTCGAGGCCGGCCCGCTTGGCCAGGTCGAGGAAGAGCGCCAGGTCGAGCACCAGCGGGGCGGCGAGGATCGAGTCCCGGCAGAGGAAGTCGACCTTGATCTGCATCTTGTAGCCGAGCCACCCGAAGATGTCGATGTTGTCCCACCCCTCCTTGTTGTCGCCGCGCGGGGGGTAGTAGTTGATGCGCACCACGTGGGTGATGTCGCCGTAGAGGTCCGGGTAGCGCTCGGGCTCGAAGATGGTGTCGAGCACGCCGAGCTTCGAGACCTCCTTGGCCTTGAAGGACTCCGGGTCGTCGAGGATCTCGCCGTCGCGGTTGCCGAGGATGTTGGTGGAGTACCAGCCCTCGACACCCAGCATGCGGGCCTTGAAGCCCGGGGCGAGGATGGTCTTCATCAGGGTCTGGCCCGTCTTGAAGTCCTTGCCGGTGACCGGGACGTGGTTCTGGGCGGCGAGCTCGAGGAGGGCCGGCGTGTCCAGGTTGAGGTTCGGGGCGCCGTTGGCCACCGGGATGCCGAGCTTGAGCAGCGCGTAGGCGTAGATCTGGCTCGGGGCGATCTCGGGGGCGGAGTCCTTCAGGCCCTGCTCGAACGCAGCGAGGCTCTGGTGGACCTCACTGGGCTCGCGGTACACCTCGGTGGAACCGCACCAGACGGCGACGAGGCGGTCGCAGCCGTTCGTCTCGCTGAAGGTCTGGATGTCGGTGGCGAGCTGCTCGGCGAGGTCCCACTTGGAGGTGCCCTCCTTGATGTGGTTGCCGTGCAGGTTCTTCACGTACTCCTGCTCGAACACCGCCGTCATCGGCTTGATGGCGCGGAGCTCCTCGCCCAGCTGCTCGAGCATGTGGCCGTCGAGCACGCCGGCTCGGGTGGCGGCGACGTAGGCATCGTCCTCGAACACGTCCCAGCCGCCGAAGACGAGGTCGTCGAGCTGGGCGAGCGGCACGTAGTCGTTGATCAGCGGCACGTTGTCGTCGGTGCGGGCGCCGAGGCGGATGGTGCCCATCTGGGTGAGCGAGCCGATCGGCGCCGCCAGGCCCTTGCGGATGGCGAGGCAGCCGGCGATGAAGGTGGTGCCGACGGCGCCCATGCCGGGCAGCAGGATGCCCAGCTTGCCGGAAGCCGGGGCGATGTCGGTGGTGGGGTCGGACACTGAGGTCTCCGTTGAGAGGGGGATGGAAGCGGCTCCGCAGCGGCCGAAAGGTCGGGCGCAGGACCGCCGGAGCAGGCTAGGCGGTACCCGACGGCGGGACCTGGTTCCGCGGTGCCCCTCCCGGGGGATTCCCAGGTCGGGCGGCGGGTGCTCCAAGGGGCCGAGCGGACGATGCGGGCATGCCCAAGCCACGAACCATCCTCGGCCCTGGGATCCTCAGCGCCGCCGTCGTCCTGTCCTCCTGCGGGAGCCCGAACCCCCGGACCGCCACGGTGGTGACCACCAAGGCCGTGGGCGTCACCGCGGCCGCGGTGGCCCCGCTGTCGAGCGCGGCCTCGGAGGCGTCGACGATCCGGTCCGACCTCGACGGCGCCGGGATCGAGGCCCGGTCGACCGGCCCCGCCGACGCGGCCTAGGACCCGGCTGCGGACCGGATCGCCCACCAGGCCCCGTGCCGGCCAGCCCACGCCCGGGGGCGCTCGGCGTAGAGGAGCCGCCCGAGCACCCGAGCGTCGGCGAGGAGCACGTCTCGACGCGCGTCCACGGCGTCGACCACCCAGGCCCGGTCCTCGGCGTCGAGGGTGGCGTCGACCTCGGCGAACGAGCGGACGAGGCTGAGGTCGTGATCGTCGCCGAGGAGGTCGGCCAGGTCCGAGGCGGTCCGGACGTAGGGCTTGAGCGCCTTCGGCCACAGATCCCGGAGGAGGCGCTCGTGGTACCAGAGGTCCTTCACCCGCTTGCGCCACTCGTGCCGGTCCTCGTCGTCGGGCGCCGGCCCGAGCGCTTCGAGCTGGTGGCGGCCCCGGGCGTACTGCCGGCGGAGGCCCGGCCCCAGCGCGTCCCACCCCTCGGCCTGCACCGGGATCCGCTGGAGCCAGTCGCTCGTCTGCTGGAGCTGGTGGCTCGCCCCCCGGGCGGTCGAGACGTCGACCGCACCGCTCGCCCGCTGGTCGGCAGCCGCGGCGACCGCCTGCTCCCGGAGACGGGTCAGGGCCGCGAGCGGCGGTTCGGCGGGCGCGGCCGGTTCGGTCGGTTCGGCGAGCACGGCGAGCAACCGGTCGATGGCGTCGACGCGGGCGTCGGCATCGCGCTGCGCGGCGACGGTCCGCGCCACCTGGCGCAGCTCGGCGTTGGCCTCGTGGACGACGGCGCCGCCGAACGCCGACCTCACCAGCCGCAGGGCCGAGCGCGCCTTCTTGATCCGCCGGCGCGCGTCGTGGATGGCGTCGGCGTCGGGGCCGCCGTCGGTGCGCAGGTCGGCGATGGCGACCTGGAGCTGGTCGTGCAGGATCCGGCGCAGCTCGACGTCCACCGGAGCGTGCGGCTCGATGCGGTAGCCCATCACCCCATGGTCACGGGCGATGGCGCGTTCACCAACGTGAGCGGGACTCCTCGGCGAACCCGACGATGCCGTCGACGTGGTGCACGGCGCCGGCGTCGGTGGTCACGTGGCCGGACCACGTGCCGAACACCTGGTGGACCTCCGTGCCCATCACCACGGCCTTGACCGCGGTGTGCTTGTCGTAGGTGGGCGTCAGCACCAGGTCGAACGAGCCGTCGGCATGGCGGACGCGCCACGGGTGGAGCGGGGCGTCCCAGTCGTACTCCCAGATCAGCTCCTCACCGATCTTGGTGAGGATGCCGTCGACGATGACCCCGTTCTCGGTGAAGCCGGTGCCCTCGGTCCACTTGGCCCCGATCTGGATGCCGACGATCGCCCCCTCGGCCGAGTGCCCGGCGCCGCCGCCCCAGTTCCACCGGGTCTCGTAGGGCCAGCGGCCCCGGCCGACGTCGAGCACGCCCCAGGCCTCGTCGATCCGGACCAGCTCGGTCTCCTCGTCGCCCTCCGCCACGCCCTCGGCGGTGGCCGCCGAACCGAAGCGGACGAGCTCGCCGCCGACCTCGAGGGTGCCGTGGGCCGGACGGGCCTGGTGCTTGGACGTGTACTGGAACTGCTTGTCGGACCAGGGGATCACCACGTTGAGCGACTCGTGGCCCGGCGGCAGGTCGACCCGCGCGTTGAGCGAGCTGCGGCTCCCGTCCTCCTCCTTCCACCACGCCACGAGGGTGGTGCCGTCAGCATCGTCGGTGAGGGCCACCTCGATCTTCGGCGACCGGTAGCGCAGGGCGTCGGTGCCGGGGAGGTCGGGCAGCGAGATGCCCTTGGCGCCCGGGACGTTGGCGGCGCGACCGCCGGTGCGACCGGTGGGCAGGTGGCACCACCACACCTCGGCGATGCCCAGGTAGTCGACGTCGGCGTAGACGACGGCGATGGTCCAGTCGCCGGCGAGGATCGCCCAGTAGTCCCACTTCTTGGTCCGGCCCCACCGGCCGCGCAGGTTGCCGGTGTGCAGCACGCGGCGGGACCAGCCCTTCGCCGCCGGGTTGAGCCGCTTCCCGCCGGGCAGGCAGAGGTCGACGGGCTCGGTGATCTCGGGTTCGTGCGTGGCCATCGTCGGTGAGTCAACCACGCCCCCGCTCCCGGCCCCGAGATCGGCGGAGGGGTACGGTCTCGACCAGCAGCGGAAGGGGGCGGCGATGGCAGAGGTGGACACGGCAGCAGGCCCCGTAGGTCGGTTCCGTTCGAAGGCGGCCGTCGCGGCCCTGGCGGGGGTCGCGCTCCTCGCGATCCCGATCACCGGGAGCAGCGCGCCCGAGCGCCAGGAGCGGACGGCACCGCGCGCCGCCGCGGCCCCGGTCGAGCCCCGGATCCTCGCCGACCTGGCGGTCTCGCGGCCCGCGGGCCTGGCCGTGGCCGACGACGGCACCGCCTTCGTGTCGGAGCCGGCCAGCGACCGCGTGGTGCGGGTCACCTCGGCGGGCGCCGAGGTCGTCGTCCAGCTCCCCGCCGACGAGACGCCCAACGGGCTCGCCCTCGCCGACGACGGCACCCTCGTGATCGCCGCCACCACCGGGCTGGTGACCGTGGCCCCCGACGGCGCCCAGCGCACGATCCCGATCGCGGGTGCCGGCGAGATCACCGCGGTGGACGTGGACGCCGATGGCGCCGTGTACGCGAGCGACCGGGTCCAGCGCGAGGTCGTGCGGGTGGCTCCGGACGGGACGGCCGACCCGGTGCCGTTCACGGGCCTCGGCGAGATCTGGGGGATCGACGTCGACGACGCCGGCACCGTGTCCGTCGTCGACGCCACCGCGAAGGACGTGGTCCAGCGCACCGCGGCCGGGGTGCAGACCGACGTGGGCGTCGCCGACCTGATCAGCCCCTACGGCCTGGACATCACCGATGGCCGGATGCTCATCAGCGACGGCGGGACCGGCCGGGTGCTCGTCCGGGAGGCCGACGGCACCACCACCGACGTCCTGACCGACCTGGCCAGCCCCCGTGAGGTGGCGCTGCTCGCCGACGGGACCGCGTACGTCGCCGTCGACGGCACCACGGGGTGCCGGTGCCCCGACGGGCCCGGGAACATCACGCGGCTTCCCGCCGGCGGCACCGCAAGCACCCTCGACCTCGGCGACCTGCGCACCGTCCGCACCGTCGCCGCGGCGGAGCCCGGCACCGTGTTCCTCACGTCGACCGACGGCCCGCCGGGGTACAGCCCGGACAACCCGCTGCGCCGGGTCGTGGGCGACGGCCCGGTCGAGGACGTCACCGTCCCGGGACCGGACCCGGCGGGGGTCGATGCCGCGCCCGACGGGACGGCCTACCTCCTGCGCTACGAGGACGCCGGCACCCGCGTCGTCCGCCGGGCGCCGGACGGGACCCTGTCCGACGTCGACCTCCCGGCCGAGCCCGGCCTGGACGACCCCTACGCGCTGGCCGTCGACGAGGACGGGCGCCTGTTCGTGGCCCTCGGGAGCGGCTACGGCACCGGCGGCTTCGTGGTGGTCGAGCCCTACGCCCAAGGCGGGCCGAAGGAGCGGTTCCGCAGCTCGCCGAGCCAGAACAGCGGACCGATCGCCGCCTCCGGCGGCCAGCTGCACGTCGTCGTGTCCGAGGCGAGCGACATCCGGCTGCTGCGGATCGACCTGGCCACCGGGGCGACGGACGACCGCGGCCCGCTCGAGGCGCCGCCGTACGCGTTCGACGCCGACGCCGCCGGCTCCCTCTACGTCATCGGCGACGTCCAGTCCGCGAGCGGGCTGATCCACGTGATCGCACCGGACGGCACGACGTCGGAGGTCCGGTACGCCGGCGAGCGGGCCCCGAACCAGCTCTCCGTCGGTACGGACGGCACCCTCTACGTCAGCGACAACGAGATCGGGCTCCTCGCCCTGGACGGCGTGGCCGAGCCGGCCGCACCCGCCCAGCCGGGCGGCGCCGTACCCGCGACGCCCGTCCCCGGGTCGTCCAGCTACACGGGCTGAGGGTTCAGCCCTCGAGCTCCTCGCCCAGGGCGAGCCAGCGCTCCTCGACCTCGGCAAGCGAGGCATCGGCCGCGGCGAGCTCCTGGCCCACCTCGGCCAGGCGCACGTGGTCGGCGCCGTCCACCTCGGCCAGCTGGTCAGCCAGCTTCGCCCGCTGCTTCTCCAGCCTCCGCATCTCCTTCTCGGCGTCGCGCATGAGGCGGTTGAGGGTGGAGGGCGTGCGGGTCTTGGGGGCGGGCGCCGCACCCGTGGCCGGCTTCGGCTTCGTGGTCTTCGGCGCCGACGCGGCCCGGGGCTGGTGTCGGCGGCTCTGCTCCCAGGTGGCGTAGCCGCCTGGGAGGCGCTCGACGTCGTGGGTCTCGTCGATGACCACGACGTCGGCGACCGTCCGCTCCAGGAAGGCCCGGTCGTGGCTGACCACCACGAGCGCGCCCGGCCAGTCGTCGAGGAAGTCCTCCAGGGCGCGGAGCGATTCGAGGTCGAGGTCGTTGGTGGGCTCGTCGAGCAGCAGGACGTTGGGCCGGTTGGCCAGCGTGAGGAGGAGCTGCAGGCGGCGGCGCTCGCCGCCCGAGAGGGTGCCGATGGGCGCCCACTGGGCGTCGCCGTCGAACCAGAACCGCTCCATGAGCGAGGCATCGGACCAGTCGGCCTTGCGGGCCGGACCCGCCACCGCGTCGCGCACCCGCATGGCTGGGTCGAGGTCGGCGCCGCGCTGGTCCCACACCGCCAGCTCCACCGTGGAGCCGGTCACGACCCGCCCCTCCGCCGGCGCGATGCGGCCGGCCATGACGTGCAGCAGGGTCGACTTGCCGGCGCCGTTGGGACCGACGACGCCCAGCCGCTCGCGGGGGTCGAGCATCAAGTCGACGCCGCGGAACAGCCACGGGGCGTCCGGCCCGAAGCGGTGGCCGATCCCGTGGAGCTCGATGACCTGGTCGCCGAGGCGGGGCGTCTCGGTGTGGAGGGGCAGCTCGCCGCGCCGGGCGGGGGCCTCGGCCCGGGCGTTCACGATGGCGGTGGCGGACCGGATGTGGGCCTTGGGCTTCGAGGTCCGGGCGGGCGCGCCCCGGCGCAGCCAGGCCAGCTCCTTCTTCGCCAGGTTCTTGCGGACCTGCTCGGCCGTCGCCGCCTGCGCCTCGCGCTCGAACCGGGCCTCGAGGTAGGACGAGTAGCCGCCGTCGTGGACGAACGGCTTGCCCCGGTCGAGCTCGAGGATGCGCGTCGTCAACCGGTCGAGCACGTGGCGGTCGTGCGTCACGAGGATCAGTCCGCCGCGGTGGCCGGCGAGGCGGTCCTCGAGCCAGGCGATGGCGTCGATGTCGAGGTGGTTGGTGGGCTCGTCGAGGATGAGCAGCACGGCGTCGTCGTCGGGGCCGCCTCCGGGGCCGACCTCGACCAGCGCCCGGGCGAGGGCGACGCGCTTGGCCTGGCCGCCGGAGAGGCGGTCGGTGGCCACGTCGGCGAGGTCGCCGATCCCCAGGCGGCTGAGGATGGCGTCCACCTCCCACTCCCGCTCCGGGTGGCTCCCCGGCGCCACGGCCTGGCGCACGGTCCCCGCGGGGAGGTCGTCGGCCTGGTCGAGCATGACGACGCGGGCACCGCGACCGGGGCGGAGGGTGCCGGACTCGGGGTCGGCCTTGCCCGCCAGCACCCGCAGCAGGGTCGACTTGCCGGTGCCGTTGATCCCGACGAGGCCGAGCCGGTCCCCGGTCGACAGGGTCAGGGACACGCCCGAGAACAGCTGCCGGCCCGGGCGGGAGGCGGCGAGGTCGGTGGCGTCGAGCAGGATCATGGCCCGCTCACGCTACGAGGCCGCACCCCCGCTCCTCCCAACCGGAGGCGTCCGCCGCCGCTCCTGCGAGCGGCACCCACCCGATGTCGCTAGCGTTCCCACCTCGGGAGGTGACGCTTGTGGTGGGCGTGCGTTGTACCGAGGTGCTGGAAGGCTGCGTCACGTGTGGGGCCGGGTTGCGGCCGTTCGACGCGCCCATCGCCAAGGGGGTGCCCTTGCGCTACGAGGGCTGCCCCAGCTGCGGGCTCGTCCAGATGAACCCGCGCCCCGACGCCGGGGAGCTCGACCGCTTCTACGCGTCGGAGTACCGGGTCGCCCAGCACGACGAGGACGGGCAGACGAGCGCCGGCCACCAAGAGGCCCGGGCGGACAACATCCGCGCCATCGCCGGGCTCCAGCCGCGCCGGCACCTCGACGTGGGCTGCTCGACGGGCATCCTGCTCGCCGCCTTCGGCGCACCGGAGCAGGTCGGGATCGAGCCGGGCGAGCAGCACCGGGCCCTCGCCCTCGAGGCCGGCATCGAGGTCCACGAGACGCTGGAAGCGCTGGCGGCGACCGAGCCCGAGCCGTTCGACCTGATCACCATCAGCCACGTCCTCGAGCACGTGCCCGACCCGATCGCGTTCCTCACGACCGCCAGCAGCGTGCTCGCCGACGAAGGCCGGATCGTCATCGAGGTGCCGAACCTCTACGGGAGCCGCTCCTACGAGGTCGCCCACCTGCTCTGCTTCACGCTGGCGTCGCTGACCACGACGCTCGGTGCCGCCGGCCTCGACGTCGAGCGGTCGAAGCTCCACAGCATCCCCAAGGGCGGGCGCGGGGCGCCGAAGGCCGTGACCGTGGTGGCGGTGGCCGCCGAGGCCCGGCCCGCCGGGGACGGGACCGTCGACCTGCGCACGATGCACCGCCACCGCACCTGGGGCCGCGCGCCCGAGACCGTTCCCCGCTGGGCCGGGCGCCAGCGCCGCCGCATCGCCCGGCGGGCACGGGGCATCGTCGGCCACCGCGGCTGACCCGATCGCACCCGTTCGCACGGGAGCGGCCGAGCGCTCGCGAGGTCAGCGCTCGACGATGGTGATGGGGAGGCCGAGCTCGGCGAACTGCTGCAGCGGGCGGTGGTAGCCGCGCTCGAGGTGGTGCGTGCCGCTGATCTCGGAGGTGCCGTCGGCGATGGCCGCGGCGATCACCGACGAGAACCCGGCGCGGACGTCGGGCACCTCGACCTTGGCGCCGCGGAGCCGCGACACGCCCTTCACGATGGCGGAGTGGACCGCGTTGGTGTCGTGGAAGCGGCACGACTCGCCGCCGAGGCAGGTCGAGAACAGCTCGATCTCGGCGCCCATCTGCTTCAGCGCCGGCACGTACACGAGGCGGTCCTCGTACACCGTCTCGTGCAGCACGGACATGCCGTCGGCCTGGGTGAACAGCACGACGAGCGGCGTCTGCCAGTCCGTCATGAACCCGGGGTGCGTGTCGGTCTGGACGGCCGCCGGGCGCAGCCCGTGGGGCGCGGTGGCGAGGATGTAGTCGTCGGTGATCTCGAACTGGGCGCCCATGCGGTTGAGCGTGGTGATCGCGGTGACCAGCCGGTCCTGGTGGCACCCGTGCACCCGCACCTCGCCCTTGGTGACGAGGCCGGCGACCAGGTAGCTGAACGCCTCGTTGCGGTCGCCCGCGAGCGTGGTCTCGGCGCCGCGCAGGGCGTCGACGCCGTCGATCGTGAACTTGCGGCCCGGGGACAGCTCGATGCGGGCGCCCATCCGCTGGAGGAACAGGGCGAGCTCGATGACCTCGGGCTCGGTGGCGGCGTTGCGCAAGACGGTGCGCCCCTCGGCGAGGACCGCGGTGAGCAGCACGGTCTCGGTGGCGCCCACCGACGGGTAGGGCAGCTCGATCTTGGCGCCGCGCAGCTGGGCGGCCTTGGCGTGGAGCCCCTCGTCGGTGACCTCGATCTCGGCGCCGAGCGCGGTGAGGGCCTCGATGTGGAAGTCGACCGGACGGCGGCCGATGGGGTCGCCGCCGACGAGCGGGACGAACGCCTCCCCCGTGCGGTGCAGGAGGGGCCCGAGCAGGAGGATCGGGATGCGGTTCAGGCCCGAGAACGAGGTGGGCACGCGGGTCGTGACGCCCTCGTGCGCCGCCACCGAGATGACGCCGGCGGCCTCGTC
>Ga0182736_1003632_pt1 | contig 10228 bp, 5 predicted proteins | sample eDN5th30CKraftBY_FD_128882 | JGI IMG/M metagenome (GOLD analysis project Ga0182736, IMG submission 128882) | Enriched backyard soil microbial communities from Emeryville, California, USA - eDNA 5th pass 30_C Kraft BY (version 2) (version 2) | ecosystem: Environmental > Terrestrial > Soil >...
CGCCAAATCACACGTCGCCGTCTCCTGCGCGGCATGCTCGCAGGCAGTGCTGTCACGGTGGGACTGCCGATTCTTGATTGTGTCTTGAATACGAACGGCACGGCATTCGCGGCGACGGGCTCACCGCTGCCGGCGCGCTTCGCCACCTGGTATTGGCCGCTGGGCCTCGGTGAGGACGATTGGGCGCCGAAAGTGAGCGGCAGCAACTACACCTTGCCGCCGCAGATGGCACCGTTGAAACCGTTGCAGAAGAAACTCAACTTCTTCACCGGCGGCCAGGTCTTTCTCGATGGCCAGTCCAACAACGTGCACTTCACCGGCCTGCAGGGGCTGATGACGGGCAAGGTGGCGAACTCGCGAGAGTATCTCGGCAGCATCGATGCGCTGATCAGCGAAGTCATCGGCAGCGGCTCACGCTTCCGTTCGATCGAAGTCGCGTGCGCTGGCAGCCCACGCGATTGCTGGAGCGCCCGCGCGGACAGTGGTGTGCAACCGGCGGAGATTTCGCCAGTAGCGCTCTATGGACGCATCTTCGGGGCGGAGTTCAAGGATCCCAACGCGGCCGAATTCACTCCCGATCCCGACGTGATGCTGAAGAAGAGCGTGCTCTCCGGCATCACCGAAGAGCGGCAATCGTTGATGAAGCGGCTTGGTACGGCCGATCGCGAGAAGCTCGACAACTATTTCACGTCGCTGCGCGAGCTGGAGCAGAAGCTGCAGATTCAGCTGCAGAAGCCGGAGCCGTTGCCGTCGTGTTCCATTCCCAAGCCGCTGACGACGGATAAAGAGCCTGCTGTGACGTTGGCGACGGATGCCATCGAGCGCGCGAATCTGTTCGGCGGTCTGCTGGCGCATGCATTGGCTTGCGGCCAGACGAACGTAACGAACCTTGCTATCTCGCGTCCGCAGTCCGGCTTGCGTAAGGACGGCGATGCAACCGCGCATCACACGCACACGCACGAGGAGCAGATCGATGGAAAGTTGGGCTACCAGCCGGTATGCCGATGGTTCACCGATCAATACATGAGTGCGCTGGCGCAGTTCGCCAACCGATTGGACAGCCTTAAGGAAGGTGAGCGCACCTTGCTCGACAGCATGGTCGTATTCGCATTCACCGATCATGGTGCACCGCGTCTGCACTCGGTGCGCAACTATCCCATCCTCACCTTCGGCAACGGCGGCGGGCGCATCAGGACAGGCATGCACATCGGGCGGCCGGGTGACCAGGTGACGCGCGTCGGCTTGACCATCCAGCAGGCGATGGGTGTCCAGACCAGTAGCTGGGGGGTGGGGTCGAATCGAGTGACCAGCCCGATTTCCGAGGTGCTGGCATGAAGACGGCGGTGATGGTTGGGGCGGGCGTGGTCGTTGCTGCGGCCGCAGCATATTTCCTGATGTCGCGTGACTCTCTGGACAGCCATCCGGTGGAGGCGTGGGCACCGCCGCCCTCGGTGCCGATCGGCTTGACTGTCATCGACGTGGTGAGTTCCAGCGGCCAGTTCCTGTGGCAACGTCTCGGCGACGATACCGGCAAGGCGCTGTACACATACAAGGCGGACGAGGGGAGCGGCAAGTCGTCATGCACCGGCGAATGCGCAACCAGGTTTCCGCCGTTGGTCGCGACTGCGTCGGCCGCTCCCGGCGGGGATTGGTCGATCATCACGCGCGATGACGGCACGAAACAGTGGGCGTATCAGGGCAGCGCGTTGCATCGGTTCGCTGGAGAAGATCCGCCGGACACAAAGTCCGACGGCTCGCCGCTCGGCGGCAGCAGAGCGCGAGACCCGGCCTTGTTCGATCCAGGCAGCACCCTGTATTCGCCGGATTCCGAGTGGAAGCGTGCGGCGTTCTCGCCCGACAAGACCATGGCGATTCCTGCGGGCATCACGTTGCGCAGTCATTCGGTAGCCAACGGTTATGTGTTCGTTATTGCCAACACGGGCATGGTCATCTACGCGATGGCCAAGCCGCCGAAGGCGGAGGATATGGCGGCCTGGTCGCCAGTCGACGCGCCGGGGCTCGCCGTTCCGATGGGTGACTTCTCGCTCGTCACACGTCGCGCCGATGGTCGCCGGCAATGGTCGTACAAGGGTTATCTGCTCTACACATATCGCGGCGATTACTCGCCGACGGATTTGCATGGCCTCGAGACCGGTGCGGACGTGCATGCAGCGCTCGCGTACGCCAACTACATGCCGGCGACGGTGGATATTCGATTCGTCACCGCTCGCGGTCCCATCATGATGACGAAGGAAGGGCGCACGCTCTACACGCAACTAGGTTATCGGCTGCAGTACGGCGGTCGCCTGAGTCGCGATGGCTACAGCTATCCGTATGCGGACGCCAAACATGTCGGCACTCGCGGTTGCGTGGGCGAATGTTTGCAAACGTGGCAGCCGCTGGCCGCCGATGCGAATGCCAAGGCGTCGGGATTCTGGGAGATACAAACCCGCGAGGACAACGGAGTGCGCCAGTGGGCGTACAAGGGCGCGCCGCTCTACACCTTCGTCGGCGACAAGCAGGCCGGGGACCTGGAAGGTAACAACCAGTACGTGGTGGTTTATGGAGACGTGGATGGCAAGGTCGATCTATCGCTCACCACCGGCGGCGATTCCGAAGGTGGCGACCGGGCCGGATCGAGCTTCTTCTGGCGCTCGGCAGCGCTAGTCAACTAACCGTTTTCGCAACAGATATCGAACAACTCCGGAGCTTCACAGCTCCGGGACCGGGTTGCTGCGCGCCGAATTCCGGCACAACGGCGCCCCGGACAACCAGATCGGGGGATTCAATGAGTCTGAAAACATCGTCCAAGCTGAGCTTCGCGGTCGCCATTGCATTGACCACACCTCAATGGAGTGCGCATGCGCAGGAGGCGAGCGGCGAGATGCTGGCGCAAGCGGCCCAAGCTGCGCCGGTGGCGGTCGATATGCAGGCATCGGGGCAGCCCGAGGAACTGGTCGTGACCGGTTCACGCATCGTTCGAGTCGATGGCTACGAGGCGCCGACACCACTCGCTGTTGTGGATGCGAATGCGCTGTCTCAGACCGCTGATGCCAGCGTCTCACAAACATTGAATACCATGCCGGCGTTCGGTGGCAGTTTGTCGGTGGCGCAGGGCGCGAGAACGCCGAGCTCCAACACCGCCGGTATCTCGGGCGTGGCACTGAGAAATCTCGGCGGCAACCGCACACTGGTACTGCTCGACGGCCAACGCTCGGTGCCGGCGACCGCGACCGGCATCGTCGATACCAACAACTTTCCGCAACAGCTGATCGCTCGCGTCGAGACAGTGACGGGCGGCGCATCGGCGGTCTACGGCTCGGACGCAGTTGCCGGCGTCGTGAACTTCGTGCTCGACAGAAAGTTCACCGGCTTCAAGGGCGAGGCGTCGGGCGCATCGACCAACTACGACGACGGCCGCAACTGGAAAGTCGAATTGGCCGCGGGCTTCCCGTTCGCCGAGGGGCGCGGACACGTGCTGTTGAGCGGCGAGATGGTGGATGACGATGGCGTGCACGGCGTGGGCAAGCGCGGCTGGGCCAAGACGGCGCGTAACTACTACGTCAATCCCGCTTACAACAGCACCAATGGCGAGCCCGAGTTTCTGCTCGCCGATAACGTGTTCCTGTCCGCGGCGACTCCGGGCGGCATCATCACATCCGGTCCGTTGCGCGGCACTGCCTTCGGGCAAGGCGGCACGCCTTACCAATTCAACTACGGCATCAACGTGCCGCGCGACAACTTCATGTCCGGCGGCGACTACCAGGACACGCTTACTTACGAGTCCTACAGCCTCGCGCCTTCGGAGAAACGGCAGAACATCTTTGGCCGCGTTTCCTATGACATCACCGACAACGTGAATGTGTTCGCACAGGTGTCGCGCGGTGTTTCGGAGACCTGGGGTATCGCGTTTCCGCACTATCAGGTGGGTGCTGGCCCGACGGTGAGATCGGGCAATCCGTTCACCCCGGCGGACGTGCAGGCAGAGATGACGACGCTGGGGCTCGCCACGATTCGGATCGGCACCATGAACGCCGACATGGGAGATATCCCCGTCGGCACGACGCGCGGCGCCAATCGCTTCGTCGTCGGTGCTGAAGGCAAGTTCGATATGTTGAGCACGCCCTGGACCTGGAATGCCTATGCGCAGCTGGGTGAGACCACGAGCTCGCACAACACCTACAACGTCGAGAACAACGCGAAGTATGCGTTAGCGCTCGACGCCGTGCGGGATCCGGTGACGGGGGATACCGTCTGCCGCTCCACACTCTCGGATCCGAGCAATGGCTGCGTGCCCTGGAATCCGATGGGTATCGGCGTGAACAGCGAAGCCGCGCGCCAATATCTGTTCGGCACGGCGCACGCGAATCAAACGACGAAGCAGACGGTGTACGCCGCTTCGATCACCGGCGCGCCGTTCTCGAGCTGGGCGGGCCCGGTGTCCTTGGCATTCAGCGCCGAATATCGCGAGGAAGAAGCAACCGTCACCTCCGATCCCATCTCGCAAGTGGGCGGCTGGCGTTCGGGCAATCTGATTCCTCTGGATGCCGGTTATCACGTCGCGGAAGCGGCGATCGAGACGCTCATTCCGCTGGCGTCGCATCTGCCCTTCATCGACAGCTGGGATCTGTCGGCTGCGTTCCGAGCCACGGACTATGAGATCTCGGGCAGCGTCGAGACCTGGAAAGTCGGCATGACGTATGCGCCGATTCCGGACGTGCGATTCCGCGGCACCATCTCGCGCGACATTCGTGCTCCGAACATCAATGAATTGTTCCAGGAGCTGAACATCGGCCTGACCTCGACATTCGATCCGGAAACCAACACCACGCCGACGCATGGTCGCACGCAGCGGGGCAATCTCGGCCTGATGCCGGAGAAGGCGGACAGCATGACCGTGGGCGTGGTGTTCCAGCCTTCGTTCGTGCCGGGCTTCAGCTTCTCGGTCGACTACTGGGATATCGAAGTGAAGGATGCCATCACGCTGATCGGTGGCAGCCAGATCATCAACCTCTGTTACGGCGGGCGCCCCGACCTGTGCCCGAAGATCACCCGCGTCAATGGCGTGATCACCACGGTGGAGCAGGGCAACTACAACCTCGCTCAACAGAACGTCAGCGGCATCGACGTGCAGGCGACTTACAGCCTGCCGCTGGACCGAATGGTCTCGAGCTGGAAGGGCGACCTGAATTTCCGGATCACCGGCACGCACTATCGCGAGAACCTCACCGACGACGGCCTGTCACTGCCCGATGACATCGTCGGCACGACCACGCAGCCGGACACGATTTTCAACGCCTCGATCGGCTATTCGCTGGATCGCTTCCAGACATCGCTGACGGCGCGTGGTTTCAACAGCTCGGTGCTCGACAACGACTACATCGTGTGCCGGACCAACTGCCCGGCCTCGACCACGTTCGAGCGCACGGTGGATCAGCAGAAGGTGGATGGCGCGGTCTACTACGACCTGTCGCTGGCGTACACCTTCGATCAGTTCGGTCCTGGCGAAGGGCGGTTGTTCCTGAACGTCAGAAATCTGTTCAACAGCGATCCCGAGCTGATTCCGGGCTTCGGCACCACCGGCTTGCCCTACATCTACAGCCGCTCGGGCGGTCGCTTCGATCTGCTTGGCCGCGTCATCCGCGCCGGCGTGAGCTTCAAGTTCTAAGCGAGTCATGCACATGAGCAAGCAGCGCTGGCATTGCAGAGGGTTGGTGTTGGTGGTGGCCTCGGCGTCACCCGTTCTGGTCAACGCAGATGCGCCGCCCGCGGGTGCGGAGCCTTTCGCCCGCGTGTGCGCCGCCTGTCACGGAGCAAGCGGTGAGGGCGACAAGGCGCCGCCGATCGTGCCGCTCGCTTATATGGAAGATCAGATCACCGTGGTCGTGCGCAGCGGTCAGGGCGAGATGCCGCCCATTCCCAAGGTCGCGCTCAGCGATGCGGAACTCTCCGCCATCGTCGCCTACCTCAATCAGCTCAAGCCGTAAGAGAACTACCCATGAGAAATCGCGGATCGAGATTCATCTTTGGCGCGACGGCGCTCGGCGTCGCGGTGCTGATCGGCAGCACCAGCTTGCGGGCCGACAGCGATAACAAGGTTGGCGAATGGCGCTTCTATGGCGGCACGCTCGGCGCGCAGAAATACGCACCGCTCGACCAGATCAACGCGAGCAACGTCGACAAGCTCAAGATTGTCTGGCGTCAGTCCGCGTCGCCGCCGGAGGTGCTGGGCAACGACAAGCCGCTGGTCGGCAGCAACTACGAACACACGCCGCTGATGGTCAATGGCCTGCTCTACATGCGCAGCGATGCTGGTCCGGTGATGGCACTCGATCCGCAGACCGGCAAAGTGTTGTGGACGGACAAGCAGGCTGCGACGGGCGGCGGCAAGAGTCGCGGTATCTCTTACTGGAGCGATGGCAAGGACGCTCGCATCTTCGCACTCGACGGCTCCAATCTGGTTGCAGTGAATGCGAAGACCGGCGAGCGCTATCGAGACTTCGGCAAGGGCGGACACGTCGATCTGAACGTTTATGCCGACAGTCTTCCCAATGCGCCGGTGGAAAATTATTCGTGGTCGTCGTTCCCCGTGGTGGTTCGGGATGTCGTCGTTCTCGCGGGTGTGCCTCGCGTGGCGGAGAAGAAGGTTCCCGAGGGCACGCAAGCTGCGCTGGATCCACCAGGTGACATTCGTGGTTACGATGTGCGGACCGGCAAGTTGCTGTGGACTTTCCACGTCGTGCCGCGTAAGGGCGAATTCGGCTATGACACGTGGAAGCAAGGCTCAGCCGAGTTGAACGGCCTGGCCGGCGCATGGACCTGGCTGACCGGCGACAACGAGCTGGGCTACATATATATCCCCACGGAGGCGCCCTCGAACGACTTCTACGGCGGCAATCGCCAGGGCGACAACCTGTTCGGCAATTCCGTGCTGTGCCTCGACGCCAGGACTGGCAAGCGCGTGTGGCATTTCCAGACCATTCATCACGACCTGTGGGATTTCGATCTGCCGGTGCCGCCGGTGTTGATGGACATCAATGTCGACGGCAAGCGCATCAAGGCGCTCGCGCAGCTTTCCAAGCAGGCTTATGTGTATGTGCTCGACCGCGTCACGGGCAAGCCGGTATGGCCCATCGTGGAGCGACCGATGCCGAAGGGCGACGTGCCCGGCGAGTACTACTCGCCCACGCAGCCGATTCCCACCAGACCCGCGCCCATCGAGCTGCAGCAACTCACCGAGAGCGATCTGATCGATTTCACTCCGGAGCTGCGCGCCCAGGCGCTGGAGATCTTCCGTAAGTACGAGTCGGTGCCGGTGTTTACTCCCGCCAAGGTCGGGCGCGAGATCATCATGCTGCCGGGAACCACCGGCGCGGCGAACTGGAACGGTGCGGGCTTCGATCCTGACACAGGCATGTTGTACGTCCCGGTGATCCGCAATGCCGTGCGCACCATGCTCGAAGAAAAGAAGAACTCGCCCTATCCCTACGATCGCAAGGCCGAGTCGATGATGACCACGAACCTGGAGCTGCCTTACATGGATGTGAATCCGAGCCGGCCGCTCGCGGACGGCGCGCCGTCGCGCTTGCCGATCACCAAACCGCCGTACGGCAGCATCGTCGCTCTCGATATGAACAAAGGCGAGATCCTGTGGCGCGTCGCCAATGGTGACGGCCCCAGGAACCATCCGTTGTTGAAAGACCTGAATCTGCCGCCGCTGGGCACGCAGAATCGCGCGTCGCCGCTCGTCACCAAGTCGCTGCTGTTCATCGGTGAAGGCAAGAACGGTCCGAATGGTCCCAGCCGTATTCCCGCATGGGGCGGCGGCAAGATGTTCCGCGCTCTCGATAAAGCGACCGGCAAGACGCTGTGGGAGATGCAGCTGCCGGGAGGCACGTCCGGCGCTCCCATTACATACATGGCAGGTGGCAAACAGTACATCGTCGTGGCAGTCGGCTGGACCGACATGCCGGCCGAGTACATTGCCCTGGCGCTGCCGTAACCGAACGCATGCGCGTCCTTCATCAACAGATCAGTGCGGAGCTACGCGGAATCATGAGAAACAAAGTAACAATCGATGCTCGCTGGAGTCGCACGCTGGTGCGAGTGTTCGCGGCGCTGGCGGCCATCAGCATCGCTGCGCCAGCAGCGTTCGCACAGAACGTTCCGCCGGAGATCAAGAAACTCCTGATCGAGCAGGGCTGGGGATACGGCGGCGCGGATGGCACACGCAAAGCCTATGAAGAGTTACTGGCGAAGATGCCCAAGGAAGGCGTCAAGGTCACCAAGGACATCGCCTATGGCAAGCACCAGCGGCAGAAAGTCGATCTATACGAGCCGCGCGGCAAGAACCTGCCGATCATGGTGTTCTTCCATGGCGGCGGTTACACCGGCGGCGCGCGTGACAACACGCCCTACGTGCATGCGAACGTTCTGACGTACTTTGCGCGTAACGGCTTTCTCGGCATCAATGCCGACTTTCGTCTGGCGCCTGAGTTCGCCTGGCCGTCGGGCGGTCAGGATGTGGCCGCGGTGGTGAAATGGATTCAGGAGAACGCGCGCGAGCATGGTGGCGATCCGAATCGGATTTACTTGTTCGGCACGTCCGCTGGCGCATCGCATGTAGCTCAGTACGCGTTCGACCGTCGCTTCCAACCGGCGGCTGGTAACGGCCTCGCCGGCATCATCCTGCAAAGCGGACGCTATGTGCTCCATGCCGATCCCGACGATCCGAGCCTGCAAGGCGGCGTGCAAGCCTATTTCGGCAAGGATCCGCAGACCTACGCATCCCGCTCGGTGGTCAATCACATCAATGGCAGCAAAGTGCCGGTCATGTTGCTGCTGACGGAGTTCGATCAACTCAATCTTGCGGCCACCACGGGTGAGTTGTTTGCCGCGCTCTGCAAGCGTGACGCTGGCCGCTGCCCACGCTTCATCCAGCTGAAGTATCACAACCACGGCACGGAGTATCACCACTTCAATACGGGGGACGATTACCTCGGTCGTGAGATTCTGGAGTGGATCTCTTCCGGATTCGGTGAGACGCGCAAGTTCGTCGCCGAGCCGCGCTCCTGACCGGCGCGGCGCAGGCTAGGGGAACTTTGTGAAGGACACCGCACTGGTCGAAGGATTCACGGCATCGCCGAGCGCGAGCGTGCCGTTCTACAAGATCCTGTACGTGCAGGTCTTGATCGCCATCGCCATCGGCATCGCGCTCGGTGTCCTGCATCCCCATTGGGGCGAGGCGATGAAGCCGTTGGGCGACGGCTTCATCAAGCTGATCAAGATGATCATCCCGGTGGTGATCTTCTGTACCGTCGTCTCGGGCATCTCGGGCATGCACGATGCCAAGAAGGTCGGGCGCGTCGGCGGCAAGGCCATTCTGTACTTCGAAGTGGTGTCCACGTTCGCGCTGCTGATCGGTCTGATCGTGGCCAACCTGTTGCAGCCCGGGGCGGGTTTCAATGCCGATCCGAGCTCGCTGGACGCCAGCGCCGTCAGCGGCTACACGAGTGCAGCCCAGCACCAGAGCATGGTCGACTTCCTGCTGCACATGATTCCGAACACGTTGATCAGCGCGTTCGTCGAAGGCGATGTGTTGCAGGTATTGGTGATCGCGGTGCTGTTCGGCTTGTCGCTTTCAGCGATGGGAACGCGTGGCGATGGCGTGCGCGCCGGCATCGACAGCGTGGCGCAAGTGATCTTCAAGCTGCTGGGCTTCATCATGAAAGCAGCGCCCATCGGCGCATTCGGTGCGATGGCGTTCACGATTGGCCGGTACGGGATCTCGGCGCTGGTGCCGTTGCTGAAGCTGGTTGCTGTTTTCTACCTGACGGCGGCGCTGTTCGTCGTCATCGTGCTCGGGCTGATCGCGCGTTGGGTGGGCGTCAATATCTTTCGCTACATCGCTTACATCAAGGAAGAGTTGCTGATCGTGCTCGGCACCAGCTCGTCGGAGAGCGTGTTGCCGTCATTGATGCAGAAGCTGGAGCGCATGGGCTGTTCCAAGCCCGTCGTTGGCCTGGTCGTGCCGGCGGGCTATTCGTTCAACCTGGACGGCACCAACATCTATATGACCATGGCCGCGTTGTTCGTGGCGCAGGCCACCAACACCGATCTCACCTTGACGCAGCAACTGACGCTGCTAGGCGTGGCGATGATCACATCCAAGGGGGCCGCGGGTGTCACTGGCTCGGGCTTCGTCACGCTCGCGGCAACCATCGCGGTC
>Ga0182736_1003633_pt1 | contig 10227 bp, 10 predicted proteins | sample eDN5th30CKraftBY_FD_128882 | JGI IMG/M metagenome (GOLD analysis project Ga0182736, IMG submission 128882) | Enriched backyard soil microbial communities from Emeryville, California, USA - eDNA 5th pass 30_C Kraft BY (version 2) (version 2) | ecosystem: Environmental > Terrestrial > Soil >...
CCTCGGTTGTCGGAGCGCCGCATCCGCTATTCGGCGATGGGGGCGGCGAGCCGCTTGGAGGCCAATCGGCGGCGTCTTGCCGTCAATCATGCGCGCTATGATGCAGCCTTCCGGTATTGGCAGGGCCGGTCTGCCTTCTTCGGCAAGGCCCTTCATCGGAGACGACGGGCAGCCTGGCAGCATAGCCGGGGCCAGAGCCGGCTCTTGCGGCGGATCGCGCTGTTGCAGCGCCTGATCGCGCTGATCGAAGCCGTGCTGGCGGCGCTGCTGACCGAGCGTGACCGCCAATCGAAGCGTCTCCACAGCCTGCAGCGCTCTGGGGTATCGGGTCTGCCGCACCGGCAAAATGGCGGCCGCAATCGGTGGCGACGGCGAGGCTTCACCGGTTCGACGCAGCCGCGATCGACGGGCGACTAGGCCGGGCGCCAGCGGTCCCATCGGCCTTGCCAGCGGCGGATCCGATAATAGCGAACCTTGCGGCCGCGGATCGGCATCTTGACCCGGTCGGGCAGGAAGACCAGGCAGCGATGCGCCGGCTGGCGACGAATCTCAGCGGGATCGAGCAGATAGCGGCCGCTTTCGGCATGACCAGCCTGGAGCTGCTGGTGGAGAAATGCCGTGCTGGGCTGACTGGTGCCACGCGAATGGGACAGCGTCGTCGTCATGCCGATCGCCTCAGCCAGCTCGCGTGCCGTGATATTGTCATGGACGTTGAACGCCACTTGGCACGAGGACGCCGCCATGAAGGTGCGGGCGCCATATTCGCCATAGAGCCGAGTGATCTGGCCGATGTCCTGGAACACCAGCAGGATGCGCGCATAGGCACGGAGATAGCCGAGGCCGTTTTCTAGGGCTTCGAGGCGGCCAAGTGCAGCGGCCTCGTCGATCAGAAGCAAGGGTTTGTGCCTTGGCGGCGGTAGTTCCTTGCCCCGCACCGCTGCGGCCAGCGCGCAGCCCATCATCAGGCGCAGGAAGGGCTGGTAGACCCGGAGCTTATCCTCAGGCACCACCACATAGATCGTCTTGGTGCGGCGGTGGATGTTCAGGAAGTCGAAATCCGAGGCGGACGTCAGCAGGCCACCAATCCGGTCGCGCGACCAGAACTGCAACGCCTTGGCGGCATTGCTGATCACCGAGGCCATCTCATCCGTATCGAGGCCGCCGAGCACGATCCGCGCTTGCTCGGCGATTGAGGGCACCGGGCTTCGGGCCATCGCTTCCAGCTCGGCGCGGAAGCTGTCGCCGCCGAGCGCGATCAGCTCGCGCACGGCCGAGAGGGTCCTGAGCGGCGGCGGATAGGCATGCAGCACGTGGCCGATCAGCATGGCCGTCAATTGCCGCGCGCTGGTGTCCCAATGGGCCTCGCTGGATTCTGGCGTAATCAACAGGTCGGCCAGGGCTGCGACGTCGTCGGCTTCGTGATGCGTGCCGGCTCGGATGATATCGAAAGGGTTGAAGCGGTGCGCCGTTTCCGGATGCAGCGCATCCAGCCGATAGACGGGTCCCATTGTCGCGCGCCAGCGCCCGGTGACGGCGAGGTTCTCGCCCTTCGGATCGGTGCAGATCAGGGCGCCGGGATGATCGATGAGATTGGGGATCACCAGCCCGACTCCCTTGCCCGAGCCCATTGGGGCATAGACGAGGGCGGCGCCGTCGCTGCGGTGGCGGATAAATTGCCCATAGGCCTTTGCGACGATCAGACCGTCGCGCCTTCCCCAGGTGCCGCCTAGGACGAGGTCGAGCCAGCCGGCCCAGCGGGCCGATCCGTGTGAGGTGCGTCGCAACGCCAGGAGCTGCGTGGCCAGGAAGACCGATATCCGAAAGAGACTGCGCAGCAGGAAGAAGCTCAGCTTCACCACCAGACGGAGAACGAACTAGGCCAGACGCATTGGCCGAAGTCTGGTCGGTGGCTAGGCAATCGGTCAATCGAGGAATTGAGGCTTGCGTGAAATCGTTGCGCCCCAATTGTCCGAAACCTCATATGTCGGGCGATTGCCGACCCTACCGCGCCACGATCGTCTTCAGCAGTTCGCGCCATGCGATCTTTGTCGGCATGTCGAGCTTGCTCAGCAATTCAAGGATTTCGAAATCCATGCGCGACGGCGCGCCGGGCAGGTTCCGCCCGCTAGAGAGGTGATCGATCGTCGACTCGGTGAAGAAATAGGCGATCGGCGTATCGAGGATTTCGGCGAACTGGATGAGATAGCGCGGGCTGATGCTGTTCTTACCCGTTTCGTATTTCTGAAGCTGCTGAAAGCTCAGGCCGACCGCCGCGGCCAAGTTGGTTTGCGATAGGCCACGCTTGATTCGCGCCGCTTTCAGGCGGGTTCCGATATAGCGATCGGTCTCGTCATCGGGCTGGCGTGGCATAAGTCCTCGGCATCTGTACTCGGCTGCAATCTAGAGGCGACGGCTGGTCGAACTCAAGGACTTGCTGCGGGCTATATGGGCCATCGCCGACGCTGTGGCTGAGGGCGAACGGTCTTGCCGCTCATCGGTCGTGGAACTGCCGAGCGCGAACGCGACGAACGCGGCGCGATCGCGGTGCTCTGTCCGCTCAAGATGGAGATCCTGCACAGGCAGGACCGGATTCTCGCCATGCGCAGCGTCGCCACCACTCCATCTTGGCAATTGTGCTGATCTGCATGGACGGCCAAGCATTGTCTCGGAAGGGTATTGCCGCAAATGGCCTCGGACGCCGCTCTACGCGAAGCGCACTGCCGAGGCGAAGGGCGACCTCACTTGCCGCGACTCAATCCGGGTCAGCCATCAAGCCGATGGAGACATGTGGGCCGAAGTCGATTGGCATACTCCCCGATCGGGAGGGAGATTCCACGGACCAAGCCGACACGCGAAAGACCTCGGAAAGAACGGCGGAATTTCGATTCTCCACGCGATCGGCGCCCGGACCGATCCGTCCGTCCGGGCGGTTGGCTGCATGTTGCGTATTTAGCATTCCAGAAAGCATAAGCCCGCCTGTGCGGCGGGCTTATGATTAGTCGTCAATAGGGTCGATACCTGGCAGCGCCTCATAGGCGCGATCCTGCATGGCAATGCCGAGATCGAGGCCGATGCGGGGCAAAACGGCTTCGAACACATAGTAGCTCTGGCCATCCTCCGGATCAGTGAACCGGGTGCGCAGCGGGAAGCGCCACAGCTTCTGCTTGGACTTCCATGTCACCAGCGCGGCCAGAACCGGGGTGCCGGAACGGTTGAAGATCCGTCGCCAACTCGCCAGATTGACCGTTTCGTCGCGCTCACGGCGGGCCTCGATGAAGTCTTTGAAGCCATCGACTGTGCGAACGTCGATGAAATGTCGTCGCAGCCGGGCGTCGAGATCATTGCCGACCCAGAGCTTCGGATCGATGGTCAGTGTATCGCTCATGAGATTATCTCCGGCCCTCGCATGACGCCGGAGGGCGTTGCGGGAGCCGAAGCACCAAACATTTTCAGATGACACCGGAACGCTCCGGGCCAGACGCAATCTAGCCCAAGGGTGCGTTGGCGACGACGGCTTTTGGCATGGGAAGGACCGCAGGGGCGGAAATCCGCGGCTTGCGTCAACCGGCTGTCGGACGGCTGACATCCGATGGACAGGAGACGGGGAGGGGCCGCTCAGGACAGCGGGGCCTGCGGCCCCCAGGCCGTCAAGGCCAGGCAAGCGCCTGCGGGGCGTTTCCCCGCTCTTCCGCGCTTCGCTTGTGCAGAACGGGCGATACCCCTCACCCCGCCGTCGGCCTTGGACGGCCAACCCCCGCTCATTGCCGCTTGGCTAGTCGGGTTGCAGACGCAACCCGCTCCCCAAGAGGCTCCCATGAAACCCGATCTCTACCAGACCGTCACCGACAAGATCCTCGCTGATCTCGAACGGGGCGTGCGCCCCTGGCAGCGGCCCTGGTCGGCCGGCCATGCTGCCGGGCGCATCACCCAGCCCTTGCGCGCCAATGGCACACCCTATCGCGGCATCAATATCATCATGCTCTGGTCGGCTGCCACAGCCGCCGGCTTTACGGCGCCGATCTGGATGACCTTCAAGCAAGCCCTGGAGTTCGGCGGCCATGTCCGCCGCGGGGAAAAAGGCTCGCTCGTCGTCTATGCCGACCGCATCACCCGCACCGAGACCGATGCAGAGACCGGGGAAGAGAGCGAGCACGCCATTCCCTTCCTGAAATCCTACACCGTGTTCAACGTCGGGCAGATCGACGATCTGCCGGAGCGTTTCCGGTTGGCGCCGGCACCGCGGCTCGACCCCGTCCAGCGCATCGACCATGCCGACGCCTTCTTTGCCGCGACCGGGGCGGATATCCGGACGGGTGGCAATATGGCTGCCTACAATCTCGCCGAAGACCGCATTGCCATGCCGGCTTTCGTGCTCTTTCAGGACGCCGAGAGCTATTATGCAACCCTTGCCCATGAGATGACGCATTGGACCTGTCACCCGACACGCCTCAATCGCGATCTCGGGCGCCAACGCTGGGGCGACGCCGGCTATGCCCGCGAGGAACTGGTGGCCGAACTCGGTGCTGCCTTCCTGTCAGCCGCGCTCGATCTGGCGTCCGAACCGCGGGAAGATCACGCCGCCTATCTCGCGTCCTGGATCAAGGTGCTGAAAGAGGACAAGCGGGCGATCTTTACCGCTGCCGCCCATGCCCAGCGTGCTGCCGATTATCTCCGCGGACTCCAACCGGAGCCGAGTGCCGTCAGATAGGGGCTGGATGGGCGATGCCGGCACGCGAGGGCGACATTTGCGCCTTCTATGGCGTATGTCGGCCTCGTAAGCTCTCGTTTCGAACGGATTTGGGGGAGGTGAAGCTACCCCAGGGACATCGACACGCCGCATCGCAGCTGGTGCCGTGATTCAAGGATCGGAACCAGCTTTGTCGGGTTCGCTCAGACTCCAATAGGCAAGCATGGACCTGATCTGATCGAATGTGTCGCGATGATGCACCGCGAGATGCTTCCTAACGCGCTCATTCTCGAGGAGCTTCCGGAAATATGGAGCTGCAATGATGAGCCGCATCACGTCTTCGCCATAGGAGGCTTCAATCTGTCGCCATGCGCGCTGCGGCCCTGGCGTGTCGTATCTGCTGCGGACGAATGACGTCGCAGCCAATCCGCTCGCCCGCTTGGCCTTGGCGGAATTCACGAGCTCCTGCTGCTTGCTGGCCAACAGAAGCACTTTTGCATAGCTGGTTGTGTAGGTCCCGGATATCGCCATCAATTCGATAACCGCGATCTGACGTGCGGGAGTCAGTTTGCGGAGAATGTCGACCGTCGCAGGAGCGATCGGATGATTCCGCAGATGTTGAACGACTTCCGGCGCAATGCCCTCGAAATTCAGTTGTTTTCGCAGGGGCGCGCGCGGGTTGGCGTCGAGGGCGAGCGTTAGCCGCTCCTCTGGAATGCCGTATTGCAGCGCGCGTTGGACTAGCCAACGGGATTGGTTCGGCGAGAGCCGGTCGACGTGCCAATTGTAGGTGAAGCCCTCTTCGCTCAAGGCCTCAATGCAGCGGATCGGTTCCTGCCGGAGCCGGCGAAGCGCGGTCAGACGAAGATGGCCGTCGAGCAGGAAATAGCCGCCCGTCGCGTCTTTGCGTCGGAACACCACCAAGGGTTCGACAAGTCCCACCATGCGCAGCGAGGCGAGCAGGCGTTGGTACTGGATCGACTGCCTTTGCCTCCGTGTTACCACACGGCGCGGCGCGATGGCTGCAATGGGTAGCCAGAGCAGCTCGTCTGCAAAGTCGCGACGTATGGGGCTGCTCATCCCGGTTCACGCCTCCGGCTGAACTGATCGAGCAGAGCGCGCGGCACGTGCTGCATCGATTCACTCCGCAGCAGTCCGATCAGTGTTGGGTCGACGACAAGGCTCTCGAGTGCGTGCCGCATGGAAACCACATGATCCTCAGCCTGCTTGGCTTGCTGGATGCGGTGCTGCTGACGGCTGCGTTCGGCACTGGCCGCGCGAGCCAGTCTGTCCGCTTTATCGGGATGGCGGCGGGTCTGCTGGCTAGGGCCGCGGTCGCGTCCGCTCTCGTCGATGGTTTCGCGCTGGGCAATGACATGGCGGCTGGCGCCAATCTTGCGATCGGACACCGCGTTGCGACGACTGGCTTTGGGGAAGGCCCCTCGGGCAATGCCCCCGTTGGCGGATGCCGTTTCAGCCGAAATCAACGACCCTAGGGCCCGCTTTTCCAACGCCCCGAGTTGTCGGCGCTCGCCTTGGTCCAGCAGATCGAACATCGCTTCGACAACGGTCGACTCACGCCCAATCGCTACGGCAATTTCAGCACAGGAATGGCCCCGCCCGCGTAAGGCGACGAGCTCATCAATCCCTTGCCACGAGGAACGCTGTGCGCGGATGATGTTCTCGACCAAGCTCATGATGATGCAGTCAGTCGGAGGCGCCTCGATGACAATGGCGGCGATGGTGGCGGCGCCGAGCGCGCGGCACGCCTCCAAGCGTCCTTGGCCGCAGACGAGATGAAACCCGCCCTGCGAACGATTTGCGACGGTGATTGGCCGCTTCAGTCCGATTTTTGAAATGCTATCAGAGAGTTGTCGCCGGGCGCGTCGGCTGCGCTGACGCGGATTCAACACTGTTATCGCATCCAAGGCGATGTCAGCGATGATGGAGGGGCTTGGCATCATGGCGCTTTAGACAACTGGCCGGGGACGAGCATAGCGACGAATGCGGCAAGGGAACCAGCTTGGAATCCAGCGAGGGGGAAGGGGTTGTCCTGCAGCAGAATGAGGCGTCGAGAAGGGAAGATCCGACGCGGCAATATGAAATAGTCACGGATGGTTTCGGCGCTGTCTTCGAGGCGAGCCACGATCGTGAAATCGGGTTTTGTCGCGCGGCGAAAACGAATGACCCATTGCTGTTCGCCCCCTATGCGGGGGCTTGGCGGCGCGACGTGGATTGCGACCTCAAGTCCCTCATTGATCATGACGAGACGAGAGATCCTGTCGAACTGGGCCACTCCCCCTGCTTGGGCGATCGCTTCGCACAGTCTGAGCGAGAGAACCTCAGCCAATTGACGCCGGACTGGTCGGGTCCGCAGCCGGCTGTAGTCGGCCCTCGGTGGATAGCCGACCCGCCGATAGGCATTGATCAGGCTGCCAAAACGGCGACTATAGACTTCGGCGCTCGGCATATCGTCGCTGTCATCGATCAGCTGGGTGCTAAGATGGCCCTTCTTTGACAGCAGCTCTTGCAGCCGTCGCAGGAGCTCAGCATCCGTATAGCGCGGTGCGCGTCTGGCTATTCTTTCCTGCGCCCGCGCAAACACGTCCGGATCGACAATCGCTGGGAAGGCCCGCTGAACGCGAATGACGAGCTCCGCCGGATTTCGAACACGCCGGCCATGCAGCTTCATGGAGTGGCGATTGAAGACATTGTTGCCGATATATTTCTCGTTCGTAAGGAGCTGGTGGATGGCCTTCGGTGTCCAGGCGCGACCGAGGTCGCTTTGAATGCCTTCGCGGTTCAGCGCGTCAGCGATGGCTCGCTCATTCAGTCCGTGATCGGTGAACCAACCATAGATCCTTCTGACGACGGCGACTTCCTCGGGCGGGCCAGGTATCAGCACAACGCGGTCGGTCTGGAGGTGCTTGTGCTCGCCGCGCTGGAGTTCGCCCTTGTGGTGACCCTGTTCATTGATCACCATGCGGCGCAAGCCAAACCCAGCTGGGCCACCTTGCCGGTAGCCAAGCGAAATCAGGTGTGCCTGACCGGCAAAGACCTTGGCGGACAGTTCGCGGCTGTACTCGCCGGCCATGGCCCGCTTGAGCGTCTTGACGATCGAGGAGGCGAGGCTGCCATCATTGTCGAATGGCTCGGCGCAATAGCGAATTTCAATGCCCGCACGGCGGCAGAGATACTCCAGATAGGCCGCCTCATCCACGTCTTGGAATCGACCCCAGCGGCTGACGTCCAGGACAAGGATACATGAGAAATCGGCGCGGCCCTCGGTGACATCCCTCAAGAGTCGCTGCAGAGCTGCTCGGCCGTCAACCGAGAGGCCGCTACGCCCTTCATCGACATAGGTGCGGACAACAGTCATTCCGTGTCGGCTGGCGTATTCGGCAATGCCCGCAATCTGGTTGGTCGTCGAATACTTCTGATGCTCCGTCGACATGCGCACATATTGCGCAGAGCGGATCCAGTGGCGGTCCGCAATGTCATCGTCTGCATCCTGCAAGACTTCTCTGTTCATCATCTCATACGCAATGAACCGGGATGCGGGGTATGGAAGGCTCCGTCCTCAACTTAGAGAATGTCTAGCCGGAATGTCGTGGTCCATCGCGGACCGAATGAATCGCTCTGGGTGCATCAAGTCCTGCCGCGCTGAAGGCTCGGCCCCAATCCAGGTGGGGTAGCTCAGGCTCGGCATGTTCGCGTTCGCAGCCTAGAGGGTCGGACGGGCGCTCTCGCTCGCTGGCATTCCCGACCGTCGGTTTGGCCAAAGCCGCACCCATTTCATCCGTTGCGTTCGAAAATCACGAATTTCGTGCACGGCATGTTGGGCCGGGTCGAGCGACGGCTCCTCCGCTGCTTTGGCGGCGAAATGAGGATGTCAAGTATAGTTTGTGCATAATATCATAAATATTCGAACTATCAACAACGAACGAAATTCGTGAATTATGAAACACAGAATAAAAGAGAAGGAACTGGGAAGGCGGTGCCGAAAAGGCATCGTAGGGGAGGGGAATTTTCGCGATTTCGATCGCATTAGAAGAGTATTTGGATACGCTCGAGTTTCGACAGGAGGGCAAAGTCTTGATGGACAAGTCGAGCAATTGAGGCGTGCTGGTGCTTGTTCAATAGTGGGAGAGAAAATTAGCGGTGCGAATTCTAACAGACCTCAGCTGTCGAGATTGCTGCGCTCCCTGCAGTCGGGTGACGTCGTTCTGGTCACGCGCGTCGACCGGCTAGCGCGCTCAACCCGGGACCTGTTGAACATTCTGGCCACGATCGGAGAGCGAGGAGCGTCGTTTCGCTCGCTTGGGGACGCCTGGGCTGATACCGGCACCTCGCATGGCAGGCTCTTGATGGCGGTTCTCGGCAGTTTGGCGGAATTCGAGCGAGAGCTCATTCGTGAGCGCACGGTGGATGGTCGGCGCATAGCTCGTGCGCGGGGTCAGCGGTTCGGACGTCCGCCGAAACTGACACAGCCGGAATGCGCCGAGATTCGGCAGTTGCTGAGGGGGCGTCATGTCAGCCAGAAGGAGCTGGCACGCCGATATCAGGTCAGCCGGACGACCATCTGGCGGCTGTGGACCCGCGACGGTGCGTCCGAGGCCGATTCACTTTGACGAGGAGGCGATTGTGCCATTGTCGAAAGAAGGAAGTCGGGGGAACAGGCGGCACCAGATGAATGATGTCGCGGATCGGCGCCTGGGAGCTGCCGGCGTCGCTGCCGCCGTGGCGGCAGCGCTTCGACGCGACTATGGCCTTCGCGGCCACGCCATCAAGTCGATTGCCGCGGAGACAAACGCAAATTTGCGTGCGGTCAAGAACTGGTATGAGGGGCGCAACGCACCGAATGGCGAGTTTCTGATCCTCTTGTGCCGACACTCCGACGAGGTATTGGAAACGGTGCTGTTGCTGGCAGGCCGCCCGGAGCTGGTTCAGAGAATGAAGATGATGGATGCGAAGCGCAAGGTCCGCGAGATTCTAACGCTATTGGATGAAATGGACGGAATGGGCGCCGCATCTGTTGAAGATGGGAAATCCAAGCTGGTCGGATCAGGCCTTCCGGAGGAAGCTGCATGACTGTGTCTAGCACAAAATCTAGCACACAAAAATTTGATGTGGAAAAAATACAATAAAAAACAATAGGTTAAATAAACAGACATCCGACTCATAACCTGAAGGTCACAGGTTCAAATCCTGTCCCCGCAACCAAGTAAAAACCCCGTCAACTCGATGAGTTGGCGGGGTTTTGCTTTTTGGCCTCGGCCTTGCGGATCTTGGTTCATCTCCAAGATCCCGACTCCAATGCAATTCGGGGCCGGGCGCTCGGCTGATTTCAGCCGATCATCGGTGGGTTGAGCCGCGCAAAGCCTTCCTGCCGGTGATAGGGGAAGTGCGGATAGGGTGCGGTCACGCGGCTGGCCGCATCAAGCGTGGCGATCTGTTCGGCGGTGAGCGTCCAGCCGACGGCGCCGAGATTCTGGCGCAGCTGCGTCTCGTTGCGCGCGCCGATGATCACGCTCGAAACG
>Ga0182736_1003636_pt1 | contig 10226 bp, 6 predicted proteins | sample eDN5th30CKraftBY_FD_128882 | JGI IMG/M metagenome (GOLD analysis project Ga0182736, IMG submission 128882) | Enriched backyard soil microbial communities from Emeryville, California, USA - eDNA 5th pass 30_C Kraft BY (version 2) (version 2) | ecosystem: Environmental > Terrestrial > Soil >...
AGTTCTTCGACCCGGGCGTCGCACTCGTCCACGAACCTCGCCGTCGCCTTCCGGTCGAGCTCGCGGGGGTGCACCACCGTGCAGCGTGTGCCTTCGGTGCGGGCGCCGAGGATGCGCTCGAGGCTCGCGGCGCTCTGCTCCCAGCCGTCGTCGCTGCGGCGCACGCCGCCGACGATCGCGAGGGCGACGCATCCGGCGAGGAGCGCCAGGGCGCCCGGGCGCCATCGAGGGAGGCCGAGGCGCCCGCCGCGCCAGCAGAGGGCCGTCGCGCCGACGACCGCGCCCGCCCAGACGAGGGTGAGGCCGCGAAACACCAGCAGTGGATGCCGGATCTTCACCACCTCGTCGTAGAGGGGGCCGGGGAGGAAGCCCGCGAGGTGGTCGTAGACGAACGACTGCGGGCCGAGGGCCACCGGCCGGAGCGACAGGAGCAGCGAGCCGACGACCACCGCCGCGTAGAGGAGGCCGGGGACACCACGCCGGTCCGACGCCGCGCCGCAGAGCACGCCGAGGGCCGCCGCGAGGACCGCGGACGGCAGCGGGAGCACCGCGTACCAGGGGAGGCCCGCGGTGACGGAGCACGCGGTCCCGAAGACGCCGGCGGCGAGGGACGCCAGCGAGAAGGGGATGATCGCCAGCGCGGCGAGGGCGGCCGCCGCGGCGGTGGCGCGCAGCGCGGCGGTGGTGCCGGCGGGGCTCGCGGGGACTTCGCCTTCGCGACGCCGCGCGACGTCGCGCTCCAGCCGCGCCGCCGCGATCCCGAACGCCCCTCCGACGATCGCGACGAGGAGGTTCGCGGCGAGGGCCGACTCGTAGCCGGGCACCCGCGCGAGCGGCACGACGAGCGGCGTGGCGATCCCTGCCGCGCCGGCGGCGGCCATCGCGTGGCGCACGCCGCGCCGCTTCGCGAGGCGGGCGATCCGGATGCTGACGGGGCCATGCTCCATGCGCCCACACTCTCTCACTGCGACGTCGATCGCGCGCAAGGAATCCTGCACCTCCGATCGCCCACGCGGCTGGCAACCGAGCGCACGTCGTGTATGCTGGCCGTCGAACTGGCGCCGCCTGTCCCTCCCGCCGAGGAACCCTCTCCAACATGGGCGACGAACTGCGATCCGAATCCCTCCCCGAAGCCGACGCCGACGGCTCTCCCGTCGAGAACCGCCGGCACCAGCGGATCCCGATCCAGCTCGCGGTGGACTACCGTCGCACCAACAGCTTCCTCGCCGATTACACCCGCAACATCTCCCGCGGCGGCACGTTCATCGTCACCGATCGTCCCCTGGCCGTCGGCACGCTCTTCCGCTTCACGCTCACGGTGCCCACGCCGCGCACGTCCTTCGAGCTCGTCGGCGAGGTGGTGTGGGCGCGATCGGACGGTGCCGAGCCGGGGATGGGGATCCGCTTCGTCTACGACTCCGACGAGGATCGACAGCGGATGGAGGACGCGATGGCGCGCCTGCTCGTCGAGAGCCTCGGCCCGGCGCTGGCGGAGCGGCTCCTCAGCCTGGGCCCCAACCGCAAGTAGCCTGCTCGCCTTCCGAGTGATTCCCGGCGAGCCATGTCCCTTCCATCCGGGTGGCGAGCCGACCACCATCGTGCTCCAGTCCGTGGGGGGCCGCGAGCGACGAAGCAAAGAGGCAAAGATGGGAAGGGATTCCAAGGTGAGGATTTGTCTGACGATCCTCTTTGCGATCGGCTTCGTGGGTTCGGCATGCACGAGTCGAAACCCCAATCAGGAGAAGGAGGGCAATGCAGCCTTCAAGGTGCCCTCGCATCCGCGTCATGATTTCGAGCAGAGGAAGAGGCGTTGGAGGAACGACCTCGAGGTTCTCAGGGCTGAAAGAGCCGATGAGACCATCGAGGTCTTCAATCACGGCCACTATCTCGATCTGGACGCATGCAAGAACGACTGCTCCGCGGCTCGCGCGAAATGCCTCGGAAGTCCTGGTGACGGGTCTTGGTGCGTTCCGACCTGCGACGCCGATTCGGACTGTCTGTTTGGGTATGTCTGCATTTGTAAAGACAAGAGGAACTGTAGAGGGCTGGAAGGCCATGGCGTAATGAGGACGCCAACGGAATACTGGAGCAATGTTTGTCAGGTGTGCATGAGAGACTTCTACATCGATCCGCCCTGCGATTGATGCGCGTGGGCTGGCAGACTCGAGTGAGCGACTCACCGCCGGGACAACGTGGCCAGTCACCCGAGGGACATGCCAACGGCCAATGGCTGTGGTCTCGCACTCATGCAGAGCGGCGGCTCTCGTATGGCGCCAGGAGCGCACGCGATGCGACCGTGCGTGCCGGCGCTGCCTTCCCCAAGGTCTACCGGCAGGACGAACTGAATGGTCTACCCGCGCCAATGAGCTTGGCGCGCGCGATCGAGGCCTTCAACTAGGCGCTGAACCGGAACCTCCTGGCGGAGGGGGCTCTGGGCCACTCCTACGGGCAGGCATTGCGTGAAGCGGGAACGACCTTCGGCGAGCGGCTGCTACTTCCGGGTGCAGAACTTCGCGTTCTGCACGCGTCCGAGGTAGCGCTCGTACTCCGCGGGTGAGAGCGTGTCCTGCAGGTAGTGGATGAACTCGTCGTCGAATACGAGCGCGCGGCAGGTGAAGTTGCCCACGTCCGACTTGCAGTCGTCGTCGTTGATGCACTCGCCGGAGCAGAAGCCGTTGGGGGCTGCGTCGCTCTCGGGGAGCGCCTCGCCGCGGGAGCGCACGCAGGTGAGGTTGTCGCACTCGGCGGCGCCGAAGGAGATGAAGTCCTTCTCCTCGCCCTTGTCCTTGAAGTCGGCGACGTTCGGGTGGAAGCACTCGGGGTGGGTCGCCACCTGGTCGGCCTCGACGTCCTCGCAGCCCGGCAGCCGAGGATCGAAGCGGTCCTTCTGGATCTGGCAGGGCGCACCGATGTCGGTGTCGACGCAGGAGCCGGCGGAGAGCAGGAGGGTGGCGATCGAGGCGAGCGCGAGGCGGGCGGCGGTGCGGAGGGCAGGGTGCATGACGCAAGCGGTAACACGTCGGCGCGCGCCGGCTCAAGAATGCGGCCGGCGCCCCGATGTGCGCGAAAGTAGGCATGATTTCAGTGTGCGACAGAGGGGCCGATGTGGGTGTCGGAGGGCGGCCACATTCCTTGCCCAACGGGATCGCCCGCTGTAGCATCCGGCCATTGAAGATTTTTCACCTTGGACCGATTGAGGCAGGGCTTCCGCGGGGCTATGGCACCAGGCGACCTGCCGGATCCGCCCCGGGAGGCCGCACTTGACCAAGTCGACCCGCATTCTGGCAGCGCTCGTCGTCTGCCTCGCGGCCCTGCCGGCCTGGGCCGACGGATTGGGCCTCGACCTGTCCGACGACGCCGAGGACGCGGCGGTCCCCCAGCAGCCGCCCCCGGTGTCGGCAGAGGAGCTCTCGGAGCGCCTCGGCGGGAAGATCCCGGCGGCGTCCCAGGCCGAGGAGGTGTCCCGCGAGGACCGCGTGAAGGCGGTGCAGCGGAAGCACTTCCTGAAGCGGGGCAGGGTGGAGGTCGTCCCCAACTTCGCCATGTCGCTGAACGACGCCTTCTATACGAAGGTCGGCGGCGGCGTGGCGGCCAACGTCCACCTCGCGGACTCGATCGCCCTCTCGCTCCACTACGAGAAGTTCGGCATCTCGCAGAACGACAGCGTCCGCATCGCCAAGCGCGAGCTGAAGTCGCTGCTGCTCTCGTCGAAGCTGGACTGGAGCGCCGGCGTCGATTTCCTTTGGACGCCCATATACGGGAAGCTGGCGTGGTTCAACACCATCGTCCAGTACGACCTGTTCCTCATCACCGGCGTGGGCGCGGCCTGGTCGCAGACCTCCGGCGATCCGGTGAACGACGGCGCCCATCCCTCCGTCGACATCGGCGTCGGCCAGCGATTCGCCCTCGCCGACTGGATGGCGTTCGAGTTCTGGGTGAAGCAGCTGCTCTACGCGGACCGCCCCCAGGATCGGCAGATCTCCGAGATCCAGAAGGTGCTCACCCTCAACGTGGGCCTCTCCTTCTGGATCCCTCCCTCCTTCTCCTACGAGGAACGGTGATGCGCGCCCTTCGCTTCGCCACGCGATCCCTCGTCGCCTGCGCCCTCCTGCTGGGCGCCGCGGGAGCCCGCGCCGACGACGACGCCGCCGCGGAGGCGACCGCCGACGCCGTCGCCGCCGGCAAGACGGCGCCGCCCACGAACCTGGACCTGGACGAGCGGATCCGCCCCGTGTCCGGCAACCTCTTCCTGAAGAAGGGCCGCCACGAGCTGTCGCCGATGGTGGCGCTCTCCCTGGGCGACCCGTTCTACTCGAAGTACGTGGCGGGCGCGCAGTACGGCTACCACCTCGGCGAGACGTGGATGCTCGGCCTGAACGCCGGCTACGCGGTGTCGACGCCCTCGGGCGCCGTGTCGCGCTGCAACTCGAGCGGCCAGGACTGCCGGATCCCGAGCAAGACCGACCTCTCTCGGGCGCCCGGCGACCTCGGGATGATCGCCGGCCTCGACGTCTCGTGGGCGCCGCTCTACGGGAAGATCTCCGTCCTCGCGCAGAGCGTGCTGCACTTCGACACCTACTTCCTCGCCGGCGGCGGCGTCGTGCAGACGCGCGTCGCGCCACCCCAGGGCCTCGACGTCGAGGAGCAGTTCAGGCCCGAGATCCACCTGGGCGTCGGCCAGCGCTACGTGCTCTCCCGCTGGGCCGCGCTGCGCTTCGAGTTGCGCGACGTGATCTACCGGCTCGATCTGCAGGGCAAGACCGGCGTCGAGACGAGCACCCAGAACCAGCTCCTCTTTCAGGTGGGGCTCTCCTTCTTCCTCGGACAGGGTGACGAATGAAGACGTGGCTCCTCGCCCTGATGATGGCGGCCTTCGTCGCCGGCGGCCCGGCGCGGGCGCTGGCGCAGATCCAGTTCGACGGGCTCGACCTGTCGGATGACGAGCCGGCGTCGAAGCCGAAGCAGAAGAAGCTGAAGGCGCCTCCCTCGCCGAACCGGAGCGCGCCGAAGAAGAAGCCGCCCGCGCGCAAGGCGCCGCCCCACGCGGACGCGCCGAAGCAGGCGCCCGCCGCGCCTCCGGCCTCGAAGCCCGCGCCGCCGCCGAAGCCTGCGCCCGTCCTCACCTTCGAGGGCCTGGACGTGGAGGGGAAGACCTCCGACCGGCAGAAGCTCGACGCCGCCACGCGGCTGTTCCGGGAGGGGACCTTCGAGACGGCGGCCCTCGGCTTCCACGAGATCCTGCAGGACACCGGCGCCGTCGAGCAGTACCCGCAGGCCGAGTACCTGCTGGCCAAGTCGCTCTACCGGCTCGGCATGTACCACTCGTCTCTCTCGGTCTTCAAACGCATCCTGGCCAAGGGCGAGACGCACCCGTACTTCGCCACCAGCCTCGAGTGGCTCTTCTTCATCGCGCACAAGTCCACGAACCAGACGGTGGTGCTGGACGAGATCGCGCGGTACGCGGGCGCGAGCTTCCCCGAGAAGTACCGGGACGAGTACCGGTACCTCCTCGCCAAGTACAACTTCGTCCGCGGCAAGGCGCTCCTCGACGCCGGCGAGGCGGAGCCCACCAAGAAGGCCGCGTACCACGAGGACGCGGGCAAGAGCTTCGACGAGGCGCGGCGCCTCCTGGCGATGGTGCCGGCGGAGTCGCGGTTCTACCCGAAGGCCCGCTACCTGGACGGCCTCACGCTCTACGTGAACGGCAAGTTCACGCCATCCCTCGAGGCCTTCAAGGACGTGGTGCGCACGCTGAACCCGCGCCGCGCCCGATACGTGGATCCGCAGCTGCGCGAGCAGGCGTTCATGCAGCTCGCGCGCATCCACTTCGAGCACGCGCAGAACCGGAACGCCTCGTTCTATTACGACCGCATCGAGCGCGGCAGCGACCAGTGGCTCGAGTCGCTCTACGAGGCGTCGTGGGCCCACTTCCGCATGGGCGAGTACGAGCAGGCGCTCGGCAACATGATCACGCTGCAGTCGCCGTTCTTCCGCGACGAGTACTTCCCCGAGTCCCTCGTGCTGCAGGCCGTGATCTACTACGAGAACTGCCGCTACCCCGAGGCGAACGAGATCGTCGACGACTTCCGCAACCGCTACTACCCGCTCTATGTGGAGCTGGAGAAGATCCTCGCGCGCCCCTACTCGACGCCGGCGGACTACTACGGCGTGCTGGCGGAGCTGCAGAAGGAGGAGAAGGCGGGCGAGACCAACCGCATGCTCCAGCGGATCCTGAAGCTGGCCCTCTCGGACAAGGAGCTGCGTCACCTCAACGACTCGATCCTCGAGCTCGAGACCGAGCTGGACGGGATCGCCGCCCGCCGCGACATCTTCAAGTTCTCCGGCCTGGCGAAGTCCCTCTCCGAGGATCTCGGCGCCCAGCGCACCGAGCTGCAGCGCAAGGCCGGCTTCTACGCCAAGCGAAAGCTCGAGAAGGAGCGGAAGGAGCTCGCCTCCCTGAACTACCGCGCCCTCGCGATCAAGGCGGAGATCGGCACCCGCGAGAAGGACGTCCTCGAGGCGTCGCTCTCCGAGGGCCGGCGCGTGTCGCCGATCGAGAACTACAAGTACTCCACCTCGGTGGACGACGAGCACGTCTACTGGCCGTACGAGGGGGAGTACTGGCGCGACGAGCTCGGCACCTACCAGTACACGCTCACCAAGGGCTGCAAGGCCCGATGAGGAACGACGCGATGCGAGCCATCACGTTCGCCGCGGCCATCCTGCTCGTCCCGGCGCTGGCCTTCGCGGCCGGCGGCGCGCCGGGAGGGAAGGCGCCGGATCTCGGCAAGAAGACGGACTCCGGCGGCCCCACCGTGGACCTGGCCGGCGACATCACCCGCGAGAAGCCGTCGAAGAAGGAGGAGGCGAAGCCGTCCCTCGGCTACGACGCCTTCCGCTTCACGGTGGAGCTCCAGCTCAAGGAGAAGCGCGCGGAGCTGATGAAGACCCTGGAGCAGATGGCCGAGCTCAACCAGGATCCGAACGAGAAGCCCGACATCCTCTTCCGGTTGGCGGAGCTGTCCTGGGAGGAGTCGCGGTACTGGTTCTTCGAGGCCAACCGCCAGGACGACAGGCTCGCCCGGTGCGCCGAGACGAAGGACGAGGCGTGCAAGAAGGCGGCGGAGCGCGATCAGCAGACCTACCGCGGCGCCAGCGGCAAGTTCCAGGGGCAGGCGATCCGCCGCTACAAGGAGCTCATCGCGCAGTTCCCCGACTACAAGCGCGTGGACGAGGTCCTCTTCTACCTCGGCCACAACCTGTGGGAGGCGGGCGAGGAGGAGGAGTCCCTCGGCGCGTACAAGTCGCTGATCACGCGGTTCCCGCAGTCCCCCTTCGTCCCCGACGCCTACCTCGCCTTCGGCGAGTGGTACTTCAACAACTCGGACGGCAAGGCCGCCAAGCTGCAGAAGGCCCTCGAGGCTTACGTGAAGGCCGCGAGCTTCACCGAGTCGCGGGTGTACGGCTTCGCCATCTACAAGCAGGGCTGGTGCCTCTACAACCTGGGCGACTTCGCCGGCGCCGCCGACAAGTTCAAGGCCACGGTCTTCTACGGCGAGCTCGCCAACAACGTCGCCGGCGACAACAAGTCGGCGCTGGTGCGCGAGGCGCGCAAGGACTTCGTCCTCGCCTTCTCCCGCTACGGCGATCCCTCCACGGCCAAGGCCGTGATGCAGGCGGTGGGCGGCGACGAGAACTGGTGGTCGATGCTCAAGAGCCTCGCCGGGCTCTACTACGACGACGGCAAGGACAAGGAGGCGGTGCTGATCTACCGGCTCCTGATCCGCGAGCGCCCGATGTCGCCGGAGGCGCCGTTCTTCCAGGCCCGCATCGTCGACGCCGTGATGCGCGTGGGCAACAAGCGGATCACCGTCGAGCAGGCCCGCCTGCTGGTGAAGGTGTTCCAGGACGTGAAGCAGGGCGCGCCGAACCTGTCGGACGAGGATCGCGCCCAGCTCGTCGCCGCCGAGAAGCTCGCGGAGCGCACGCTCTCGAACCTCGCGGTGGTCTGGCACAACGAGGGCAAGAAGAGCCGCGACGAGGAGACCTACCGCTTCGCCAGCGAGGTCTACGGCGACTACTTCGCGATCTTCCCCGAGACGGAGAAGGCGTACAGCCTGCGCTTCTACCACGCGGAGCTCCTCTTCGAGCAGCTCAAGAACTACGACTTCGCGGCGGACGCCTACGACAAGGTCGTGCAGATCGACGTCGCCCGGATCGAGAAGGGCGAGAAGCCCGGCAAGTGGATGGTGCCCGCGATCGAGGGCGCGATCTTCTCCAACGAGGAGGTCGTGAAGCGGATGGGCGACGAGCCGCTCCCGAAAGACGCCGATCCCCACGTGGAGCTGCCGATCCCGCCGGCGAAGCAGCGCCTGGTGAAGGCCTGCGAGGACTACCTGAAGCACGTGCCCAAGGGGAAGAAGCGGGTGGAGATCGCCTACCGCGCCGCCCAGATCCTCTACCGGTACAACCACTTCCAGGGCGCGGTGGAGCGGTTCTCCGAGATCGCGCTGCAGCACCCCAAGCACGAGCTCGCCGAGTACAGCGCGAACCTCGTCCTCGACGTCTACAACCTCCTCGGCGACTACGAGAAGATCGACGAGTGGGCCAAGCGGTTCCACGCCGAGAAGCAGCTCGCCAAGGGCGAGTTCAAGGTGGAGCTGGAGCGGATCATCGAGCGCAACTCGTTCAAGCTCGTGGCGCTCCTCGAGAAGGACCAGCGCTTCGCCGACGCCGGCGATCGCTACATCGCCTTCGTCACCGAGTGGCCGCGCAGCGAGCTCGCGGGCGAGGCGCTCTTCAACGCGTCGGTGGACTACTACAAGGCCGGCCGCATCGAGCAGGCGATCGCCACGCGCGCGCGGCTGGTGCGCGACTACCCGCAGTCCAAGATGGCGCCCCTCGCGATCTACATGAACGCCTCGGTGTTCGAGGAGATCGGCGAGTTCGCCAAAGCGGCGGACGGGTACGAGGCCTACGCCCTCGGCTTCGAGCGGCAGCGTCCCGCCGCGCCGTCGAAGGGCAGGGGCAAGAAGGCGGCTCCGGCCGCCGCCAAGCCCGCGGCGGTCTACGAGGACGCCAAGGCGCGCGACGCGCTCTTCAACGCCGGGATCTTCCGCGAGGCGCTGGGCGACGCGCGGGCCGCACAGCGCAACCGCGAGAAGTACCTGGAGCTGTGGCCCAACAGCCCCGACGCCGAGGCGGTGTTCCTCTCGATCGTCGATCTGCAGGAGAAGAGCGGCAACCTCACGGGCGCGACGCGCCAGCTCGAGGCCTACGAGAAGCAGTACGGCCGCAACTCGGCGAAGGCGATCGTCGCGTGGTACCGCACCGCGCGCATCCAGGAGAAGCGCGGGCAGAAGTGGCCCGCCCTCAAGAACTACGAGAAGATCTGGGAGACGTGGCGCCGGATCCCGTCCAGGACCCGCGCGTCGTTCCCCGCCGGGCCGGGCGGCGCGCTGGAGGCCGTCGCCAACGCGCACTTCATCCTCTCGGAGCCGACCTACCGCGAGTTCGCCAGGATCCAGCTGCGCCTCCCCGAGGCGGTGATGGCCGAGCGGCTGCGGGCCAAAGGCGCCGCGCTCCTCGAGGTGGAGAAGCGCTACACCGAGACGGTGGGCCTCAAGGTCTCCGGCCCCGCGATCTGCGCCCTCACGCGGATCGGCGAGGCGTACCACGAGTTCGCCCAGGCGCTGTACGACGCGCCCGTCCCCCGCGGCCTCACCGAGGCGCAGGTCGATCTCTACCGCGACGCCCTCGCCGAGCAGGCGCATCCCGTGGAGACCAAGTCGCAGGAGGCGCTGGCGATGGCGGTGGGGAAGAGCGTCGAGCTGGCGCTGGACGACGAGTGCTCGCAGCGCGCCCGCGGGATGCTCGAGTCCTGGGCGCCCGACCGGTACCCGCCGCTCCTCGGCGAGGTCGCCGAGGTGAAGGTCGCCAAGAGCGGCCGCGGCCACGGGCTCCTCTTCGGGATCCAGCCGCTGCCGCCCCCGCCTCCCAAGGACGCGCCCGTGCCGGCGGTTGTGGACGAGCGGCTCCCGCAGGCGCGGGGTGCACAGGCCCCGGCGGTGCAAGCCAGGGACGCCTCCACGCGCGACACGCTGATCCGATCGGCCGAGGAAGAAGATGAAGACCTGCTCTGAGACGATCCGCGTCACCGTCGCGATCCTGGCCGTCGCGCTGCTGGCGGGATGCCAGACGACCACCGCCGCCGGTCCCGGTGCCGC
>Ga0182736_1003637_pt1 | contig 10226 bp, 9 predicted proteins | sample eDN5th30CKraftBY_FD_128882 | JGI IMG/M metagenome (GOLD analysis project Ga0182736, IMG submission 128882) | Enriched backyard soil microbial communities from Emeryville, California, USA - eDNA 5th pass 30_C Kraft BY (version 2) (version 2) | ecosystem: Environmental > Terrestrial > Soil >...
GCCTGGGCCTGCAAGCTCGGCGCGCGGCAGATACGGGAAAGGCTGGACCTGATCTATTCCGTGGCGCCGGAGCTTGAGCCGCTCAATCATCGCCTGGGAGGCCTGCTGTCGGGCGGACAGCAGAAGATGGTGGCGCTGGGCCGCGCGCTGATGGCGGGCGAGAACCTGGTGTTGCTGGACGAGCCTTTCCAGGGCCTGGCGCCGGCGCTGGCGCTGCGCTACGCCGACAGCCTGAAGACCCTGCGCGCGCGCAAGCCCGATCTTGCCGTGCTCATTACCGAATCCAATCCCAAGCTGCTGCAGCCGATGGCCGACCGTATCGTCACCATCGAACGCGGCGAAATCATCTCTGAGGAGTCCTCGCAATGACATTCAAGGCGGCGGTCGTCCAGACCGCATCGATCCCGTTCAACAAGCAGGCCACGGTGGAGAAAGTCGTCGCCAAGATCCGCGAGGCGGCCGAGCTGGGCGCCAAGCTGATCGTGTTTCCGGAAGCCACCATCTCCGGCTATCCGAAGGGCAGCGATTTCGGCGCGCGCGTGGGCGGCCGGCTGCCGCGGGGACGAGAGGAGTTCCTGCGCTACTTCAATGGCGCGATCACGGTGCCGGGGCCCGAGGTGGACGAAATCGGCGCTGCCGCCCGCGAGGCCCAGGCCTACGTCGTGGTCGGCGTCATGGAGCAGGAAATCGGCACGCTCTATTGCACCGCGCTGCATTTCTCGCCCAACGGCGACATGATAGGCAAGCACCGCAAGCTGATGCCGACCGCCGTGGAACGGCTGATCTGGGGCTACGGCGACGGCTCGACCATGCCCGTGTTCGACACGCCGCTCGGAAAAATGGGCACCGTGATCTGCTGGGAAAACTACATGCCGCTGTTGCGCATGACCATGTACGGCAAAGGCATCCAGCTCTATTGCGCGCCGACGGCGGACGACCGCGACGAGTGGATCACCAGCATGCGGCACATCGCCATGGAAGGGCGCTGTTTTGTCTTTTCGGCCTGCCAGTACATCACGCGGGGCGATTTCCCCGAGGACTACGATGCCATCCAGGGCAATTCGCCCGATACCGTGCTGATGCGCGGCGGCAGCGCCATCATCGGCCCCGCCGGGCAATTGCTGGCCGGCCCGAACCACGAAGGGGAATGCATCCTCACGGCGGATATCGACCTGGACGACGTCACGCGAGGCAAGTATGACTTCGACGTGGTCGGACACTACGCGCGTCCGGACATCTTCAAGCTGGTCGTGGACGAAGCGCCCAAGCCGCCCGTGGTGACGATAGGCCAGGCATGAGCGGGCGGCGGCTCCCCGGGAAGGGGGGCCGCCGCGGCGGCACGGGGCGATCAGCGCCCGAACAGGCCGCGGATACGCATCAGTTCGCGGTGCAGCGATTCATGCTTCTGGAACGGCGCGCGGCCGTGCAGATAGAAATAGTTGTTGAGCACGACCAGCTCGCCGGGCGGCAGCATGACTTCCTGCACGCCCGGGCTGCTTTCCATCGACGCCGACAGGTCGTGCAGATACATGGCCTCTTCAAGCGTGGCCGGCTGCGCGAACTGATCGATGAAGCAGATCGCCAGGCCGTAGCGGTTCTGGAAGAAGAGGGGCCGTTCCACCTGTTCGGCGACGTTCTTCGAGGCCGGAGACTTGTACAGCAACGGCTTGGTCGCCAGCGGGTGATTCAGGAAATCGTCGATATCCCGCCAGTCGTCGAGATGCAGGAAGCGCGATTCGCCGCCGACGGCATTGCGCTCGTCGAATTTCATCATCAGCAGCCAGTCCGTGGCCTCGGAGACGTAGGTGCCGTCGGTATGCATCGTGAACAGGCGATAGGCCTGGCGCAGATAGGAATCGCTGTCGTCCGTGTGCCGCACCAGGAAGCGCGCATAGTATTTGCCGGACATCGAGTCGTGGTTGGCCGGCCCGAGCAGATAGGCGATGGCCGTGCCGAACTTCACGAAATCGTCCGGATCGTCGGACAGCCCTTGCAGGCCGATGGTGAATCCGCCGTGCTCGCGGGTTTCGACGATGGCGTTGAGGGTGTCGCGCAGCCCGTCGCCGCAAGCCCTCGCCAAAGCCTCGGCGACCTTGAAGCGCATGAAGGGCACGTATTCCAGGTTCTGGACCTCGATACTCTTGACCGCGGCCAGGAAGCGCAGCAAGGCCTGCGGGTCGATCGTCACCTGCTGGATCCGGGTGTGCGTCCGATGATTTGCCACCTGGAAGGCGCCCGAGAGCAGACGCCGGGTTTCGCGTAGATTGTCCAAAATGGTCTCCTGTATTGAAAGCGTTTCTGGAGATCATTAGACGTGACGTCATCCCGGCGTTAAACCGGCCGCCGCCGATACTTTGTTTGGCGTGAGCGATCAAAACCACCCCTGCGCGGCTTGGCACCGGGCTGCTGCCGCGCCCGGTTCGACGGGACGCTTCAAGCCTGGCTTCGGCCTTCGCCGGGGCAGGTTCGCCGCCTCAGCTCGTCGGTTTCACCAGCACCGGCTTGTCCCGATAGCGGGCGGGAAAGGTCTTGGCCAGGTTCTCGACCTTGGGCACGTCGTTCACCATGATGTACATGCTGTACGGGTGGCGAACGAGGTAGTCCTGGTGGTAGTCCTCGGCGGGATAGAAGGCCTTCAGGGGTTCTATCGTGGTGGCCAGCGCCTTGGGATAGACGCCGGCCTGGTTCAGCTGCGCGATATAGGCCTCGGCCACCTTGCGCTGGCTGTCGTCCGAGGGAAAGACGGCGGACCGGTACTGCGGCCCGGTGTCCGGCCCCTGGCGATTGAGCTGGGTCGGGTCGTGCGCCACCGAGAAATAGATCTGCAGCAACTGGCCGTAGCTGACCTGGGCGGGGTCGTAGGTGATTTCCACCGCTTCGGCGTGGCCGCTGCGCCCGCCGCTGACGGTGTCGTAGTTGGCGGTGCCGGCCTGGCCGCCGGCATAGCCGGAGACGGCCGAGGTGACGCCCTTGACGTGCTGGAACACGGCTTGCACGCCCCAGAAGCAGCCGCCGGCGACGACGGCTTTTTGCGGCGCCGCGGCGGCAGGCTGGTCCAGGGCCGGGGGCGGAATGACGAAGGCCGACTCGGCGGCGCCGGCCGCGGCGGTTGCCAGCAAACCGCAGGCGGCGGCGAGCGCGACGCAGAGCTTGCGGGGTAGGAGGGAGGCGGACATGATGGCTCCTGGTGATGGGGCGGCCGGTATTCAGGCCTGGGGGGTGAACGCCAGGGCCACGCCATTCATGCAATAGCGTAGTTCGGTCGGGGGCGGGCCGTCATCGAAGACGTGGCCCAGGTGGCCGCCGCAGTTGGCGCAATGCACGGCCACGCGCGTCATGCCGAAACTGCGGTCCGTGGTCTCGCCCACGGCGCCGTCCAGCGGCTTCCAGAAGCTGGGCCAGCCCGTGCCGCTGTCGAACTTGGCGGACGACGAGAACAACGGGTGGGCGCAGCCGGCGCAGGCGTATGCGCCCGCGCGGCGCTCTTTGTCCAGCGGGCTGGAGTAGGGGCGCTCGGTGCCTTCTCGGCGCAGCACCTCGTATTGCTCGCGCGTCAGGCGCTCTCGCCATTGCGCGTCGCTCAGTGCGTAGGGAAAGGTCTGCGCGGCGGCCGGCGGGCCGCCGCGAGCGGCCAGGACCGGCGCGAGGCCGGCGGCGATGGCCGCCGCGCCGCCCAGGCCCAGGAAATGCCTGCGGTCTAATCTCATGACGTGCTCCGGATCGGGGCTGTTTGGCGGGGTCAGTGCTTCATGCCGTCCTTGGACATACCGTCCTTCGACATGTTGTCCTTGGACATGGAATCCTTCGACATGCCGTTCTTCGACATGCCATCCTTGGACATGGAATCCTTGGACATGCCGTTCTTCGACATGCCATCCTTGGACATGGAATCCTTCGACATGCCGTTCTTGGACATGCCGTCCTTGGACATGGAATCCTTCGACATCCCGTCCTTGGCCATTCCGTCCTTGGCCATCGAGCCGCCGCCCATGGCGTCCTTGCTCATGTTGTCGGCGGCGTAAACGGCCGTGGCGCCGAAAGCCAGGCACAGGGACAGCGCGGCCGCGTTAGCGATTTTCTTCATGGTGCGTTCCTTTATGGAGGGGGGTAAGAGAGATTCCACCTAGCTGCCGCCGAACCAGTTGTAGCCCTGGTCCTCCCAGTAGCCGCCCGGGTAGGTGTTGGTGACGAAAATTGCCTGTATGTGCTTGGGGTTCTTGTAGCCAAGCTTGGTAGGCATGCGCAGCTTCATGGGGAAGCCGTACTCTGGAGGCAGCGTCTGGCCGTCGTAGGTCAGCGCCAGGATGGTCTGAGGGTGCAGCGCCGTGGGCATGTCGATGCTGGTGTAGTAGTCGTCCGCGCACTTGAAGCCCACGTACTTGGCGCCCAGGTCCGCGCCCACGCGCTTGAGGAAGGCGGAAAACGGCACGCCGCCCCATTTGCCGATGGCGCTCCAGCCTTCGACGCAAATGTGCCGCGTCACCTGGTCGATCTGCGCCATGGCGCGCAGTTCATCCAGCCGCCAGCGGCGCTTGTCGGCGACCAGGCCGCTGACTTCCAGCCGGAACGATTCCTCGTCCACGCGGCGCACTTCGTCGATGCCGTAGTAGGCATTGAAGGGGAAGGGCCGCGTGATCATGGAGTCGGGGTAGGTAGGCGCCAGCTTGTTCGGATCGAAGATCCAGCCCTGCACGCGGTCGTTGAAACGCGAAACGGCGGTCAGCGCCTTTTCCACGCTTTCATCGTCCGACAGCGAGCAGCCCGACAGCATGGCCAGCCCGCCCAGCGTCAGGCTGCTGCGCAGGAAGGCGCGGCGCGAGGGCTGTTCGACCCTTTTTTCCAGGATCTTCCCGGCTTCCTTCAGGATGGCGGGGCCGTCCAGGCCGGGCATAGGGGGGCGCTTGTGCTTGTTCACGAGTGGCTCCTTATTTGCCGCGGATCATGGCGATCAGGCTGCGGGGCACCAGCGCCACCATCGCCAGATGGACCGCCACGAACGCCGTCAGCAGGGCCATGGCGATGAAATGCACCCGGCGCGCGGCCTCGTATCCGCCCATCAGTTCGCGCAGAAGATCGAACTGCACCGACTTCCACAGCACCAATCCGGACAGCACCAGGACGGCGATATCGGCCATGACGAACAGATAGGCCGCGCGCTGCACCTGGTTGTAGCGGCGCGGGTCAGCATGGGAGAGCCGGCCGCGCAGCGCCGCGCCGAGGTCGGCAGCCATGCCGCGGGCGCTCAGCGGAAAGAACTTGCGCCACAGGCGGCCGGTGGCGAGGTTCATCGCCAAGTACAGGATGCCGTTGAAAAACAGCAGCCACATGCCGGCGAAGTGCCATTGCAGGGCGCCGCCCAGCCAGCCGCCCAGCGTGATCCCTTTGGGAAATACGAAGTCGAACAAGGGCGAGGCGTTGTAGATGCGCCAGCCGCTCGTGACCATGACGACCACGGCCAGGGCGTTGAGCCAGTGCATGGCGCGCAGCCAGCCCGGGTGGATGGGAGCGTCCGCCGGCAGGACGGGCGGGGCGTCGTGGCTTGCGGGGATGGCCGGCATGACGGGACTCCGGGGGCTGGTTGTCGTTGGAGCCATTCTTCCCCGGCGCCGGTACCGAAGTCCTCACGCAAACTTAAATTAATTGTGATAACTCCCCGGGCCCGGATTGGCGACAATAGGCGCATTGCCCTCTTCAGAGTTTCCCTCCCATGGACACGCCACGACGCGTACTCATCGTCGAAGACGACGCCCACATCGCGGAATTGCTGCGGCTGCACCTGCGGGACGAAGGCTACGCGGTCGAGCATGCCGCGGACGGCAACGAAGGCATGCGGCGGCTGGAGGAAGGCAGCTGGGACGCGCTGGTGCTGGACCTGATGCTGCCGGGCATCGACGGCCTGGAGATCTGCAAGCGGGCCCGCGCCATGGCGCGCTATACGCCCATCATCATTACCAGCGCGCGGTCCAGCGAGGTGCACCGTATCCTGGGCCTGGAGCTGGGCGCGGACGACTACCTGGCCAAGCCGTTTTCCATGCTGGAACTGGTGGCGAGGGTGCGGGCGCTCTTGCGCCGCAGCGAGGCGCTGGAACGCAATGCGCGGATCGACGCCGGCAGCCTGGCGCTGCATGGCGTGTCCATCGATCCGGTGGCCCGCACGGCCGAGGTCGACGGCCGCCGGCTGGACCTGACGCCGCGCGAGTTCGACCTGCTGCACTTCTTCGCCCGCCATCCGGACAAGGTCTTCTCTCGCATGGACCTGCTGAACCAGGTATGGGGCTATCAGCACGAAGGCTATGAGCACACGGTCAACACGCACATCAACCGCCTGCGCACCAAGATCGAGGCGGACCCGTCCGATCCGCGGCGCATCCTGACGGTATGGGGCAAGGGCTATAAATTCGCCGCGGCGCCCGCCGCCCCGGGAGGCGCATCATGAAGCGGTTCACGCTCACCCAGCGGCTGTCGGCCGTGTTCGCCTTGCTGCTGCTGGCCTGCTGCGGCGCCTCGGCGTGGCTGCAGATCGCCGCCAACTCCCGCTATGAGCAGGAAGTGGTCCAGCGCCTGTCCAGCGGCCTGGCGCAGCACATCGCCGGCGCCAACGAATTGATGGACACCAACGGCTGGAAGCCCGACGCGGTGCGGTCGCTGTTCGACATGCTGATGGCCGTGAACCCCGCCGTGGAGGTCTACCTGCTGTCCAACGACGGCCGCATCGTGGGCGACGCCGCGCCGGCCGGCCAGATCAGGCGCGACCGCGTCGATCTGGGGCCCGTCAAGCGCCTGCTGGCGGGCGACATGCTGCCCATCACGGGCGACGACCCGCGCAGCCTGGACGCGCAAAAGGTGTTCAGCGCCGCGCCGGTGCGCGTGGGCGGGCAGGAAAAGGGCTACGTCTACGTCGTCCTGCAAGGCCAGGCGCACGACGCGCTGGCGATGGCGGTGTCGCGCAGCTCCGTGCTGCGCACGACCCTCTGGTCCATCGCGCTGGTCGCGCTGCTGGGGCTGGTGGCCGGGCTGGCGGCGTTCGCGCTGATCACGCGCCCGCTGCGCGGCCTGACGCGCGCCGTGCGCGCCTTCGAGGGCGACGATGGCCAGGCCCTGGCCGCGCTGGAACGCCCCGGCGACGCTTCGGAGCGCAATGGCGACGAGATCGCGGTGCTGCGGCGCAGCTTCGTCCAGATGGGCAGGCGCATATCGGACCAGTGGCGCGAGCTGACGCGGCAGGACCAGCAGCGGCGCGACCTGGTCGCCAATATTTCGCACGACCTGCGCACCCCGCTGACCTCGCTGCATGGCTATCTGGAAACCCTGCGGCTGAAGGACGAAACGCTGGATGCGGGGGAGCGCCGCCGCTACCTGGACATCGCGCTGGCGCAAAGCCGCAAGGTCGGCCGCCTGGCGCAGGAGCTCTTCGAGCTGGCGCGGCTGGAGTCCGGGCTGGTGCGGCTGGAGCCCGAAACCTTCTCGCTGCCGGAGCTGGTGCAGGACGTGATCCAGAAGTTCGAGCTGGCGGCCGAGGCGCGCCAGCAGCGCCTGATCACCGACATCCCGCGGGAACTGCCGCCGGTGCGGGCGGACCTGGGCCTGATCGAGCGCGTGCTGACCAACCTGCTGGACAACGCCATCCGCCACAGTCCGCCGGGCGGCCTGATCGAACTGCGGCTGGGCGCCGCGCAGAACCTCGTGCAGGTGCAGGTCAGCGATACCGGCGAAGGGATTCCGCAGGCGCTGCGCGCCGGCCTCTTCACGCGGGCCAGCGCCTTGAACCGCGGTCCGGGCGACGGCGGCGGCCTGGGGCTGGTGATCGTGCAGCGCATTTTGCAGCTGCATCACAGCGAGATCAGGCTGGTGGACCGCGCCGGTTCTGGCGCGGTCTTTCAGTTCGAACTGACGGCGGCGCATTAGACGTCGGGCGCGCGCGCCAGCCGCCGCACCAGGCCGCGGGACGCGTCTACGTCGAGGACATCGCCCGTCGCGACCTGCCGCAAGACGCCTTGCGCATTGACGACGGCCGGGATGCCGAATTCGCGCGCCACGATGGCGCCATGCGAGAGATAGCCGCCTGCCTCCATCACCAGCGCGCCGGCGCGCAGAAACAGCGGCGTCCAGGCCGGGTCGGTGGATGCGGCGACGAGGATGCCGCCCGCCGGCATGGCCAATCCCTCGGACGGCGTGCGGGCAACGAAGGCGCCGGCCCGCGCATGGCCGCCCGCGGCGGGCGTGCCGCGCCAGGTGTCGGCGGGGCCGGCGTCGGTGGAACCCGGCCCCGCCGGCGCGGTCGCGCCGTCCTCGGCGTATTCGGCGATCACGTCCCGGTCCGGGGTTGACGCCCAGGACGCCAGCTGCGCGCGGCGCAGCGCGGCGCGGCGGCCCGCGGCGGCGGGCGCCAGCCTGGCGTCGGCCAGGGCGAAGAGCTCAGCGGCAGTCAGGTGGAAGATGTCGTCGGCGGCGGCCAGGCCGTCCGGCCGGACGTAGCGTCGGCCCAGGGCCAGGGCGCTCTTGCGCGCCGCGGCCAGGTAGGCCACCAGCACGCTGCGCGCGCCTTCGCGTTGCGTGCCTTCGAGACGGGCGGCCGCCAGCAGCTTGGCGGCCAGCGGGCGCTGCCAGAGCGGCAAGGCCGCGCGCAGGCGCCGCGCGGCCCCGCTGGCCGCGCTGTCTTGCCGGGCGCGCAGCGCGGCGGGATCGGTGTCGGCCAGTTGGAGCACGCTGTCCAGCAGATAGCCGGGATCCTCGCGCCAGCGAACGTTGCGCAAATAGGTTTCGTAGACGGCCCGGTGGCCGTATTGGCGCAGGAAGTCCGTGAAGGCTTGCTTGAAGGGGCTGCCTTCCGGCAAGGCGCTCTGCCAGGCGGCGCTGTCGCGTCCCGGATCGCGCAGCCAGTCCAGCACGCGCGCGTCGGCGGCGGCCAGCCCGGCCAGCGCCATCAGGGCATAGCTTTGCGCCGCGGTCACGCTGGGTTCGCCGCCTGCCATCAGCGCGGCCGTGAGCGCATGGCCCTCGCCCGGGCAGGCTTTCTCCACCAGCTCCAGCAGCTTGTGCAGCGCGCCGCCGCCCGAGCCTTGCAGGAAGAACAGTTCGTCCGCCGCCAGCACCGTGTGGAACTGTTCCCGCAAACGGGCGCCCAGCTCGGCGTTGGACGCGGGCGAGGGCTCGTCCAGCCACGCCTGGGCGCGGGCGAACAGCCGCGGCAGATCGTGTGCCGCCCGCTTGCGCAACGGGGCCGCGCGCCGCAGGTAGCGCAGGATGCGCAAGCCGTGCCGAAGGCGTTGCGCAAGGGTCGGGGGCGGCACGGCGATCTCGGGCTGGGGCCCGCCCAGCAGCGCGTTCATGGCCGATGGCGATACGCCCAGCGCGTCGTAGCCCACCCACTGGATGACGGAGGCATCCAGGTACACCCGGCCCTGGAACAAGGCCGCCAGCCGCACGCCGGGCAGGGTGCGATAGCCGCTGAGTTCGAAGCCGGTGGTCAGCATGCGCTGCGCCATGACGCGGCCCGTATCCCACTCCAGCGCCGACATGGCCTGGGGCAGGACTTCGCGGGTATTGCCGCGCGACCAGTAGGCGGGCTGGCTGCGCAGCGCGGGATAGGTGTGGCGGGCCGCCACGGTGACGGGGCGGGCCTGCACGATCCAGAAGCGCCGCCCGTCCCAGACCCATTCGATGTCGTGGCCGCCGCCGGCATAGTCCAGCGCTCGCGCCGCGTCGCGCACGATGTCGCCCAGCGCTTCGGCCTGGGCGTCGGTCAGCACGGCCTGGGCCGACCGCGCGGCCGGCGCGGGGGCGAGCAGGGTGCCCGAGGCGCCGTCGGGTTGGGTGGCATGGCGCTTGGCGCCGATGCGCCGCTCGACCAGCGGCCATGCCTGGCGCAGATAGTCCTCGCGCAGACGGTATTCGTCGCCTTCCGCTTCGCCGCCGACGAGCGATTCGCCCAGCCCCCAGTTGGCATGGAGGATCATCTCGTCGTGCCGTCCCGAGACGGGGTCGATGGTGAAGGCGATGCCGGATGCGGCGGCATCGAGCAGCGGCATGACCACCACCGCCATGCCGGCGGCTTCCAGGCCCAGCTTCTGCCGGTAGGCGCAGGCCTGCGGCGTCCATTGCGAATCCCAGATCCGGCGGGCGGCGTCGATCGCCGCATCCGCCCCGCGCACGTTCAGGCAGGAAAGATGGATGCCCGCGAACGACGCGCCCGCGGAGTCTTCCAGGGGCGCGGACGAACGCAAGGC
>Ga0182736_1003639_pt1 | contig 10224 bp, 12 predicted proteins | sample eDN5th30CKraftBY_FD_128882 | JGI IMG/M metagenome (GOLD analysis project Ga0182736, IMG submission 128882) | Enriched backyard soil microbial communities from Emeryville, California, USA - eDNA 5th pass 30_C Kraft BY (version 2) (version 2) | ecosystem: Environmental > Terrestrial > Soil >...
CGCGATCCGCGCGTTCATCGACGGCTACAACCAACGCTGCAGGCCCTTCACCTGGACCAAGACGGCCGACGAGATCCTGCCGCGCGCTACCCGTCAACCAACTTCAGACGCGGGACACTAGCGTCGCCGCGCGCAAGGGGAACGCGCGGCGACGCGGACTAGATGCGTGTGTAGGCCCAGCGGGTGAGCCGCCAGGTGACCAGGAGGCCGCCGACGCACATGACGGCCGAGCCGGCGTGCGCGGTGGTGGCGAAGCCGAACGCGAAGAGCGCCAGCGAAGGCCCGACGATGAAGAAGCCGAGCAGGTACGTCAGGACGCACAGCCCGGTGACGAAGGCGTGCCGGCGCTCGGAGGTGACCCCCGTCGCCTCTGCGGCCGGCTGGCCCGGGAAGCTGATGACCTGACCCATGGCTGGGATGTTCCTCCGGCGCCCCGGGGAACTGAATGGAACAGACGTCCAAAACCGGGTAGATGGGGTGAGGACCCCATGCGGCCGTCATCTGTTAGGCTCCCCTAACTAATCCCGACCGCAACAGTAGGAGAATAGATTGGGCCGCTACACCGGGCCTGTTGAGAAGCTCTCGCGCCGCGAGGGCGTGGAGCTCTTCCTGAAGGGTGAGCGTGCCCTCAACGGCAAATCAGCACTGGAGCGCCGCGGCGACAACCCGCCCGGCCAGCACGGCAACGCCCGCCGCCGCAAGCCGTCGATCTACTCGACGCAGCTGCGGGCCAAGCAGACCGCCAAGCGCTACTACGGCATCCGTGAGGGTCAGTTCCGCCGGTACGTGGACAAGGCCAACCGGACGCAGGGCGTCACCGGCGAGGAGCTGCTGCGGCTGCTCGAGCGGCGGCTGGACAACGTCGTCTACCGCCTCGGGTTCGCCGGCACGCGCGCGCAGGCGCGCCAGTTCGTCAACCACGGCCACGTGACCGTCAACGGCAAGAAGGTCGACATCGCGTCGTACCTGGTGACGCCGGGCGAGACGGTCGCGATCAAGGGCCCGGTGCGCGACGTCGCCGCCGCCAGCACGGAGCTGACCGGCGCGGTCAGCGGCTGGCTGCAGACCGACTTCGAGGCGCTGGAGGGCAAGGTGCTGCGGCTGCCGGAGCGCTCGGACATCAACGCGCCCGTCAACGAGCAGCTGATCGTCGAGCTGTACTCGCGGCTGTGAGGTGCCCCGCCCACGCGGAGCTCGGGCTCGCGGTCGCGCACGACCTCGGCTGCGCGGTCGACGGCACGGACGCGGCGCTCGCGTCGCTGGCCGCCGGCCTGGCGCCGGGCGACGCGTTCGCCGAGCTCGAAGCCGTGCGGGCGCTCTGCGCGACGTTCGGGACGGGCCCGGCGCTGCTGCTGCCGGACGTGCTGCGCGCGCGGGCGGGCGATCCGGCCGCCGTCACGCTGGCGGTCGCCGCGGCCGCGCAGCGCGCGGGGCTGGCGCTCGACGTCGTGGCGCCGCGGGCTGAGCCGCAGCCCGACGACGCGTTCGCGCTGCGGGCCGGCGCCGAGCCGGCCGCTCCGGCCGGCGACGCGCTCTACCTCGCCCACCCGGACGCGACGCTGATCGTCGACCCGGCCGGGCGGCTGCTCGACGGGCGCACGCTGGGCGTGGACCTCGAGTGGCGCTGCGCGCACGAGACCGCGGCCACGATCCTGGACCGGATCTCGGCCCGGGCCGAGCGCACCGGCGACCTGCCGCTGGCCACCGCCGCCCGCGCGCTCACGCTCACGCTGCCCCTCGAGCACGGCTCGCGGGACGTGCGCGTGCGCGAGCACGCACGGCTGCTGGCCAGGCTCAACTAGCCCGGATCTCGCCGCGGGCGATCCGCCACAGGCCGATCGCCAGCGGCAGCAGCATCCAGACCGCGATCGACGTCGCCCACTGCGCCCATTCCGTGCCGTCCAGCGCGCGGTCGGTCATGTGCTCGGTGGTGCGCGTCGTGTCCAGCCAGTCGGCGGCGTCGTTGAGGAACGGGATCGAGCCGAGCGCCGACCAGCCGATCGGCAGCACGAAGCTGAGCACGATCGCCGGCGCCGAGCTCAGGAAGGCGGCGCCGAACGCGATCCCGGTGATCATCGCGGTCAGGCACAGCAGCGAGGTCTGGCCGAACACGGCCGCGCTCATCGTCCACTCGCCGCCGGACGCGAGGACGGCGACCACGGCCACGACCAGCGCGATCGCCAGGATGATCACGCCCAGCGTCAGGCCCGCCGCGAGCTTGGCGCCCATCACGCGCATCCGCCGCGGCACGAGCGTGAACGTGATCAGCGCGGTCCGCTGCGACCACTCCGAGCTGACCAGCAGGATGCCGACGATCGGCAGCAGGATCGACGCGGGCAGGATCGCCAGCGCGAACATCGAGCGCAGCTCGAGGTCCGACGTGTCGCCGAACAGGCAGACCAGCACGACGATCGCGAGCGTCAGCGCCGCGACGGTCAGCTGCAGCCAGAACCCGGCCCGCGTGTCGACCATCTTGCGCAGCTCGACGGCGGTCAGCCGCGGGAACGAGGGGGTCGTCATGCCGGGGCCTCCGTGAGGTCGAAGAAGAGCTGTTCGAGCCCGGCGCCCTCGGAGGGCCCGAGGTGGGTGAGGACGACGCCGCCGGCCAGCGCCGCGGCGCCGACGGCCTCCGCCGCCGCGTCGACCACGTAGCCGCCGCCGTCGACCTCGGTGAACGCGAGGCCCGCGGCGGTCAGCGCGGCCGTCAGCGCGGCCGGGTCGGTGGCGCGCACCAGCACGCCGGCGCCCGCCAGCAGCTCCTCGCGCGCACCGTCGGCGACGATCCGCCCGTTGCCGATGATCAGCAGCCGGTCGGCCACCGCTTCGACCTCGGCCAGCAGGTGCGAGGACAGCAGCACGGTCCCGCCGCGGTCGGCGAAGCCCCGCAGCAGCCCGCGCATCCAGCGGATGCCCTCGGGGTCGAGCCCGTTGGCCGGCTCGTCGAGGATCAGCACCTGCGGGTCGCCGAGTAGCGCCTGGGCGAGCCCGAGCCGCTGGCGCATGCCGAGCGAGTACTGGCGGACGCGCTTGCGCGCCGCGCCGCGGTCGAGCCCGACGAGGTCGAGCAGCTCGTCGACGCGCTCGGACCCCGCCCCCATCGTCTGCGCCGAGACCGTGAGCGCCTCGCGGCCGCGCCGGCCCGGGTGCTGCGCGCCCGCGTCGAGCAGCACGCCGACGCGGCGGCCCGGGTTCTCGAGTTGGCGGTACGGCCGTTCCAGCACGGTCGCGGCGCCCGCGTCGGGCGCGGAGAGCCCGACCAGCATGCGCATCGTCGTGGTCTTGCCCGCGCCGTTCGGCCCCAGGAACCCGGTGACGGTTCCGGGCTCGCAGCGGAACGAGACGTCGCTGACCACGGCGCGCCCGCCGAGGCGCTTCGTGAGCCCTGTCGCTTCGATCATGCTCAACAGGATGCCCGCGGACGCGGACGCGGCCCACCGCCCCGGGTCGATCCGCGCATCGACTTCGGTAGGGGGTCGGGCCGCGGCCACCCGCGTACATTGGCGAGCACGATGAGCGCGCCCCGCCACATGCTGCCCGGCGGGCTGCTGCACGAGCCGGGCGCCAAGCGCACCGCGCGCGACTGGATCGTCGACGCGACGATGCTGGCGTTCGCGGTGGCGATCGGCGGCTTCGCGCTCGGCAACACCGAGGACCTGCACCCGTCCGACGACGCCGTCTTCTTCGACCTGCTGCTGGGGCTGGCCGCGATCGTCCCGCTGTGGTGGCGGCGCCGGTACCCGTTCGCGGTCGCGGTGCTGGCGATCACGCCCGGGGTGATCTCGGCCTTCGCCGCCGGCGCGGGGATCGTGGCGCTGTTCAACGTGGCGCTGCGCGGGTCGCGGCGCGCGATCGCGGTCGCCGTGGCGCTCACGCTGGTCACCGGCGCGGTGTTCCCGCTGCTCTACGACGACCCGCGGACCCCGTACCTGCTCGACCTCGCGCTGGCCGTGCTGAGCCCGGCCGCCGTCGTCGCGTGGGGCCTGTTCGCGCGCACGCAGCGCGAGTTGCTGCGCAGCTCGCACGAGCGCGCGCTGCGAGCCGAGCAGGAGCAGCGCGCGCACGTCGAGCGAGCGCGCGAGGCGGAGCGGCGGCGGATCGCCGGCGAGATGCACGACGTGCTGGCGCACCGGCTCTCGCTGCTGAGCGTGCACGCCGGCGCGCTCGAGTTCCGGCCGGACGCGCCGCCCGAGGAGATCGCCGCCGCGGCCGCGGTCGTCCGCGAGAACGCGCACGCCGCGCTGCAGGAGCTGCGCGAGGTGATCGGCGTGCTGCGGGAAGAGCAGGACGGGCCGCCGCAGCCGACGCTGGAGGCCATCCCTCGGCTGATCGAGGAATCCCGCGCGGCCGGGATGCGCGTGCGCGCCCGGATCGACGGCGGCGGCGACGCGCGGCTCGGCCGCACGGCCTACCGGGTCGTGCAGGAGGGCCTGACGAACGCGCGCAAGCACGCGCCCGCGGCGCTGGTCGACGTGACCGTCGACGCCGGGGAGGCGCTCGTGGTCGAGGTCGTCAGCCGCCCGTCGACCCACGCGCCGCCGCCGAAGCCGGGCGGCACCGGCCTGATCGGCCTGTCCGAGCGCGTCACGCTGGCCGGCGGCGAGCTGCACTACGGCCGCGCGCCGAGCGGCGACTTCGTCCTGCGCGCGACGCTGCCGCGCCCGTGATCCGCGTCCTGCTGGTCGACGACGACGCGCTCGTGCGCTCCGGGCTGCGGATGATGCTGGCCGGCCGCGTCGAGGTCGTCGGCGAGGCCGAGGACGGCCGCGAGGTCCTCGCCGCCGTCGACCGCCACCGGCCCGACGTGGTGCTGATGGACATCCGCATGCCGGCCGTCGACGGGATCGAGGCGACGCGGCTGCTGCGCGCCCAGCCGTCACCGCCGGCGGTGATCGTGCTCACCACCTTCGACGCCGACGAGCTCGTCCTGCGGGCGCTGCGCGCCGGCGCCGCGGGGTTCCTGCTCAAGGACACGCCGCCGGCCGAGATCGTCCGCGCGATCGAGCACGTGCACGCGGGCGACGGGACGCTCTCACCCGGCGTCGCACGCAAGCTGATCGCGCTCGTGGCCGACGAGGACGGGCGGCGCGAGCAGGCGCGGCGGCGGCTGGACGCGCTCAGCGCGCGCGAGCGCGACGTGGCGCTGGCCGTCGGGCGCGGCTGCGCGAACGCGGAGATCGCCGCCGAGCTGCACATGAGCGTCGCGACCGTGAAGGCGCACGTGTCGCGGCTGCTGGTCAAGCTCGGCGTCGAGAACCGCGTCCAGGTCGCGCTGCTGGTCCAGGACGCCGGGTAGGGGTGTGGCCGCCAGGTCGCCTGACAGGCGACCCACTGGCCACACCCCCCCACGCTGCGCGGTCCGGCTAGAGCCCGAGCGCCGCGCGCAGCAGGCGGTTGACCTCGCCGCCGTCCGCGCGGCCCTTGGTCTCGCGCATGATCGGGCCGACCAGCGCGCCCATCGCCTTCGCGTTGCCGCCCTGGATGCGCTCGACCACGTCCGGGTGCTCCGCGATCACCTTGGCCACGATCGCCTCCAGCTCGCCGCTGTCCTCCAGCGCCGTGAGGCCGTCGCGCTCGGCGATCTGCGCCGGGTCGCCGCCCTCGGCGATCAGCGTGTCCAGGATCGTGCGGCCGGCCGCCGCGGTGACGGTCTTGGCGCCGACCAGCGCGACCAGCTTCGCCAGCGTCTCCGGCGGCACGTCGCCGCCGCGCGAGCGCAGCTCGGTCACCCAGATCGCCGTGGCGCGCGCGTCGGCGCCGTCCGCCGCCCGCTCGAAGTAGTCGCCCCACTCGGGCTCGAACGAGAACAGGTACGCGGTGTCCGGCGCCAGCTCGAAGTCGCGCTCGTAGCGCGCGGACCGCTCAGCCGGCAGCTCCGGGATCGCGGCCTGCGCGGCCTCGAGCATCTCCGGGGTCGGCACCAGCGGCACCAGGTCCGGCTCCGGGAAGTAGCGGTAGTCGTGCGCCTCCTCCTTGGAGCGCAGCGAGCTGATCCGGCCGGACGTCGGGTCGAAGTGCAGCGTCTCCTGCACGACGGCCTCCCCCGCCTCCAGCAGCGCCGTCTGGCGCGCGATCTCGGCGTTGATGCCCTGCATCACGAACCGGAACGAGTTCATGTTCTTGAGCTCGGTCTTGGTGCCCAGCTCGCTGCTGCCCGCCGGCCGGATGGAGACGTTGGCGTCGCAGCGCAGCGAGCCCTCCTCCATGTTCACGTCGCTGACCCCGAGCTGGCGCAGCGTCTCGCGCAGCAGCTGCAGCCAGTCGCGGGCCTGCTCGGCCGAGTGGATGTCCGGCTCGGTGACGATCTCCGCCAGCGGCGTGCCGCCGCGGTTGTAGTCGACGATGCTCGCGTCCGAGCCGTGGATGCGGCCCGACGTGCCGACGTGCACGAGCTTGGCCGCGTCCTCCTCGAGGTGGATGCGGTGGATGCGCACGTCCCCCAGCCGGCCGCCCAGGCACAGCGGGATGTCGTACTGGGAGATCTGGTAGCCCTTGGCCAGATCGGGATAGAAGTAGTTCTTGCGGTGGAAGATCGACCGCGGCGCGATCTCGCAGCCCAACGCCAGGCCCATCATGATCCCGTACTGGACCGCCTGGGCGTTGGTGACCGGCAGCGTGCCCGGGAGGCCCAGGCAGACCGGGCAGGTGCGCGTGTTGGGCTCCTCGCCGAAGCTCAGCGCGCAGCCGCAGAACATCTTCGTCCGCGTCTTGAGCTGGACGTGGATCTCGAGGCCGATGACGGGTTCGTACGCGGTCATGCGCGGGCCTTTCCGCCGTCGAAGCCGATGGCCTGTTCGAGCGCGAACGCGGCGTCCAGGATGCGGTTCTCGCTGAACGCCGGGCCGGTGATCTGAAAGCCGGTCGGCAGCCCCTCGCTGAGCCCGTTGGGGATCGAGATCGCGGGGATCCCGGCCAGCGACATCGGCACGGTGCAGACGTCGTTGACGTACATGGCGAGCGGGTCGGCCGTCTTCGCGCCCAGCTCGAACGCGACGCCCGGCGCCGTCGGCGTGACGACGAAGTCGAAGCGCTCCCACGCGTCCGTGAAGTCCTTGGCGATCAGCGTGCGGACCTTCTGCGCGCGGCCGTAGTAGGCGTCGTAGTAGCCGGAGGACAGCGCGTAGGTGCCGAGCATGATCCGGCGTTTGACCTCCGCGCCGAAGCCCTGTTCGCGCGTCGCCGTGTACATGTCCAGCAGCGTCGCCTGGCCAGGCGCGCGGAAGCCGTAGCGCACGCCGTCGTAGCGGGCCAGGTTCGACGAGCACTCGGCGGGCGCGATCAGGTAGTACGCGGCCAGGCCGTGCGGCGCGTGCGGCAGGTGCATCGTCTCGACCGTCGCGCCGAGCGCGCGCGCCCTGTCCAGCGTGTCGTTGAACGCGGCCAGCACGCCGGGCTCGATGCCCTCGCCCGACAGCTCCGCGGGGACGCCGAGGCGGATGCCCTTGAGGTCCGTCCGCGTGGGCAGCTCGACCGGCCCCGGCAGCCCGATGCTGGTGCTGTCGCACGGGTCCGCGCCGACCATCGCCGACAGCAGCAGCGCGCTGTCGGTGACGTCGCGCGTGAACGGCCCGGCCTGATCGAGCGAGGACGCGAACGCGATCATCCCGTAGCGGCTGATCGCCCCGTAGGTCGGCTTGAGGCCGACGATGCCGCACAGCGCGGCGGGCTGGCGGATCGAGCCGCCGGTGTCGGTCCCGATCGACCACGGCGCGGTGCCGGCGGCGACCGCGGCGGCGCTGCCGCCGCTCGAGCCGCCCGGGACGCGGGCCGTGTCCCACGGGTTCAGCGTCGGGCCGAACGCGGAGTTCTCGGTCGACGAGCCCATCGCGAACTCGTCCTGGTTGGTCTTGCCCAGCAGCGTCCCGCCGGCGCGCTGCAGGTTCGCGACCGACGTCGCCGTGTACGGAGGCCGGTAGCCCTCGAGGATCTTCGAGCCGGCCTGGCTCGGGACGCCCTCGGTGCAGAACAGGTCCTTGATCGCGACCGGCACGCCGGCCAGCGGGCCGGACGCATCGATCTCCGGCGCCGCCTCCGCGACCCACGTGTAGGCGTTGAGCGCGTCGGCGGCCGCGCGCTCGCGGTAGACGTCGAAGTACTCGCGGGCGTCGAGGTCGCCGGTCTTGATCGCGGCCGCGGCCTGGGCGGCGGTCAGCTCGATCATGACGCCCCCGGGGACGGCACGCGGAAGCCGCCGGCGGCCGCGTCCGGCGCGGACGCGAGCGCCTGCTCGGCGGGCATCGACGGGCGCGGCTCGTCCGCGCGCAGGGCGTTCTCGACGTCGATGACGTGCGACGTCGGCGCGACGTCCGCGAGGTCACCGAGCTCGGAGATCAGCTCGATGTGGTCGAGCACTTTCGAGAGCTCGCCGGAGAAGCGGTCGACCTCGTCGGGCGTCAGCTCGAGGCGGGCGAGGCGTGCGACGTGGAGCACCTGATCACGGCTCAGCATTGGCGGTGATCTTAGGAGGCGCCGGACGGCGTGGGATGTCCGGCGCGGCCGCGCCCGGCGTCGACTCGTCGCGCATGCTCAGCCAGCTGCCGACCCAGGCGACGAGCGCCGCCGCCAGCGGCAGCCACTCGCCGGTCAGGCGTATCGCGCCGAGCACGACCGCAATCCAGCCGAACGCGCTGACCAGCACGGCGACCGCCATCGGCGCCGCCGGGCCCTTGGCCGCCAGCGAGACGACCGGGACCGCGAGCGCGAGCAGGCCGATCGCGACCAGCACGACGTCGGTGGGGCCGAACCCGGCGCCGCCCGTGAACGCGGCGACCAGCAGCCCGACGCCGCCGAGACCGGCCACGGGCTCGGCGCGGCGCATCGCTACGCGGCGGCCTTCGCCGCTTCGAGCGTGTTGCGCAGCAGCATCGCGATCGTCATCGGGCCGACGCCCCCGGGCACCGGCGTGATCAGCGACGCGCGCTCGGCGGCGGATTCGAACTCGACGTCCCCGACCAGCTTGGAAGGCGTGCGGTTCATGCCGACGTCGATCACGACCGCGCCGGGCTTGATCCAGTCGCCCTTGATCAGCTCGGGCACCCCGACGGCGGCGATCAGCACGTCCGCACGGCCGATCACCCCGGGCAGGTCGCGGGTGCGCGAGTGGCAGGTGGTGACGGTGGCGTTGGCGGCCAGCAGCATCGCGCCGATCGGCTTGCCGACGAGGTCGGAGCGGCCGACGACGACCGCTTCCGCGCCCTCCAGGTTCACGTCGTGGCGGCGCAGCAGCTCCATGCACCCGCTCGGCGTGCACGGGCGCAGGCCCGGCAGGCCCTTGACCAGCAGGCCGGTGGAGATCGGCGTCAGCCCGTCGACGTCCTTGCCGGGGTCGATCTCGGCGGTCAACGCGGGACCGTCGACCTGGGGCGGCGTCGGGAGCTGGAGCAGGATGCCGTTGACCTGCGGGTCCTGGTTGAGCTCGTGGATCAGCGCGCGGACCTGCTCGTGGGGCGCGTCGTGCGGCAGGCGGTGGTCGAAGCCGCGGATGCCGACCTCGGCGCTCGCCTTCTGCTTGCCGCCGACGTAGATGGCCGAAGCGGGGTCCTCGCCGACCAGGACGGTCGCGAGGCCCGGCGGCTCGTGGTTCCAGGCGGCGATCTCGTCGCGCACCTCGGCGCGCACCTGCTGGGCGATGGCCTTGCCGTCGATGAGCGTCATTGCGGCCGACGAGGCTAGCGTCTGTGGGGTGTTCACGACCCGACCAGAGCTCTCCGGGACGTTCGGGATGGTCGCCTCGACGCACTGGCTGGCCTCCGCGGCGGGGATGGCGGTGCTCGAGCGGGGCGGCAACGCGTTCGACGCAGCGGTGGCGGCCGGCTTCGCGCTGCAGGTGGTCGAGCCGCACATGAACGGGCTCGGCGGCGACATGCCGCTGCTGTTCCGGCACGACGGCCAGGTGCGCGTGCTGTGCGGGCAGGGGCCGGCACCGGCGGGCGCGACGCTGGCGGCGTACGCGGGGCTCGACCTGGTGCCCGGGACGGGATACCTCGCGGCCTGCGTGCCGGGCGCGTTCGACGCGTGGCTGCTGCTGTTGCGCGACTTCGGGACGTTCGAGCTGGCGGACGTGATCGCGTACGCGATCGGCTACGCGCGCGACGGGTTTCCCTTGACGCCGGGGATCGCGCGGGCGATCCGGGCGCTGGAGCCGTCGTGGACGTCGTCGGCGGAGCTGTGGCGCGAGCGGCCGCGGCTGCGCAACCTGCTGCTGGCGGACACGTACGCGCGGCTGGC
>Ga0182736_1003640_pt1 | contig 10223 bp, 7 predicted proteins | sample eDN5th30CKraftBY_FD_128882 | JGI IMG/M metagenome (GOLD analysis project Ga0182736, IMG submission 128882) | Enriched backyard soil microbial communities from Emeryville, California, USA - eDNA 5th pass 30_C Kraft BY (version 2) (version 2) | ecosystem: Environmental > Terrestrial > Soil >...
GAGGCCGGTGAGGCGGGCGATCGTCTCCGCCGCGCTCCGGTCGCCCCAGAGGGCCATCTCATCGTCGTGCGTGGGAAGGCCGATCGTGGCGAGGCCCCAGAACCGCTGCATCACGTGGCGCGCGCGCGTGCTGTCGCCGTTCCATCCACGGGGCCGATAGTTGCTGTCCATGGCGATCAAAGCGTTGGCCGAGCGCGCCCGTCGCAGCGCATCCTCGAGCCGGTCGAGCCCGCGCGGCGAGTAGAGAGAGAGGGTGATCCCGGAGACGTAAACCAGTCGCGCGGTGGCAATCACCTCGATGATCGCCCCGGCATCGTCACCGTCGAGAAGTTCGCGCGCGGGTGCCCGGTCGCGCCAGTAATAGAACGTCCGCTCGCCCTCGGCCGACGTTTCGATGAGGTAGAGCCCCGGCATGCGCCCGGCGCGACGGACCATCAGATCGGTCGCAAGGCCTTCCCGCTGCGCCAGATCGATGATGCCGGTGCTGTAGGGATCGTCTCCGAGCGCCGTGGCGTAGGCCGTGGCAATGCCGCTGCGAGCCAGATAGACGGCCGTGTTGAACGTGTCGCCGCCGTACGCCTGACTGAAACGGCCATCCGCGCCGCGGGCCAGTTCGACCATGCACTCGCCGATGGCAACGGCCTGCCGCCCCGTCATGCTGCTCTCCGTTCGCTCAGGAGATTCGTTCGCTCAGGAGATTTGGGCGCCGCGACGTTGCGGGAACGGCACCGTGCTCTCGACGGCCGACGCCCCATTCATCCCGTCACCCAGTAACCCCGTCGCAATCGCGATCTCACGGCATACGGTACTGCAACTCGCGAAAGATGCGCTGGGGATTGTATCCGCCTCGCGGCGATGGACGCGGCGCGAAGGCGAATACGCGACCGCCGCCACGCATCCCTGCGGCGGGCAACCGGCCGACCCGGTACGACGGCGCCGGCACGAACTGGGCGGCGAAACGCACCTCCCGGGCCCGACGCTGACGATGTTGACGGGACGCGACGGGCCGCGCCCGTGGGGCCTTGACGCCATCGATCGCCCGCGCCACGCGGATTGCGCCCATCTGCTGCCGGAAGGTCGGTGACGGCCGTTCGGGAAGCGGAGGTGGTGGGAAGGCAGCCGCGACCCGCGCTGCGGACGATAGTCTTGTTGGCGGGATCGGGCGTTCTGCGGTCGCGGCGGCGCGGTCCGCGGCCCGTGCCGCGAGGGCCGCGATTTCCTCGCGACGTCGCGCCTCGGCCGTGGCGCGCGCGGTCTCCGCCGCTGCGAGGCGTGCGGCCCGCTTGGCTTCGGCCTGCTTCCTCGCCTCCTCGGCAGCTCGCTTCCGCCGCGCTTCGACGGTGGCGAGCCGATGGCTTTCGATCTCCGCGCGGCTCGGCCAGGGGGAGGATGCCGGTGCCTTCGCGCCGGCCGCATCGTCGGACGCGACGGTCGAGCCCGTCGCCAACGCGACCGAGGCCCGCGCCGCTGCCCGATCGGCTGTCTCGCGGCGCCGCTCTTCGGCGATCACGCTGCGCGGGAGGCATTTGCCGTTGCTCGCCACGTCCTGGCCGATCGGGCAAGCCGCGCCGCACGCCTTGGCGGAATGACCCTGCAGCAGCGTCAGTAGAATGTAGTCGGGCTGCTCGATCGGCAGCGTGGCGTTCACCCGGTCGTTGAAGGCGCGCATCGCGCGACGTGTCTCCGGCCCCCAGTCGCCGTCGACGTGCCCCGCATAGCAGCCGACCCGCTTCAACTCCTTCTGGATCGATTCCGCGAGGCGGGCTTCCGCCCCTTGGGTCCCCGCGACCGTGTCCGTGGTCCCGGCGCGGACACGGATCGCCCGCATGATGGGGAGAGGCGGCGCCATGTCTGTCATGCGGCCACCGGCCTGTGCCACGCGAACCACCGCGCGACGGCCCCGCTGCCGTTCATCCGGCGCCTCGGCCTCGCCTTGGGCGGCAAGGGCCTGATGCCCGCCAACGACGACGTATTGCGTCACCCGTGCGTGCGGCGTTGGAGCGGCGTCGGACATCGCTGCGGCGGCCCTGAGCTGCGTCCGTGCGATTGTCGGCGTCCGAGTCTCTGTTGCGGTCTCGAAAGACGCCGGATCATCGCAGCCGGCGGCGTATGCCCCAATTCCACCGCCAACCACAAGGAGAGCGATGGCTTTGACGATGCTCGCCATGACCTACTCCGTACATCATCGCGCCGTTGCCGGGCGGATTGCACCTAGGCCGCAGCGGGCTGGTCAGGCTGCGCCTTCCAAACCCGCATCAGGCCGTTTCGACCGCAAATTGCGAATGCGTTCCGATCATTAAACGCCCTCCCGCCGCCGAAGCAATCCTGCCGGGCGTGCATAATTCGCGATTGGGGGTATTTCCGCACGGAGTGAGGCGCAATCGGCCCAGTTAGCCTCGCCGCGTGGAGAAGCGATGCTGGCGCCGCAACATGTAGTGGGTCGCCGGCGTTGAATGGGCGACATATCGATTCGATGGCACTCGAATGGCATCTGCCGACTCTCATGGGGATAACAATGTGCGCACGAAATCTGTGACGTGACAGCACCACATTGCGTTCAAACTTCGCTAACGCTTTCAAATTAAATGGCGAATCAGGCCCTCTTCGGCGAACTTCGTTATCAGTTCGTTAATCCACATGTTTGTCCTACCGCAAAGTTTGTGTGCAAAAGAGCGAAAGTCGAAGCGGCAAAGCGACGGCTCTTTTCCCCGACTTGGTGGCGGCGACGCTTCCTCCGTACCTGCGAATGAAGACAAACGGCCGGCGGACTTTCCGACCGGAGCTCAACGTTTTTTTTCTTCTCGAAGGTTCGGTGCCGGGCGGCCTATGGGGGGCCGTCGAAAGAGGGGACTTAGGGGGCCTCTTGACATGAGACACGTCCTAGGTGTGCTAGGCGTTCTCGCTGCCGCGGTACTGCTTGCGGTCTCGGCAGCGATGAACTGGCGTTTTGGCTATTCTCTCGGGAAGACCGAGCTGGATGGCGTTATCTACGGTTCGGCAAGTGCCGCCGCAGATTGTTTCAAAGCGCTGGTGCCGTTCTTTTTCTTTGCCGCTATCCGGAACCGGATTTGGTCGCAGGCTGCGGCCGCCGCGGTGGTCTGGGTTGTTGTCCTTGCCTATTCGCTGACATCTGCGCTCGGCCACGCCGCGCTCAACCGTCTCGATACGGCAGGCCAGCGGGCCGCCCATGCTCAGTCCTATCAGGACCTGCGCGCCGATCTGAAGCGTGCGGAAGAGCAACTGGGCTGGATTCCCCAGCATCGGCCGGCTCAAGCCGTGCAGGCTGAGATCGAGTCTCTGAAGCTGCAGTCCGCTTGGCGCTGGAGCAAGGAATGCACCGACATCAAGGGTGCTCAGACCCGAGGCCTTTGCCAGAAGTACCAGGGCTTGTCGTCGGAACTCGCTTCGGCGGAGCAGGCTGAGGTGCTCGGCAAGCGCATCGACGAGGTGCGCGGCAAGATCGCCAACACGGACGGCGGTGGCGCACACGGCGCGGCCTTGATGACGGAAGCCGATCCGCAGGCCGCGGTGCTCTCGAAACTCGTGAGCTTTGTCGGTGCCGGCAATATCAACGTCGAGGATATGCAGACTGCGCTGACGATCTTCGTGGCGCTGCTCCTCGAGGTCGGATCAGGCTTCGGCATGTACGTCGCGTTCTCGACATGGCGCCTGCATGATCGCGAGGCTCCGTCCGCGCCGAGGCTCGAACCGGCTGTCGCGACCGTTGTCGCAACGACGCCCGTCCGTGTCGCTCAGCGCGTCGCACCGGCAGCGGCACCTGTCGCCATTGCCAACGATAACCGCAACGTACCAACACAGAAGCTCGTCGCACCGGAAACGGATGTCGAGCGCTTCTACAAAGACAGAATCGAGACCGCCGATGGTTCGAGCCTTACCGCTACGACGCTTTACGAGGACTACATCACCTGGTGCGAGGAGTTGGATCGTGAACCGCTTGCACTACCGACGTTCGGTCGCGAATTCAGCGAGATGGGTATCCAGAAGGCCAAGATAGCAGGACGCGTTCGTTACATCGGTGTCGCCTTGAAGTCCGGTTCCGTCTCAGATGACGAGAAACGGCCGACGGTCACCGAACCCGCCAACGCCGCCCAGGCAGCTTAGAGCCGGGTGGCCAAATCGAAAGGAAAAGGGTCGCTTCGGCGGCCCTTTTTCTTTTTGTGCGGCCTCAGTCCGCTTGCAGCATGCGTGGCGTCGCGTAGTGCGAGACCGTCCCGCATCCGGGACCGATCGCAGCCCAGTCTTCGATGTCGAGATCGAGCACCACCAGCGCGCCGGTGGGCATCTTCGCGGCGATCGTGGCGGCGTCACCCTCGATACGGCCATCCGTCAGCAACAGCACCAACCGCTGAAGGCCCGGATTGTGGCCGATCATCAGCAGGTGGCCCGTCGTGCCCTCGACCCGTTGCAGGCGCGCCAGCAGATCTCGGGTCGTCGCCTCATAGATGGCATCGTCGTAGATGATGGGCAGCTTGGCGACGGCAAGCGCTTTCAAGACATGCTTCGCGGTCTGGCGGGTGCGCACTGCGCTCGAGCACAGAACGAGATCCGGGCGCAGCCCGATCTCCCGCATATGCCGCCCCATCAGTGGCGCTGCCGTCTTGCCCCTCGGGGCGAGCGGACGATCGAAATCAGACAGGGTCTCGTCGTCCCAGCTCGATTTCGCATGACGCAGCAGCGACAGAGTTCGCACGGGGATCTCCTTCCTTCACACGGGCCAGGCGTGTTTCGCGCGGTGTTGGCGATTGCCTCGGCGGCGCGCTAACGTGGTCCGAGACAAGCAACGGACGATGCCGCCAGGGCATCATCGAACAATAATCGAGGGAGGGCACAGCGTGGCGCACAAGGGGTTGATCTTCGGCATCTTTCTGGCCCCTTTCCACAGGGCCGGCGATAATCCGACGCTTGCCATCCGCCGGGACATCGAACTGATCGAGCTTCTCGACGGGCTGGGCTACGACGAGGCTTGGATCGGCGAGCACCACTCCGCCGGCTGGGAGCTGATCGCGTCACCTGAGCTCGTGATCGCCGCCGCGGCGGAGCGCACGAAGCACATTCGCCTCGGGTCCGGCGTGACCAGCCTGCCCTATCACCATCCGTACATGGTCGCGCAACGCTTCGTGCAGCTCGACCACATGACACGCGGCCGGGCCATGCTCGGCTGCGGACCGGGCGCCCTCGTCTCCGATGCCTACATGCTGGCGATCTCACCTGAGGAGCAGCGGCGCCGGATGGACGAGAGCCTCGATGCGATCATGCGCCTCCTCAAGTGCGAGGAGCCCGTGACCATGAAGACGGACTGGTTCGAGATGCGCGATGCCCGCCTGCATCTGGCACCCTATACCGACCCGCGTTTCCGCATTGCTGTCGCCTCGACCCAGACGCCGGCCGCGATGGTGGTCGCCGGTAAGTACGGCCTCGAGGTGCTGTCCCTCGGGGCGGGCCTGCCCGGTGGTCCTGAAGCCCTGAAGAACCAATGGAAGATCGCCGAGGACGAGGCTGCGAGGCACGGCCGGACCATGGACAAGAAGGGTTGGCGGCTGGTCGTCAACATGCACTGCGCCGAGGACGACGAGCAGGCGCTGGCGCAAGTCAAGAAAGGCGAGCGCGCGGAGACCGTGACCTATTTCGAGGACACGCTCGGCCGTCCTCCGGGCCGCTCCGACGATCCGCTGCGCGACGGCGTGAAGATGGGCACGACCCTGGTCGGCTCGCCCGAGACGATTGCGAAGGGCCTCCACCGCATGATCGAGACGGCGGGTGGCGAGATCGGTGGTTTCATGTTCCGGGCCCACGAATGGGCCAACCGCGCCGACACCTTCGACAGCTTCGAGCTGTTCGCCCGCTGGGTCATGCCGCAGTTCCAGGGGTCGACGGACGCGGTGATCGCATCGCGGGACTGGGCGCGCGCCAACCGCAAGACGATCTTCGCGCCGGTCGTCTCGGCCATCAAGAAGGCGTATGACGACGCCGGCCACGAGGCACCGGCCGACTGGCGAGACCGGGTCACCGGGGCGCGCGATCTCGATGGAAAATAGAGGATGAGAAAGAGAGCATGAGCGATCGCCTCCCCAATCCCGACGCCGGTCCCGTCGCGTGGCAGTCCGATGCCAACCACAACCGCATGATGGAGCTGGCGTTGGTCCGTGGCGCTTCGTCCACGGCGGCCGGCGAGGTCGAGCTTGCTCATTTCGGCTCATCCGCGTTCCGGATCACGACGCCCCGGGGGCTGACGGTGATGGTCGACCCGTGGCGGAACCATCCGATGCGCCACTGGGACTGGTATCTGCGCGACATGCCGATGACGGCCGTCGACATCGGTGTTTCGACGCACGCGCACTTCGATCACGACGCGCTCAATCGCCTCGACGCTCACGTCCTGCTCGATCGCCCCATCGGCACCTACACGTTTCTCGACGTCACGATCACCGCCATTCCGGACAAGCACGCCACGCAGTCGGGCTTCGGAACGTATGACTTCAAGATGGTCCACCGCGAGCTGAACGGCGTCGACATCGAGCCGCCGAACAATCCGCGCTCGTGGGACAACTGCCTCGTGGTCGTCGAGACGGGCGGGCTGCGCATTCTGCATTGGGGCGACAACCGCCACGATGCGCCCGAGCACGTTTGGGAGGCGCTGGGCCCGATCGACATCGCGCTTCTGCCCGTCGATGGCTCGCAGCACGTCATGAGCTTCGAGATGACCGCCGCCATCATCGACCGCCTGAAGCCGAAGGTGGTGGTGCCTCATCACTATTATATCTGGGACCTGACCACGCGCGGCTCGACGCTGCTTCCGGCCGACGGATGGGTCGAGGCCCAGCCTCGGGCGCGCCGCGTTGATGCGCCTTGCGCGCGCTACACGGCGGAAGCTCTCGCGGGCCAGTCGACCACGGTGGATTTCTTCGGCGATCACGTCGCGTTCGATAAGCTTGCCTGGCGCCAGGGTCACCTTGGCTGAGTGTCCCGCGCACGCGCGCTGCGTCATTGACAAAGACCAGGAACATAAATAGAACATAATGCGCATGCAGGCTGTGCAACTCGTGCAGGTGTGCGGCTGGCGCAATTCGAAAACGGCGGGTGCAACTGAAAGACGTGGACAAGCCCTCGCGCCCGGCGTCGTCCCGTTGCTCCGCACGCTAGGGTCGTGCGAACGAGTCGCTGGTACCGGCGGCTATCAACCCCGGCTGCCAACAAGGAGAACCCCCATGGCTGGATCGGTGAACAAGGTCATCCTCGTCGGAAATCTGGGCGCAGATCCCGAGATCCGGCGCACCCAGGACGGCCGGCCCATCGCCAACCTGCGTCTGGCGACCTCCGAGACATGGCGCGACAAGAGCTCCGGCGAGCGGCGGGAGCGGACCGAATGGCATCGCGTCGTCGTCTTCAGCGAGCCGCTCTGCAAGGTGATCGAGCAGTACGTCAAGAAGGGCGCGAAGCTCTATATCGAAGGCCAGTTGCAGACGCGCAAATGGCAGGATCAGCAGGGCCAGGACCGCTATTCCACGGAGGTCGTCCTCCAGGGCTACAATGCCGTGCTGACGATGCTCGATGGCCGCAGCGGCGGCGCGTCCGGCGGCATGCACGAGGCCGGCGCCGACTACGGTGCCCCTGACGACTTCGGTGGTGGTGGTGGCGGCGGCGGTGGCTATGGCGGCGGTGGCGGTGGCGGAGATCGCCGTCCGGCGCCGCGCTCCGGCGGCGGCGGGGGCGGCAAGCCGTTCGATAAGAAGATCGACGACGAAATTCCGTTCTGAGATCGGGGCGCCTTGATCGAACGGCCTCGGGCCGTTCGATGATCAGGCCAGCGGATCATGCGCTGGCGAAGACAGCATTGGCGGACTGGCACAACGTTTGCGGACAGCCTCCCATCGGTTGCCGCGACAGGAGTGTTTGACCGCTATGCGTGCCAAACTGGGCCAATTCGCCCGTAATCTGCTGCTCAGTGTTGTCTCGTTTGCGCTCTGTCTCGCGGTGCTCGAGCTCGTGGTCTTCCGGTTCATCCTGATTCCGGATGATCTGCTGCCGAACGTGTCGGTGAATGGCGTCGTGCGGTACGCTCCCGATACGAAGGCCGTCTTCCGCCACCCGGACGGCTCGTCGAGCCGCGTCACCACCAATGCCCAGGGCTGGAATTCGACCAAGCCCGCCTACACGCTTGAGAAGCGGCCCGACGTTCGGCGCATCGCGGTGGTCGGCGACAGCTACGTCCACGCCGCTTTCGTCAATCCGGAAGAGGCTTTCCCCGAAGTGCTCGAGCGGCAGCTCAACCAGGCGGGCGTTCGCGCCGAAGTCTATCGTTTCGGCATGGATGGCGCGCCGCTGTCACAGTACCTCCAGATGCTGCGCCGCGAGGTCGTCGCGTATAAGCCGGATCTGGTCGTCGTGCCCTTGATCCACAACGACTTCGACGAGAGCTGGCGCTTCCTCAAGACGCGCTACGCGTCGAGCTTCCTGAAGATCGGCCATGGTCCGGATGGACGCGCTGTCGAGATTCCGCCGACCGATTTTAGCGCCGGAACCGCCGACATCCTGCGCCACTCGGCCACCTTCCGTTATCTCTACTACGAGACCAACGCCTACCTTCAGCTCAAGAAGCTGGTCAGCCGCTATTTCTGGGGCGGCGACGAGGATTGGAACGAGGAGTTCATTTCGTCTGCGGTCGACATCCGCAAGATTGCTGACGACAAGGAGAACAGGTTCGCGGCGAGATATGTGCTGTCGGAGATGAAGCGCCTCGCCGACGCGCACGGCTTCCGCCTCCTGTTCGTGATGGATGGCGTCCGGGAGGCGATCTATGCGGGCAAGCCGCGCTCGGAATACGCGGTCGCGCGCCTGAACGACCTGGCAGCCGCGCTCACCACCGAGCTGGGGCTCCCGTTCCTCGATCTCCAGGAGACCTTTGCCGCGAACTACGCCGTCCATGGCCGCCGCCTGGAGTTCCCGTTCGATTGGCATTGGAACAGGCACGCGAACGGCCTCGTCGCCGAGACGCTGGCGGCGCGCATCATCGGCGATCCGCGGCTGTCCGCCAAAGGCGCTCAGCGCTCCGCTGACGCCGGTGCGCTGCACCGCTAACAGATGATGGCCCGTTCGGGGGCACGCACGGCGCGGTCGGTCGAGACCATCATCGCGGCGCCGGTTTGCTTCGCATGAGGGCGGCGAGCGGCACCGACACGAAACCGATCATCGCCATCAGATGGAACGCATTCAGGTAGCCGATCATGGCCGCCTGCCTCTGGACCTCCCGTGCGATCCGCGCGAGTCCGATCGTGGTGTCCGGATCCCATGGCGCGGGCAGCCCGCCCATGCCGAGTGCCCGGCGATAGGGCGATACGAACTCCATCATCTCCGAATAGTTGATCGACGTGTACCGGACGAGGACCATCACCGACATCGAGATGAACAGGCTCGACCCGAAGTTGCGCATCAGCGTGAAAACGGCCGAGCCTTCCGTGATCTGATGCCGGGGCAAGGTGGTGAAGGCCATCACCGTCATGGGCGTGAACGTCACGCTCTGGCCGAGTCCGACGAGGTAGTGGCTCCAGAACACGCTGGCCTCGTCCACGTTGATGTCGAACTGCGCCATCCAGTAGGCGGCACCTCCCTGGATCGCGAGGCCGGCCGCGATGGCGGTTCGTGGAGCCACCTTCGTCAGCCGCGCGATGAAGAAGAAAGCCGTCCAGTTGCCGAGGCCGCGCGAGGCGATCAGCGTGCCGATGACGGTATCCGGATAGCCCCTGAGATCGTGCAGCATACTGGGGAAGAGCACGAGCGTCGTGAAGCTCAACATGCCCATCACGAACGCGATCGCCGTGCCGATCGCGAAATTCCGGTCGAGCAGCAGGGAGGGCGAGAGGAACGGTTCCTTTGCCGTCAGGCAGTGGACGCAGAAGATCCAGAACGCCAGGATGCCCGCGAAGGCGAACAATCTGATCTGGTTCGATTCGAACCAGTCGAGCCGCTGCCCCCGGTCGCAGATGAGTTGCGCGCACACCAGGGCGATCGAAAGCGCCATGAACCCGACCCAGTCGAACTTGGCTTTCTTGCGCTCCGTGTGATCGGAGAGGGCGAACCAGATCGTGATGAGCGCCGCCACGCCAGGCGGCACGATCATGAAGAACGCCGCGCGCCAGTTCCACGCGTCCGTCGCCATCGCTCCGAGAATGGGCCCGACGACAGGACCGAACACCGCGCCGATGCCC
>Ga0182736_1003641_pt1 | contig 10218 bp, 8 predicted proteins | sample eDN5th30CKraftBY_FD_128882 | JGI IMG/M metagenome (GOLD analysis project Ga0182736, IMG submission 128882) | Enriched backyard soil microbial communities from Emeryville, California, USA - eDNA 5th pass 30_C Kraft BY (version 2) (version 2) | ecosystem: Environmental > Terrestrial > Soil >...
ATCGGCGGCGGCGGATTGATCTCCGGCATCGCCGTCGCGGCGAAGGCCCTGAAGCCGTCCATCGAGATCGTCGGCGTGGAAGCGGCCCTCTACCCGTCCTTCCGCAATGCCATCCTGGGCCAGAACCGTCCCATCGGGGGCGCGACGCTGGCGGAGGGCATCGCGGTCAAGACCGTGGGGCAACTTCCCCTGCCCATCGTCCGGGATCTCGTGCCCGAGATCATCCCGGTCGAGGAGCCCCTGATCGAGCGTGCGGTCAATGCCTATGCCACCCTGCAGAGGACCATGGCGGAAGGCGCGGGCGCGGCCGGCCTCGCGGCCATGCTGGCGCAGCCGGAGCGCTTCCAGGGCAAGCGGGTCGGCCTCGTGCTCTGCGGCGGCAACATCGACGCGCGCATCCTCGCCTCCGTGATGGTGCGCGAGCTGGAGCGGGACGACCGGATCACGTCGTTCCGCATCACCTCGAACGACCGACCGGGCCTGCTCGGCCGCGTGGCGAGCCTGCTCGGCAGTCTCGGGGCGAACATCCTCGAGGTTTCGCACGGCCGCCTGTTCCTCGACGTGCCCGCCAAAGGCGTTTCCATCGACATCACTATCGAAACGCGGGATCGAGCACATACATTAGAGGTGTTCGAGGCCCTGGCAGCGGAGGGACTCGCACCGCAGCGAATCGAATCCCGCAGCCTGCCCGAGACCGCCTTCTGAGGAGCGACCGATGGTCAATCAACCCTATCCGCCGACCCTGAACTACCCGTCCTACACGCCGGATACCCGGTTGACGGAAGGTGTCATCTCCCGGCGCTTCTGGGCCTATCTGATCGATCTGGTCGTGATCGCCCTCTGGGTCATCCTGGTCTCCATCGGAATCTTCTTCCTCGGCATCATCACGCTCGGGCTCGGCTGGGGGCTGTTCTTCGCCCTCCCGCTCACGGCCCTGATCTTCATCGTCTACAATGCCGTCACCATCGGCGGCGCCTCGCAGGCGACGGTGGGCATGCGCTACATGGGCCTGCGCGTCATCGATCCGAACACGGGACGAGGCCCCTCGCCCCTCGCGGCCGCCGTGCATGCGCTGTTCTTCTACGTGGCGATCTCGACCTTCCTTCTCTGGGCTTGCGACGTGCTCGTCGGCTTCGTCCGCGACGACCGCCGCTTCATCCGCGACCTGCTCACGGGCATGATGGTGGTGAGGGCGTAGTCGTTCGATCCGTCAGAGACACGCGTCGGAACTCTCGACGTCATGGCCGGCCCTGTGCCGGCCATCCCGATACAGTGAGAGGCGGCGTTTCGATGAATCGGGATCACCGGCGCAAAGCCGGTGATGACGGCGGAGGGAAGCACCGGAGAGCAGGTCTTTCGAAAACAAACCCCTGTGACAATCACCCACTTTTCCTGGACGTCCCGGACACCAATGTTATCCTTGAGCGTTGACTTAGCGCTCAAGGTTTCTCCACGAGGCTTTCACGATTGACGAGCCAGCCCCGCGACGCCCCCCAGTTCTACCTCACCTCGCCGTCCGCATGCCCGTACCTGCCGGGCAAGGAGGAGCGAAAGGTCTTCACGCACATCGTGGGACGGCGCGGCCGTGAACTGAACGAGATCCTCACGCAGGGCGGATTCCGTCGGTCCCAGACGATTGCCTACCGGCCCGCCTGCGATGCATGCCGCGCCTGCGTGTCCGTCCGCGTGCTCGTGAACGAGTTCGAGCCCTCCGGCAATCTCAAGCGCGTCCTGAAGGACAATGCCGACCTGATCGGCAACGCGCTGCCCAACCGTCCCACCTCGGAGCAATATTCGCTCTTCCGCCGCTACGTCGACACACGCCACGCCGACGGCGGCATGGCCGACATGACGGTGCTCGACTTTTCCATGATGGTCGAGGACAGCCATGTGGACACGAAGATGATCGAGTATCGCCGGCGCGGCATCGACAGCGGCATCACGGGCAAGGGTTCGGGCGACCTGATCGCCGTGAGCCTCACCGACGAGATGAGCGACGGGCTGTCCATGGTCTATTCGTTCTACGAGCCGGAAATGCTCGACCGCAGTCTCGGCACGTTCATGATCCTCGACCATATCCGCCGCGCGAAGGCCATGGGCCTGCCCTATCTCTATCTCGGCTACTGGGTCGAGGGCTCGAAGAAGATGGGCTACAAGGCCCGCTTCAAGCCCCAGGAGCGGCTGCTCGCCAACGGCTGGTCGCGGGTGGATTAAGACCGCGAGGGAGCTTCGCGCAACGGAGAAACTCTGGCCGGTTTTAACTCTGACTTCATCGTGAGGAGCCACGCAGTGGCGTCTCGAAGGAGGATCCAGAGCGCACGGGGGACACTCTCGTGCCCGGACATGGTTCGGGATCTCGAGACGCTTCGCTCCTCATGATGAGGGCTCAGGGGCTCCCGCTTTCAGTCGTCGTCTCAGGAACAACCCGCCCTGTCTCTGGTTCGTTGCGTAACTCCCACGCGAACGAAGGTGCCCCATGGCGAAGATCCTCGTCCTCTACTACTCGTCCTATGGCCATATCGAAACGATGGCTCAGGCCGTCGCGGAGGGCGCTCGCTCGGTCCAGGGAGCCGAGGTCGTCGTCAAGCGCGTGCCGGAACTCGTGCCGGAGGAGATCGCCCGCAAGTCGGGCATGAAGGTCGACCAGGATGCATCGATCGCCGACCCGAACGAGCTGGGCGACTACGACGCCATCATCTTCGGCACGCCGACCCGCTACGGCAACATGGCCGCGCAGATGCGCAACTTTCTCGACCAGACCGGCGGCTTGTGGGTGAAGGGCGCGCTCGTGGGCAAGGTCGGCAGCGTGTTCGCCTCGACGGCCACGCAGCACGGCGGGCAGGAGACCACCATCACGTCGTTCCACACCACGCTGCTGCACCACGGCATGATCATCGTGGGCCTGCCCTATTCCTATCCGGGACAGACCAAGATGGACGAGGTCTCGGGCGGCACGCCCTACGGGGCGACGACGCTCGCCGGCGGCGACGGCTCGCGCCGGCCGAGCGAGAACGAACTCGGCGGCGCCCGCTTCCAGGGCCGGCACGTGGCCGAGATCGCATCGCGTCTCGAACGCGGCGCGGGAGAGCGCGGCCCGGTCCCGCCGGACATGAACAACCCAACCGAAACGACGGGCGGCACGGCGGGTCAATCCTGATCCACATTATCACTTCCCCGGACTTGATCCGGGGATCGGCGCCGGTGTTCCCAATCTGGAAAGCACCGCGCCTCACCTTATTGAGATGGCCGGGACAAGCCCGGCCATGACGTGAGAGACGCGAGCCCCTACTCCCCGAACCGGTTCGACTTCGGGAAGCCCTTCGGCGGCAGGCGGCCGGCTTCGGTGCGATCGCCCATCCAGTCGCGGAGATCCTCCTTGGCGACCGTCCAGGTGCGGCCGGAGGTGTCCTTCCAGGTCAGGCCTTCCTTCAGCTTGAAGACCTTGGAGTCAGACACCCCGCCGTCCTTGTAGCGCTGGAGGCGCACGCCCTTGCCGCGGGTCATCTCTGGCACCTGCTTCATCGGGAAGATGAGGAGCTTGCGATTCTCGCCGATGATCGCCACGTGGTCGCCCTCGGCATCCGTGCAGACGACCATCTTGGCCGGCGCATCCAGGTTGAGGATCTGCTTGCCCTTTCGGGTGTTCGCCGTGATGTCGTCAGTGGGCACCACGAAGCCGCGTCCGTCGGAGCCGACCACCAGCAGCTTCGAGCCGGCCTTGTAGGGGAAGGCCGCGATGAAGTCGGCGCCCTCCTCCAGGTCGACCATGAGGCGGATCGGATCGCCGAAGCCGCGCCCGCCCGGAAGCTTCGAGGCGTCGAGGGTGAAGAAGCGCCCGTTATCCGCCACCACGACGATCTTGGACGTGGTCTCGGCGAAGAACGCAACTTTCAGCGCATCGTCGCCCTTGAACTGCACGCCGGAGAGATCCGCCTGATGGCCCTTCATGGCGCGGATCCAGCCCTTCTCGGACACGATCACGGTGATCGGCTCGCGCTCGATCATGGCTTCCGCGAAGTCGATATCGGAGGTGTCCGGAGCCTCGGCGAAGGAGGTACGGCGCTTGCCGAGCGGCGTGTCCGGCCCGAAGGTCTTGCGGACCTCCTTGATCTCGCCCGCGATGGTCTTCCACTGCACCTTCTCGGAGCCGAGGAGCTCCTCGATCTTCGCCTTCTCGTCCTGCAGGTTCTTCTGCTCGCGCTTGAGCTCCATCTCCTCGAGCTTGCGTAAGCTACGCAGGCGCGTGTCGAGGATGGCGTTGGCCTGGACCTCGGTCAGCTTGAAGACGCGCATCAGCTCCTGCTTCGGCTCGTCCTCCTCGCGGATGATCTTGATCACCCGATCAAGGTCGAGATAGACGATGAGCAGGCCGCCCAGGATCTCCAAGCGCCGGTCGATGGCCGCCAGGCGGAAGCCGGAACGGCGGATCAGCACCACGCGGCGATGGTCGAGCCATTCACGCAGGCATTCCACGAGGCCGAGCACCTTCGGCACCTTGCCGCCGGCGAGCACGTTCACGTTCATCGGAATGCGGCTTTCCAGCTCGGTGAGCTTGAAGAGCGATTCCATCAGGATGATCGGATCGACCGTCTTGGCGCGTGGCTCCAGGACGACGCGGATGTCCTCCGCCGACTCGTCGCGCACATCGGCGAGCAGCGGCAGCTTCTTCTCCTGAAGCAGCTCCGCGATCTTCTCGATCAGGCGGGACTTCGGCACCGAATACGGAATCTCGGTGACGACGATCTGCCAGTTGCCGCGCCCAAGGTCCTCCTTGCTCCAGCGGGCGCGCACGCGGAACGAGCCGCGGCCCGTCCGGTAGGTCTCGGCCATGGCGGTCGGCGTGTCGACGATGATGCCGCCGGTCGGCAGGTCAGGGCCGGGCACGAACTGCATCAGCTGCTCGGAAGTCGCGTTCGGCTTCGCGATCAGGTGCAGCGCCGCGTCGCAGAGTTCGGCGGCATTGTGCGGCGGGATCGACGTCGCCATGCCGACCGCGATGCCCTGCGAGCCGTTGGCGAGCAGGTTCGGGAAGGCCGCCGGGAGCACCACCGGCTCCTCGTTGGTCTGGTCGTAGGTCTCGCGGAAATCGACCGCGTCCTCGTCGATGCCCTCAAGCAGCAGGCGCGCCACTTCCGTCATGCGCGCCTCGGTGTAACGCATGGCGGCCGCGTTATCGCCGTCGATATTGCCGAAATTGCCCTGCCCGTCCGCCAGCGGATAGCGCTGGGCGAAATCCTGCGCCATGCGCACGAGGGCGTCGTAGATCGACTGGTCGCCGTGCGGGTGGAACTGACCCATCACGTCGCCGACGATGCGGGCGCACTTCTTGGGCGCCGACTTCGGATCGAGGCGCAGGAGGCGCATGGCGTGCAGGATGCGGCGGTGGACCGGCTTCAGGCCGTCGCGCGCGTCCGGCAGCGCCCGGTGCATGATGGTGGAGAGCGCATAGGCGAGGTAGCGCTCCTCCAGGGCGTCCTTGAGATTGATGTTCTCGATCTCGCCCCCTGACGGCGGATTGACCGGCTTACCCATTACTCGAAATCCTCAATTGCGAATCGCTTCTTTATCACTTTGAAAGAGAACATAACAGAAACAAACCTCAATCGTCCCCAGCCGTGGCCAGTGCGACGAAACGCGCCCTCTCCTCCGGCGCCCTCCGTCCGTGCGGTTCGAAGACGTTCTGATGCAGGAAGAAATCCGTGAGGGCAAATCCCGCCCGGATCTCCTCCTCGCCTGGCCGGTTGGACCTGGACTGGCCGATCAGGAAACCCGGCAGCTTCAGGAGCCTGTCCTTGTAGGGCTCGCCCGCCTCCGCGCTGACGGCCCGCCCGCTCCTCGGGGAGACATAGACGAGGTCGCGCTCCGAACCGGTCGCCGCGCAGGACGTCAGGTCGAGCCCGAAGCCGAGCTCGGTCAGCATCGCCAGCTCGAAGCGCACGAAAAGCGGCGGCGCGAGATCGGGATCGTCCAGATGATCCACCAGCACGATCATGGTCTCGTAGAGGGCGAAATGGGGATCGCGCTCGGGAAAGTAGCGCATCAGGTGGGCCAGGGTGGCCAGACCGTACAGGGCCATTGAGGAGCCCATGAGCCGTGCCGCGCGCAGGTTCAGTCCCTCGACCTGGTATACCCCCAGATTGTCGTCGAGCCTGGCCCGCCACGTAGCCTGCACGGTGTTGCCCGGCTGAAGGACCGCCTGGAGACTCTTCGAGCGGCCGCCGTGGACAAGGCCGAGATGGCGGCCATGCGCGCGGGTCATCAATTCGAGGATGACGCTCGTCTCCCCGTGTTTGCGGACGCCGAGAACGACGCCTTCATCAGTCCATTGCATCCGCTCGGCTGCCTTCGGCGAGAGTGCTTCCTGAACCCCTGATGTAAGCATTCAGGCGGCATTCATCCATGTTTTTCAACGATATCGGCGAACTTCTAAAATTCTGTTTCAGAAGCCGAATTCGGCCCTTCTGCGGAACCAAACCCGCAGCGTGTCATTGTCGATGACTTCACTCTGCCAGTTGATGAATTGAAGATCATGAAGCTCTCCCGTCTGTTTCTTGCGAGTACCGCCCTTCCCCTCATGCTGCTGCCGATGCAGGTCTCGGCGCTCCCATCGGAACCCGCAAAGCCCCTCGTCCTGGCCCAGGCGGGCCCAGGCACCGATGAAGAGCTGCCGCCCGGCGCACGCCAGAGGCGGCAGGGACCGGACGGTGAGCGCGGCGGACGCCCCGGCCAGGAACGCCGGCAGGGTGGGCAGGACCAGGGCGGTCCCGGTGCCTCCGAGGAACGCGGCCAGCGGCCGCCCCGTGGCGCTGGCCCGGGCGGGCAGCGTCCCGACGAGGGACCGGGCGCTCAGCGCCCCCGTCGCGAGCCGGGGCAGCCAGCCGAACGGCCGGCTCCGCCTTCGGAAGCCGCCCCGCCCCGTCCGGCGCAGGCCCCAGCCGAGAGACCCCAGCCGCCTGCTGAACGACCCCAAGCCCCAGCAGAGGCCCCGACACGGCCGCAACAACGCCCAGCCCCTCAGGAGCAGCGGCAGCAGGCTCCGGCCGAGCGTCCCCGCCAGCAGCCTCCCGCAGGTCAGCCGCGCCCGGCGGCACCCACCCCGGCCCCGCAACAGGCAGCACCTCCGTCCCCTGCTGCCACTCAGCCGGCCGAACGCCAGCGTCCGGGACGCTCTGACAACACCGAAAATCCAGACCGCACGCGCGGCCAGCGGCCAGGGCAGGAGCAGCAGAGCGCGCCTCCGGCCGCCCAACCGGCTCCGCCCGCGCAGACCAGGGCCCCGGCACCGCCGCCGCCAGCTCCTGCTCCCGCGGCTCCTGCCCCGGCACCCCGCGCTCAGCAGCCGACGCCTCCCGCTCCCGGTGGGCAGTTCCAGCAGGTTCCCGGACGTCCGGGACCGCAGCAGGCCGCGCCGGGCCGGGCCGCCCCCCTCGACCCGTCGCGGGTCCGCATCGACGATCTGCGCAGCCAGCGCCGCGAGCGGCGCGAGGGCGACCGGGTCATCATCGAGGAGCCCGGCAACCGCACGATCATCCGCGAGGGCAATCAGGTCATCATCCGCCATGATGAGACCGAGCGGTTCCGCCAGACCTACCGCGACGCCGACATCCGCACCGAGCGGCGCGGCGCCGACGAGGAGGTCACGATCGTGCGCCGCCCTGACGGCTCCGAGATCATGACCGTGCGCGACCGGGACGGGAATCTGGTCCGCCGCGTGCGGCGCGAACCGGCCGGACGCGAGGTCGTGCTGATCGAAAACCGGCGCAGCGGCATCCAAGGGCGCCCCGGCTACGGATACGTGGAAGAGGAAGTCATCCGCATGCCTCCTCCGACGGTCCGGATCCCGCGGGAGCGATACATCGTGGAGACGGAGCGGGCTTCCGAGGCCGATATCGTCGAAGCCTTCACGGCACCGCCGGTGGAGCGCATCGAGCGGGCCTATACCCTCGACGAGGTTCGCCGCAGTCAGCCGCTTCGCGAGCGCATGCGCCGCGTGGATCTCGACACGATCAACTTCGAGTTCGGCTCCTGGGACCTCCCGTCGGACCAGATCGACAAGCTCAGGGTCATCGCCAACGGTCTGCGTCAGGCCATTTCCCGCAATCCCAACGAGATCTTCCTGGTGGAAGGTCACACGGATGCGGTCGGGGCAGACGAGGACAACCTGACCCTGTCCGACCGTCGCGCGGAAACCGTCGCGACCATCCTGACGCAACGCTACCAGATCCCCGCCGAGAACCTCACCACGCAGGGTTACGGCGAGCAGTATCTGAAGGTGAACTCGCAGGGACCGGAACGCGAAAACCGCCGCGTCACCATGCGCCGGATCACCCCGCTGCTGCAGGGCCAGAACCAGCAGTAAAAGCAAAAGCCGCGAGAGGTTTCATGCCTCCCGTGGCTTTTCGCCTATCCTATCAGGGCAGGGTTCCGATGAACGTTTTCGTCGGCCCTTTCTTGGACCAAAGCTTCCGGGAAAAACGACAGGCCGACGGATCGGAGGCGGAAAGGATGAAGTATCGATCCTCCGCAGCTGCTTCCCCATAGCCCTCAGGCTCCTTATTGACACGAATGACCTTCCAATCGGAGGTGGCGCGCGCCTCGATCCGGCCTCTGCCCAGATCCTTCAAGTACAACCCTTGTCCAATAATATCTGGAAAATCGGTAGGGTAAGGATGCAATTTGCAACGCAAAATCGGGATTGCCTCATCGCTCACCCAACAGGAACCGGTCAAGACAAGCTGTTTCGACATGTCACGAAAACCGACCTGGACGGAAACGTCTAGATTCACACCATCCTCACTTGAGAAGTGATCTCTCCACGCATCCCTTCCCATAAACTGAATCGATGTCACGAGTTGCTTCGGATTTCGCCGCAAGTGCTCCTCATCGTAGTGCCGAGACAAACAGAATTCGGCGCCCCGCTGTATAAGCGGAAAAGGTGAAGGCTCCGCCCCTTGGGCGATAGATGGCAGAAACGTCAACCCGAAACCGATAAGGTGTTTAGCCCAAGCTTTCATAGCCAGCAGCTCTATGAATGAAAACGTCTAGCTTCACCTCAAAATAATATGTAACTATGTAATAGTCCATATCAAGAAACGCTTAGGGTGAACGTGGCTCTACCCTTAACGGCCATCCTCCTCACAACCTCATTCGGAAATGAGATCTTAAGTTCCAAATGACAGCTACAAGTAAGCAGCTAAAGAAGCGTTGGACAGAAGGCGCTGGCTTTCGCATCAAGGAAAGCCTCCAACTCCATTTGCTTGAAGCCGGAGGTCTTGGAGCTCACGCGACAAGGAACATTTTCGCTCTGCTCGATGGACTTCCATTTCGGGAAGAGGTCGCCAATGGTCGTGATCTCCGGGGCATTTCGCTGCAAGGCGGCGCCTTTTCATCCTTAGATTTATCGTTTTGCGACTTCCGCTTTTCCAAACTTAATATCAACATTATCCAATGCAACCTTAATAGATCACTCTTCGAGGAAGCAACAATCGAAGGAATTATTACCAATACTCTCGTAGAGACAAATTTCCGCAAATCAAAGTTGCGCAAATGCTTTCTCGAAAACATAGACGGCCGTCAGAGCTGTTTTGATGGCGCGAATCTTGTCGATGCATCTTTCCGAAACGCCAATCTTCAAGGAGCGTCTTTTGAGAAAGCGAATTGTAAAGGCGCATTATTTACAGGCGCCAACGTAATAGGGACCAATTTTCGCGAGACCATTCTCGATAGAGCAGCTTTTCAGGATGTAACGCTTGATAAGACGACGGACCTCAGAGGGGCATCATTAATTAATCTCTTCCATGAAGAACATCGCAATAACTTCGGCAAGCTCATTGGAAATGCCACCGATTGGCGCAAGGCGCAATATGATGAAACAACACGAATAGGTAACGATCACTCGATTGAGTGCATGGAGATCATTGCAACTCTGAAGGAGCAGCTTCAGAAAAGCAAAGCCACTGAAGACAAAGAACTTTTAGATTCTCTCTTGATGCTTGAAAGAGAGCTTCCGCTAGAGAACATATCTCGCTGGTATGAGGATCTGCTGTCACGACTTCCGAAGGAGAAGCATGGCTGGATTGAAATACAAATGGCAGAAACTATCCGCAAACTTAGATAGGCTTTCCTCTCTTGCATTTACCTGTCGCTACCCCCGTAGGAACTCCAGCCCCATCTCGCGGTAGCGCTCCGGATCGTCGCTCCAGTTCTCGCGGACCTTCA
>Ga0182736_1003642_pt1 | contig 10217 bp, 8 predicted proteins | sample eDN5th30CKraftBY_FD_128882 | JGI IMG/M metagenome (GOLD analysis project Ga0182736, IMG submission 128882) | Enriched backyard soil microbial communities from Emeryville, California, USA - eDNA 5th pass 30_C Kraft BY (version 2) (version 2) | ecosystem: Environmental > Terrestrial > Soil >...
GGATCGTACGGAAGATGTGATTCGCCGCATGGGCGATATCGCGCTGAAGCAGCCCGGCGTCGAGAACGCCATCGCGTTTCCTGGTTTATCCATCAACGGTTTCACCAACAGTTCCAGCGCCGGGATCGTCTTCGTGGCGCTCGCGCCCTTTGATGAACGCCGCGATGCCGCACTGTCGGCCGACAGCATTGCCGCCGCCTTGAACCAACAGTTCTCCGGTATCAAGGACTCGTTCATCGCGGTGTTCCCGCCTCCGCCCGTCATGGGCCTGGGCACGATGGGCGGCTTCAAGCTGCAGATCGAGGATCGCGCCGCGGTGGGCTATGCGCAGCTCGATGCCGCCGCGCAGGCCTTTCTTGCGCAGGCCCGCCAGGCGCCCGAACTGGGCCCGGCCTTCTCCAGCTACCAGATCAACGTACCGCAGCTCGACGTGGATCTGGACCGCGTCAAGGCCAAGCAGCTGGGCGTGTCGATCACCGATGTCTTCGACACGATGCAGATTTACCTGGGCTCCCTATACGTGAACGACTTCAACCGATTCGGGCGCGTATATCAGGTCAGGGCCCAGGCCGATGCGCAGTACCGTGCACGGTCCGAAGACATCCTGCATCTCAAGACGCGCAACCGTGCGGGCGAGATGGTGCCGCTATCCTCGCTGGTCACGGTGAGCCCCAGCTACGGTCCCGAGATGGTGGTGCGCTATAACGGCTATACCGCCGCCGACATCAACGGCGGACCCGCGCCGGGTTATTCGTCGGATCAGGCGCAGGCCGCGGCCGAACGCATCGCGGCGGCGACACTGCCCAGCGGCGTGAAGTTCGAGTGGACGGACCTGACCTATCAACAGATCCTGGCGGGCAATGCGGGCATCTGGGTGTTCCCCATCAGCGTGTTGCTGGTGTTCCTGGTGCTGGCCGCCTTGTACGAAAGCCTGACCCTGCCCCTGGCGGTCATCCTCATCGTGCCCATGGGCATCCTCGCGGCCTTGACCGGTGTATGGCTGACGAAGGGCGACAACAACATCTTTACGCAGATCGGCCTGATGGTCCTGGTCGGCCTGGCCTGCAAAAACGCCATCCTGATCGTGGAGTTCGCGCGCGAGCTGGAATTGCAGGGAGTGGCGACCGTCAAGGCGGCCATCGAGGCGAGCCGCCTTCGCCTGCGTCCGATCCTGATGACCTCCATCGCCTTCATCATGGGCGTCGTGCCATTGGTCATGTCGGTGGGCGCGGGCTCGGAGATGCGCCGCGCGATGGGGATCGCCGTATTCTTCGGCATGCTGGGCGTCACCGCGTTCGGCCTGTTCCTCACGCCGGTGTTCTACGTCCTGCTGCGTTCGCTGGGGCGCCGCCGCCTGCATTCGGCCACGGCGCACGAAGCGCCCACGCTGGCCGCCCATGCGGAGTAATCACGATATGGCTATGACGACATCCTTCCGAAACTTTCTTTTGCCGACCCTGCTGGCGGGCCTGCTGGCGGGCTGCGCGGTGGGGCCGGACTATCACCGGCCGTCCGTCGAGACGCCCGCCGCATTCAAAGAGGCCTCGCTCTCGCCGCAGGCCGCCCAGCGCTGGAAGGCGGCGCAGCCGTCCGACGCGATGGCGCGCGGCAAGTGGTGGACGATATTCGACGATGCGGACCTCGACGCCCTGCAGGAGCAGGCGGCAGAGGCCAATCAGGACCTGAAGGCCGCCGCCGCCCGCGTGGCGCAGGCCCGCGCCTTGCAGCGGGGAGCGCGCTCGGAGCGGCTGCCCCACGTGGACGCCGGCTTCGGCGCCACCCGCCAGCGCGCTTCGAACGCCGCACAGGGCCTGTCCCCCGAAGCATCCAATCCGCCGGCCACCTTGTGGCGCGCGCAGGCCGGCATTTCATATGAAGCCGATCTGTTTGGACGTATCGCTTCGACCGTCGATGCCGCCACAGCCGATGCGCAGCAAAGCGCCGCCTTGTTCCGTTCCATGCAGCTTGCCTTGCAGGCCGATGTGGCCCAGGCGTATTTCCTGATCCGCCGGCTGGATACCGAGCAGATGCTGTATCGCGGCACGGTCGACTTGCGCGGCAAGGCCCTTGACCTGGTCGAGCGTCGCTATGCGCAGGGCGATATCGGCGAACTGGACGTCGCGCGCGCCAAGTCGGAGTTGGCGGCGGCCCGATCGGAATCCCTGGGGATCGCGCGCCAGCGCTCGGTGGCCGAGCATGCCCTGGCGATTCTATTGGGCAAGACGCCCGCCGACTTCACTCTGCCGTCGCACGCGCTGGAACGGGTGGCGGTGGGGATACCCGCCGGACTGCCTTCGTCCCTGCTCGAACGCCGACCGGACATTGCGGCGGCCGAGCGCGCCATGGCGGCCGCGAACGCGCGCATCGGCGCGGCGCGGGCGGCCTTTTTCCCGCGCCTGAGCCTGACAGGGGCGCTGGGCTACGAGTCCTCCCAACTGGGCGATCTGCTCCAGTGGTCCAGCCGCACGTTCCTGTTGGGGCCGCTGGTCGGCACGATGCTGTCGCTGCCCATTTTCGATGGGGGCCAGCGACAGGCCGGGCTGGACCTTGCCCGCGCCCGCTATGAAGAGGACGTGGCGGTGTACCGCCAGACCGTCCTGAGCGCATTCCGCGAGGTGGAGGATGGCCTGTCGAGCCTGCGCATCCTGGGGGAGCAGACCGACGTGCAGGATGCCGCGGTGCAATCGGCGGCCAGGGCGGCGCGCCTGTCGCAGATTCAATATCGTGAGGGCTCGGTCAGCTACCTGGATGTGATCGACGCCGATCGCGTGGTTTTGCAGCAGCGGCGCGCGGCGGTGCGGCTCGACGGCGAACGCGCCCGGACCGTGGTCGAACTGATCCGCGCGATCGGCGGGGGGTGGGACGAAATGGGTTGATGATGCCATCGAAACCGGATTCCGTGATTGTCGGCAGTGTTCCTTGCGCCGCGTCTTCCAGCCGAAACTCGACGGGCATCATCGGCTCGGCCGAGTAGTCGGCATTGCGGTCGACCGCGCGCGGATGCCGGCAAGGCGATTCGTCCGGAGAGCCGAGTTCCGGCGACGGATTCGCCGTCGAACTCGACCCCGAACCCGGTGCCGAACTGCTTCGCTGCGCCGCATGAAAGAAAATCTTGCAGCCTGCGAGCGTCAGGTTGACTATGCCGCCTGAAATTGAGGCCCAACTGATACAATCCCACCCAATCGGTGCCGGTCATCTGGATCAAGGCCAAAATCGAGGCTGAACGGTTCACGCGGGACACCACAACCTATTCAATATCAACATGATGCAGGCTTGATGCACGTCTGGTTTCCCGCTCCAGATACTAAAAAGGCCCAAACTTCGGTTCGGGCTTTTTGTTTTGTGAGCCGGCGTTTCGGCGGGACGATGCAGGAATACGGGCAATGGAAACTATATTAATCCTGTTGATAGCCGTCGCGGCATGGCAGGTGCTGCGCGTGCGTTACCAGCGCGCGCATATTGCCTTGCTGGGACGTCATTTGGCCCGTTTTCAGCTTGAGCGCCACATGGAAACGCTGACGCAGGGCTACGCCCGCGCCATCCAGGAAAAGGATGAAACCCGCCAGACCCAGGTGCTGGAAACCTTCCATCTGACCGAGCGCACGGTGGCGGCACAGGTGCTGTCGCTGGCCGACGCCATGCAGAAGGAAAGCGCGCAGGCCGCCAGCATGGGCGCCCTCCCGTTCTGCGTACCTTACGCCGAGCGTTTTCTTCCTGCGGCAACGCGGGATTTTCGCAAGCTGCTGCACATCCATGCGGCGGGCTTGCGCCATGTGGTGGATAACGAAGGCCGCCGGGATGCGAAGAGCCGCGCCTACCACCTCTCGGCGGAGTTGTATCTGCTGCAGCACAGCTGCCATTGGTTCTGCAAATCGCGCATCGTAGCCAATGCGCGGTTGCTGTTGCGGCATCAGGTCAATCATCGGAAAGTGCTGGAATCGGTGTCTGCCGCGACCCGCTCGTCTTATCTGCGATGGTTGCAGGAAACCGATAGGCAGTAAGCCCCGCGACGCGGGACATGCAAGCGATCGATGCCGCTTGCCATCTGCAAACCCATATGGCCGCACATACGACGCTTCAACTTCCTGACGCCGGATTGCCGCATCCGCTCATGCCGGACCGTCACGATACCCATGTCACCGTCCGGCATCGACCTCGTTTTTCACATCCGGCCTCATCTTGAGCCCGAAAACCCGGCCTGTTCTTGATCTATGTTTGCAATAAGAGAGATCGCAGGGCCGAATTATTGACATATTTTTCATCGATCGCTAACGTGCAATGGCGCTGATCCCCGTGCGCGTCGACAGTGCGCGCTGCCCGATGGAGAATTATCATGCCGACCCCCGATCACGATCACCTGAACGACCCCGATGCGCCCATCCCGTGGATGCAGAAACTGCTGGACAGTCCGTTCATCCTGCTGACCCTGGGAGTGATGATCCCGATGGTCGTCTACAACCTGTGGGGCGTCGTCGAGATCCTGCTCCTGCCCGTCACCCAATGACCTGAAATACCTGGAATAAAGCAAATGAGCGCTATTCTTCCGCCGGCGGACCGGCTCTGGTACAAGCACCCTATCGACCGCGTTGAAGCGACCTGGATCGCCATCGCCCTGCTCTGGTGCATCATTTTGTTCGCCATGATGACGGGCTGGCACGTCTGGGGCAACCAAAACCTGTCTACGGAAACCTACCGCATCACACCGGCACAGTTCACGGAAAAGGCACAGGCCATGGTGGACAAATACACCGTGCGCACGGAAACCGAGCAAAACATCCCCGTGGTCGCGCCGCCCGCCGGCAGTGACGTCTATCTGCTGGCGCGCCTGTGGAGTTTCTGGCCGATCATCGAGTTGGAAAAAGACAAGACCTACCGCCTGCATATCACGGCCATGGACTACAACCATGGGTTTTCCCTGCAGCCGGCCAACATCAACATCCAGATGGTGCCGGGCTTTGAGCACGTCGTTACCGTAACCCCCAATGAGTCGGGCACATACTCGCTGGTGTGCAACGAATATTGCGGCATCGGTCACCACCGTATGGTCAGCCGTCTCTATGTGAAATAAAAAGAAAAGGGATAACCGCCATGGCAACCACTTACCGTACTTGTCCGCGCTCCGGCTTGCAATTCGAGCGCCAGGCTGAACGATTCATCAAGCTCAATATTGTCGCAGGCGTGCTGTGGCTGGCGTTTGGTGGCATCCTGGCCATCGGCGTGGTGCTCACGCGCTGGCCGGCAATTCGCTGGCTGGAGGCCAATACCTTCTACATGGTGCTTACCGCCCATGGCCTCGACATGCTGATTTTCTGGCTCATGTTCTTCGAGGTCGCATTCATGTATTTCTGCGCCTCGGTGCTGCTGCGGTGTCGCATCGCGACACCGAGACTCGCCTGGCTGAGCTTTGCGCTAATGGTGATCGGCTCCGTGGTCAACAATATCGCCGTCTTCCGCGGCGGCTCCAGCGTCATGATGACCAGCTACGTACCCATGATGGCCGAACCGGCCTTCTACCTGGGCATCATCCTGTTCGCCGTCGGCGCCCTGATCGGCTGCGCCGTGTTCTTCGGCACATTGGTGGTGGCACGGCGCGAAAAAACCTACGAAGGGTCGATGCCGCTGGTCACTTTCGGCGGCTTGACGGCCGCCATTATCATGGTATTCACGCTGCTGTCGGGTGCATTCATCATCATCCCGGCCTGGCTGATGTCGATGGGCCTGATGCATGTCGACCCCTTGATCTACCGAACCGTATGGTGGGCGCTGGGGCATTCGTCGCAGCAGGTCAATGTCGCCATGCACGTCACGATCTGGTATTTCATCGCCGCCGTGGTGCTGGGGGCCAAGCCCATGAGCGAACGCGTCAGCCGCATGGCCTTCTTCCTTTACATCCTTTTCCTGCAGCTGGCCGCCGCGCACCACCTGCTTGGCGATCCCGGCCTGTCCACAGCCTGGAAAATCACCAACACCAGCTATTTCATGTACCTTGCCGTGCTGGCCTCCATGGTGCATGGCCTTACAGTGCCTGGCGCCATGGAAGTTGCCCAGCGCCAGAAAGGTTTCACAAAGGGCTTGTTCGAGTGGCTGCGCAAGGCGCCCTGGAGCAACCCCGCTTTCTCGGCCGTATTCATCTCTCTCATCGGCTTCGGCTTTCTGGGCGGCATCACCGGCGTCATGATGGGCACCGAACAGCTCAACCTGATCATCCATAACACCATTTATGTGCCAGGACACTTCCACGCCACTGTGGTGGTGGGCACGACGCTGACCTTCATGGCCGTGATCTACTACCTGATACCGGTATTGTTCAGGCGCGAACTGATCGCGCCCACGCTAGCCAGGTGGCAGCCTTATCTGTTTGGCCTGTCAATGTACTTTCTCTGCCTGGTGATGATGGGGGCGGGCACGCTGGGCGTTTCGCGCCGGCACTGGGACATGGCCTTCCAGGGCGCCGCAATGGCCTATGAATGGCCGGGCGCCGCCTATCTGATGATGGCACTGGTGGGCATCGGCGGCGTGGCGGCCATCATCGGGGGCGTGGCCTTCGTCTATATCATGCTGGGATCACTGCTCTGGGGCCGCAAGCTCGAAGCCGGCACATCCAGCCCGGGGTTCACGCCCGTGGGGCGCGCGTCCCCCGGCGCGACGGCCCAGGCGTATGGCTCGATCGGCTTCACCGCCCCGGGCACCTTCGTGCTGGCCATGGTCTTTCTGGTGGCCTTCGTGGTGTATTACTTCATCAACTGGAAGTATTTGTCCACCTTGTGGGGCTTGAGCTGATCAACACCCTGTCGCGCCCGCCCCAGCCCGGCGAGCGTGAGTGCTGGAGTCAAGCATGAATCAGGTCGAAAGTTCTCTTTCATCGCCCCCGCTGATCACACCGGCGCCAGTTGCCTGCCCCGTGCACCCGCGCTGGCGGCTGGTGCTCAGCGTATTCAAACTGCGCATCGGCGTGCTGATCATGTTCACCGCACTCGCAGGAGTGGCCATCGTCCCCCATGGGCTGGCGACACCCTGGCAAACGCTGGTGCTGGCGCTGAGCGTGTTGCTGGCCTCGGCCAGCGCAGGCGCCTTCAACCAATATGTGGAGGCGGACAGCGACCGCCTCATGGCACGCACCAAAGGGCGTGCGTTTGCCAGCGGCGCACTGCGGCGGGGCCCGCGTTGGCTGGTGCTCATACTGGGCATGCTGGTCGGGGCGGTGACGGCGGCCGGCCTGGTCACCAACTGGACCGCTGCGTTGTTTGTGCTGCTCGGCGCCTTGACTTATGCGTTGGTCTATACCATGGGACTGAAGCGGCGCACGCCATGGAACATCGTCATAGGCGGGGCCGCCGGTGGTTTTGCCGTGCTGGCCGGTGCGGCCGCGGTCAGCCCGCAGATGGATCCCCTGGCGTGGCTGCTGGCGCTGGTGTTGGTGCTGTGGACGCCGCCCCATTTCTGGAGTCTGGCCATTGCCAACCACGATCAATATGCCGCTGCCGGCGTGCCCATGCTGCCGGTGGTCGTGGGGCCTGCGCGCGCCGCACGCATCGTGCACTGGAGCACGATAGCTCTGGTGGCCGCTTCCCTGCTGCCGCTGGGTTTTGGCGCCGGCTGGGCCTATGGGCTGGGGGCCGCGCTTGGCGGTACGCATTTTCTGCGCAAAACGGCCGTCCTGGCACGCGAGCCGGCACGCGCGCGGGCGATGGCGGCATTCTTTGCATCCATGATGCAGCTGAGCGCGCTCATTCTGGGGGTATGGCTCGATGCGGCCTTGCGTTGATGTCACCCCGCCTGGGCGGTCGGCGCGCTGGCGGGTTCGGCTGTGCGCCGGCATGCTGGCTCTGTTTGCGGGCAGTGTCCTGGCCGCGACCGGCGTGGGTGCCGCGCCGCGCGCCCCGGGCGAGGTCCCGACCATCGATGAAGCCCGGGCCATTCGCCTGGCCGAAGGCGCTGTGGGCCGTGTGGTGCCCGACTTCGAGTTGCGCGACCGTAGCGGCAAACCGGTGCGGCTGGGCAGCTATCGGGGCAAACCTCTGCTGGTCAGTTTCATCTACACCGGTTGTTTTGAAGTCTGCCCCGCGCAGACCCGCACTCTGTATGAAGCGGTCAAGGGGCTGGACAACATGCTGGGTGAAAATCAGTTCAACGTCGTCAGCATCGGCTTCAACCAGCCATTTGACGATCCGGGCGCCATGGGTGCGTTTGCCTCGCGGCATCGCATCAAGCATCGCAACTGGGAATTCCTGAGCCCCAGGCCCAATGATGTCGAGGCCTTGACGCGCGCCTTCGGCTTCAGCTGGGTCGCGACGCCTGCGGGTTTCGAGCATGTGCTGGGCGTTACCGTGGTCGACGCCGAGGGGCGCATCCACAGCCAGGTTCTGGGCGACATGGTGCGTGCCGAGCGCCTGGGCACCCCCCTGCGCCGCCTGCTGCTTTACGAGCAGCCGCAAATCGTGCTCGGCACCGTCAATCACCTGATCGAACGCGTGCGCATTCTGTGCACGGTCTATGACGCCGCTACCGGCGAATACCGCTATGACTGGAAACTGATTTTGCAACTGGTCAGTGGCTTACTGTTTTTTCTGACCATGTTCATCTGGCTGTTCGGCGAGTGGCGCCGGCAAAGGCGCCAGCATCGTACAACGGGGTTTCCATGTCCAGCCACGGCACACGCGGTTTCCGGCAAAAGGGTCTGAAGGGCTGGCGCGCCGTCGAACGGTATTTCGATATAGCGTTCGGTTCGGCCCTGAATCCGCTGCGCCATCTGGGCACTCTCGGTTTTCTGGCGCTCTGGCTGCTGGTGGCCAGCGGCGTCATTCTGTACGCCCTGTTCGACACCTCGGTCGACGGCGCCTGGCATTCGGTCGAACGCCTGGCGCATTTTCCGCTGGGGCTGGGACGCCTGCTGCGCGGCCTGCACCGCTATGCCGGGGACTTGCTCATGCTGGTGGTGTTTTTGCATATTTTACGTGAGTGGCTGCACGGCCATGCGCTTGGCGCGCGCCGCTTCCACTGGTTGACGGGCGTGCCTTTGCTGGTGTTGTGTTTCATCAGCACCATCGGTGGTTTCTGGCTTGCCTGGGATCGACTGAGTCAATATTCGGCACTGTCCACGGCCGAATGGCTGGACGCGCTGCCCTTGCTGGCATCACCACTGGCACGAAACTTCCTGTCGCCTGCGGCGTTCAGCGACCGGATGTTTTCATTGTTCATGTTCGTACACGCGGGGGTACCTCTGTTGTTGCTGTTCGGTCTGTGGTTTCATATTCAGCGCCTGGCGCATGTTGCCATGCTGCCGCCACGACGCTTGACGTCCGCGGTGATCCTGGTGCTGGCGCTGCTGGCGCTGGCGCGCCCCGTGCTCGGCCACGCGCCGGCCGCCCTGGGCCAGGTGCCGGCAGAGCTGCGTCTGGACTGGTTGCTGCTGTGGCTGCATCCGCTCACCGATGCCACCTCGCGAGGTTTTACCCTGGCCCTGGCCGGCGGTGTCGTGCTGGTACTGCTTGCCCTGCCTTTTTTTCCGCAAGCGCCACGCGCTGCCGTGGCTGTGGTCGACGCGGACAATTGCAGCGGGTGTACCTGGTGTTTTGCCGACTGCCCTTATGCGGCGGTGACCATGAGACCCCATCCCGATGGGCGTCCCGGGCGCCTGCTGGCACAGGTGGATGCCGATCTGTGCATGGGTTGCGGCATCTGCGCCGGCGCCTGCCCATCATCCACGCCGTTTCGCGGGGTCCAACGACTGGTCACCGGCATTGACATGCCGCAGCTGTCCATCAACACTTTGCGCCGGCGCCTGCATGCCAGGCTGACGGCGTCGACGGCAGAGCGGCCGATAGTGGTGTTTTCGTGCCGGCACGGGGCGTCCGATGTCACTTTGCGCGGCGCCGATCTGAGCGTGCTTGGCCTGCTTTGCGCGGGGCAGCTGGCCCCGTCTTTTGTTGAATACGCGGTGAGAAATGGCTCGGCGGGAGTACTTGTGGCCGCCTGCCGCGAAGGAGGTTGCGAGTTTCGTCTGGGAGAGCGCTGGATGGCCCAGCGCCTGACGCGTCAGCGTGAGCCGCGGCTGCGCGTTCAGGCGCCGGCCGGGCGCCTGCAACTGGTTTTTGCCGGACCCGGTGAAGAGCATCTGCTTGACAACGCCCTGCAAGGCTTGCGCGAACAGGTGCGGACCCTGCCACCGCCTATGAGAATGAACGCCCATGAAATCGTCCACTGAGCCCCCCGTTGCC
>Ga0182736_1003643_pt1 | contig 10215 bp, 7 predicted proteins | sample eDN5th30CKraftBY_FD_128882 | JGI IMG/M metagenome (GOLD analysis project Ga0182736, IMG submission 128882) | Enriched backyard soil microbial communities from Emeryville, California, USA - eDNA 5th pass 30_C Kraft BY (version 2) (version 2) | ecosystem: Environmental > Terrestrial > Soil >...
CCCATGCGCCGCTTCTCGGGATGTTCCGCTGCCGGCTGGACGCCCTGCCGCTCGCGCAACTGGTTCTGGCCGGGGATCGGCAGTTCGTCGATACGCGGCATGCGCAGGCCGCGACCGCCACGCTCGGCAGCCGGCGGAATGAACGTCTCGGCGGGGGGCGCCTCCTGGATCGCAGGGGGAAGGTCCGAAGACATTTCCGGGAACAGGGACGGCTTCGGCGGGATCGGGCGGATGGTCACGTCTTCCGCGACCACCGGCCGCGCGACAGACGTGGTGGCCGCTGCGATCGCCGCTCTGGCAGCGCTCTCGATGGCATCGGCGGCCTGCGGCGCGGGGGCGCGCGTAGCAGCAGCCGCGGCACCCTGCGCCTGCGCGGCTTCCAGATGCGCAAGACGCTGGGCCGTGCGCTGGCTGTCGCTGCGCAGCTTGCTGGTGACTTCGGCAATCCGGGCTTCGGGGCCGGCGCTCGGCTCGATGCCGGCGATCGCGTCGATGCCTGTCGCCACCACCGAGACACGGATGACGCCTTCGAGATTCTCGTCGAAGGTCGCGCCGACGATGATGTTGGCGTCGGAGTCGACTTCCTCGCGGATGCGGGTCGCGGCCTCGTCCACCTCATACAGCGTCAGGTCGCGGCCGCCGGTGATGGACACGAGCAGGCCGCGCGCGCCCTTCATGGAGGAATCGTCGATCAGCGGATTGGCGATCGCTGCCTCGGCGGCGGTGATCGCGCGCTTCTCGCCGGAGGCTTCGCCGGTGCCCATCATCGCCTTGCCCATCTCGCGCATCACGGCGCGGACGTCGGCGAAGTCGAGGTTGATCAGACCTTCCTTGACCATCAGGTCGGTGATGCAGCCGACGCCCGAATAGAGCACCTGGTCGGCCATCGCGAAGGCGTCCGCGAAGGTGGTCTTCTCATTGGCGACCCGGAACAGATTCTGGTTCGGGATGATCAGCAGCGTGTCGACGCACTTCTGCAATTCGGTGATGCCGGCATCGGCATAGCGCATGCGGCGCTGGCCCTCGAAATGGAACGGCTTGGTGACGACGCCGACCGTGAGGATGCCCGCCTCCTTCGCCGCGCGGGCGATGACGGGGGCAGCGCCCGTGCCGGTGCCGCCGCCCATGCCGGCGGTGACGAACACCATGTGCGAGCCGGTCAGATGATCGCGGATCTCGTCGATCACTTCCTCCGCCGCCGCGCGGCCGATTTCCGGCTGCGAACCCGCACCCAGACCTTCCGTGACCTGAATCCCCATCTGGATGATGCGCTCGGCCTTGGACATGGTCAGCGCCTGCGCGTCGGTATTGGCGACGACGAATTCGACGCCCTCCAGCCCGCAGGTGATCATGTTGTTGACCGCGTTGCCGCCGGCGCCGCCCACGCCGAAGACGGTGATTTTCGGCTTCAGCTCGTGGATATCCGGAATCTTCAGGTTGATCGTCATGGGTGCCTCTTCATGATTGCTTGGGCGCGGTCACGCCGTGGTGTCGGCCGGTCCGCCACCGGCCTTTCGAATGATCCTCTGGAGGTCTGGCCGCGCATCAGAAGCTGTCACGCAGCCAGTGCCCGACCCGAGAGAAATAACCTCCTGTTCCCGTCATCAACTGCCGCGGACGGCGCTGCTCGAAATGTTCGAGACTCACCGCCTGCGGATAGACCAGAAGACCCGCCATCGCCGCGAAGGCGGGTCCCTTGGCTTCCTCGGGAAGCCCCGTCACACCGCGCGGCCTGCCGATCCGCACCGGACGGCCAAGAACCTGCGCTGCGAGATCGCTCAACCCCGTGAGCTGACTGGCGCCGCCGGTGAGGACGACGCGCCCGCGCGGTTCCGCCGCGAAGGGCGAAGCCGCCAGCCTGTCGCGAACCATTTCGAGGATTTCCTCGACCCGCGGCTTGATGATGCGCACGAGGCTCGCCCGCGAGACGAAATGCGGCGGCTCGTGCTCTTCTCCGACAGCGGGGACGCTGATCATGTCGCGCTCGTCCGAAACGCCGGCAAGAACGCTGCCATACAGGGTCTTGATTCGCTCAGCATCGACGATACGCGCATTGAGTCCGCGCGCAACGTCCATTGTCACGTGCCGGCCGCCGAGAGCAAAGCCGTCATGATGGATGAAGCGGCCGCCGGTGAAGACCGCCATGCTCGTGGTGCCGGCGCCGAGGTCGATCAGCGCCGCGCCGAGATCGGCCTCGTCATCCGCGAGGGACGACAGCCCGGACGCATAAGGCGTCGAAACCATCGCCTCTACCGACAGATGGCAGCGCTCCACCGCCAGCATCAGGTTGCGGACCACGGAGATGTCCGTCGTCGCCACATGCATGTCGATGCTGAAATTGCGCCCGACCATGCCGCGCGGATCGCGGATCAGCGGGCCTGAGTCGAGATGGAAGCCCAGCGGCAGCGAATGCAGCAGCGCCCGGCCATGCCGCACGGAGTGACGGCTGCCCGCCGCCAGCACCCGCGAGATATCGCCATCGGCGACAGCGCCGCCGGAAACATCCACCGAGGCGGAGATCAGCTCGCTCCCCGGCCGTCCGGCCGCCACCGAGAGGATGACGGATTCCAGTTGCAGCCCGGCGGAGCGTTCCGCGAGGTCCACGACATGGCGGATGGTCTGCTCGACCGCGCCGAGGTCGCTGACGGCGCCGGCCTTGATCCCATGGGACAGGGTGTGGCCGAAGCCGAGAATCTCGATGCCATGAGTGCGATGGCGCAGCGTCTCCTTCGGCGACTGCGGCCGCAGCCGCGCGATGACGCAGGCGACCTTGTTCGTGCCGATGTCCAGCACCGCCACATGGGCGGTGCGGCGCGGCGACAGCGGCTTCATCTTCGGCGTCACGCCATACGGCAGGCCGCTCATGCGTCGTTGCCCTTCTTCTTGGCTTTAGCTTTCTGGGCATCGAGGCGCGCCTGCGCGGCGGCGTCCGAGAGCCGCACGGTGACGCGATCCGCCAGACGCAGATCAACCGTCAGGATATCGCGGGACAGCAGTTGCTTGTCCCGGTCCAGTTCCACGAGATGTTCCAGCGCGCGGTCCGGCTCGACCTCCGGCAGGCGGATGTCCAGACCGTTGCTCAGGCGCAGGTTCCAGCGCCGCTCGGCGACGAAGACGGAGGCTTTCACCTGCTCGCGCAGCTCGGCCGGCAGCCGGTCAAGCATCGCCAGGAAGCCCTCCGCACGCTCCGCCGCGCCCTTGCCGACGACCAGCGGCAGGCGATGGAACCGGCGGGCGACATAGGGTTCGAGCACCGCGCCGTCGTGGGCGATGACGGAAAGCCGGCCCTCATGCTGCCACAGCGCGAAGGGCTTGCGCTCGACGATGCTGACCTGAAGCTGATCCGGAAACAGCTTGAGCACGGTGGCGTCGGCGATCCAGGGATTGGCCTTGAGTCGCTCGCGCGCGGCGTTGACGTCAAGGAACAGCAGCGAGGAGCGGCCGGTGACGCCGGCCGTCGCGAGGATTTCCTCCCGCGTGATCTGCCGGTTGCCGGACAGGGCTACGGCAACGATGCGGAAGCCGGCGGCATTGGCCAGCGCGTCGCGAACATCGTGAAAGCCGGTCACGACCGTCTCGACATGACCGCCGCGCACGACGCCATAAGCGACGCTGCCAAGGACGATGGCGGCGGCGGCGGCAACGCCGAGGCCGCGCGGCGCGCGAAACACCAGCATGGGACCCAGCCAGCGCCGCAGCATCCGCTCGAACGGGGTGACCTCACGCCGGCGCGCCTGGAGCCGCTGCGCCGCCGCCCGCCGCGCCCGCATGCCGGCGAGCGCCCGCGCGAGGGCCGCGCGGCCAGCGTCAAGCTGTTCCCGCGTCAGGAGGAACACGCCCCGAAGCACCAGCCAGAACATGGGGCGCTGCGAGACCCGGCGTTGTTTCACCGTTTCAGCGAGGCGTCCTCGACCATCCATCGGACCAGCTCATCGAAACTCACGCCCGCGTGCATCGCGAGCTCCGGGACAAGGGAAGTTTCCGTCATGCCCGGCTGCGTGTTCACTTCCAGGCAATAGAGCCCGCCCGTGCCCTCGATCCGGTCGTCGTAACGGAAGTCGGCGCGGCTGACGCCGCGGCAGCCGAGCGCCCGATGTGCCGTAAGGGTCAGTCTTCGGACCTCTTGGTAAACATTTGGTAAAATTTTAGCGGGTAACTCGTGGCGGGAGCCGCCCGGCGCATATTTCGCCTCGTAGTCGTAAAACTTTACCGTCGGCACGATCTCGATAACGTCCAGCGCCTCGTCCCGCATCACGGCGCAGGTCAGCTCCTTGCCGGGAATGTAGGTCTCCACCAGCATCTGCTCGCCATGGGCCCAGTCGTCCCGGAACAGCTCCTGCGGCGGGTGCTCCTGCCCTTCGGGAACGATGAAGACGCCGACGCTGGAGCCTTCCGCCACCGGCTTGATGACATAGGGCGGCGCCATGACATGGGCCTTGGCCGCCTCGAAGCGGGACACCGTGACGCCTTCGGGCACCGGCACGCCGGCGGCCTTGAGCTGGACCTTGGCGACATCCTTCTGCATCGCCAGCGCCGAAGCCATTACGCCGGAATGGCTGTAGGGAATGCCGAGGATTTCGAGCAGGCCCTGAATGGTGCCGTCCTCGCCGGGAACGCCATGAAGGAGGTTCAGCGCGGCATCGGGCCGGACCGCCGACAGGACGGCCGCGATATCCCGGCCGACATCGATCCGCGTGACGGCGAAGCCCTGCCGCTCCAGCGCATCGGCGCAAGCCTTGCCCGAGCGCAGCGAAATCTCCCGCTCCGCCGACCAGCCGCCCATCAGGACGGCGACATGCCTGCCTGTCATCGTCACTCCCAGCCCGCGAATCACCTGTTGCGAGACTGCCCCAGCCGAGTCGGGAATTCATCTCCCGCGACGGCCGCAGGCTGCATTTCGGATGGGTGTGACTCGAAAGCCGCCGCCCATGGTGCGGCGGCCACGCGGGCGCGTCAGTCGCGGGTGCGCAGGCCGATGCGCTTGATCTCCCAGTCGAGCTGCACGCCGGAGTTTTCGCGGACCCGCGCGCGCACCATCTCGCCGAGGTCCTCGATCTCGGCCGCAGTCGCGCCGCCGAGATTGATGAGGAAGTTGCAATGCAGTTCGGAGACCTGCGCGTTGCCGTTCACCAGCCCGCGACAACCGGCGGCGTCGATGAGCTGCCACGCCTTGCCGCCGGGCGGGTTCTTGAAGGTGGAGCCGCCGGTGCGGCTTTTGATCGGCTGGGTCGCCTCGCGCGATTCCGTGATCTTCTCCATCTCGGCGGCAATCTCCGCCGGATCGCCAGGGCGGCCCTGATACAGCGCCTCGGTGAAGATGATGTCGTCCGGCGCGCCGCTGTGGCGATAGGCATAGCCGAGGTCGGCATTGCTGAAGACGCGCACATTGCCCGCCGCATCCACGCCCCGCGCCTCGATCAGCACGTCTTTGGTCTCTGTGCCGTAGCAGCCGGCATTCATGCGCAGCGCGCCGCCGATGCCGCCCGGAATGCCGCGATAGAACACAAGGCCGGCAATACCGGCTTCCTGCGCGGCGCGCGCGACGCGCACATCCGGCACCGCCGCGCCGGCGCGGACGCGATGGCCGTCCTCGACCTTCACCTCGCCGAAGCCGCGGCCGAGGCGGATGGTAACGCCGGGAATGCCGCCGTCGCGCACGATGAGATTCGAGCCGAGGCCGATGACCGTGACGGGAATGCCCGCCGGCAGGTTGGCGCGGAAATAGCTGAGGTCCGCCTCGTCCTGCGGCGTGAACAGCACGTCCGCCGGCCCGCCGACGCGGAACCAGGTCAGGTCCGCCAGCGACTGTCCGCCGACGAGACGGCCGCGCAGGTCAGGCATGGCGGCGGCAAGGGTTTCAGCGAGGTACTGCAAAATGAGGTCCGAAGGTTGATGCGGAGGCGAACGGAGAAGCCCCTGCCTTATGCCGCCGCATCCAGCGCTGCAAGTTCGCCCGGCAGCGCATAGGCCCATTGGGTGATGTTGCCGGCGCCGAGGCACACGACGATATCGCCCGGCCGCGCGAGCCGGCGGACGATCTGCGCCAGCTCCTGCGGCCCGCCCAGCGGCACGACCTGGCGATGGCCGCGCGCCCGCATCGCCTGCACCAGATGGTCGCGGTCGATGCCCTCGATCGGCGCTTCGCCGGCGGCATAGACATCCGCCACGATCACCGTGTCGGCATCATTGAAGCAGGTCGAGAACGGCTCGAACAGCGATTGCAGGCGGGTGTAGCGATGGGGCTGCACCACGGCGATGACCTGCCCGCTGGAGGATTCCCGCGCGGCGCGCAGCACGGCCGCGATCTCCACCGGGTGATGGCCATAGTCGTCGATCACGGCGACGCCGTTCCATTCGCCGGTGCGGGTGAAGCGCCGCTTCACGCCGCCGAAGGCGGCCAGCGCCTGGCGGATCTGTGCATCCGGGATGCCAAGCTCACGGGCGACGATGATTGCCGAGGTCGCGTTCAGCGCGTTGTGGCGGCCCGGCATCGGCAGCACCAGCTTGTCGATCCGGTGAACTACCTCGCCGTCGCGGTCGCGGAAGATCACGGAGAATTCCGACTTGCCGTTCACATGGGTGAGATTGGCGAGGCGCACGTCGGCCTGCGGATTTTCGCCATAGGTGACGATGCGCCGGTCCTCGATGCGACCGACCACGCGCTGCACGATGGGATGGTCGGTGCACATCACCGCGAAGCCGTAGAACGGCACGTTCTCGACGAAGTCGCGGAAGGCGTCCTGCACGGCGGCGAAGGTCTTGAAGTGGTCGAGATGCTCGGCGTCGATATTGGTGACGATGGCGATATCCGCCGGCAGCTTGAGGAAGGTGCCGTCGGACTCGTCCGCCTCCACCACCATCCAGTCCCCGGCGCCGAGGCGGGCATTGGTGCCATAGGCGTTGATGATGCCGCCGTTGATGACGGTGGGGTCGAGATTGCCGGCGTCGAGCAGCGTGGCAACCATGGAGGTCGTCGTGGTCTTGCCATGGGTGCCGGCGACGGCGACGCAGCTTTTCAGCCGCATCAGTTCCGCCAGCATCTCGGCGCGGCGCACCACCGGGCGGCGCTGGGCGCGGGCGGCGGCAAGCTCCGGGTTGTCGCGCTTGATGGCGGACGAGACGACGATGACATCCGCGCCGTCGATATTCTTCGCATCATGGCCGACATGGACCGTGATGCCCTTCTCGCGCAGGCGCTTGACGTTGGCGCTGTCGGCAACGTCCGAGCCGGTGACCGTATAGCCGAGGTTGCACAGCACTTCGGCGATGCCGCTCATGCCGATGCCGCCGATGCCGACGAAATGGATCGGGCCGATATTGCGCGGCAGCTTCATCGCCTGTGATCTCCGTATCGGCGGCGGCCGCTCAGCCGCGCCGTGCCTTGGCAAGTGTTCCGTCCATCAGCGCCTGAACCGCGTCGGCCAGCCGCTCGGCGGCATCCGGCGCGGCCACGGTGCGGGCCGCGGCGGCCATGGCCGCGAGACGGTCCGGCGCGCCGGTCAGCCCCGTGAGTTCCGCGGCGACACGGTTCGGCGTGAACGAATCCCGCTCCAAGCGTATAGCGCCCCCAGCCCGTTCCAGCACCCCCGCGTTGGCCGACTGGTCCTGATCCAGCGCCCCGGGCAGCGGCGCGAGAATGGACGGCCGGCCGATGGCGGCGAGTTCCGCCACGGTGGAGGCCCCGGAGCGGGAGACGACGAGATGCGCCGCCGCGATGCGCGCCGGCAGGTCGGTGAAGAACGGCGCGACCTCCGCCGAAACGCCCATCTCGCGGTAGCGTGCGGTGACGCGCGCCACATCCTCCTCCCGCGCCTGCTGGACGACCGCCAGTCGCTGGCGCAGCGCCGGGGCGAGATGGCCGATCGCCGGCGGCACGACATCGGACATCGCCCGCGCGCCCTGGCTGCCGCCGAATACCACCAGCCGGAGCGGTCCGTCCGCCTGCGGCGGGTCGTAAGGCGTGGCGGCCGCGGCCAGCACCATCGGACGCAGAGGATTGCCGGTATGCACCGCCTTGGCGGCCAGCGCCGGCACGGCGTCGAGCACGCCGGCAAAGCCGGTGGCGATCCGCGTCACGCGGGAGGCGAGAAGCCGGTTGGCCCGGCCCATGACGGCATTCTGTTCGTGGATCAGCGTGGGGATGCCGCGCAGCGTCGCCACCAGTAGCGGCGGCGCGCTGGGATAGCCGCCGAAGCCCACCACGGCCGCCGGCCGCAGGCGGCCGAGCAGCCGCCAGGCATCGACCGCGCCGCCGAGCAGGCTCAGGCCGGTGCGCGCCAGCGCAACGGGATCGCGCCCGCGCACCGTGTCGGAACGGACCACATGGATGTTTCCGGCCGGAAACGCCTTGCCGTATTTCTCCGCCCGCGCGTCGGTGGCGAGGTCCACCACGACGCCGCGCTGCGCCAGTGCGGCCGCCAGCGCCTCGGCCGGGAACAGATGGCCCCCGGTCCCGCCAGCGCAGAGCAGCACGAGCGGCATGCGGTCCGGCGCGAGCATCAGGCCGGGCTCCCCGCCGGCACATGGTCCGGATGCGCCATCATCAGCGCGGCGCGGGGCCGCTCGCGGGTCAGCGCCAGGATCATCCCCATGCCATAGGCGATGGAGATCATCGACGAGCCGCCGTAGGAGACGAAGGGCAGCGTCATGCCCTTGGCGGGAATGAGATGCAGGTTCACCGCCATGTTGATGGCGGACTGCGCGCCGAACAGGATGGCGAGGCCGGCGACGGCGAAGCGCGAGAAGGCGTCATGGGCCGTCATCGAGCGCCGCAGCGCGCGCAGCACGATGAAGGCGAACAGGGCGACCAGTGCGAGGCAGAGGACGACGCCGAACTCCTCCGCCGCCACGGCGAAGACGAAGTCCGCGTGGCTGTCCGGCAGGCTGCGCTTGATGGTGCCCTCGCCGGGGCCCTGCCCAAGCCAGCCGCCGCGCAGGAAGGACTCCACCGACATCTGGATCTGGAAGGTGTCGCCCGAGGCGGGATCGAGGAACTTCTTGATGCGCGCCTCGACGTGATGGATCGTCAGATAGGCGACGAACAGCCCGGCGATGCCGGCGCCGGCAAGCCCGAAGACCCAGATCACGCGCATCCCGGCGAGGAAGAACAGCGCCCCCCACACCAGCGCGATCAGCATGGTCTGGCCGAAGTCGGGTTGCAGCACGAGGCCCGTCACCACCATCGCCAGCAGCGCCAGCGCAATGGAATTCGCCGGCATTTCCGGCCGCGACGCCGACTCGCCGAACAGCCAGGCGATGAGGATGACGAAGGCCGGCTTGAGGAATTCGGACGGCTGGATATTCACGCCCATCAGCACGATCCAGCGCCGCGCGCCCTTCACCTCGGCGCCGATGACCATGGTCGCCATCACCATCAGCAGGCTGACGGCGAAGACGATCAGCGCGAGGCGGCGGATCTGCCGCGGCGTGAGGAACGAGGTGCCGATCAGAACGATGAGCGCCGGGATGAGATACAGCACATGCCGGTTCACGAAGTGGAACGGATCAACCCCGATCCGCGCCGCGACCGGCGGGCTCGCCGCCAGCGACAGCACGATGCCGGCCAGCATCAGGGCGATCAGCGCCGCCAGCAGCAGGCGGTCGACCGTCCACCACCAGTCCGCGAAAGGCGTGCGTTCGGCGCGCGAGGCCATGGGAAATCTCCGAAGCGCGGGCTCATGCCGCGCGTCTTCATTCCTGACGCGCCATGGTTGATGCGCCGTTAATGCCGGCGGCTCATCCGTGGAATTACGCTGCCGCCACAGGCCGGAAGCCGGGCAAAGCCGCAACCGCCGCGCGGAACGCCTCGCCCCGGATCTCGAAATTGCGATACTGGTCGAAGGACGCACAGGCCGGGGACAGCAGCACCACAGGCAGCGCCGCCGGGCTCGCCGCAGCGTCTCGGGCGGCGGCCGCAACCGCGCAGTCGAGCGTGCCGCACATCTCGTAAGGCACGATACCGTCCAGCGTCCGGGCGAATTCCTCGGCTGCGACGCCGATCAGATACGCCTTGCGCACGCGGGGGAAGAAGCCGCGCAGGCTCTCGATGCCGCCGGTCTTGGGCTGGCCGCCGAGAATCCAGAAAATGTCCTCGAAACAGGCCAGCGCCTTGGCGGCGGAATCCGCGTTGGTGGCCTTGGAGTCGTTGACGAACAGCGCGTGCCCAACATGGCCGAGCTGCTCCATGCGGTGGGCGAGGCCCGGAAAGCTCGCAAG
>Ga0182736_1003645_pt1 | contig 10212 bp, 6 predicted proteins | sample eDN5th30CKraftBY_FD_128882 | JGI IMG/M metagenome (GOLD analysis project Ga0182736, IMG submission 128882) | Enriched backyard soil microbial communities from Emeryville, California, USA - eDNA 5th pass 30_C Kraft BY (version 2) (version 2) | ecosystem: Environmental > Terrestrial > Soil >...
CGGCGTGCGGGCTTCGAGCCGCGACAGCTCCGACGCGTCCCAGAGGGTGACCAGCTCGCAGAGACGGTCGACCCGGATGCCGAGACCGTCCCCGTCCCCGTGGTCACCACCGTGGCCAAGCCCGACAAGGACGCCGCCGCGCGTGCCCTCATCCGTTCCTCGGGCTACCGCGCCTACGAGCTCACGACGACCGACGACGAGCACCTCGACCTCGTCGTGATCGACGGCGACCGCCAGGTCGTCGGCATGCTCGCCCGCCTGTGGCGTTCGCTGCGTCTGCGCGGCCTGGAGGGCCGCTCGGTCGTCAACCTCCGCCAGGCGACAGAGCGTGCTGCGCTGCTGACCTACGCCGTCCGGGCCGCGGGCGTCCGCACGCCGCAGCTGCTCGCGATCGCCGAGGTCGACGACTCGATGCTGCTGGTCCAGCGCCGCCCCGAGCACGCGGTCCCCCTCGCCGAGCTCGACCCGGCCGAGCTGACCGACGAGCTGCTGGCCGAGATCTGGGCCCAGCTCTCGCTCGCGCACACGGCCGGCATCGCGCACCGCTCGCTGACGAGCGACACGGTCCTCGTCGCGACCGTCGCCGGCAGCCCGGTCGTCTGGCTCACGGGCTGGGAGCAGGGCTACGTCGCCTCGTCGGACCTCGCCCGGCGCATGGACGCGAGCCAGATGCTCGCCCTGCTCGCCCTGCGGGTCGGTGCGACCCGTGCCCTGGACTCGGCGGCCGGCATCCTGTCCGACGGAGACCTGTCGGCGATCGGACCCCTGCTGCAGACCATCTCGCTCCCGCGGCAGACGCGCGACGAGATGCGCACCCACAAGCAGGTGCTCGCGGAGCTGCGCACCGCCCTGGTGGACCGCCTCCCCGAGGCCGACGTCGAGCCGCTCCAGCTCGTGCGGTTCGGGGCACGCACGTTCCTGACGATCGTCGTCCCGATCCTTGCCGTGCTGTTCATCGTCACGCAGATCAACATCGACGAGATCACGCAGGCGCTGGCCGACAGCGACTGGCGCTGGAGCGTGCTCGCGTTCTTGCTCGGCCTGACGACCCTGCTCGGTGCGGCGCTCGCCGTGGTGGCGTTCTCGCCGATCAAGATCCCCGTGTGGCGCGCGGTCCTCGTGCAGACGGCGGCGACGTTCGTCGCACTCGCTGCCCCTGCCGGCATCGGCCCCGCTGCCCTCAACCTGCGGATGCTGACGCGCCGGGGGGTCAGCGCGACCCTCGCCGGCGCCACCGTCGCGCTCGTCCAGGTGAGTCAGTTCGTCGTCACGCTCGGGCTGCTCGTGGTGCTCACGGTGGCGTCGGGGAACGACGAGTCCGCGCTCCCCATCTCGCCGGTCGTGCTGCTCATCGTCGGCATCTTCGCCGCCGTCGTCGCGATGACCCTGCTCATCCCCGCGGTCCGGCAGTGGCTGCTCGCCAAGATCATGCCGACGCTGCGTCAGACGTGGCCCCGGCTCATCGCGGTGCTGGGGCAGCCGTGGCGCCTGGCGCTCGCGATCGGCAGCAACCTGCTGACGACGCTCGGCTTCGTGCTCGCGTTCGACGCCTGCCTCGCGGCGTTCGGGCAGCACGCGTCCCTCATCCAGGTCGCGATCGTGTACCTCGCCGGCAACACGGCGGGCTCCATGGTCCCGACGCCGGGCGGCATGGGCGCGATCGAGGCCGCGCTCGGTGCGTCGCTGTCCGCGGTGACCGGCATCAACTTCGGCATCGCCACCTCGGTCGCGATCCTGTTCCGCGTGGTCACCTACTGGCTGCGGATCCCGCTCGGCTGGGTCGCGATGCGCGTCCTGCAGCGCAGCGGCGAGCTCTGACGCGACGAGGCCCGGCTCCCCCAGGGAGCCGGGCCTCGTCGGTGTGCCAGTCAGGTCAGGCGAGCGCCTTGGCCTTGAGCTGAGCGAACTCCGCGTCGTTGATCGCGCCCGAGTCCAGCAGCGCCTTGGCGTCGCTGATCTGGTCGGCAGGCGACTTGCCCGCCACCTCGCGGATGTAGGAGTCCGTGTCCGCCTTGGCAGCCTTCACCGCGGAGATCTGCCGCTCGGCCATGCCGTTGCCGCGCGCGATGACGTAGACCAGCGCGGTCAGGAACGGGAAGATCACCAGGAAGACGATCCACACCGCCTTCCCCCAGCCACCGATCGTCCGGTCCCGGAACAGGTCGGTCAGGATCTGGAACAGGATGACGAGGTAGGCGAAGAACAGGAACCAATAGACCAGGAGTGCGAACCAGTCCCAAAAGCTGTCCATGCGGCCTTCTTCTCTCACGAGTGCGCGTCAGCCCGAGTGGCGACGACGTTCGGTCGAGATTAGCCCAGGACGCGGCGAGCGGTCACCACGGGCAGCCCGGTTCTCACATCGCGGCGAAGTGCCCATGACCTGCGATGTTGCGAGTCGTGACGCGACGCGGCCCCGCCACCCTGAGGGTGCGGGGCCGCGTCGAGGTGCAGTGGGTCAGGCGGCGACGTTCTCGCGCTGGGCGGGGACGTGGCTCACCGTGACGAGCCGGCTCGCGAGCGCCGACCAGGCGGCGGTGCGGCTGACCGGGAAGGCGACGGTCTCGGCGGGTTCTGCGGGGTATCCGGTGGTGTCCATGACACGGTTCCTGTCTGTTCGGTAGCCCGGCTGACCCTGGGGGTCCCGTGGCTTTGCGTCCCCTCCTTGCGGAGGGTTTGCCGTTTCGCTGACAAGTGGGACATTACCCACTGACCGGCCGGTTAGGAAAGATCCCTAACCGGGGCGATTCGGACATTCGTCCATTTCACCCGTTCGGCGCACACCTCAGGCGGCACACGTCCGCTATCGACGGGTGACCGAGCATCCGCGCAGGTCAGCCGTACGGGTGCCCCGTGCGCGCCAGCGGGCACCCACTAGCAGTAGTGCCCACCGCACGTGGGGCGCCGTGCGTCGGGCCGGCATCCCGCCGTCCCGCCGGGCCTCGGTCCTCAGCGGGGAGCATCCTCGTCCGCACCTGGCCCGTGCACCGGATCCGGCAACTCGTCGGGCACCACCCGCGTCGCGGAAGCACGGCGATGTGTCCGGTATTCACCCGTTCGTCTTGACTCAGATTCGTCAACTCGGCATCCTGGGTGCGCAAGAACTCGACAGTCAGGTCGCACAAAGTTGTGCGCAGCTGGCAACTGAGAGACGAGCGCCTCCGCACCCGGCCGGGCACCCCCGGCCGTCGGCGTGTCAGCCCACCCGCTAGTCCCATCGCAGCTCACGCCACCAGGACGCGCGACGGCGCGCGCCCTGCGAGACCCGCCCCGTGCGGGAGAACGAGGACGACCCATGAGAAGGAACCTCCGCACCGCCGTCGTCGCCACGGCGACCGTGGCGCTCGTCGTACCCCTGGGTGCGATCGCGAGCACGGGCGCCGACGCCGCCACCGTGAACCTCGCGGCCGGCAAGTCGACCACCGCCAGCAGCACGAACGCGCCGTACACGTCCGGCAACGTCACCGACGGCAACCAGGGCACCTACTGGGAGTCGCAGAACAACAGCTTCCCGCAGTGGGTCCAGGTGGACCTCGGCTCGGCGGCGACGGTCACCGACGTCGCGCTCAAGCTGCCCACGGGCTGGGAGGCGCGCAACCAGACGATCACGGTGCAGGGCTCCAACGACACGAGCAGCTTCACGACGATCAAGGCGCAGGCGTCGTACGCGTTCGCCCCGTCGGCCAACACGGTCACGATCGACGTCACCGACTCCTCCGTCCGGTACGTGCGGGTGCAGTTCGCGGCCAACTCGGGCTGGCCCGCCGCGCAGCTGTCCGAGCTCGAGGTGCTGGGCGAGGCGGGGACGACCCCACCGGTCACCCAGCCGGACGGCAGCAACCTGGCGCAGGGCCGGCCCGCGAGCGCGTCGTCGAGCACGCAGAACTACGTCGCCGCCAACGCGGTCGACGGCAACGTCGGCACCTACTGGGAGGGCGCCGGCGGCCAGTACCCGAGCACGCTCGCGGTCAACCTCGCGGCGACGAGCCAGCTGAGCGGCGTCGTCGTGCGCCTGAACCCGGACTCGGCGTGGGGCAACCGCACGCAGACGTTCGCCGTCCAGGCGCGCACCGGCAGCGGTGACTGGCAGACGATCAAGGCGTCGGCCGCGTACGCGTTCAACCCCTCGAGCGGCAACCAGGTGACGATCCCGGTGTCCGGCTCGGCGAACGACGTGCGGCTGCAGTTCAGCGCCAACACGGGCGCCGCCAACGGTCAGGTCGCCGAGCTGCAGGTGTGGGGCACGACGTCGGTGACGCCCGCGAGCCCCGACCTGGTGATCAGCTCCGTCACGGCCACGCCGGGCAGCCCGTCCACCTCGGACGACGTCACGCTGTCCGCCGTGGTCCGCAACCAGGGCGACGGCTCCTCCAGCGCCACGACGGTCGCGTTCACGGTGGCCGGCCAGGCGGTCGGCACCGCTTCCGTCGGCGTCCTGGCCGCCGGCGCGCAGACGACGGTCACGACGAGCATCGGTGCACGCGCCGCGGGTACGTACTCGATCAGCGCCACGGTCGACCCGGCCAACACCGTCGTCGAGTCCAACGAGTCGAACAACTCGGCGTCCGGGTCCTTCACCGTCACGGGCGGCCCGGTCGAGCCTCCGCAGGGGCAGAACCTCGCGCTCGGCCGGCCCGCGACCGCGTCGTCCACCGAGTGGACCTACGTCGCCGCCAACGCGGTCGACGGCAGCCGCACCACCTACTGGGAGGGCGCAGGCGGCCAGTACCCGAGCACGCTCGCGGTGAACCTCGCGTCGACCTCGACGCTCAGCGGGGTCACCGTCCGGCTCAACCCCGACAACGCGTGGGGCGCCCGGACGCAGACGTTCGCGGTCGAGGGTCGGACCGGCAACGGCTCGTGGTCGACCCTCAAGGCGTCGGCCGCGTACTCGTTCGCACCCGGCTCGGGCAACAGCGTCACGATCCCCGTCAGCGGGACGGCGAGCGACGTGCGGCTCGTGTTCACGGGCAACACCGGCGCCGGCAACGGCCAGGTCGCCGAGCTCGAGGTGGTCGGCACCCCGGCCCCCAACCCGGACCTCGTCGTCACCGCCGTGACCGCGTCGCCCGCCAGCCCCGTCGAGTCCGACACGGTGACGCTCGCTGCCGTGGTGCGGAACACGGGGACCCTCGCGTCCGGCGCCACGACCGTGCGGTTCACGGTCGACGGCGAGTCCGCGGGCACGGCCAACGTCGGCGCGCTCGCCGCCGGCGGCCAGGCGACGGTCTCCGCCGCGATCGGTGCTCGCGCCGCGGGCAGCTACACCATCGGTGCGACCGTCGACCCGTCCAACGCCGTCGTCGAGCAGAACGAGGCGAACAACTCGTTCACCAACCCGACCAAGCTCACGGTCTCGGCCGTGCCGAGCTCGGACATCGTGCCCGTGGTGAGCTGGAACCCCAGCACGCCGTCGGCGGGGGCGACCGTGACGTTCACGGCCGCCATCGCGAACAACGGCAACATCGCCACCGGGAGCGGGGCGCACGCCGTGACGGTCACGCTCAAGGACTCGTCGGGCGCGACCGTCAAGACGTTCGGCGGCTCGGTCAGCGGCACGGTCGCCCCGGGCGCGTCGAGCGCGACGACGACGCTCGGCACCTGGACGGCGGCCGACGGCAACTACACCGTGACCTCCGTCGCCGCGTCGGACTCCACCGAGGTGGCCGGCAAGCAGGGCAACAACTCCGCGACGGCCGGCATCTTCGTCGGCCGCGGCGCCAGCATGCCGTTCGACTTCTACGAGGCGGAGGACGGGCGCACCGGGGGCGGCGCCACCGTGCTCGCCGCGAACCGCACGGTCGGCGACCTGGCCGGCGAGGCGTCCGGACGTCGGGCGGTCACACTCGCGGACAACGGCGCCTACGTCGAGTGGACGCTGAAGAACTCGACCAACACCCTGGTCACGCGCTTCTCGATCCCGGACAACGCGGGGGGCACGGGCCAGAACGGCTCGATCGACATCTACGCGGGAGGGACCTTCATCAAGCGGCTCGACCTGACGTCGCGCTTCGCGTGGCTGTACGGGAACGAGACCAACCCGGGCAACAGCCCGAGCGCGGGCGGCCCCCGGCACATCTACGACGAGGCCAACATCCTGCTCGGCACCACCGTGCCTGCCGGCACCACCATCCGGCTGCAGAAGACCGCCGCCAACCCGCTGCCGGTCACGGTCGACTTCGTCAACACCGAGCAGGTCACGGCCAAGCCCAACCCGGACCCGAGCGCCTACGTCACGCCCACGGGCTTCACGCACCAGAACGTGCAGGACGCGCTCGACACGTTCCGTCAGGACACCACGGGCAAGCTCAAGGGCGTCTACCTGCCCGCCGGTGACTACTCCACCGCGAGCAAGTTCCAGGTGTACGGCAAGGCGGTCGACATCGTCGGCGCCGGACCGTGGTTCACGCGGTTCTTCGCGCCGAGCGGCCAGGAGAACACCGACATCGGCTTCCGGGCCGAGGCGTCGGCGAACGGCTCGAAGTTCCGCAGCTTCTCCTACTGGGGCAACTACACGTCGCGCATCGACGGCCCCGGCAAGGTGCTGGACTTCACCAACGTGTCGAACATGACGGTCGACGACCTGTGGGTCGAGCACATGATCTGCATGTTCTGGGCGAACAACATGGACAACAGCTCGATCACCAACTCGCGCATCCGCAACACCTTCGCCGACGGCATCAACATGACCAACGGCAGCGCGAACAACCGGGTCGCCAACATCGAGGCCCGCGGTACCGGTGACGACTCGTTCGCGCTGTTCGCGGCCACCGACTCCGGCGGCCTCGGCCAGACCGGCAACGTCTACGAGAACCTCACCTCGCTGGTCACCTGGCGGGCGGCAGGCCTTGCGGTCTACGGCGGCTACGGCAACACGTTCCGCAACATCTACATCGCGGACACCCTGGTCTACTCGGGCATCACGATCAGCTCGCTCGACTTCGGGTACCCGATGGACGAGTTCGGCTCGGCGTCACCGACGTCGTTCCAGAACATCTCGATCGTCCGAGCGGGTGGGCACTTCTGGGGCAACCAGACCTTCCCGGCCATCTGGGTGTTCTCGGCGTCGAAGAAGTTCCAGGGCATCCGGGTCAGCGACGTCGACATCGTCGACCCGACGTACTCCGGGATCATGTTCCAGACGAACTACGTGGGGAGCTCCCCGCAGAACCCGATCACGGACACGGTGTTCACCAACGTCTCGATCACGGGCGCCAGGAAGAGCGGCGACGCCTGGGACGCGAAGTCCGGGTTCGGCATCTGGGTCAACGAGCAGCCGGAAGCGGGGCAGGGGCCTGCGGTCGGCTCGGTGACGTTCCACAACCTGCGGTTGTCGAACAACTACCAGGACATCAAGAACACGACGTCCACGTTCACCATCAACCGCGACTGACAGGCACCCGCGGGCGGCCGGTCCCGGCCGCCCGCGGGTCGCTGCCGCGCAAGGAGAAGAGCCCCCCGCAAGCGGTGAGGCCCTTCTCGGTGTGGGCTCGTGCGCCGGGACTGCATCCCACCGCCCCGACGCGCCCGACGGTGTCAGCTGAAGGCGTCCTTGACCTTCTCGCCTGCCTGCTTGAGGTCCGCCTTCGCCTGGTCGGCCTTGCCCTCGGCCTCGAGCTTCTCGTCGTCCGTGGCCTTGCCGGCGGCCTCCTTGACCTTGCCCTTGGCGCCCTCGGCAGCGTTCGAGATCTTGTCGTCCAGACCCATCAATCCTCCTCTGCTCTTTGCTACTCCTTGACGCTACGACGGGTGCCAGCAGACCGCACCTCGAGCTCAGGTCTCCTCGCGGAGGCGGGGCTCCGTGCGGCGCCCGGGAGCGAAGCCCGACTTGTCGGCGTAGAAGCGGCGGACGACGTCCATGTCGGCCGCGACGTCGCCCGTGAGCGTGATCGTCGGCCCGAGCCCTGCCGTCATCGTGGTGCGGTCGACGAACCCGAGGGTGACCGGGAGGTCGGCCGCACGGGCGATGCGGTAGAACCCCGACTTCCAGCCGTCGCCGTTGCGCGTGCCCTCGGGCGTGACGACGAGGTAGAACCCGTCGCCCTCGCGGATCCGGGCCGTGAGGTCGGCGACCAGCCCGGCCGGGTCGCGGCGGTCCACCGGGATACCGCCCAGCGCGCGCATGAGCGGGCCGAACGGGCGCATGAACAGCGTGTGCTTGCCGAGCCATCGAACCGGCAGCTCTGCCTCGCCCGCGATCGCCAGCATGAGGACGAAGTCCCAGTTGGACGTGTGCGGTGCCCCGACGAGGATCCCGGCGCCGTCGCGCGGCACGCGCTCGGTGACGAGCGACCACCGACTCAGGCGCCAGTAGGTGCGGGCCGCAGCGCGGCGCAGGCTCATCGCCAGGACCGCTGCGGGTCCCAGCCGAGCAGCCGGCGCGCCTTGTCGATGCCCAGCAGCGTCTCGTCCCCGACGAGCGGCCGGCGCACCGGGACGTCGGGGAAGTACTCGGCCGCGAGCTCGGCCGTGGGCCGCTCGAGCACGGTGTCCGGCGACGCGATGACGAACGCCTCGAAGCCCGTCAGGTCGCTCTCCAACGCGAGCCGGGTGGCGACGGCGCCGTCGCGTGCGTCGATGTAGCCCCACAGGTTCCAGATCCGCGAGCGCGGGTCCGCCGCGAAGCCCGGGAACGCGGCGTAGTCCTCGTCGACCATCACGTTCGAGAACCGCAGGCCGATGTACTTGGCCGCGGGGTCCCAGCGCGCGAAGTGACGGGCCATCTCCTCCTCGACCGCCTTGCCGAGCGAGTACGTCGACTCCGGGCGGACCGTGTACTCCTCGTCGACCGGCAGGTAGGGCGGCGGCACGTCGAACGGGAGGCCGAGCACGGTCTCCGACGACGCCCACACGACGTTGCGGATGCCGGCCTGCCGCGCCGCGAGGAACACGTGATGCGTGCTGACCACGTTGTTCGCGAAGGTCGCGCCGCTCGGTCGCAGGCCCGGTGCCGGGATCGCGGCGAGGTGCACCACGGCGTCGACGCCCTGGTACCGGTCGTCGATGCCGTGCAGCGCCTCGACCACCTGCCCGAGATCCGTGAGGTCCACGCGGCTGAACACCGCGCGCTGCCCGGCCGGCGGCGGCACCAGGTCGACGTTGACCACGTCGTACCCGTGCTCCGCGAACTCCTCGACGACGGCACGGCCCAGCTTGCCGCTTCCTCCGGTGACCACCACGCGACTCATGGCGCAACGGTAACCGGGCGGCTCACTGCACGACGCGCAGGAACTTCTCGAGCAGCGGGCCCGCGGTCGTCGAGCCGTAGACGCCCTCGTCGACGAACACCGCGACGGCCAGGTCGCCCTGCGCCGCGATCATCCAGACGTGGTTGCGCAGGTCGTCCGCGCTGCCGAACTGAGCGGTGCCGGTCTTGGCGATCACGTCGTCGCCGGGCACGTCCTGCAGGAACGTCGCCCCGCCGTCGGTCACGACGCCACGCATGAGCGTCCGCAGGGTGGCGGCCTCGTCGGCCGTCAGCGGCGCGACCGGCCGGGCGGACGCGGACTCGGACGGGGCCGGCGTCGGGGCGGCGTCGCCGACGACGAGGCGCGGGGTGACCGTCTCGCCCGCCTCGACCGACGCGGCGACCGTCGCCATCCCGAGCGGCGACGCGAGGACCCGGCCCTGCCCGATCATGGTCGCGGCGTGGTCGGTGCCGCCGGAGTCCGCGGGCACCGCACCGAGGAACGCCGCGTAGCCGAGCGACTCCTCCGACGTGAGCCCCAGCGAGCCAGCGGCGTCGATGAGGTCGTCCTGCGAGACGACGTCGCGCTGGGAGATGAACGCCGTGTTGCACGAGTTGGCGAACGCAGTGCGCAGCTCGATGTCGCCCAGGTGCGCGCTCGGGTAGTCGGGGAAGTTCTTGAACGTGCGCCCGTCGACGAGGACGTCGGGCGAGCAGGTGACGGCGCTCCCGGGCGTCAGGCCCGCGCGCAGGAGGGCGAGCGTCGTGGCGACCTTGAACGTCGATCCCGGCGCGTACTGGCCGAGCGTCGCGGTGGACAGGCCCTTGCCCCCGGCGCCGCTCGCCGCGACGAGCACGTCGCCGGACGACGGTCGGATCGCGACGATCGCGCTGGCCGGCCCGACGTCGGACAGGATGTTCTCGGCGGACTGCTGCAGGGTGACGTCGAGCGTCGTCCGCAACGGCGTGCCCGGCACCGCGTCCACCGTGTACAGCTCACGCGTGACATCGCCGTCGACCGCCTGGAC
>Ga0182736_1003646_pt1 | contig 10211 bp, 13 predicted proteins | sample eDN5th30CKraftBY_FD_128882 | JGI IMG/M metagenome (GOLD analysis project Ga0182736, IMG submission 128882) | Enriched backyard soil microbial communities from Emeryville, California, USA - eDNA 5th pass 30_C Kraft BY (version 2) (version 2) | ecosystem: Environmental > Terrestrial > Soil >...
GCCAGCTGGACACCGCCATCAAGCGCGCGCGCTTCCTGGCTCTGTTGCCTTACACCGACAACCACAACTAATCCGGGGCACTGAAATGCAAGTTATTCTGCTCGAAAAAGTCGTCAACCTGGGCAACCTGGGTGAAGTCGTGCGCGTGCGTGATGGCTACGCCCGCAACTTCCTGATTCCCCAGAAGAAGGCCCGTCGCGCAACCGACGCCGCCCTGAAGGAATTCGAAGCCCGCCGCGCCGAACTGGAAAAGGCCCAGGCTGAAAAGCTGGCCGCTTCCCAAGCGCTGGGCGAGCGCATGAACGGCTACCAGCTCAAGATCGTTCAGAAGGCCGGCGTCGACGGCCGTCTGTTCGGTTCGGTCACCAACGCCGACATCGCCGAAGGTCTGAAGAAGGCTTCGTTCGAAGCCGTCGAAAAGGCTCAGGTCCGTCTGCCCAATGGTCAGCTGAAGGCCATCGGCGAGTACCCGGTCCAGGTCGCCCTGCACGCCGACGTCGTGGTCGACATCACGGTGCTGGTCGAAGGCGAACTGTCCTGATCCGGCAGTCGCGGTAAAAAGAAGCCGGCCCGCGCGCCGGCTTTTTTTCTTTTCGCGGCAATGGGCCCATTTTCTGCTGAAGGGTGCGTGGCCCCACACCCTCGCTGTACGCTGTCATTACCGAGGACCTCTTGACTCATCCGCCTGTCCACCACAACGCCCCGCCCGGATTGCGAGCCTGGCTCGACAGCGTGGATGCGTCGCGTGAACCTTCGGTGCGCGATGTGACGATAGATGGCGTGCGCTGCATCATCAAGCGGCGCCGGCCCGGCATCCTGCAGGGCGTGAGCTATGTGCTGCGCTACGTGCGCGCCTTGTTCCTCGCCGTGGGCTGCAAGGTGTTCCTGGGCGAGTTTCCGCGCCCCAGCGTGCTGCTGCGTAATGGCCTGGCCCACGAAGGGCAGCGTCTGGCGCAGTTGCTGCAAGCCGGGGCCCGTGTCCCCGAAGTCTGGTGGCGCGAGCAGAACCTGCTCGTGCTGGAGTTCGTGGGCGAAGACCTGGCCGATCTCATCCGCAACGAAGACTCCACCTCGCGCCTGTGGCTCACGCGCGCCGCCGCAGCCGACTTGGCCGCTTTCCATGTGCGCGGCATGTGGCATGGCGGGGCGCAGATCCGCAACGTGACGTTGCGCGACGGAGAGATCTGGCGCATCGACTTCGAGGAAAACATCGGCGCGACGCTGTCACGGCCGCTTGCGCAAGCGTATGACCTGTTCCAGATGCTGGCCTCGCTGGTCTCCTTGCGTAAACTCGAAGACGACGACGCCAGGTTGCTGGGCAAGCTGGCGCTGGACGTCTACCTGGAGAGCAATCCGGATCCCGAAGTGCGCGTCCGCTTGAAGCGGCTGGCGCGCGTGCTGTGCGGCATCGCCATGCCCCTGCGCCCGGTCCTCGCCCGTTTTCCCTCGCGCGATATCCAAGGGTTTTTCCGCGTCGCGGACATCCTGCAGCCGTTACTATTGAAGCCATGAACACACCCGCCGATTCCCAGCTCGAGTACCTGCGCGTCCCCCCCCATTCCATCGAGGCCGAGCAGTCGGTCCTGGGCGGACTGCTGCTGGACAACGCAGCATGGGACCGCATCGCGGACGTGCTTCTCGAAGAAGACTTCTACCGGCACGACCACCGGCTGATCTGGCACCACATCGCTCGCCTGATCGGTCTGGCGCGCCCGGCCGACGTTATCACCGTGCACGAATCCCTCGTCAGCGCGGGCAAGGCCGAAGAGTCCGGCGGGCTGGCGTACCTGAACGCGTTGGCGCACAACACGCCGTCGGCCGCCAACATCCGCCGCTACGGCGAGATCGTGCGCGAGCGCGCCATGCTGCGCAAGCTGGTGTCCATCGCCGACGAAATCTCCTCGGCCGCCATGAACCCGCAGGGCAAGGAAGCGCGCCAACTGCTGGACGAGGCCGAGTCAAAGGTATTCAAGATCGCCCAGGAAGGCGCGCGCGGCGCCGCGGGCTTCCAGGAGATCCAGCCGCTCTTGACCCAGGTGGTCGAGCGCATCGACGAGCTCTATCACCGCGAGAGCACGTCCGACGTGACGGGCGTGCCCACGGGCTTTACCGACCTGGACAAGATGACGTCCGGCATGCAGGGCGGCGACCTCATCATCGTGGCGGGACGCCCGTCGATGGGCAAGACCTCGTTCTCCATGAACATCGGCGAACACGTCGCCATCGAAGAGGGCCTGCCCGTGGCGGTGTTCTCCATGGAAATGGGCGCGGTTCAGCTCGCCATGCGTATGCTGGGTTCCGTGGGGCTGCTGGACCAGCACCGCATGCGTACCGGCAAGCTGATCGCCGAAGACTGGCCGCGCGTCACCCACGCCGTGCAGCTCATGCAGGACGCGCAGGTCTACATCGACGAATCGCCCGCGCTCAGCCCGATGGAAGTGCGCGCCCGCGCGCGCCGTCTGGCGCGCCAGTGCGGCCAGCTCGGCCTCATCATCATCGACTACCTGCAGCTCATGTCGGGCAACGGCTCCGGCGAAAACCGGGCCACCGAAGTGTCGGAAATCAGCCGCTCGCTCAAGGGTCTGGCCAAGGAACTGAACTGCCCGCTGATCGCGCTGTCGCAGCTGAACCGAAGCCTGGAGCAGCGCCCCAACAAGCGTCCCGTGATGAGCGACCTGCGTGAATCGGGCGCTATCGAACAGGACGCGGACGTGATCCTGTTCATCTATCGCGACGAGGTCTACAACCCGGATTCGCCGGACAAGGGCACGGCCGAGATCATCATCGGCAAGCAGCGTAACGGTCCCATCGGCACGGTGCGCCTGACGTTCCAGGGCTCCAGCACGCGCTTCCTGAACTTCTCCGGCGCGCAGCCGCGGGACATGTACTGATCCTGGCAACCGCCACCGCCCAATAAAAAACCGCGCTGTGCGCGGTTTTTCATTCTGGACAGCGATCAGTGCTGCGCATCCGGCCGCTTGCCGTAGCGGGCCGCCAGCACGCCGCAGACCATCAGCTGGATCTGATGGAACAGCATCAGCGGCAGCACCACCGCACCCACGGCGTGGCCGGCGAACAGCACCTGAGCCATCGGAATGCCGCTGGCCAGGCTCTTTTTCGAGCCGCAAAAGAGCAGCGTGATGCGGTCTTCGATGCTGAATCCAAAAATCCGGCCGGCCAGGGCCGACAGGCCCAGCGCCAGCGCCAGGATCACGCAGCAGCACACGACCAGGCCAACCAGCGCGGGGATGGGGGTGCTGCTCCACAGGCCTTCGTTGATGGCTTCGGAAAAAGCCGTGTAGACCACCAGCAGGATCGATCCCTGGTCCACGAACTTGAGCATGGCCTTGCGCTTGTGGACCCAGGCGCCGATCCAGCGCCGCGCGAACTGGCCCAGCACGAACGGCAGCAGCAGTTGCAGCATGATCTTGCCGACCGCATCGAACGAGATCGGCGCGCTGCCGGCGTTGGCCACGACCGTGCCAACCAGCAGGGGCGTGAGAAAGATGCCAAGCAGGCTCGACGCCGACGCGCTGCACACGGCGGCCGGGACGTTGCCGCGCGCCATGGACGTGAACGCGATGGCCGATTGCACGGTGGCCGGCAGGCAGCACAGGAACAGGATGCCCAGGTACAGCTCGGGCGTGACCAGCGGCTCGAGCACCGGCTGCAGCGCTAATCCCAGCAGCGGGAACATCAGGAACGTTGCCGAGAAGATGGTCAGGTGCAGCTTCCAGTGCGTCAGGCCCGCGATGATGGCCTCACGGGAAAGGCGCGCCCCGTGCAGGAAGAACAGCAGGCCCACGGCCACGTTGGTGATCCAGCCGAACACGACGACGCCTTGCCCGTGCGCGGGCAGGAAACTGGCGATGATGACGGTGCAGATCAGGTAGAGGGTGAAGCGGTCAGGCAGGAGTCGAACGAGGCGGGACATGGGAAGGGAGGGAAGAACGGAAAGCGGTGGCGCAGGGCGCCGGAAACGGGGCGTATTGTAGACCCGGCGCGCGGCCGGGCCGTGGCGCGGCCGCGCGATTCGTCCGCGCGCTGAGGCAGCCGGCGGCTTTTTACGCGCTCAGGGCGTCATCGCGAGCGCGAGGTCGAAGGCGGCGACCAGGGATGCATGGTCGGCCAGTCCCTTGCCCGCGATGTCGAACGCGGTGCCGTGGTCAACGCTGGTGCGCACGAAGGGCAGTCCGACGGTGACGTTCACGCCATGATCCAGGCCCAGGTACTTGACCGGGATGAGGCCCTGGTCATGGTATTGCGCCACGACGATGTCGAATTCGCCGCGGCGGGCGCGCATGAAAATGGTGTCGCCCGGCCAGGGGCCGCTGGCATCGATGCCTTCGGCGCGGGCGGCGGCGATGGCCGGCTCGATGATGTCCACGTCTTCGCGGCCGAACTTGCCGCCTTCGCCTGCGTGCGGATTCAGTCCCGCGACGGCGACGCGCGGCTGCGCGATTCCCATCTGGCGGCAGGCGTGGTGCGCCAGGCGCATCGCAGTCAGTTCGGATTCCGGGGTGATGCGCGCCATGACATCGGCCAGCGCAACATGGATCGTGACCAGCAGCACGCGCAGCTCATCATTGGCCAGCATCATCGCGAAATTCTGCGTTCCGGAGCGGTCGGCCAGGATTTCGGTGTGGCCCGGAAAATCGATGCCAGCCTCATGCATGGACTTCTTGTTCAGCGGCGCGGTGACGATGGCGCGGATGCGTCCGGCGAGCGCATCGTCGATGGCGGCGCAGACGTAATCGTAAGCCGCGCGGCCGGCCAGCGCGCTGACCCGTCCCAACGGCAGGTCCGCCGGCAGGGCGGGGCTGCACGCCACCACCTGGATGCAGCCCGCATCGGGCCGAGCCTGGCCGATGCCGGCGATCTCGACGATGTCCAGGCGGGCGCCAAGCTGCGCGGCCGCCCGGCGCAGCGCACCCGCGTCGCCATACACCACACAGGGCGCGCCCAAGCCCTGCGCGCAGGCCTTGACGACGATTTCGGGACCGATGCCGGCGGCATCGCCCATGGTGATGCCCACGGGCAGAAGAGTGTTCACGATGCAGGCAGAGAGAGGGGGAATGCGGAAATGCTACACCCGAAGCCTTACGGCGCCGTGGGCATCTACTGGGCGGCGGGCTTGGGCGGATCGATCGGCGCGCATTCGAAGGTGACCGTGGCGCGCTTGGAGCCCAGCCCGGTGGCGTGGTTGGACGTCACGCTGGGCTTGACCAGCTTGCGGCCAAGCGACTGGCAGTACTCGTCCGCGCGCTCCAATGTCTTGATCTTGATCTCGACCCAGCTCAGCAGTTGCGTGCCGGAGCTGTAGGTGACGCTGTATTGGTCTTTTTCGAGAGACTTGACCTCGCTCATGCTGGAACACGCGGTCAACAGGACGAGGAGGGCGGCGGCAGGGGCAAGGCGAGCAAGCATGAAAAATCCAGGATTCGCGACAGGCCCCCATTACACCACCATGTTGCGCCCGCCGGAAAGACGGGCCGGGCAAAGGCCGCCGGTCAGGGCGCGGCGACTGCGCTTCGCCGGTCGACCTTGCGGCTGAGAACGATCGAGGTCTGGGTCTGCTTGACGCCGTCGATGAGCCCGATGCGGTCCAGCAGCGCGTCCAGCTGCTCATGGGTCTCGCAGCGCAGGAAGATCAGGTAATCGTAGGGGCCGCTGACGGAAGACACCTCTTCAACCTCGGGCATCTTTTCCAGTTCGCGGATCACGGCCGCCGGCGTCTTGGGAAGCACGCTGATGAAGCAGTAGGCCCGCACCGCTGCCTCTTCCAGCAGCCGGCCGAGGCGCACGCCATAGCCCGCGACGATGCGCTCGCGCTCGAGCCGCGCGATGCGCGCCACCACGGTGGTTCGCGCCAGGCCAAGCTTGCGCGCGAGGATGGCGGCCGGTTCGCGCGCATTGGCCTGCAGCAGGCTCAGCAGTTGCCGGTCGATGGCGTCGAGTCGTTCGTTCATGCGGTGGGCGATGGCGTCGGGCGGAGGGCGAAGTGGCGACGGTACAGGCGCCGGCCTGCCCGCGTCAATGCGGCGGGCTAGCCGTCGGACTCGGGCGGAATGCCGCCGTGATAGATGCGGCCGTCGAACTCGAAGCGCGTGATCGTTTTCTGGGCTGCGTCGAAGATGCGGTCGCGGCTGGCGTCGTCCAGGCCGTCGTGGTCCGCGAAGCTGAAGCGGCACAGGTCGATGTCGCTGTCATAGAACGCGCTGTGCACGAAACGGCTGACATCGGCCTCATGGGCGAAATGCGCGAATTCACGCAGTTGCTCCATTTCGTGGAACGAACCGTTGCGGCTGACCAGCAGCATGCCGAACTTGCGCTCTTCGTCCGCCATGGGTTCGGGCGGCGGCGGCGCGTCGCCAGCGTGCGGATCCTGGCAATCGAAGTGCGCGCCGGCCTCGCGCATGGTGGCCAGCACGCGCTGCCATTCGGACTCCTGCAGCGTCAGGCGCGCCATCATGTAGAACAGCCGCTGCCGGCCCAGCGTGCGCGGCTCGGCGCCGCCGACATAACTGGGCCAGGGCGTCGATGCGTCCAGCCCGGCCAGCTCGGCCATCTTGCCATCGCTGTAGCCCAGCCTGTCCTGCAGCCGTTGCAGCGACTGGGCGCTGGGCGGGACGTAATTCTGGATCGTTTTCATGAGCGCGCTCCGGTTGTGCCGGGCGTCTGAAGGCAGCGCCGGCGGCGTGCGCCGCGGTGCCCTTGCGGCTACGCTTCATGCTAGCGCCGACCCCCGTGCTTGCCTAGCCGCAGCAGGGGGTACGCCACTTGCGGCCCCGGCCCGACGCGCGCGGGCGCCATGCTAGGATTTGCGCCAAATTTCATTGCCAGGAGGCTTACATCATGGATATCCAGGAACAGATCGCCGTCGTCGTGCACACCATCTCGCATCAGGGCGGCCGCATCGATGCGCTCAATGCCACGCTGCTGTCGGTGCTGCAATTGGTGAAGAGTTCGCCGGGGCTGCGCGAGGCCATCGAGGCGCAGCTCGAACAGAACTATTCCAGCCTGCTTGCCCGCTCGGAGAACCCGCAATACGTCGCGGGTTTCGAAAGCGTGCGCGACATGGTCGTGACTGCCTTGAAGTGATGTGCGTGGCGGCAGTTACCCACAAGTTCTGTGGACAAGCCTTGGGATAGTGCGGGCATAGATGCCCAAATTCCTTTAATTACAACGGCTTGCGCGGAGCGGTCAAAAGCGGCTCCCTGGCGCATGCGCGGTGCGCAGCCCGACTGCCGCCACGACGGGCCAAGCCCGGGTAATATGCGGCCCCATGCGGAATCAGTATTCATTGGAAGGCCGGAGCCACGCCCTCGCGGCGCGCGTTTCGGAAGCGGCAAAGCTGGCGGCGTTCGACCCCGGCAAGCTTTCCCCCGAGGCGAGGGAAAGCTGGGAGCGCATGGGCCACGGCTTCAAGGCGTGGCACGACTTCGACCAGCGCCACCCGATCCTGCGCCGCCTTGCGCGGCTGCCGATCATCGGCGCCCTGTACCGCAAGGCGCGCCGCCGCCATGTGCAGCGGGCCAGCGGCAAGCTGGTCTTCTGAGCGCCGGCCGCTATCTGCGGCGGCGCGCATGGAGCCGGTAGGCCAGCCACACCAGCACGCCTAGCGCCGCCGCGACTGCCAGCTTGGTTTCCACGCCGTGCAGGCGGCCCAGCAGCGCCTCGATCGTCCGCCCGAACACGAAGCCCAGCAAACTGAAGCAGACCGCCCAGATCAAGGCCGCGATGGCATTCAACATCAGGTAGCGCAGGGCCGGCACCTTGGATATGCCGAGCGCCACGGGGCCGACCGTGCGCAAGCCATACAGAAAGCGCAGCGCCAGGATGAAACCGTTGGGATACCGGTCGATGGCCGCCAGCGCCCTGTCGAACGCCGGCTTGGCGCGGATGCGCTGCACGTAGCGGTGGTCTCGGTAGCGGCGTCCCACGTAGAACAGGACCTGATCCGCCATGAACGAGCCAGCGAACGCGCAGAGCATGACATAGGGCAGGTGGAACAGTCCCTGGTGCGCCAGGAAGCCCGCAAACACCACCACGCTTTCGCCTTCCAGGAAGGTTCCGCCCAGCACGGCCCACAGGCCGTAGTCCGCGATGAATTGATGCAGTGCCGCGTTCATCCTGTCCTTTCTTCAACGATGCGCGCGAGCGCCACCAGTGCGTGTGAGACTTCCGGGGTGATGCGTTGCCCGCAACTGATACGCAGGAAGTGGTCGTAGCGGGCGCCATTCGAAAACATGGCGCCGGGCGCCACGCGTATGCCTTGCCGCAATCCGGTCTCGAAGACGTCCATGCCGGACACGCCCGCGGGCATTTCCACCCAGAGCAGCATGCCGCCTTGCGGCACGCTCAGCCGCGTGCCGCGCGGGAAGTGTGCGGCGATGGCCTCGGCGGTCAGGTCGCGCTGTGTCTTCAACTCGCGGCGCAGCCGGGTCAGGTGGCGGTCATAGGCGCGAGAGCCCATGAACTCCGCCACTGCGATCTGGGCCAGCGGTTCGTTGGGGCGGCTTTGCGCGAATTTGAGCATGGCGATCCGGGCTTTCCAACGCCCGCCCAGCAGCCAGCCCAGCCGCATGCCCGGCGCCAGCGTCTTGTGCATCGAAGAGCAATAGATGACGTTGCCGGTGGCATCCCAGGATTTGGCGGCCGCCAGCGGCGTGTCGTCGTCGGTCAGGGCGCCGTAGGTGTCGTCCTCGATGAGCGGCACCTGTTGGCGCTCACACAGGGCCACCAGCCGCGCCTTGTGCGCGTCGGGCATCACGCAGCCCAACGGATTCTGGAAGTTCGGCACCACGACCACGGCGCGGATGTTGCCGTGGGTCTGGAAGGCCAGGTCCAAGGCTTCGATCGACAATCCATGCTGCGGGCTGGTGGGGATCTCGAGCGCGCGCATTCCCAGGCTTTCCAGGATCTGCAGCAAGCCAAAGTAGGCGGGCGACTCCACTGCGATGGTGTCCCCGGGCCGGGCGACGGCGCGCAGCGCCAGATTCAGGGCTTCGATGCAGCCATGCGTGACGATGACGTCGTCCGGCGTCGCGTTGATGCCATTGGCCAGCGCCCGGCGGGCCAGTACCCCGCGCAGGTCGGGATGCCCTTGGGGCGGCACCGGGCTGACCAGCACCTCGGGCGATTGCCTCAGCGCCCGTGTCATTGCCTGCTTGAGCGCCTCCATGGGATACGCCTGCGGCACGGCCGCAGCCAGGGCGAAGTTGGCGCTGACAGGATGGGCCTCGCACTTGGCGATGAAGTCCGAGACGCGATCGTGGATGCCGACATACTGCGCCGCGCCGAGCGTCTGGCGGATGTCCGGCTCGGACACGGGTGGAATGCTGTTGCGCCGGGGTTTGAGAACAAAGTAGCCGGAGCGGGGGCGAGCCTCGATCAGGCCATCGTCCTCGAGCTGGCGGCAGGCCTGCAGGGCCGTGGACAGGCTGACATGATGCGTGCGCACCAGCGTGCGGACGGACGGCATGCGCTGCGCGGGGGCAAGCACGCCGGTCTGGATGGCGCGCCGGTAGTGGTTAGCCAGGCGAAGGTACAGCGGTTGGGGTTCCATGCGCCGATCTTGCTCCCCTGCGTTGGGCCGTGGGTAGGCACAGATGAAGGCAAAGTACACCATAACAGCGACAAAATCGAGCCTCTGCATCGGTACAGAAAGCCGATTTGTGTGGCTGTTGCGCAAAGCAGGGCGCGCGTAGCCTGTCATGGTGCTTCTGGAGACCATCATGACCCCGCAATCCACCCCCGACTTCCCGGGCCAGCGCCTGGATCTTCCCGCCGGTGCCAGCCGGATGTTCGTGCTGCGCGCAGGCGCCGCCGTCGTCTGCACTGAAGGCAGCGTGCGCGTCGAGGAGGGCGCAAACGGCCTGGAAGCCGCAAACGGTCTGCATCGCGTCGTTCCGGTTCGACTGAACGCAGGGGAGGTTCACGGCGTGACGTACGGGGGCGCGGTGCGCGTGAGCGCGCTGGGCGGCGCACAGGTGATATGCCTGGATGCCGAAGGCCGTTTGCCTTCGGTCCTGCGCCGCGCAGCCGGCTTTTTCCACCGTTTCGTGTCGAGAAACGGGAACATTCGCCTGGGTGCGCTGCACAAGATTTCAAAATGATGTATGATTCACACATCAGACGCGGGGTGGAGCAGTCTGGCAGCTCGTCGGGCTCATAACCCGAAGGTCGTAGGTTCAAATCCTGCCCCCGCA
>Ga0182736_1003649_pt1 | contig 10203 bp, 7 predicted proteins | sample eDN5th30CKraftBY_FD_128882 | JGI IMG/M metagenome (GOLD analysis project Ga0182736, IMG submission 128882) | Enriched backyard soil microbial communities from Emeryville, California, USA - eDNA 5th pass 30_C Kraft BY (version 2) (version 2) | ecosystem: Environmental > Terrestrial > Soil >...
ATCCAGGTCCCGCCGGATTGCAGGTCCTGGCCTGCGAGGACATGGCCCGGTTCGTCCCCTCGCTGCGGGGGCCATCGCCGCAGCGGCGCGGCGGGCCGGGCGTGCAGCTCGTCGCGGTTGCCGGCCACGACGAGGCGCCAAAGGGGATGTGCAGTCCACGCCATCGCCAGTACGCACATGCCGCCATCTCCGCCTGCGAACGCCTGATCTGCAGCGCCCGGTGCAACCAGCCCTGGCGGTGCGCTGCGATCTAGGCCATTTCCGCGCCACCAACGCCAGCCCCGGGGACGCTTGGTCCCCTCGCTGCCGGTCGTACTGAAGATATTTGGAGCGTCCTGACTTGGCTTCCGGTCTTGCGGCCCTGCTCGACGATGTCGCCGCCATCGCCAAGATCGCGGCGGCGTCCCTCGACGACATCACCGGCGCCGCCGGCAAGGCGGGCGCGAAGGCCGTGGGGGTGGTGGTCGACGACGCCGCCGTGACTCCAGGCTACGCGGTGGGGTTCACGCCGGATCGGGAGTTGCCGATCGTCTGGAAGATCGCCCTCGGCTCCTTGCGCAACAAGTTCCTGTTCCTGCTGCCGGGCGCCCTGCTGCTCAGCGCCTTCGCCCCCTGGGCGGTGACGCCCCTGCTGATGCTGGGCGGGGCCTACCTCTGCTTCGAGGCGACGGAGAAGGTCGTCGAGGCCCTCTGGGGTCATGAGGACGCGGCGGACACGGCGGCCCTGGCGCTGACCTCCAAGCAGTTGGAGGCCCAGAAGGTCGGCGGCGCCATTCGCACCGATCTGATCTTGTCGGCGGAGATCATGGCCATCTCCCTCGCCAGCGTCGCCGACAAGCCCTTGGCGATCCAGGCCGGCGCCCTGGCCCTTGTGGGCTTCCTCCTGACCGTCGTGGTCTATGGCGCGGTCGGCTTCATCGTGAAGATGGACGACATCGGCCTGCATCTGGCGCAGCGGGAGAACGCTGCGACGCGCAAGACGGGGCGGCTGCTGGTCAAGGCCATGCCTCATCTGCTCCAGGGGCTGACGGTGGTCGGCACGGCCGCCATGCTGTGGGTCGGCGGCGGCATCATCGTGCATGGGCTGGAGACCTTCCACCTGTCCCCGGTTCCGGCGCTCGTCGAAGGGGTGTCCCATTGGGCGGCCGGCGTGCCGGTGATCGGCGCCGTCACCGGCTGGCTGGCGTTCGCGGCGGGTTCGGCCCTGGTGGGGCTGGCGGTCGGCGGGGTCGTGGTCGCCGCCATGCATCTGCTGCCCCGCCGGGGGCGTCAGGCGCCCGAGGGCTGATCTGGAACCGCGCGCAGCTCATCCAGCCGGCCCGCCGCGCCGTATCTGACCCTGACCGCCGCCGCCGCACCGGTCCTCGCGGCGGTGTTGGTTGGCCGCGGGGCGATGCGATTGGCCTCGTCCTCGCGGCTTTTCCCTCGGGCCTGGCTAGTCGGCGCCGCCAGCGACCGCTTTGCCGCGGGCGGTCGACGCCGCTTCGCTCAGGTCGACGCCGCGGTCGACAAGGTCGCGCAGGTCGGTGTGCAGTTGCTCCAGGGCGAATCCCAGGCCGAACACCCGGTCGAGGTCTTCGTCGTGCAGGGTCTGGGCGACGCCCTGGCGGCGGGCGAGGGCGGTGGCCGTCGATTGCGCCGTGAACAGCACGTCCAGATCCACCAGCGAGGGGGGGATCCGCCCCTTCGCCACCGCTTCGGCGCTTGCCGCAAGGAAGGCGGAGATCGCGGCGACGACGTCGAGGGTGGGATCGGTGATCGTCCCCGCCACGGCGTCGGGCAGCGGCCGCGTCATGGCCCGCCCCACGATGGCGAGGTCGTGCCGCAGGCGGCGCAGGGTGCGGCAGACCGGCTCCGGGTCCACCGCGCTCGTCAGATAGCTGGAGCGTTCCCGCAGGACCTCTTCGGCGGCCGCTTCCGCCTTGCCGATCGATGCCCGGATGCGGTCATGGGCGGCCTGGACCGCGCCGGTGTCCGCCTGTCCCTTCAGCCCCTCGGCGAGGATGGCCGCCAACTCGGACATGCCGCGAAGCGCCTGCGACACGGCCTGGACCAGCAGCCCTTGCGCCCGCGCCGGAAAGACAAGCAGGGACACCGCCAGCGCCACAAGGCTGCCGAGGCCGATCTCCAGCATCCGCTGGGTGGCGGCTTCGATCGGGCTCACCGCCTGCAGGTTGGGCGACAGCAGCAGGATGACGGCGGTGATCGGCGCCACCCGATAGGCCGGCTTCAGCGCCGTCAACACCGCCAGAGGCGCCAGGCCGATCACCAGCACCGCCCCGAACGGCGCGGACCCCGCGTGATGCAGTCCCAGCAGGACGAGGGCCCCCCACGCCGCGCCGCTCAGGGTGCCGACGAGCCGGTCCACCACCGCCTTGAGCGAGGCGCCCACGCTGGCCTGCATGACGATGATGGCGGTCAGCACCGCCCATTGGCTCTGCTTCAGCCCCAGTACGTGGCCCACCGCATAGGCTGCGATCCCCGCGGTGGTGATGCGTATCGCGAGGCGGAATTGCGCGCCGTTGCGCCGAACCCAGTCTTCGCCCCTCGCCATCTGCCGTTCGATCTCCACGGATCGCCGATCCTAGGCTTTGTAGAGCGAACCGGACCTTTTTTCCTAGAAGGGCGCGGTCCCGCGCGGGACCGCCAGGACCGCCAAGCCGCCCCGCGGCGCGACGATGATCGACGCCGGCCCGATCTCGATCGAGCCCCGTTCCCCTCGGCTCGCCCAACGATCCGCAGCCGCGCCCGCGCCCGGTGGGCAGGGGCTTACGTTTTTTGACGCTCACGCCCGACCTCGGCGCCTGCTCCTCGAGGTGCTGGAGTCGCGTGGCCGGCAGACCGCCCGGCGACGGCTCTTAAGGACCCGCGGACAGGCGGTCTCTACAGACGATGAAGGCGTTGCTTCCCGTGGGGAGCGGTTCTCTATCGGAGTTTGGTCGAAATCGCGCCGAGCGGGCCGAGGTCAGGGCTCAAGGGCCGGCAAGAGGCCTTGGCTTACCGCGCGGGTAAGGGCGCCGGAGGCGATGAGCGTCCCCGCAGCCGTCAGATCATTCGCCATATACCGATCCTCCTCCAGCGTGGGCACGGCGGCGCGGATGATGGTCATGGCCTTCGCAAGCTCGGGGCTCGTGGACAGGGGCTCCCGGAACTCGACGCCTTGAGCCGCCGTCAGGGCCTCGATCCCGATGATCGAGAAGAGATTCTCAGTCATCTGCAGCAGGCGGCGGGCGCCATGGCAGGCCATGGACACGTGATCTTCCTGATTTGCCGACGTCGGCGTGGAGTCCACCGAGGCGGGATGGGCCATCTGCTTATTCTCGCTCATCAGCGCGGCGGAGGTGACCTCAGCGATCATGAGGCCAGAGTTCAGGCCGGGCTTTTTCGCGAGGAAGGCCGGAAGGCCATAGGACAGGGCGGGATCGACCAGGAGGGCGATGCGACGTTGCGCGATGGCGCCGATCTCGCAGATCGCCAACGCCGTCTGGTCGGCGGCGAAAGCGACGGGTTCTGCGTGAAAATTGCCCCCCGACACGACCGAATTGTCGGAAAGGATCAGTGGATTGTCGGTGACTGCGTTGGCTTCGATTTTCAGCGTTTTGGAAACCGACCTGAGAAGATCGAGGCAAGCTCCATCCACCTGGGGCTGGCACCGGATGCAGTAGGGATCCTGCACCCGCTCATCACCTTCGAGATGGCTCTGACCGATTTCGGAGGACGCCAGCAGTTTTCGCAAGGCCGCGCCGGCGTCGATCTGACCCTGGTGCCCGCGAAGGGTGTGGATTTCAGGGTGGAAGGGGGCGGACGACCCCATGGCGGCGTCTGTCGATAGGGCGCCGGTGACGAGCGCGGCCTGCGCGGCCCGGAAGGCGCGGAAAAGGCCCGCCAGCGCCAAGGCTGTCGAGGTCTGGGTTCCGTTGATCAGCGCCAGCCCTTCCTTGGCGGCCAGTACGATGGGCTCGAGGCCTGCGCGCTCCATCGCGGCCGCGCCGCTCAACCTTTCGCCGCCAAAGAAAGCCTCGCCGGCCCCGATCATCACCGCCGCCAAATGCGCCAGCGGCGCCAAGTCCCCCGAAGCTCCTACGGAGCCCTTCTCCGGGATGACGGGCGTGACGCCCTTTTCCAGCATTCCCTCGATCAGGCGCACGAGGGCGAGGCGGACCCCGGATGCACCTTGTCCAAGCGAAATGAGCTTCAGCGCCATGATCAGGCGCACAATGTTCTCCGGGAGCGGCGCGCCGACGCCGCAGCAGTGCGAAAGGATGAGGTTCCGCTGCAGCGTGGCCAAGTCGCCGGCTTCGATCTTGATCGACGCAAGCTTTCCGAAGCCGGTGTTGATGCCATAAACCGGCGCCGCCCCGCTGGCGATCTGGGCGATGCGCGCCGCTCCGCGCTCGATGGCGGCGTCGCAGGCCGGGTCGAGCCGCGCAGGCCTACCGTTCCAGTAGATATCCTCGAGATCGCGCAGAGACACTGAGCCCGGAGACAGAATGATTGTCATGCGTCGATCCTCGCGATCAGACAGGCCCGCCCGCGTCGGAAGACGCCCTGCGCCGCCTGCAATTTAGCAATTGCGAGTAAATATCTATATAAATATATCCCTAGGCAAGGGGTTTTGAGCGCACGCTTCCGTAATTTGCGGTTCGCGAGGCGCGGCTGTTTGTTGGTCCGGGCGTGCGTGAGCGAGGCGACGCGGTCGCCGTCGGACAATCGGCTGGGCGGCGCCTCGGGGGCGGTGCGATGCGGGCGAAGCGGGCGGGCCGACCGCCGGCGAGGTTGTCAGGATCGCGGGGCGCCCGTCGGCAGGAAGCGGAGAACGAAGCGGTGCCGGTCGCCGGGGTAGATGAAACGCACGAAGGTGATGAGGTCGGTGTCCCTCCAGGTGCGACGGGCCAGCGACATGCAGGGCGCCCCGGTATCGACCTTGAGCCTCTTGGCCATCACCTGATCGGCCGCGATCGCCCGCATCGAATGTTCGCCCTCGGTCCAGGGGATTTCCCGAAGCAGCCAGGTTCCTGGCGGGTCTTTCGAGAAGTCCACACGCTCGGCGGCGGGGGCGGTGTTCAGGTTGATCTGCCGTGTTTCCATGGCGAATGGGAGGCCGTCGGCGAAGTGCATAACCTCGAGGGAGAGCATCGGCGTCCCGACCGGTACGCCGATATACTTGGCGTCCGTCGGGTCGGTGACCCTGCGCGAATTCTTGTCCGAAATCTCGAACGTGTAGGTCCGATCCAGAGACAGCACTTCGGCCCGGATGTCCTGGATGGACATGAGGGGTTCGACGAGCCGCGGGGGCGCCACGACCGACCCGCTGCGCGGCTTTCGGACGATCAGCCCGGCGGCCACCAGATTCGATAGCGCCTTGTTCACCGTCATGCGCGAGCAGCCGTAGATGGTCACGAGCTCGGTTTCGGGGGGGATGCGGTGGCCCGGACCCCATCTGCCCGAGGTTATGTTGTTTTCGATCTCGCGCTGAATCTCGACGTAGATCGGGCTCTCATTGTCCGCCCGGCGCGGCCTGCCCGCTCGCCGCCGTGGTTCGCTGACCATTCATCACCTCAGAGTTGCAGCTGCATGATACGTCGTCAGCGCGATCTGACTATATATATGAGCCGATGTCGGCCTCAAGATGCGCGCCAATGCTTAAGGTGACGCCTTAACGCGCGGCCGAGCCGGCGCCTGAGCAACGGATTCCTGCGCCGGCTGCGATGGGGCAGGGGGTTTTCGAGCCCAATCACGCAGATGCCGAGGGCGGATCGCCTCGCGTCGGCCTGCGGCGCCGGCCGGGTCGCGTTGACAGGCTTTCAATTATTTATATAAATATGGCGATCGCGCTTTTTTAGGGCGCACCGGAGCCAATTTCTAGGAAGCGCTGAGCATGCAATACGCCAATCTGGCCGCTGTGGTCGCCAAGGCCCGAGAGCTGACGGCCGCCATCGAGCGCGAAGAGCCGGAAGAAATCAGGGCCCTTCGTACCGGCAACCTCGACAATCAGGCCGGTAGTTATGGTCAGTATTTTGGAACGTGGGAAATTGCGGCGGGGATGCTCCGCGATTATTCTATGTATACGTTCTATCCTCTCGTTCAGATCATTGAAAACGAGGATATCGAGCTGGCTCATTTTAAGTTCATTCTCGAAACATTCGATCACCCGTACAGCAACTATCTCCGCTACAGCGGCTTCCCGGAGATGGGGGCGCTGGCCATCGGGCTGCGCGAACATATCGCCAGCGCGGGATCGCGGGCTGAAGCGATTGAGGCGGTCCGCGCCTTCTGCGCCTATACAAATAAGCTCGCTGGATGGTCATTCCACTATTTCCCCTGGGGCCTCGGAAAGCATTTCACCTACGATGGCGAGGTGCAGGCGCCGGAATCTATCGCGGACCCCGCCCGGCGGGTTCACATCCAGGATGGGCGGAAGATCCGCCTGACTTGGGAGCCGCTGGGGATCAGCGTCGATGCTGTCCTGGCGACAAAGGAGAATCCGGAGCTTTGCGATGACGTTCTCAAGGCGCTGCCCTTCACCATCATCCAGGATCATGCGGTCGTCAGCGGGCGGTCGATCTATGCCTGGTCGCCGATCGTCAGCACGGCGCCTGTGCACGTGAAGGAGCGCCAATGCGATGCGCCCGTCGGCCGTATCCGGTTCTCTCAGGGGACGGGACAGAAGGTCATCGTTCAGTACGGCGATGTAACCGAGGACATCGCAACGCCCGTACTCGGCGAGGTTCTGGCGGACCACGTGGATCGCTTGGCGGAGGTCGGTCGCCGCGTCTGGGAGAGCACCTTCGAGACGAAGGAGCTGATTTGGCTCACGGTCGAGTTGGCCTAGTCGTCGAGGCCGCCGCCCACCCGCCCGGAGGCGGAATGCGCCGGGCGGGTGACGAACGATTGCGCCCCTGGGTTCCTTCACCGATTTCATCCGAACCGCGACCGAGGAGACGGAGATGCTTGTGAGGTCCCTTCGTTTGTTGGCGCTGGCTGTCCTGGCCGCGGTCGCGCCGTTGGCGGGCGGCTCCGCCTTCGCCCTGACGCCACCGCCGCCTTCCCTTGCGAAGGCCGGCGAGATCACCTTCTGCACCGAGCTCGGCCAACCCCCTGCCGCCTACATCTCCGCGGACGGTATGACCTCGGTCGGGTTCGAGGTCGACCTCATGAAGGCGATCGGTTCGGAACTCGGGTTGAAGACCCGCATCGTCAACTACAAGCTCGCCGGCCTGCTGGGCGCGTTGGATTCCAACAAGTGCGACGCGGTCATGGCCACCATGGGCGTCACCCCCGAGCGACTGAAGAGATACAACTACGTCGAATACATCAAGTCCGCCTCCGGCTTGCTGGTGCCGAGGGGGAATCCGCTTCGGTTGGAGACCTATGAGGACCTCTCGGCGAGGCGGGTGGCGGTCAACCAGGGAAGTTCGAACGAGCGGCGGCTGAAGGAGGCCTCGGAACGGCTGGTGAAGGCCGGCAAGCCGCCCATCGATATCCTCACCTATCCGACCTACGCCGTCGCGTTCCGGGAGTTGGAGATGGGCCGCGTCGATGCTTTCGCGTCGGCCGCTCTGACCCGTTCCTACTATCTCTCGCGATCCAGTGGGCGGTTCGAGATCGGCGGGACGCCGATCCCCCCCAATCCTTTTGGCATCATGCTTCGCAAGACGGACATCGAAGAGGCATTCGCGATCCGCGATGCGTGGCGGGCCCTGCTGGCGGACGGAACCGTCCAGAAGATCGTGAGCAAGTGGGGCGCCGAGCAGGCGGGGCCGCTCTGCGACGGCTACTGCGATCATCCGGGGGCGTCGGGTCTTGCTGGCGGGGTGGAGCCTCCGAAGCCCGGCGAGGCGCAGGTGACGAAGCTGCCGGTCCGCTTCGACGTCCCCTTCTTCCTGGACTTTGTGTTCAATCCCTCCAGGGCGCTTCTGCAGGGCCTTGGGCTGACCATCCTGGCTGCAGGCGTCTCGCTCGCCTGCGGCGCCAGCCTGGGCATCCTGCTGGCCATCGGCGGCCTCAGCCGCTTCAAGGCGTTGCATGTCTTCAACCAGGTGTTCGTGGGCTTCTTCCGCGGCACGCCCGTCCTGGTGCAGCTCGTGTTGATCTATTTCGGCCTGCCGGCGCTCATGGGCGGGGTCGATCTCTTCCCGGCCACCATGAATATCCTCGGGCTACGCGTGAGCGGCGCCCTGGTGGCGGGCATCCTCACCTTCTCCCTGCACGAGGCCGCCTATATGAGCGAGATCTTCCGGGCGGGCATCCAATCCATCGACGTCGGCCAGAGCGAGGCGGCTAAGTCGTTGGGCATGCCGCCCGGCCTCGCCATGCGCCGGATCATCCTGCCTCAGGCCTTCAGGGTCATCGTGCCGCCGCTCGGCAACCAGTTCAACATCATGCTGAAGACCACCTCGCTGCTCAGCGTCATCGCCATTCCCGAGCTGTTCCATGTCGCCGACGCCGTGCAGTCGGCGACCTACAAGGCCTTCGAGGTCTATCTGGGCGTCTCCATCTATTATCTTGTCCTGACCGGCGCCTGGACCCTGGTCCAACGGCAGATCGAAGCCCGCATGCGGAGCGGCAGCGTGAAGGCCGCGACCGCGCCGGGCCGCGCCGACCTCGCGCCTTTAAGGAGATAGCGATGGCCAGAGCAGACGAAGCCGCCGTGGCGGTCAGCGCCGTTCGCCTCCGTGGCGTCAGCAAGTGGTTCGGCAGCACCCAGATCCTCCATGGGGTCGACCTGGATGTCGCGCAGGGCGAGACGATCGTCATCGTAGGCCCATCGGGCTCGGGCAAGACGACCCTGATCCGCTGCATCAACCGGCTGGAGGTCGTGCAGGAAGGGACCATCGAAGTCGGCGGGGAATACATCGGCGCCCGCATGGCCGGCGGGAAACTGGTTCCCCTGTCCGAAAAGAAGATCGCGGCCCAGCGGACGCGCATCGGGATGGTCTTTCAGCGGTTCAATCTCTTCCCGCACATGACGGCGCTCGAGAACGTCATGGAGGCCCCGATCCATGTCCGCAAACTGCCACGGCCGCAGGCCGCGCAGGAGGCGAGGGCGCTGCTGGCCAAGGTCGGGCTCGCGGACAAAACGGACAGCTATCCGCGCGAACTGTCCGGCGGGCAGCAACAGCGCGTCGCCATCGCCCGCATGCTGGCTATGCGGCCCGACCTTCTCCTCTTCGATGAGCCCACCAGCGCGCTCGATCCGGAGATGGTGGGGGAGGTGCTCGAAGTGATGCGCGCCCTGGCGCTCCAGGGTATGACTCTCATCGTCGTAACGCACGAAATGGGCTTCGCCCGGGACGTCGCCAATCGGATCGTTTTCATGGACAAGGGCGTGATCCTCGAGAGCGCCACGCCGGCCGAGTTCTTCAGTCATCCAAAGCACCCGCGGGCGATCGAGTTTCTTTCCAAGGTGCGCGCCGGACCTGCCATGGCGAAGACTGAGGGCGACCATTGAGGGGCGCACACCGTTTGGACGGGCGAATTGAATGGATTTGCGAAGGCTAAGCTACTTCGTCCTCGCGTGTCAGGAACAGAGCTTCGCTGCTGCTGCGGCGGAGCTGCGCATCACCCAATCCACCGTCAGCGGCGGGCTGAAGACCCTATCGGATGAATTCGGCGCGCCCTTGTTTGAGCTGGTCCAGCACCGGCTCCATCCGACGGCCGCCGGCATCTGGCTTTACCGCTCGGCCCTGCTTTTGCTGCACGCCGAAGAGTTCGCCCGCAACTGGATCGCCATCGGCCCCGACGATCAGGCCGCCAAGCATATCGTCGTGGATTTCAGGGCCAGTTTCGCCCTGGGGAAATTGGCCAAGGCGGTCAGCCGGGCCATCCAGACCTTCACCCGGGATCACCCCGATATCTTCGTGCAGCCTTGCTTCAGCGGCATGGACCAGGCGCCAGGGCAGGCTCGATCGATTGCGGCCTCGCTCGGCGCGATCCGGCGTTCGCTGCTGGTTATCGAAGCCCGCCCCGACGGAGAGCCGATTCCGAAGGCCGGCGAGAGGACGACGGTCCTGGCCCACGATCCGTGGGTGGTCATGCAGGGGGCCCGCCCTGGGAAGGAAGAGCCGACGCCTTCATCGACCCAAACGCCCTACATCCTTCCCAGTCTCGATGCGGCTCTGATCGAGCAGGCGATCGAAGCCACGGGCGGTCGCGCCAAGGGCGCGATTGAAAGCAGCGGAGAGCCGGCGACGATGCTTCCGC
>Ga0182736_1003650_pt1 | contig 10198 bp, 11 predicted proteins | sample eDN5th30CKraftBY_FD_128882 | JGI IMG/M metagenome (GOLD analysis project Ga0182736, IMG submission 128882) | Enriched backyard soil microbial communities from Emeryville, California, USA - eDNA 5th pass 30_C Kraft BY (version 2) (version 2) | ecosystem: Environmental > Terrestrial > Soil >...
GATTTCCATGAGGTCCGCTCCTTACTTCACGAGGTAGGGCAGCAGGCCCAGATGGCGGGCGCGCTTGATGGCTTTGGACAGCTCGCGCTGCTTCTTCGCCGAGACGGCGGTGATGCGCGAGGGGACGATCTTGCCGCGCTCGGACACGAAGCCCTGGAGCAGGCGCACATCCTTATAATCGATGCGCGGTGCATCCTTCTGCGAGAAGGGGCAGGTCTTGCGACGGCGGAAAAATGGGCGTGCCATGAGTCAGGTCTCCTTATTCGCCGGCGGTTTCTTCGCGCTCGCGGCGCGGGCCACGATCACCCCGATCGCCACGGCCTTCGCCGCCACGACGCTCGCGATCACGCTCATTCTTGCGCATCATCACGGAGGGTTCGTTCTCCAGCGCATCGACGCGCACGGTCATGTAGCGGATCACATCCTCGTTGATCGCGGTCTGGCGCTCCAGCTCGGCGATGACGCCGGCCGGTGCATCGACATGCAGCATCACATAATGCGCCTTGCGATTCTTGGCGATCTTATAAGCGAGATTGCGCAGGCCCCAGCTCTCGACCCGGGTGACCTTGCCTTCCTGCGATTCGATGATTTTGGCGGCATTTTCCGCCAGCGCATCGACCTGGGCCTGTGCCAGATCCTGACGCGCAAGGAAGACATGCTCATAATATGGCATGATATTGCGTCCTGTGTTGGCCGATCGCTGATGGGCGCCCCATGCGCACCACCCCTCCGGCTGTCGTCTTGCAAATGATCTTCACCCGGCCGGCATCATGCCGGTCTGGCGAAGGGCGGGCCTATGACGGAAACCGCCGGGAAATGCAAGCGGCGCATCGAGCGGGGCAGCGCGGGGCCGCGTGCGCCGCGCCTGCCCGATGCGCGCGGTTCAGCATCGCGCTATCCGCGCCATCAATGCCCGTAATCCCAATGCCCCGCGATCCCAATGTCCCGCGATCAACGCCTCGCTATCATTGCTCGGGATACCAGTAGCGCGCGTGGCAGGCCTCGCATACCACGTCCATCCGCTCGGCCGCGGCGGCGAGCTTGACGGGATCTCGCGTGGCGGCGGCTTGCAGATAGCCCTCCGACACCTCCGCCAGCTCCGTGGCATGGAGCGCGAAGCCGGCAGGATCGCTGTCAATATATTGCCGGACCTGCTCGGCCGTCGCCCCGCCATCCTCGCCGATCTTCACGCCCGGCGGCACGACGGTAAGGCCATCGGTATTGGCGAGGCTGGTGGCGGCGGCCTTCATCGCGCCGGCGGCATCGGCCAGCTTTTCCCAATCCTGCGCGGAAAGCTGGGAGGCATCCGGCTCGCCATCATCATTCATGCCGCGATTGCCGACATCCCAGAGCCGATCCGCCTGCGGGGCGACCACATCCTTCATGACCGTATAGACGACGGCCGGCCCATCGCCCGCCTGGGTGGCGGCGATCAGCGCGAAGGCGGCGGCCAGCCCCAGAAATGCATGTTTCAAAACCTGTCTCCTCCGAATGCTGCGAGTCCCCGCTATCATGACGCTCTGAAACGAATCGCGCCACCGCGCCTTGATCCAGCGCAAGCCGGGCGCTTGCCTGCCGCCGCGCACGGCACTAGGGCACTGGGCCATTGGATCAACACCGGTCCGTGCCCCGGATTTTCCTCCGGTTTCCGCCTTCTCCGAGTCGCCGGATGCGCTCATCCGACCGGAGGAAGCGGCGCGGGCACGGACTTTCATCGCTAAAAGGGCAGGGCCATCATGCGCGCATTCATCTTTCCGGGGCAGGGGAGCCAGTCGGTCGGCATGGGCACGGCGCTGGCCGCGGCCTCGCCGATCGCGCGGCATCTTTTCGAGGAAGTGGACGAGGCGCTCGGCCAGCATCTCTTCCGCCTGATGAGCGAGGGCCCGGAGGCCGACCTCACCCTCACCGAAAATGCGCAGCCCGCCATCATGGCCCATGCGCTGGCCGTGCTGCGCGTGCTGGAGGCCGAGGGCGGCATCGCCATCCGCGACAAGGCGGATGCGGTGGCCGGCCACAGCCTTGGCGAATATAGCGCGCTGTGCGCCGTCGGCGCGTTCGACCTGCCGACGACGGCGCGGCTGCTCAAGCTGCGCGGCCGCTCCATGCAGGCCGCCGTGCCGGTGGGCGAGGGGGCGATGGCGGCTCTGCTCGGCGCCGATATCGAGAAAGCCGAGGCGCTGGCCGCCGCCGCCGCGCAGGGCGAGGTCTGCACCGTGGCCAATGACAATGATCCGGGGCAGGTCGTGATCTCCGGCCATAAGGGTGCGATCGAGCGCGCGGTGGCGATGGTGAAGGACCATGGCATCAAGCGCGGCGTGCTGCTGCCGGTCTCCGCGCCCTTCCACTGCCCGCTGATGCAGCCGGCCGCCGATGCGATGGCGCAGGCGCTGGCCGACACCGCCTCGCCCGGCGCGTTCCTGCCCGTCTATGCCAATGTGACCGCGGCACCGGTGAGCGACGCCGAGACGATTCGCCGGCTGCTGGTGGAGCAGGTGACCGGCCGCGTGCGCTGGCGCGAGAGCATCGGCGCGATGTGGGAGAGCGGCATCACCGACTTTGTCGAGCTGGGCGGCAAGGTGCTGGCGCCGATGGTCAAGCGCATCGCGCCGGACGCGAACGTCACCAGCATCATCACCATGGACGATATCGAGGCGCTGGTCGGGCGGCTTTGAGACAGGCGGAGACTTTATGACCATGTTCGATCTTACCGGAATGACCGCGCTCGTGACGGGCGCCAGCGGCGGCATCGGCGCGCAGATTGCCCATGCGCTGGCCGGACAGGGCGCGCGGCTCGCCCTCTCGGGCAGCAATGTGGAGAAGCTGGAGGCCTTCGCGGCGACGCTGGGCGGCGACCATGTCTGCATGCCGTGCGACCTTGGCGACGCGGCGGCGGTGGATGCGCTGGTGCCCGCCGCCACGCAGGCGCTGGGCGGCAAGCTCGACATTCTCGTCAACAATGCCGGCATCACCCGCGACAACCTCATCATGCGGATGAAGGACGAGGAATGGGCCGATGTGCAGCGCATCAATCTGGAAGCGGCCTTCCGCCTGATCCGCGCCGCCGCGCGGCCGATGATGAAGGCGCGCTTCGGCCGCATCATCTCCATCACCAGCGTGGTGGCCGTGGCCGGCAATCCGGGGCAGGCCAATTATGCCGCCGCCAAGGCCGGGCTGATCGGCATGAGCAAGAGTCTCGCGCAGGAACTGGCCAGCCGGGGCATCACGGTGAACTGCGTGGCGCCCGGCTTCATCCGATCGGCAATGACCGACGCGCTCAACGATGCGCAGAAGGAGGCGATTCTGGCGCGCATCCCCGCCGGCACGCTGGGCGAGGGCGCGGACATCGGCGCGGCGGTGGCCTATCTGGCGAGCCGCGAGGCAGGCTATGTCACCGGCCAGACCATGCATGTGAATGGCGGCATGGCGATGATCTAGGGCGGGCGGATCGCCATTCAGCCCTGAGGGCTTGTAAGAGGCGTCTTTCCGCGCTTTCGGTGCTCGTAAGCCGTCAGCACGATGCGCGCCGGGTCGCGAAAATCCACCATTTTCGGCGCGTCTTCTGAATGTCGATCGGCCCCGGGGCGGATCGACATCCGGCTCCGGCGGCCTGCCATGGACGGCTTTGCGCGCTTCGGCTGCTCAGCCATCGGCAGGCGGCGGGCCGGGTTGCGCAAGTCTGGCATTTTTGGCTCATCATCGTCTGGATGACGAAGGGCCCGTGGCGGATCGCTCCTGAGGGTTCTCCGCGCGTCCGCTGGTTGCGGGGCCGCTGCGGTCCAGTCCCCGAAAACCCCGCCGTCCGTTGCATGTCGAACGCCCCGGAGCGCGAGGCGTTAACCATGATCCCGTGGTTCAGCCGCAGGGAATCCGCCGGGCGCAAGGCAGCGGGACGGCGTGGCGCTGCCGGCTGGAAAGCCCGTTTGCGGGCGCGCGCCTGATCCGTTATGGTGCCGGCAAACAGGCACGGCGCAACCGCAGCGTGCCGATATGGCTTTTCTCCCGCGCCGGGCTTGTGATTTTTGAGGCGCTGCTAGCCTCTTGTCACATTCTCTCCTAAGCACTAGGGCGTCTGTCGAATTCAGGATCAATCAGTAAAGGACTACCCATGAGTGAGACTGCGGATCGCGTAAAGAAGATCGTCGTCGAGCACCTCGGCGTCGAGGCGGATAAAGTCACCGAAGACGCAAGCTTCATCGACGATCTGGGCGCGGACAGCCTCGACATCGTGGAGCTGGTCATGGCTTTCGAGGAAGAGTTCGGCGTCGAGATTCCCGACGATGCGGCCGAAAAGATCGGAACCGTCAAGGATGCGATCGATTTCATCGAAGGCAAGCAATAAGCACCAGATGCTGCGCTTGCGGGGAACCTGCGGGCGTGCGTTTGCATTGCAATGAAGATTGGACGGCTCTCCGATCGCGGGTTCTCACGCCGCCGGGGGGCCGTCTTCCTATGTGGACTGCAAGATATCGGGCGCGCTGCGCCCGTCAGTTTGGGAGAGTGACATGCGCCGTGTCGTCGTGACAGGTCTGGGCATGGTCTCGCCGCTTGGCGGTGATGTGGAGACGAGCTGGGCGAATATCCTTGCATCGCGATCGGGCGCCGGCACGATCACGCGGTTCGACGCGAGCGATTATGCCTGCCGCATTGCCTGCGAAGTGAAACCCAAGGACCATGAATGGGGATTCGATCCCAATCTGCGTGTTGACCACAAGGTCCAGCGGCAGGTCGATCCGTTCATCGTCTTCGGCATCGATGCGGCGGGCCAGGCGCTGGAAGATGCCGGCCTGACCGAGATGAGCGAGGCCGAGCGGCTGCGCGCGGGCTGCTCGATCGGCTCGGGCATTGGCGGGCTGCCGGGCATCGAGAGCGAATCGCTGGTGCTGGAGCATAAGGGCCCGCGCCGGGTCTCGCCCCACTTCGTCCATGGCCGGCTCATCAACCTGATCTCGGGCCAGGTCTCCATCAAATATGGCCTGATGGGGCCCAATCACGCGGTGGTGACGGCCTGCTCAACCGGCGCGCACTCGATTGGCGACGCCGCGCGGATGATCGCGATGGACGATGCCGACGTGATGCTGGCCGGCGGCGCGGAAAGCGCCATCTGCCCGATCGGCATTGCCGGCTTCTCGCAGGCGCGGGCGCTCTCCACCGGCTTTAACGACACGCCGGAAAAGGCGAGCCGCCCCTATGATGTGGACCGCGACGGCTTCGTGATGGGCGAGGGCGCGGGCGTCGTCGTGCTGGAGGAATATGAGCGGGCGGTGGCGCGCGGCGCGAAAATCTATGCCGAGGTGATCGGCTATGGCCTTTCGGGCGATGCCTATCATGTGACGGCGCCGCACCCGGACGGCTCGGGCGCGTTCCGCTCGATGGAGATGGCGATCCGCAAATCCGGCCTTGCGCTGGACGAGATCGACTATGTGAACGCCCATGGCACCTCCACCCCGCTCGGCGACGAGCTGGAGCTGGGCGCGGTGCGCCGGCTGTTCGGCGAGGCGATTGGCGGCCTCTCCATGTCGTCCACCAAATCCGCCATCGGCCATTTGCTGGGCGGCGCGGGCGCGGTGGAATCGATCTTCTGCATCCTTGCGATGCGCGACCAGATCGTGCCGCCGACGCTCAATCTCGACAATCCGAGCGAGGGTTGCGCAGGCGTGGATCTGGTGCCGCATGTCGCCAAACAGCGGACGGTGCGCGCCGTGCTGAACAACAGCTTCGGCTTTGGCGGCACCAATGCCAGCCTCGTGATGAAGGCGATCTAACGGGCCATGCGCCGCGTCGGCTGCCTTTTATTGGCGATCGTCGCGGCGGCCCTGTTGTTTGCCGCGGTCGACTTCGTCGGCGGATGGACCCGCGCCGGGCCGCTCCAGCGCGACGCGACATTCATCGTGCCCAAAGGCGCGACACTGCGCAGCACGGCCGGCGCGCTGGCGGCGCAGGGCATCATCGCAGCACCCGAGCGCTTCCTGCTGCGGGCGAAACTGTTCGGCGGTGCGGGCGTCATCAAGGCGGGCGAATATGCGGTGCCCAAAGGCGCCAGCAATGCCCGTGTGCTCGCCATCCTGCAATCCGGCAAGACGATCACCTATCTGGTGACGATCCCGGAGGGAATGCCGTCCATTCTGGTTCATGAACGGCTGATGGCCAATGACGAGCTGACCGGCGAGATCGCGGTGCCGGCCGAGGGCAGCGTAATGCCGGACAGCTATGCCTACCGCAAAGGCGAGACGCGGCAGGCGGTGCTCGCCCGGATGCAGACGGCGATGACGCGCTTCATGGCCGAACAATGGCCCCGACGCTCGGCAGCGGCTGTCGTCACCACGCCGCAGGAGGCGCTGACGCTGGCCAGCATCGTGGAAAAGGAAACCTCCATCGCGGCCGAGCGCCCCCTTGTGGCGGGCGTCTATGGCAACCGTCTGCGCACCGGCATGATGTTGCAGGCCGACCCGACGATCATCTACCCGATCACCAGGGGCAAACCGCTCGGCCGGCGTATCCGCCGCTCCGAAATCGACGCGGTCAATGATTATAATACTTATGCGATGACGGGACTGCCCAAGGGACCGATCGCCAACCCCGGCCGCACCGCCATCGAGGCCGTGCTCCGTCCGGCTGCAACCAAAGCGCTTTATTTCGTCGCCGATGGCGCGGGCGGCCATATTTTCGCGGAAACGCTCGACGAGCATAATGCCAATGTCCGCAAATGGTTCGATATCCGCCGCCAGCGCGGAGAAATGTGACCGCGGCCCGGTTTGGGGTGGCGGCAGGCGTGATCGGCTGGCTTTGCCGCGGGAGGGTGGAGCCTGTGCGGAGCCGGCATGACAGCACGGGGCGGTTCGCCTTTTCCGGCGTGTCGTTGAAGCCGGTGGAGAGCGCCCGCGCCTGCGAGAAGCCGGCGATGCCGATCGGGCAGATGGCGCTTTCCGCGCCGCCGGCCAGCATCACGTCGGCATCGTCCATCGCGATCATTCGCGCGGCGTCGCCAATCGCGTGCGCGCCGGTCGAGCAGGCCGTCACCACCGCGTGATGGGGCCCCATCAGCTCATATTTGATCGAGACCTGACCCGAGATCAGGTTGATGAGCCGGCCATGGACGACGTGGGGCGAGACCCGGCGCGGGCCCGACCTCGGCCTCGACCTGGACCTTGACCACCGATCCCGGTGGGGTGTCCGGCTGGCTGGCCCGGCGCAAGCAAGGGTCGCCAACCGAGTGCGGAAGCCGCCGATGGTGCGGACGGACCGGGCGCTGGACAGATCGCGCGCGGGCGGGCCGGCGATATTCAGATCATGATAGGACGAAAGCGGCGGGGTGTGATGCGCGGCGCTGCGGTGGGACCGCAGCCGTTTTGTCATTGTCCCTTATTCTGGCTTGGCCCGTCTCGGGTGCAGGTTCCTGAGGCGGGGACGATCGCGGGGCTATTCGCCTTGCGGTGCAGGTCGATGCATCGGCGACATTGTGCGTCGGGGCTCCGCTTGAAGGACGCTACTACTCTTGCGCGTCGTGCGCTGAGGAGTGCCCCTTGCAAGCTATGGAGAAGGGCGGCGTCGGCCTCGGTGCCGGCCGGGGATGCGGACAGATAGCGCGGATTTTCGGCGAAAGACATGCGATGATGGACGATCAGGCGGGCGTCTCGCGTCCGGTCGCATGGGTGCGCATCGGGTTTGATGTAATGTGCTCATGAGGCCGGTCCTGATCGATGTTCATCCAGCGGGTTTCGGGGGTGTGGCCGTCGCGGGACGGAGGCGAAATTGAGGGACTGTGGGCGACTGGCAGGCCGGGCGGTTCAGGGGCGATGATCGACCGGCAGGCCGGGCGGTTCAGGGGCGATGATCGACCGGCAGGCTGGACGGTGCAGGGGCGGTGATCGACCGGCAGGCTGGACGGTGCAGGGGCGGTGATCGACCGGCAGGCTGGACGGTGCGGGGGCGGTGATCGACCGGCAAGCTGGGCAGTGTGGGGCGACGATCGATTGGCAGTGAGCGGCCGCATTGGCGGGTGGGCGAGCGGCGCCGGACTGGTGCGACCGGCGATTTGCTGGCGTTTGCGGTGGATAGGAGCGGAGCTCCGCTGCCGCAACATGGCGGGTTGATTATATGGGTGATTATGGCGGGAACGGGGGCGGAGGCAAGGCCGGAGGGTGGGCGTGAGGCCATCGTCAGGGGCCGACGGGTGGCCTTGGGCTTTCGATGGCGGATACGAAAAAGGAGGCAGTTTCCTGCCTCCTCCCACGTTCCGATCAGAATGGATCAGGCGAAGCTGACCGCAACCTTGCGGCGGCGCATCGAGAAACCGACGAGCGCGAGGCCGCCGATCATCATCGCCCATGTGGCGGGCTCGGGAACCGCGGCAGCCAGCGGCGATACGCTGCCCGATGTCGCGCTGCGGGTGCCGCCATTCCACTTGATGACGGTTTCATTGGACAGGAGCAGCGGCGTGTCGCTCGTCGCGCTCAGATCGCCCTGGAAGAACAGGCTGATCGACGAAAGCGGCGAGAAGGTCGCGATCAGACCCGCGCCGAGGCCGCCGAAGATAGCCTCGGGATTCCAGATGATGGAGGACGCATCGGTGTTCGTGTAGGTCGCGCCCGGGAAATCCCCCCAGAACCATCCATAATCATTGGCGGTGGAGGTGAACGAGAAGGACTCCAGCGTCTGGAGATCGTCACTCGTCGTGAAGGTGCCGGTCAGCGAACCGCCACGGCTGAAATTCACATCATTGAGCTGGAAGGTGATGGCCGCAGAGGCAGGCGCCGACGCCAGCATCAGGGCGCCAAGCGAAGCGGCGGCTGCCAGATAAGTTTTACGCATGAGTTTCTCCCACATTCAGGCTCATGTGCGAATCGCCATGAGCCGATTGGTGAACGCTACCTCATCCGTGCAAAAATAACAGTTTGTTAACTATATTTACAAATGACTGTGCCTTTTTGGGGCAGTGTGGCGGCAATGGTGAAAAAGGGCGGTCAGGGCGGGGCCATCCGCCTTATATTGTGGTCGCCAGAGCAAGGCGCGGCACTGCCTCACGCCGCGCGAAAAGGGGAATGAAAACAAGAGCTAGTGCCGGCACCCGGCTCGTTCATCGCAGGCCGGGGCGGATAGGCCCGGCCGGGCCCTTCGCCGCCCGCGCGGCATCGGGGTCAATCGCTATGATCCAGTCCCAGATCCATGCTCGGCCGGCCTTCGGCATCCGCCGCGTCGCGATTATTTTCCTGACAGATATATTCGCGGATTTCCCAGCTCGGCTCCAGCTTGTAACCCATGGTGGTGACGAACGGCGCGGTGAACAGCGCGGCATCCGTAATCGTCGTCTCGATGACCAGATGATCCGGCGATTCGAGGTGCATGCGCTCGCTTATCCGCGTGTTTTCGGTCGGATGCAGGCCCGCGATCAGCGAGATTTGCGGAGACAGGCCGTTTGTATCGACGACCAGCGTGTCGCCCTCCCAATGGCCGACGGACGAACCGTTGAACAGCGGGTCCGGGTCTTCGGGCAGCGGCCGGCCATCGGTATGGATGCTGCGGACCTGGCTATGTGTCTCGATGACGATATTCACCTTGCCGGGCGAATAGATGATCTCGATGGGATAGGGATAACGCATCACGCCGGGCATGCCGACGGGCATGCAGTTGGCGCCCTCATGCTGGAGATTCTCGCCCCGCTCCTTGGCGGCTTCATAAGCGTCCACCATGGCGCGCGCCTGCGGCGTGAGCGGCGCCTTGCCTTCGGCTGCGCGCAGGGCCGTCACCGAGCCGCGATCGGCCTGCCAGACACCTTCAAACGCGGGCAGCCGGGCAATGGCCGCATAGGCCTGCGCACGATCCACCCCGGCCGCCCCGCTCGCGCCGCCTTGCGCCAGCGCGCCGCCGGACAGGAGCGAAACGGCAAGAACCGCCAGAGACAGGGAACGGCCGACCTTATGCATTCAGTCTCTCCATATGATTATCATCCCCCCGGCCATGCGGCGCCGGGCTTCAGGATCAGGCGATAGATAGGCGCAAGGCCAATCGCAAGATCGTTGCGGCATGCCGGACGGAGGGGCGAGCGGAAAGGGGGAGGATGGATGCAGCCGGTTGCCGGCGTGGGGAGACTGGAGGGGGGAGGGGGAGGCTGGAGCGGGTAGCGGGGATCGAACCCGCATCACAAGCTTGGAAGGCTAGTGCTCTACCATTGAGCTATACCCGCTTTTCAATAGCTTAGAGC
>Ga0182736_1003651_pt1 | contig 10198 bp, 11 predicted proteins | sample eDN5th30CKraftBY_FD_128882 | JGI IMG/M metagenome (GOLD analysis project Ga0182736, IMG submission 128882) | Enriched backyard soil microbial communities from Emeryville, California, USA - eDNA 5th pass 30_C Kraft BY (version 2) (version 2) | ecosystem: Environmental > Terrestrial > Soil >...
AGCAGGGCGCCGAACGCGACCGCGGACTTGATCGTGCCCTGGAACTCCGGGCCGGCCTCGGTGACGCCCAGGTGCAGCGGGTAGTCGCACTGCTCGGCGAGCAGCTCGTAGGCACGCACCATCACGACGGGGTCGTTGTGCTTGACCGAGATCTTGACGTCGTGGAAGTCGTGCTCGGCGAACAGGCTCGCCTCCCACAGCGCCGACTCGACCAGCGCCTCCGGGGTGGCCTTGCCGTACTTCTGCAGCAGCCGCTTGTCGAGCGAGCCCGCGTTGACGCCGATGCGGATCGGGATGCCGCGGTCGCGCGCGGCCGCCGCGATCTCCTTGACCTGGTCGTCGAACTTGCGGATGTTGCCCGGGTTCACGCGCACGGCGGCGCAGCCGGCCTCGATCGCGGCGAACACGTACTTCGGCTGGAAGTGGATGTCGGCGATGACGGGGATCTGCGACTTCCGCGCGATCGCCGGCAGCGCGTCGGCGTCGTCCTGGCTGGGGCAGGCGACACGCACGATGTCGCAGCCCGCCGCGGTGAGCTCGGCGATCTGCTGCAGGGTGGCGTTGACGTCCGCGGTGAGGGTGGTGGTCATCGACTGCACGGAGATCGGGTGCTCACTGCCGACGCCGACGGGGCCGACCTGCAGCTGCCGGGTCTTCCGGCGAGGAGCGAGGGTCGGGGCGGGTGCGGCGGGCATGCCCAGGGAGACGCTCACGAGGGCCAGTATCCTCCGCGCCGCCCGCCCGCGCCGCGCGCGTGTCACGCGCCACGCCGATCGGGTCCCGGGCTGCGGCGGACGGGGAACGCGCGGCTGAACGGCCGGTTACGTCCGGCCCTTGCGCTCCTGCGCGTCCTGCAGCGTCGAGGAGTGCGGCAGCCACGTCGCGAGCTCGACGGGCCAGCCGTCCTCGACCAGCACCCGGACGACGGCGGGATCGTCGTCGAGCACCGAGGCGACGGTCCGGGTCTGCGCGAGGTCGCGCAGGACCTCGCGCTTCACCCAGCGGGCGGGCCGGTAGTCGTCGTCCTCGCGCATGTACAGCGGGCCGGTCGGCAGGCCGTGGCGGGCGAGCCAGCGCTCGGTGAGCCGCCGGTTCCGCTCGGGCCGCCCGGTCAGGTAGACGACGTCGTGGTCGACCATGGCCGCCCGCAGCCGGCGGGCACCCTCGTCGAGCAGCGGGTCGCGGTCGGCCGCGGTGAAGAACCGCTCCCAGCGCCCGGTGTCGAGATGGTGCAGGCGGTGGCTGACGTCGGCGAGCACGCCGTCGATGTCGAACACGGCCAGCGGCCGGTCCGGGAGATCCTGTGCCGACACCGCTACTCGAAGGGCCGGATCGGGTTGACGATGTCGGCCGTCAGCGTGAGCAGGCTGACCGCCCCACCGATCAGGATGACGACGTAGGTGAGCGGCAGCAGCTTCGTGTAGTCCACCGGCGGCATCGGCACCTTGCCCAGCCGCGAGCGCACCCAGTCCCGGACCCGTTCGTAGAGGTTCACCGCGATGTGCCCGCCGTCGAGCGGGAGCAGCGGCAGCAGGTTGAACACCCCGACGAACAGGTTCAGCACGACCAGCAGCTGGACGAACACCTGCCAGAGCCCGCGCTCGGCGAGGTCGCCGCCGATGACGCTGGCCCCCACGACGCTGACCGGCGTCTCCAGGTCGCGCTGGCCGCCGCCGATCGCGTCGATGAGGCGCGGCACCTTCTCCGGGAACATCAGCAGGCCCTGCCACACCTGCGCGAACATCTGCCCCGTGTAGGAGAACGTCGCCGGGACGGCGCTCAGCGCGTTGTAGTGGAACACCAGCTGCTGGGAGACCCCGATGGCGCCGACCTCGCGCGGCCGGCCGGTCTGCGGGTCGAGCCGCTGGACCTTCGGGATGTCCATGGTCAACGTCAGCCGTTGCCCGTCGCGGTCGACGACGATCGGCGTCGGGCCGCCCGAGGCCTGGATCGCGGCGACCGCGGCGGCCCAGTCGGGCGTCGGCGTCCCCGCGACGGAGACGATCGTGTCGCCGCTGCGCAGGCCGGCGTCGGCGGCGGGCGTGGCCACCCCGGGTCCGCAGGGCTCCAGCGCCGACGGCGACGTCTGGTTGGCGGCGCAGCTGATCTGGCCGGCCACCGGCGTGTCGGACACGTTGGGCAGGCCCGAGGTCAGCGACAGCGCATAGATCAGCACGATGGCGATCAGGAAGTGCGTGATCGAGCCCGCGGACAGCACCACGACCCGCTGCCACGTGGGCTTGCGGAAGAAGGCGCGCGGGCGTTCCTCCTCGGTGACCTCGTCGAGCGCGGTCATCCCGGCGATGTCGCAGAACCCGCCCGCCGGAATCCACTTCATGCCGTACTCGGTCTCGCCGCGACGGAACGAGAAGATCTTCGGGCCGAAGCCGATGAAGTAGCGGCGGACCCGCATGCCGAAGGCCTTGGCCGTGACCATGTGCCCGGCCTCGTGCAGCGCGATGGAGATCGCGATGCCGAGGGCGAACACCACGACGCCGAGCGCGAATGCCACCTGTCAGAGCCCTTCTGAGCCGATCGACACCGCGAGCTCCCGGGCGCGGGCTCGCGCCCAGCCCTCCGCGGCCAGCACGTCGTCCACGGTAGCGGGATCGCCCGACCAGCCGTCGGCCGCCGCCAGCGCCCGCTCCACGACCTCCGTCACACCCAGGTACGACAGCGTCCCGGCGACGAACGCGGCGACCGCCTCCTCGTTGGCCGCGTTGAACACCGCGGGCAGGCAGCCGCCCGTCGTCCCCGCGGCGCGGGCGAGCCGGACCCCGGGGAAGGCGTCGTCGTCGAGCGGCTCGAACGTCCAGGACTGCGCGGCGTCCCACGTGCACGCCGCCGCGGCGCCCGGCACCCGCGCGGGCCAGCCCAGCGCCAGCGCGATCGGCAGCCGCATGTCGGGCGGGCTCGCCTGCGCGATCGTCGAGCCGTCGACGAAGGTGACCATCGAGTGCACGATCGACTGCGGGTGCACGACCACGTCGATGCGGTCGTAGGGCACGTCGAACAGCAGGTGCGCCTCGATCACCTCGAGGCCCTTGTTGACCAGCGTCGCCGAGTTGATCGTGACGACGGGGCCCATGTCCCAGGTCGGGTGCTTGAGCGCCTCGTCGAGCGTGACGTGGGCGAGCTCCTCGCGACGCCGACCGCGGAAGGGCCCGCCCGACGCCGTGAGCACGAGCCGGGCGACCTCGTCGGCCGTGCCGCCGCGCAGGCACTGCGCCAGCGCCGAGTGCTCGGAGTCGACCGGCACGATCTGCCCGGGCTTCGCCGCTCTCGTGACGAGCGGGCCGCCCGCCACCAGCGACTCCTTGTTGGCCAGCGCGAGCGTCTCCCCCGCGTCGAGGGCGGCGAGCGTCGGGCCGAGGCCGCGGGAGCCGGTGATGCCGTTGAGGACGACGTCGGCCGGGGTCGTCGCCGTCAGCTCCGTGGCCGCACCCGGACCGTCGAGCACCTCGACGCCCGGCAGCTCGGCCCGCAGCCGCGCCGCGGCCTCGGGGTCGGCGACCGCGACCCGGCGCACGTGGTGCTCGCGGGCCTGGGCCGCGAGGAGTCCCACGTCGCCCCCGCCCGCGGCGAGCCCCGCGACGGTGAACCGTGCTCCGCCGGGGCCCCTCGCCGCCGTCACGACGTCGAGTGCCTGGGTGCCGATCGAGCCGGTGGAGCCCAGCACGAGCACCGACCGCGGCGCCGTCCCGGCGGCGCCGGGGTGTTCGGACCTGTCGCTCATCGCTCTCCCTCGCTCACCACCACACATCATCCCCGGCGCCGCGTTGTGCGAGGATGTGGCCCGCAGGCACCGCATTCAGGAGGACGGCGTGGCGAGTAGTTCCCGGGAGCTGGAGAAGCGGCCGCAGGTCGACCCGCTCGACGAGCCGTCGGCCGAATGGGGCTGGCACGGGGGCTTCCCGAACGGCGCCCGGGTCGCCGGTGTCGTGGTCGCGATCCTGCTGCCGCTGCTCATGATCGGCCACCCGACCAACTGGACCGAGATCCTCTGGATGTGCATCCCTGCGGCGCTCATCCTGCTCGGCGTGATCGGGGGCACGATCCGCAGGCGCAACGCCTGGCGCCGCTGAGCCCGGGCGGTCCGTCATCGCCGAGCGTTCGAGCCCGGCCGTCGAGCTCGAGGTCGGCGACCGGACGGTCCGCATCTCCAACCCCGACCGGGTCTACTTCCCGGCACGCGGGGAGACCAAGCTCGACCTGGCGAACTACTACATGGCCGTGGGCGAGGGCATCGTCCGCGCCCTGCGCGACCGCCCGTGCATGCTGCACCGCTTCCCGACGGGCGTGACCGGGGAGAAGGTCCACCAGAAGCGGCTCCCCCGCGGCGCGCCCGACTGGGTGCCGACGGTGCGGGTGCACTTCCCCCGCTTCGGCCGGCACGCCGACGAGCTGTGCGTCGCCCACGTCGCCGACGTGGTGTGGGCCGTGCAGATGTCCACGGTCGAGTTCCACCCCTGGAACTCGCGCGCCACCGACACCGAGAAGCCCGACGAGTGGCGCATCGACCTCGACCCGATGCCCGAGGCCCGGTTCGACGACGTGCGCCGCGTGGCCGCCGTCGCCCAGGAGGTCCTCGACGAGCTCGGCGCCACCGGCTGGCCCAAGACCTCCGGCGGGTCGGGCATGCACGTCTACGTGCGGATCGAGCCGCGCTGGGGTTTCTCCGACGTCCGGCGCGCCGCCCACGCCTTCGCCCGCGAGGTGGGCCGCCGGGCCGGGGATCTCGTCGATCTGACGTGGTGGCGCAAGGACCGCGACCCGGCGTCGATCTTCGTCGACTACAACCAGAACGCCCGCGACCACACGATCCGCAGCGCCTACTCGGTGCGCGGTGTGCCCGAGGCCGTGGTGTCGACGCCGATCCGCTGGGACGAGGTCGCCGACGTCGATCCGCGCGACTTCACGATCGCGACGGTCCCGGGCCGGTTCGCCGAGCTCGGCGACCTGCACGCGGGCATCGACGACGCGGTGTTCGTGCTCGACGAGCTGCTGGAGTGGGCCGACCGCGACGCCCGCGACACCCCCGACGAGGAGCCCCCGGACCTCGACGAGCTGTGAGTGACTGCGCGCGTCCCGGTGCCGGCCGGCGCGAGTTCCGGTGCCGCGGGGTCAGCCGGCGGGCGTCGTCAGGCGTGCGGTTCCCGGCCCGTCGAGCAGCGGCTGGGCGACCGCGCCGCGGCCGGTGACCAGCAACAACAGCGCACCGGCCGGCCCGCGCACCTCGTCGCCGTCGCCCACGGCCCAGTCGGCGTCGGTCGCGACCAGACGCAGCCCCCGCAGGCGTCGCCTCGCCCAGAACGGCCAGCCCATCCGCCACACCCGGTCCAGCCCGGCGACGGTCCCGTCGGGCGGCATCGGGACGCCCCGCCCCAGCGGCAGCGCCACGTCCTGGACGTGCACGATCGTGTCGAACAGCAGGTTGCGCCAGGTGGTGATCGCCGGCCGGCTGCGGTTGTCGGCGTCGGCCCGCAGCCCGGCGACGAGCTCGGCGGTCGGCCGCGCGGCGTAGCGGACGGCCATGTCGTGGTTGAGCCCGTCGAAGTCCCCGCGAGCGCGCAGGCCCTCGTAGAGGATCCGGCCGATTCCCGGCGAGTGCGGGGTCATCGCCAGGTGGGCGGCCACGTCGCGGACCCGCCACCGCTCGCACAGCGACGGCGCCTCCCACTCCTGGGGGGTCAGGTCGTCGAGGAGGTCGGCGAGCGCGCGGCGCTGCTGTGCGATCACGACCCAGGCCTGGTCCTGCTCCACCACACACCTCCGACTCGTCAGAGAATCTGACCATTAAGTCAGAATCTCGTACTATCGTCAACCCGTGCCGAACGACGCCCTCAACCTGGGTCTGCTGATGTTCATCCCCTACCGCGCCATGGAGGACCGCGTGTTCGACGAGCTGGCGGCGGCGGGGTACGACGACATCACCCGCGCCCAGGGCCGCATCTTCCAACGGATCGCGCCCGGCGGCAGCAGGCTCACCGACCTCGCCCGGCAGAGCAGCGTCACCAAGCAGACCGCGGGCTTCCTCGTCGACCAGCTGGAGGCGGCCGGCTACGTCACCCGCATCCCCGACCCCTCCGACGGACGCGCCCGGCTCGTCGTCGTCGCACCGCGCGGCGCCGCAGCCGTCGCGCGATCGGCCGGTGTCGTCGCCGAGGTGGAACGGGAGTGGACCGCGCACCTCGGCGCCGAGCGCACCGCCGTCCTGCGGGAGCTGCTCACCGACCTGCGCGCGGCCACCGACCCCTACGCCTGAGCGTCTCCCGACGCCTGAGCGGCCTCGGCCGCCTCACGCAGCCGGGCGAACTCCTCGGCCATCGCCGCGCGCGACCAGTGCGCGTTGAGCCCGCTCGGGTTCGGCAGCACCCAGATCCCGGTGTCCCCCAGCGTCCTCTCCTGGGGGCCGACGGCCGCCCTCGGAGCCGCGAACGCGACCCGGTAGGCGGTCACGCCGACGACGGCGAGCCAGCGCGGACGCTCCGCGGCGACGAGCTCGCGCAGCCGCTCGCCCCCGGCACGCAGCTCGTCGTCGGAGAGCTCGTCGGCGCGGGCCGTCGTGCGCGCCACCATGTTCGTGATGCCCAGGCCGAGGCCGCGCAGCTCGTCCTGCTCGGCGGGCCGCAGCAGCCGCGGGGTGAAGCCCGCGTCGTGGAGCACCGGCCAGAACCGGTTGCCCGGGCGCGCGAAGTGGTGCCCGGTGGCCGCCGACACGAGCCCGGGGTTGATGCCGCAGAACAGCACCCGCAGCGGCGGGTCGCCGGGGGCCGGGAGGACGTCGTCGATGGTGCGGTCGCGGGCCGCCGCCAACTCGGCCGCGCTGAACCGTGACGCCATCGTGGACCCCTTTCCCGCTCGATCCTGTCGGAGTATCCCGGCAGGATGGGCCACGTGGACCTGCCCGTGATGCCCCCGGTGAAGCCGATGCTGGCCAAGCCCGTCGCCGCGATTCCCGACGGCAGGCACTACGAGCCGAAGTGGGACGGCTTCCGGTCGATCATCTTCCGCGACGGCGACGAGGTCGAGATCGGCAGCCGCAACGAACGGCCGATGACCCGGTACTTCCCCGAGGTCGTCGAGGCCGTGAAGGCCAACTTCCCGGAGCGCGCGGTGATCGACGGGGAGATCGTCGTCGTCGACCGGGAGCGCAACCGGCTCGACTTCGAGGCCCTGCAGCAGCGCATCCACCCCGCCGACTCACGCGTCCGGCTGCTCGCCGAGCAGACCCCGGCGAGCTTCGTGGCGTTCGACCTGCTCGCCCTCGGCGACGACGACCTCACCGGTTCACGGCTCGACGAGCGCCGCGCGACGTTGGAACGCGTCCTCGGCGACGCGAAACCGCCCGTCCACATCACGCCCGCGACGCAGGACCCGGTGCTGGCCGAGCAGTGGTTCCGCGAGTTCGAGGGCGCGGGGCTCGACGGGTTGATCGCCAAGCCGCTCGACCTCACCTACCAGCCCGACAAGCGGGTCATGGCCAAGATCAAGCACGAGCGCACGTGCGACTGCGTGGTGGCGGGCTACCGCGTCCACAAGGCGGGCCCCGACGCGATCGGCTCGCTGCTGCTCGGCCTCTTCGACGAGCGCGGCGTGCTGGCCTCCGTCGGCGTCGTCGGCGCGTTCCCGATGGCCCGGCGCCGCGCGCTGTTCACGGAGCTGCAGCCGCTCGTCACCGAGTTCGAGGGCCACCCGTGGAACTGGGCCGCCCACGAGCTGGGCGAACGCACCCCGCGCAAGAACGAGGGCAGCCGCTGGAACGCGGGCAAGGACCTGTCGTTCGTGCCGCTGCGTCCCGAGCGGGTCGTCGAGGTGCGCTACGACTACATGGAGGGGCTGCGCTTCCGGCACACCGCGCAGTTCGTCCGCTGGCGCGACGACCGGACGCCCGAGTCGTGCACCTACGAGCAGCTCGAACAGCCGGTCAGCTTCGACCTCGGCGACGTGCTGGGGCTGCCGGACTGACCGTCAGCGGTGTGTCGCGGCCAGCTGGCCGCACGCCGCGTCGATCTCCTGACCGCGGGTGTCCCGGACCGTGCACGCGACGCCGGCGGCCTGCACGCGCCGCACGAACTCGTCCTGCACCGGGCGCGGCGAGGCGTCCCACTCGCTGCCCGGCGTCGGGTTGAGCGGGATCAGGTTGACGTGCACCCGCTTGGTGCCGACGCGCTGCCGCAGCAGCTTCCCGAGCAGGTCGGCGCGCCACGGCTGGTCGTTCACGTCGCGGATCAGGGCGTACTCGATCGACACCCGCCGCCCCGTGGCCTGCGCGTAACGACGGGCCGCGTCGAGCACCTCGCCGACCTTCCACCGGTTGTTCACCGGCACCAGCGTGTCGCGCAGCTCGTCGTCGGGGGTGTGCAGGGAGACCGCCAACGTCACCGGCAGGCCCTCGGCCGCGAGCTTGTCGATCGCCGGGACGAGGCCGACCGTCGACACCGTGATGCCGCGCGGCGAGATGCCCAGTCCGTCGGGAGCCGGGGACGTGATCCGGCGCAACGCCGCCACGACCCGGTTGTAGTTCGCGAGCGGCTCGCCCATCCCCATGAAGACGATGTTCGACAGCCGCATCGGCTCGCCGAGCGCCCCGTCGCGCGCCGCGGCCGCCGCCTGCCGGACCTGGTCGACGATCTCCCCCGTCGACAGGTTGCGCTGCAACCCGCCCTGGCCCGTCGCGCAGAACGGGCAGGCCATGCCGCAGCCCGCCTGGCTGGAGATGCACACCGTCGCCCGGTCCGGGTAGGCCATCAGCACGGACTCGGCCAGCGCCCCGTCGTGCCCCCGCCACAGCATCTTGCGGGTGGCCCCGTCGTCGCACGACTGCTCGGTGACCGGCGTGACCAGCGGCGGAAGCAGGGACGCGAGCGTCTCCCGCGCCGCGGCGGGCAGGTCGGTCATCTCGTCCACGTCGGCGGTGAGGCGGCCGAAGTAGTGCCGGGCCAGCTGGTCGGCACGGAACCCGGGCAGGCCGAGATCGGCCACCGCGGCCTTGCGGTCGGCGGGATCGAGATCGGCGAGGTGACGGGGCGGCAGGCCGCGCCGGGGCGCCTCGAAGACGAGCGGGAGGGAAGTCATGACACTCCCATTGTGCCAGCCCGCAGGTCAGAGGCCCCGGGCCGCCGCCTGCTTCGCGATGACGTCCGGGACGCGCGACGTGAAGTCGTACAGCCGGGCCCACGTGGGCGTGACCGTCAGCACGGCCATGCTGTCGTACAGGGCCCGCACACCCTCCTCGAAGCCGTCCCATGCCTCGGGCCGGACCAGCTTGCGCGCACCGTCGAGGAAGACCTCGGGCACACCGTCGACGATCTCGATCTCGGTCGTCCCGCGCACGAGGAGCATGTGCGGAGGCTGCTCGTTGGTGTCGACGGTCAGCGCCACGGTCGGGTTCGCCCGCAGGGCACGGACCTTCGGTGCCTTCGCGACGGTCGCCATGACCAGCGCCGATCCCGTCCAGGCGTAGCCCATCGGCACGACGCGCGGTGTCCCGTCGAGCGCGGTGTACGCCAGCCGTGCGGGGATCGCCGCCGCCATCAGCTCCTGAGCCAGCGGCTCCTCGAGAACGGCCCGGACCTCGTCGCGCACGATGCTCCCTCCCGGCCGCGCCCCGCGGCGCCGCCTCACCATCACAGACGGCTCGCGCCCCCCGGACTCATCGGTGTGGCGACGATCCTGCGTGGCGGGTCGGGTGCGGGCGGGGGTGCCGCCGCGGAAGCGAGCGGCGCGCGGCGAGCGGCGAGCGGCGCGCGGCGAGCGGCGCTGCAGCGTCGGGCGGCGCGGCGGCGAGCGGCACCGGGTGGCGCGGCGTCCAGCGGCGCGGCACGGCGCGGCGTCGGCGTCGGCGTCGGGCGGCGCGACACCGCGCGGCGCGGCGTCGGGCGGCGCGACACGGCGCGGCGCGGCGTCGGGCGGCGCGGCACGGCGTCCAGCGGCACGGCGCGGCGCGGCGCGGCGCGGCGTCGGGTGGCGCGGTGGCAAGCGGCGCGGCGTCCGGCAGCGCGGTGTCCGGTGGCGGCGGGCGCGGCGGCATCGGCGAACGCAGCGGCATCGGCGAACGCAGCGGCATCGCCGGGCGCGGCGCAGCGGCGTCGGCGGGCAGGCGCCGCCCTGGGGACCCTGGCGAAGAATCCGGGACGGACCTGATCAGCGGAGCCCCGCCCAGCACGATCCCCGAATCCGTACATGAGCAGCGTCC
>Ga0182736_1003652_pt1 | contig 10197 bp, 8 predicted proteins | sample eDN5th30CKraftBY_FD_128882 | JGI IMG/M metagenome (GOLD analysis project Ga0182736, IMG submission 128882) | Enriched backyard soil microbial communities from Emeryville, California, USA - eDNA 5th pass 30_C Kraft BY (version 2) (version 2) | ecosystem: Environmental > Terrestrial > Soil >...
AAGTCGCGAAGGTGCGCACCACGGTTCGCATGGTGGAGACCGACCGACCGAGATCGTCGATCTCACGGATGATCGACCGGACATCCCTCGCCGGCCCGCTGGTGTCGAATCTCTGAATGCGATCGGTCTCGGCCGCGAGCGCCTTCATCGAGCGGGAGAGCAGCAGGCCGATCCCTGCGATGACCGGGAGAGAGGCGAGAACGAAGCCGAGGGCCAGGAGAAGAAGATTGCGCCGGCTCTCCTCGATTTCCGCGAAGAACTCGTCGAGCGGCGCCACGACGGCCAGCCGAAGACCGGAAGATCCGGAGGTCCTGATCGGCCGGAAGGCCGCCACATAGGTTCGTCCATCGGCGTCGTCGAAGATCTGCTGCGCCGAGCCGCCCCGGTGCCATGCGTCCAAGGGCTGCGTGATGTCGACATTCAGCATCCGGTCGAGCGGCGGCAGATCGAGCGGAGCGTTCGCAGCTCGCGCGGACAGGACTTCCAACAGGCTGGGATGCGCGACGACCTTGCCGCTGTCGTCGAAGAGAAACACGACGCCGGTGGCGCCGAGCCTCTGGGATCGCAGAAAGGCGTCGGCATCGGTGAGCAGGATGTCTCCGGCCACGACACCGCCCCGTCCCTGCGTGAACGGCGCGCGCACCGTATAGCCGATCAGGTTGGCGATTTCGAAGACGTAAGGCTCCGTGATGGCCCCGGCCTCCGGCTGGAACGCATCCTGATACCATGGCCGCACGCGGGGATCGTAATCCGCCTCCCGCTGCTCCTGGGCGAGAACCTTCAGATCGGAAGACAGGTAGGAGGTGAAGCGTCTTCTCGGACCGCCATCCTTCGGCGTGTCGATGACGGTGAGCCGGAACACCGTCTCCGCCGGCGGCTTGAGCCGGGCGCGCAGCCCCGGCCCCGCGCGGTCCAGGACATCGATCTCGACGAGCCCGCCGTCGGCATAGCCGACATAGAGATTGTAAAGCTGCTCATGCCGGCGCAGGAGGGCGGCCAGGATCGCGTAAAGCTCCGGATTGTCCTGGATCGCACCGGTCTCGATCGGCTTGAGCTGCCGCAGCACCTCGAGGATATCGAGCACGTCCTTGAACTGCCCGTCCACCCGGTCCGTCGTCTGATCGGCGACGCGGTCGATGAAGGACAAGGCGGCCGAACGGGTGATCGAGCGGGCGCTCTCGAAGCTCAGGAAAACCAGGGACAGGCCAACAGCCATGACCACCGCCACGAAAAGCGCGGTGATCGAGGGTTGATAGCCGATCCGAACACGCATGCGCCCGCCTTCCTTCCCCGCCATCGCTGTCGCCCGATGACAGAGTTACCCGCGATCGCCGCCAGAAAACAAGGGCCGTTGCCCACCCATACCCCGCCGTTGTCACTGACACCGCCCATCCGGCATGACACACTGGCCCGGCTGGAGAGACGGACCATGGCACAGAACGTGACGGTCTATTTCGCGACCAACCGCATGCCGCTCACCGACGGGAGCGGGACCACGATCGTCGATTTCGGCTCGGAGCCTGGCCCCATCGACGGCACGGCGGTGCGGTTCGGGAGCGCGCAGGCGAGCGTCACGGCGACGAGTTCCAGCTTCATCCCGGGTTCGCTCTATGTGGCGCCCGAGCAGCTCATCGGCCCGAGCATCCAGCGGGGCAGCCGCGACATCTTCGAAAAATTGCGCCAGGACATGCAGGACGGCGGGCGGCCGACCCTCGTGGTGATCCACGGCTTCTCGAACACCTTCAAGGATGCCATCGAGCGGGCAGCGGCGATCATCAACTTCTACGGCATCGATGCCAACGCGTTCGCGTTCACGTGGCCGTCCATCGGAACGCCGCTGCCGACGCCCCTTCCCTACACGGATTACTTCCATGACCGCGGCACCGCACGGGGCTCCGGCGTGGCGATCGCCCGCACCATGCGCATTCTCTACGACTTCATCGACAACCTGCCCCGTCGCGCGCTCTGCCGCCAGCCGCTGCACCTCATCTGCCACAGCATGGGGAACTACGCGCTCCGCTATGCCGTGCAGGCCCTCATGCTGGTGCCCCAGGGCGAGCCCCGCGAATATGTCCGCACGGCCGACGCGCCCGCGCCGGATGTAGAGGATCGTCCCGTCCCGGCTCTCGTCGCGCTGCCGACCGAGGCGCCCGATCCCAACCGACTGCGTCGGACCTTCGACCAGATCGTCCTGGCGGCGGCCGACGAGGACGAGGACGCGTTCGAGGACGTCAAGGAGCTGCGCTACCTGCCGCGCCTCGGCAATCGCGTCACCGTGTACCACACCCGGAAGGACTGGATCCTCTCCACCCTGAGCTCGGTGACCAAGTTCAACGGGCCGCGCCTGGGCGTGGACGGGCCGGAGAACATGTCGATCATCAGCGACAAGGTCACGGCCGTGGACGTGAGCGACGCCATCGACCCGAGGCAGGATTTCCAGAGCCATCAGTATTACCGGATCTTCCCGACCGTGCGCGACGACATCGTGGCCGTCCTCTCCGGCGAGCGTCAGGACAAGATCGCCAACCGCGACCGGAACGACATGCAGCGCTACAGCCTGCGGGCGCCGGTACGGGGCACGCGGCGCCGGGGCCGGTAGGCAGGGAGGCATGGGAGTGCATGAGGCAGATCCAGCGCATTCCCTGGACGGTCACGAGCGGCCTCCCGGCCCGGATCCTCGGGGCGCTGGGCTGCCTTCTGGTCCTGACCGTCGCCCTTCCGGCCCAGGCCGACTCCTTCTTCGTCAGGGTCTATGGGCGGACCTACAAGATCGATCCCCGTCTTCCGTCCGGTGACAAGGGCCCCAAGCCCCAGGACGCCATGAAGGCCCTTCCCGCCGACATCGCGCGCGGACCCGCCGTGCGGCCCTCGCACGAGGAGGTTCTGGCGGAGGTCGAGGAACGGCTCTGGATCGCGAGCAACCAGCTTGATGCGAAACTGGAGGACGCGGCCCGGTCCCGCGACCGGCGCAATGGCGGATCGGACGCAAAAGCCATCAAGCAGGAGATCACGGATCAGCTCGCGTCGGGAACCGGCTCCGGCCGTTCTCCGGACCTCCAGGCGCTCTACGACCGCCACCGGGCCCTGAACCTCCTCGCGCGGGAGTTGCGCCGGTCTCTCGACCTGCCGGTCAGGACGCCGGAATCCGATTTCTCGCGGCCGAAGCTCGATCCCGACACCGAGGCGAGCTACCGCGCCCAGAAGTTCGATCCCTATCAGGCCTATTACGGCTTCAGGCGCGTGAAAGGCGCCTTTCGGTCGGGCGACATCGAACTTCTCGCCCGCGTGGCCCATTATCCCCTGGCGGTCACCGGCAAGGTCAGGCGCAATCTGCGCAACCGCGCCCAACTGATCGCCGCGAAGGAGACCGTCCTGAACGCTGCCGTGCGGGAGGCGGTCGCCAAATCCACGTTCGAGAGCGTGTTCGTGCGCGACAAGGGCATGATGGTCGGAGGCGGCGCCGTCTGGATCACGTCCGACAAGACCGGCTTCGGCCTGGGAACCGTCAACCTGGACTGAGCGTTACGAAGCTTGACCATTATGCCTCAACTTGGCCGGGATGATGCGGCAGCATTCGTCCCATGCAACCGATCCGGAAGGACAAACGAATGATCAGGGGCTGGCAGTACAGGATCGCCGCTTTCACCGCCTTGGCGTCGCTCGCCGGGATGGCCCAGACCGCGCAGGCCGCGCAATGCGGCAACAGCGCGGCCGGGTTCGAGAATTGGAAACGGGAATTCTCCCAGGAGGCGCGGGCCAACGGCGTCGGCCAGACGGCGATCTCCGCCCTCATGAACACGGATTACGCGACGGCGACCATCCGGGCCGACCGGGGCCAGAAGAGCTTCCGGCTCTCCCTCGACCAGTTCATGGCCAAGCGCGGCGCCTCGGTGATCGTCTCGCGCGGGCGTTCGCTCAAGCAGTCGAACGCGGCTCTCTTCGCGTCCCTGGAGCAGCGCTACGGCGTCCCGCCGGGGCCGCTCATCGCCATCTGGGGCATGGAGACGGCCTTCGGAACGCAGCGCGGCAACCAGAACACGCTCTCGGCGGTAGCCACCCTGGCGTATGATTGCCGCCGGTCGGAATTCTTCACCGACCAGCTCTATGCGGCCCTGGAGCTGATCGACCGCGGAGTCCTTTCCGGGAGAACGCGCGGCTCCATGCACGGCGAGATCGGCCAGACCCAGTTCATGCCGAAGAACATCCTGCAATACGGCCGAGGCGGCAATCTCGACAACACCGCCGACGCCCTGGAGGCCACGGCGAATTTCCTCAAGGGCCATGGCTGGCGCGCCGGCGCCGGATATCAGCCGGGCGAACCGAACTTCCGGGCGATCCAGGCCTGGAACGCCGCATCGGTCTACCAGCAGGCCATCGCGCTGATCGGCCAGCAGATCGACGGCGGCTCCCGCAGGTCGGCGGAACGGTAGCGATCAAACCTCCCGGCGCATGATGCGGCTCCGCACCATGCGCCGGAAAAGCCCCTCCGGGATTGACAGGTGACCCGCTATGCGGGGTATCCGTTGGCGTACCGGATGGCAGTGCCGGGGAGGAACGGGTTTGGTCAAGAAAATCGGCTCAAAGGCTTGGCGGGTTCAGGTGTCCGACGACGGCGCGATCGTCGCACTGGGGATTCGCACCGAGACGGACCGTGAATACGAAGTCCTTCTCAGCACGGTGGATTCCACGCCCCTCGTGACCGACCTGCTCGGTGAAATGGTGCGGACTCACCAGGGCAAGCCGGCCAGGGCCTTTGCGGCGAATGCGGGGCCGAACCACTTCAAGAGCGTGCCGGTGCAGCCCCTGAGCACGAGGATCGGCCACAGCGGCGGGAAACCCGTTCTCGTCCTGGATTTCGGCGGAACGGTCCTGAAGGTGGCCATCGACCCCGCTCAGCTCCAGCGGGATCTAGCGCATCGGACGTGAATTCGAACGCACGTGCGATGCTCTCAGGCTCTGTTGTCCCGCATCTTTTCACGCAAAACCGGTTTCCACTTTTGCGTTCGATGCTCTGGAGATCGCTTGAGGCTCAGGCCGCGACGCGGTCGCCGCGCCCATAGACGAGCAGCATGGAGATGATGACGCAGCCATAGATGATCTGGCGACCGGCCTCCGGCATCTGCATGATGGAGAGCACCGAGTTCAGGAGCACGATCAGGATGACGCCCACGAGGGTGCCGAGATAACGACCTCGTCCGCCGAGGATGTTGGTGCCGCCGATCACCACGGCGGCGATGGCGGGCAGCAGATAAGCATCGCCCATGCCCTGGTAGGCCTTGGTGGAGTAGCCGGCGAGCAGCACGCCGGCGAGGCCCGCCGCCGCGCCAGAAAGCGCGAACGCGATGAGGATCACGCGGTTCGTATCGATGCCCGAGAGATAGGCGGCGCGCTCGCGGTTGCCGATGGCGTAAATGGAACGGCCGAGGGTCGTGCGCGTGAGGATCGCCACGATCACGACGGACACTGCGAGCCAGACGAGGAGCGCCATCGGAATCACGCCGCCGATCCGGGCGACCGCGAGATACTGCATCACGTCGGTGGCCGCCGTCTGCGGGGCGAAGCCGCCGGTATGGGCCACCATGAGGCCGCGCATCACGGCGTTCATGCCGAGTGTGAAGATCATGGACGGCACGCGCAGATACGCGACGCCGAGCCCGTTGACGATGCCGACGAGAAGACCGACTCCGATGCCGGCGGGAATGGCCCAGGGGCCGCCGACGGCGGTTGCCATCATGGCCGCGGCGGTCAGGGTCCAGGGCACAGAGAGGTCGATGTGGCCGAGCAGGATCACCACCATGAGCCCGGCCGCCACGATCCCGAGGAAGGAGCCCACCTGAAGCTGCTGCAGGAGGTATTGCGGCTGCAGGAGCGGCGCGCTCCCCTGCGTGTAGAGCGTGTAACCGGTCCCGACGAGCAGGATGAGCAGGACGAAGCCGGCCGCAAAGACCACGGGCTTGTCGTCGCGCCCGAGGCGCAGGCTGCGCGGCGCAGTCATCGTTTCGGCCGTTCTGCTCACCGGAACACCTCGAGCTTGTTCTTGAGACGAAGCAGCTTCAATCCCCCGAGGCTTACGGCGGCGAGAAGCACGAGCCCCTCGAAGAGCGGCTGCAGCAGGGGCGCCACGTCGAAGATGCGGAAGTTGAAGGAGATCGTGCGCAGCACCATCGCGCCGATCATGGACCCGATGGCGCTGCCGGTGCCCCCGAGCAGCGAGGTTCCGCCGATGACCACGGCCGCGATGGAGTTCAGCGTGTAGGCGCCCGCCTGGGGAATGTCGGCGTTGCCGGACGAGGTCTGGAGCGCGAGGAACAGCCCCCCGAGACCGGCGAAGAGCCCCGCCAACGTGAAGGCCGCGAGCTTCGCCCGATTGATCGGCAGCCCCGACATGTAGGCGGCGCTCTCGGACGATCCGACCGCATAGACCGTGCGGCCCGTGACTGAACGGGTGAACGGCACCCAGACCAGAAGGATGATCAGCGCCAGCAGGACGAGCGGCACCGGGATCCACGCGAAGGGCTGCAGCCAGGCGGCCTCGCCGTCGTCGAAGAGCCCGAAGGTCGCCGCGAACTCGCGCAGGTCGCTCGTCACGGCCCAGGACAGGTCCTCATGCACCTTGCCGCCGGGCGTCGGGCGCAGGATCAGGGCAAGCCCCATATAGATCGCGCTGGTCGCGAGCGTCGCGATGATGGGCTGGATGCGCCCATACACCACGACGCAGCCGTTGACGAAGCCGCAGGCCGCGCCCGCCGCGATGCAGGCGACGATGCCGAGCACGATCTCGGCTGGGCTGCCGTCGACGAGGTGGCTCGCGATGCAGCCCACGAGGGTCATCACGGCGCCGACCGAAAGGTCGAGGCCCGCCATGAGCACGGGCACGGTCTGCGCCATGGACACGAGGGCGAGCGCGAAGACCTCGTTGGCGTTCTGGATCAGGATCTGCCCCGTGAATCCCCGGGGATGGTTCAGCTGGTAGAAGAGATAGAGCACGATGAAGAGCGCGAGCGCGCCGAGGATGCCGGCGTGCTGCCGCCAGCGCAGGCTCAACTCGGCGCCCCATCGACGGGACTTCTCCTGCGGCTCCGCAGCGGCGGGCGTCAGAACGGTGTCAGACATGGGCCGTCTCCCGCCGCTCGGCGATGTTGAGCGCGCTGGCGATGAGGTTGCGCTCCGTGATCGCCTCGCCCTCGAGCTCGCGGATGATGCGGCCGTCATACATGACGGCGACGCGGTCGCAGCAGCCGATCAGCTCCTCGTAATCCGTCGAGTAGAACAGGATGCAGGCGCCCTGCTCGGCGAGTGCGCGCATGAGGCGGTAGATCTCCTGCTTGGTTCCGACATCGATGCCGCGGGTCGGATCGTTGAGTAGGATCACGTCCGGCTCCGTCGCGAGCCATTTGGCGAGCACCACCTTCTGCTGGTTGCCGCCCGACAGGGTCGAGACCGGATCGCTGGCGCTGCCGACCTTGATCCGCAGCTGCTCGATCGCCCGGTCCACGGCCCGCCGGGCGCGGCCCGCATCGATGAACACACCGTGCGAGAGACGGTCGAGCGACGCCATGGCGATATTGTCGGCGATCGACATGGAGAGGATGAGCCCTTCGCTCTTGCGGTCCTCCGGCACGAGCGCCATCCGGGCCCGGCCACTCTTGGCGGATTTCGGCGAATTCGCCGCCATGGGATCGCCTTCGAGAGCCACCGTGCCGCGCACGCCGCGCAGGACGCCGAACAAAGCGAGCAGCAATTCCTTCTGCCCCTGGCCGTCGAGGCCGCCCAGTCCCACGATCTCGCCGCGCCCCGCCTCGAGCCCGACGCCGTTGAGGCGGTTCTCCCAGGAGAGGTCCCGGATCGTGAGGAGAGGCGCCGGGCGCCGCCGCCTGGGTTTTGCCGGAAACTGCCCCTCGATCTCGCGGCCGATCATGAGGCCGACGATCTCGTCGGGGCTGCGCGCGCCCTTGGCGAAGGTTTCGATGTGTCGCCCGTTGCGGAACACGGAGCAGCGGTCCGCCAGCGCGTCGATCTCGTGCATGCGATGGGAGATGTAGAGGATGCTCAGATCCCGCGCCTTCAGCTCGAACAGCATGCGGTAGACGCGGTCCACGTCGGCGGAGGTCAGGGCCGATGTCGCCTCGTCGAGAATGAGGAGCTTGGGATCGCGGCCGAGCGCCTTCGCGATCTCGACCATCTGCCGCCGGGAGAGCGGCAGGTCCGACACGCGGCTCAAGGGGTTGATGTCCTCGCAGCCGATGCGGGCGAGCAGCTCCTCCGACCGCCGACGCTGCGCGCGGCCGTCGATGAACCCGAAGCGCCGCGGCGGGCTCGACAGGGTAATATTGTCGGCGACCGTGAGCTCCGGCATGAGCGAGAGCTCCTGGAAGATGCACACGATCCCGGCCCGGTTCGCCGCCGACGGGCTCGGGAACGAGACGGGCATGCCTTCGAGAAGCATGCGCCCCTCGTCCGGCTGCACGACTCCCGCCATGATCTTCATCAGGGTCGATTTCCCGGCGCCGTTCTCTCCCAGGACGGCATGGATCGACCCGCGGCTGCACGCGAAATCCACGTCCCGCAGGGCGTGGACACCGCCATATCGTTTGGAGATGTTCTCGAGGGCGAAGAAGGGCGCAGGTTCGTGCATGAAGCCTCTTCGATCATCGGAGGAAGCTCCTGTCCGGGGGGCCGGACAGGAGCTGAGGTGCTTTGACCGTGAGCCTCTTACTGCGTGTTCTTGGCGTCCTTCGCCATGATCTCCGGCGCCGTCACGTTCACCCCGCAGGCCGGGAATTCGTTGGCCGCGAAGAAGTTGTCGGAGAGGTTCGACCAGAAGTTCACATTGTCCTTGAGGGTCGTGTAGTCGACGGCCGGGATCGGCACCGAGATGAGCTGAGGCATCGGGTTGCCTTCGAGCGCCGAGAGCGCAGCCTTCATGGAAATGGCCACGAGACCCGGCGACTGGCTGTAGGAGAAGCCCTTCAGCCCCTCGCCCGCATGCTGCGCGATGAGCTTGCGGTAGCCGTTCTCGCCCTCGCCCGCCATCGGCACGAAGGGATGCTTCGCGTCCATCATGGCGCGCACGGATCCGGTCGATCCGCCCTGCGTGAACACGGCCTCGAACTTGCCGTGAACGGCAAGCGCATCGGCAGTCGCCTTCTGGGCCGTGCCGTCGTCCCAGTTGCCCACCACCTCGACGATCTGGAACTTGCCTTCCTTCTCCATCACCTCGCGGAATCCGAGATGGCGGTCGCGGTCGACCGAGTTGCCGGGCAGGCCCCGCACCTCGAGGATCTTGCCGTCGCGCTTTTGGCCCAGCTCCTTCAGGAGATGCCGCGCCGAGAGCCGGCCGATCTCGAGCTGATCCTCGTTCACCTGCATAACCTTGTCGGTGTCGAGCACGTTGTCGAAGGGCACGATCACCACGTTGTTGCGATCCGCCAGGCGGATCACGCGATCGAAGCCCTCGGGCGCCACCGCGATGGTGATGATGGCGTCGTAGCCCTGGTTGATGAAGTCCTCGATGGCGCCGAGCTGCGCGGCCACGTCGGTGCCGGTCGAGACGACCTTCAGCTCCTTGATCTTGTCCTTCATGCCAGGCTGCTCGGCATAGGCCTTGGCGGTCTGGATCATCTGGATGCGCCAGGTGTTGCCGACGAAGCCGTTCACCACCGCGATGCGGTAGGGACCGGGCTTCTTGTCCCATTGCATGTACTTGGTCTGGGCATTCCATGGCTTGAAGCAGCCCGGATCGGGCCCCGGACCCGACACGATCTTGGGAGCGGCGAGCGACGCAACGGACGAGAGCAATAGGCCGGAAAATGCGAGTGCGGACAGGCGAGCAGCGCGTGCCATACGATCCTCCTAGGATGACGTTCTTCCCGGATCTGGTTCGTCTTTCGCGAACCTGGACCGACTAGCATGTTAGGTCGCGCCGTTACGTAAGACAAGCGGAGGCCCCCGAGAAGATTCCTTTCGGCTCGCGTGCCTTACGGAGAAGTGGTGTCGGCTTTATGCGCCCGGCGGCTTACGTCTTGTCCTTCGACGGCAGGATCGATCCGACGATCTCTCGGGCCGTGTTCGCCAGCACGCTTCCGGTATCCGGATCGCCCTTCACGAGCGCTCCCATGAAGTTGCGCGCCTGCTTCAGGGTGATGTGCGGCGGAAGCGGCGGCACGTTGGGATCGGTCACCATGTCGAGTACGAACC
>Ga0182736_1003653_pt1 | contig 10197 bp, 8 predicted proteins | sample eDN5th30CKraftBY_FD_128882 | JGI IMG/M metagenome (GOLD analysis project Ga0182736, IMG submission 128882) | Enriched backyard soil microbial communities from Emeryville, California, USA - eDNA 5th pass 30_C Kraft BY (version 2) (version 2) | ecosystem: Environmental > Terrestrial > Soil >...
GGCTCTTATGGGTGCGTCCGAAACGTGGCGCCGTCCCACCTATCCCCCCATAGTGGCGTCACGCTTTTAGCCCGCGGCCTGTCCCCCGGCCGCGGGCTTTTTCGTGCCCTTCAGATAAGATGCGGGAGCGCCGCGACCGGCGCCTCAGACAGTCAGAACCATCTTGCCCTGGACCCGCCGCGCCGTGATCTCGGCAAAGGCGTCGCTCGCCCGCTCGATCGGCATGGTCTTCCATATGCGCGGCTTGAGCCGGCCCTTTTCCCACTCGCCGAGCAGGCGCGTCAGCAGCACGCGCGACTCGTCGGGATAGCGGTGGCTGTGCTCACCAAAAACGACCCCGATGACCGAGAAGTTCTTCACCAGGATGAGGTTCGCGGCCGGCTTCGGAATCTCGCCCGAGGCGAAGCCGACGACCAGGATCCGCCCTTCCCATCCGATGGCTCGCACACACGAGTCGAAATGGCCGCCGCCGACAGGATCGAACACCACGTCGACGCCCTTGCCGTCGGTCAGTTCGCGGAGGCGATCACGCAGGTTCTCCTCGCGATAATCGATCACCTCGTCCGCGCCGTACTCCTTGGCGAGCGCGAGCTTGTCCTTGCCACCGGCACAGGCGATCACGCGCGCCCCGAGCAGCTTCCCGCATTCGATCGCGGCAAGGCCGACGCCACCCGTCGCGCCCAGCACCACCAGCGTCTCGCCCGCCCGCAGGTGCCCGCGATAGTCGAGAGCGAACATCGCCGTTCCGTAGGCGATCGTGAACGCCGCTGCTGTTTCGAAATCCATGCTGTCGGGAATTGGCGTCGCGATCCCCGCCGGCAGCACGATCTCTTCGGCAAAGCCGCCCGCGAGACGTGCGAACGCCAGCACCCGGTCACCCGGACGCACATGCGTCACGCCCGCACCGACTTCCGTTACGACGCCGGCGACCTCGAGCCCCGGGGTGAACGGCACCGGCGGCTTCACCTGGTACTTGCCTTCGCACATCAGGATGTCGGGAAAGTTCACGCCCGCAGCCTTCACCGCGATGCGCACCTGGCCAGCCCCCATCTCGGGGCTTGCAACGTCGTCCACGCTGAGCGAACCGAGATCGCCGAGGGTGTGGCAACGAAGTGCGCGCATGGACTGAAGTCTCCCGATGTTGTCCGGACTGGTTTGCAGGGATGCCCCATGTCGCGGCGCCGCGCAACCGTCCACGTTCAAACCCGATACGTGTTTGCGTTCGCCTAGGCGCGATACGCTGCGGTTTCCGCCATCGCCTTGAGCTCGCGCCGCATCAGCTTTCCCGTTGGCGTCAAAGGCAATTCATCGGCGAGCATCACGACATCCGGCACTTTGTAGCCGGAGAGCCGCTCCCTGCAGTGTGCGACCAGCGCCGCTGGCTCGATGCTCATGCCCGGCTTCGGAACGACATAGGCAACGATCGTCTCGCCCTTGTCCGCATCCGCAAGCCCCGTCACACCGGCAATGCCGACGGCGGGGTGCTGCTGAAGCGCCTCTTCCACTTCGGCCGGCGACACGTTGATGCCGGAGCGCTTGATCATCTCCGAGGACCGGCCGGCGAAATGGAACCGCCCCTTTGCATCGAGATGCCCGAGATCGCCGGTACGGAACCAGCCATCCTCGGTCAGCACCTCGACGTTATGCTTGGCGCTGTCCCCGCGATAGCCCGGCATCCGATAGCCCGACACCTCGACGCCGCCGACGTCCCCCACACCGAGCAGCGCATTCGTTTCGAGATCGCGGATACGCAGCGTCACACCGGGCAGCGGCATGCCCTGGCAATGCGCACGATCCTCGAGCGGCCATGTGCTGGAGGTCACACAGCAGTTCCCGTACACCTCCGTCGAGCCATAGATATTGCAGATGCGTGTCGCGCCCAGCACCTCCGCGGCCTTGAGCACATCCTGCGGCGCGCCGATCGTCACGCCGGTCCGCAGCGTGCCCGTCCGTTCCCGCGAGAAGGCTGGATGCGCCACCAGCGCGTTCGTCATGGCCGGCAGCGTGTAGAGCGCCGTACAGCCGTGCGCCTCGATCAGATCCAGCGCCTCTCCCGGCTCGAAGCGGCCTTGCAGCACCATCGTTGCGCCATGCGACAGCGTCGCCGGCAGCGCATTCACGGCGCCGTACGACCAGAACAGCGGGATGGAGATCAGGACGCGATCGCCTGCCGTCAACCCTTGCCGCTCTCCGATGTTGAAGCCGTTCTCGATCGCCCCGAAATGCTGTAGCGGCACCGATTTGGGCCGGCTGCTCGATCCCGACGTATAGAGCACCACTACCGTATCGGAAGCGCTCGCGCCCTCTCCAGGGGGCAGCGGATCGAGCAGCGCGCCGTCCCGATAGTCCGCGTAATCATCAAATCCCTCGCGCGCCGCGCCGCCCACCAGCACCAGCCGTTCGAGCGACGGGTGCCGGCGCGACGCTTTCAACGCCGCGATGTCGCTGGCGAAGTCCTGTCCTCCGAGCCGTTCGATCAGGAACAGACACCTGACGCCACTGTCGGCCAGCAGGAAATCCAGCTCCGGTCCCTTGGACCACGTCGAGAAAGGCACCACCGTCGCGCCGAGCGCCGCGGCACCGAAGAAGATCTCCAGCCACTCCACCCTGTTGTTGATCAGGATGCCGACGGCATCTCCGCGCCGGATGCCGCGCGCGCGAAGCGAAGCGGCGACCCGCGACGCGGCCGCGTGCAGATCCGCAAAGCTCACGGTCCCCGCGCTCGACACGACGGCGGCAGCCGTCGGCGCACGCGCGGCCTGCTCCGCGAGCAGCTCGAAAAACGTGCGGCTGAAAGGCGATTGCATCGGTATCGTTTCCGGATTGGGCACGCACTCGGGCTCTCCCGCCTGCTGCCGCTGACGGCTCGGCTGAGATGCGGACTGTCGCGCGCCCCTCATGACGGCTAAAGGTGTGGCCGAGTAGATACCGACAGGCGCTCGCCCCTGTCTACCCTTGTTCCTTCCCGCAACGGCACGACCGACGGAGACCCGACATGCCGCTACTTGTCCGCGAGGCTGCGCCTCACGTCGTCCTCATCACGATCGACAACCAGGCCAAGCGCAACGCCATGTCCCGGTCGATGCTGGCCGAGCTGGCCGACGTCTGGGATCGCCTTGCGGCGGACAACGCTTGCCGCGCGATCGTCGTGACCGGCGCGGGCGACAAGGGCTTCTGCGCCGGCGCCGACATTGGCGGCGACCTGACCGCCAGCCCCGAGATGGCCGCCACCATCAACCGCTCCCTTCTGAAGACGCGCGCTTTCCCGAAGCCCATCATCGCGGCCGTGAACGGCGATTGCGCGGGCGGCGGCGTCGAGTTGCTGCTCTCGACGGATATTCGCGGGGCCGCCCCGCACGCCCGCTTCGGGCTTCCCGAGGTACGCTTCGCCATCTACCCGTTCGGCGGTGCCACCGTGAAGCTGATCCAGCAGATCGGATACGTCCACGCGATGGACCTGATCCTCACGGGCCGTCTTGTCGATGCCGAGACCGCCGCGCGGCTTGCGCTCGTCAACGAGATCGTGCCTGCCGCCGATCTGCTCGACTGGGCCGTCGCCAAGGCCAACCTGATCGCCGCCAACAGCCCCGCGGCTGTGCAGGCGGTGAAGACCCAGATCTCGTCGACCATCGCCGACCACGCCCAAGCACGCGAAGCCCTCGACCAGGAGCTCGGCGACCGTGTCCGTGCGAGCGCGGATTTCAATGAAGGCGTTGCGGCCTTCCTCGAAAAGCGCAAGCCTGACTACCGCTGAGGACTGCGAAGGGAGCGAACCACCGATGTCGCGCGAGCGCTTGCCGGTCATTCCGGCCGACCAGATGACGGACGAGCAGAAAACCGCCGCGCAGACGTTCGCGGAAGGCCGCGGCTATGCCGTGCGCGGGCCTTTCGCAGCGCTGCTGAGAAGCCCGGAGGTGATGCTGCGGGCCAAGGCGATGGGCGACTATCTGCGCTTCAAAAGCACCCTTCCGCCGCGTCTGAACGAGCTGGCGATCATCGTCACCGCACGGCAATGGGGCCAGAGCTACGAGTGGCATGCACATCGCCCGCTCGCGGAGAAGGGCGGGCTCCGTCCCGAAATCGCCGACGCCATTGCCGACGGCCGCCGCCCGACCGGGATGTCGATCGACGAGGAGACGGTCTACGACTTCGCCACCGAGCTGCACCGCAACAAGTGCGTGTCGGACGACACCTATGCCCGTGCCCTCGCGCTGTTCGGCGAAAAGGGCGTCATCGATCTCACGGCCGTCAACGGCTACTACACGTTGATCGCCATGGTGCTGAACGTCGCCCGCACGGCACTACCGGAGGGCGCCAAGCCCGGCCTCGAGCCCTTCCCCCGCTGACGCCCCCACTGCCAACCTGCATGTCCCTGATCGTCCCGGCATGGCCCCGGGATCGATCCGGCGACCAGCGACGCCTCCAGGCGAATCCCATTCGGACACTGGAGGCGCCAAGCGCGTTTGCCATATCGGCGCCCCGCCATTGACCCGGCGACCGCCGCCCGCGAAGGAGGCTGTCAGACGTTGGCGACCAGGGTCAGGAAGGCATGCGCACTCACGGCATGGCGATCAGCGCCACGATCGTCGCGATCCTGCTATCGATCGCATCGGGCGGCAGCGGCTGGGCTCAAGCGCCCGCCAAGGCAGTGCCGGGAAAACATCCCGGCCCAGCGCCATCGTGGCACGACTGCGAGAAGGCCCCGCCCGAGGCGAAGCCGGCCATCGACGCCGCGCGCCGGCTCCTGGAAAAATCGTGGCTTCCGACACGGGATACTTTCTTCGCCGCTTATACGATGCCGGGAGAAACGCGCAGCCCCTTCGACCTGTCGCCGCCCACCCCTGACTCCGGCGCGAGCGAGGGCACCGTTGAAGCCCGCCCGCCGCAATGCCTCCATCACGCGCAGGGTCACGCGTCGGATGCCACGCATCGGGTTCGCTTCGTATCGCCCTTTTACCGCTTCTACGAGGCCGGACACGGCTGGTCGCCGCCGTTGCGCAACGGCATGATGCTCGATGCTGTCGTCACCCATGCAGCCGGCCAATGGCAGGTGACGGTGCCGCCCTCCGAGATCACCATTCTCATTCCCGAGCAGAAGCCGAGGCTCGCGGACGCGACGAAGCTTCCGAGCGACGCGCCCTGGTCCGAACCGATCCCCGGATGCGCCAAGCGACAGAAGTGGAACGGAACCGACTGTGCGCCACGCCGGCGCTGAGACGCATCACTCGCCCCATGTCACGCCGGTGGCCTTCATCAGCGCCCGTGCCGCAGCCGGATTGCGCACCTTCGCGCCGGAAATGAAGTAGGCAAAGACGTCCTGCCCCTTGGCCCATCCTTTGACCCGCTTGGCCAGCGCCTTCAACTCGCCAGCCGTGACACCCTGCTCTTCCGTCTCCGACGTCGCCATGAAACGCGCAAATCGGAAATCCGCGCTATCGACGTCGATCTCCGGGAACTCCCCGCCGAGATCGAGCACGACGGCGACCCCGTGCTTGCGGGCCAGATCGTAGAATTCTTCCGTCTGGAAACTCTCGTGGCGTGCCTCGATCGCATGTCGAAGCGCAATCCCGTCCTTCTCCCGCGGCAGGAGCTTCAGGAAGCCGGCCATCTCGTCGGCATTGAATTTCTTCGTGCCCATGAGCTGCCAGTTGATCGGACCGAGCTTCGGCCCGAGCAGCGTCAGCCCCTGACCGAGAAACCGCGCCATTCCCTCACCACCGAGCGTCAGGTCCTTGCGGTTCGTCACATAGCGCGAGGCTTTCACGGCGAACACGAAGTCGTCCGGCGTTTCGTCGCGCCAGTTGCACCAGCTCGTTTCCTTGAAGGTCGAATAATACGTGCCGTTGATCTCGATCGAGTTCAGCGCGCTCGATGCGAACTGAAGCTCTTTCTTCTGGGTCAGTCCGGGCGGATAGAAGACGCCGCGCCACGGCTCGAAAGTCCAGCCCCCGATGCCGATCCTGATCATCCCAGCCATGAGCGCCGCCTCCCGTCTGCATCCCGTCGCCGGTCCTCGCCACCGCGCTCGCCTGAGCTGATCGCACGACGGACTGGCCCGATCTGCCATTACGCCTCGCACCGGCCATTGTCCAACGGGCCTCGCCGCGCCAGTATCCCTTCAACGGCGCAGATCGACGCCACGGGAGCAACGCACCAGGAGACGAGACCATGGCGGACACGTTCGACTACGTGATCGTGGGAGCCGGTTCGGCGGGCTGCATTCTGGCCAACCGCCTCACCGCCGACGGCAAGTACACGGTCTGCATTCTCGAGGCCGGCCCGCGTGACTGGCATCCGTTCATCCACATCCCCGCCGGTTTCATTCACACCCTGAGCATGCCGAGCGTGAACTGGATGTATGAATCGGAGCCCGGCCCCGGCACCAATGGCCGCCCCATCCCCGTGCCCCGCGGCAAGACGCTCGGCGGCTCGTCGTCGATCAACGGACACATCTACAATCGCGGCCAGCGCATGGACTTCGACGGCTGGGCGCAGCGCGGCAATCGCGGCTGGGGCTACAACGATGTGCTCCCTTACTTCCGCCGGACGGAGAAGCGCATCGGAGATGCTGACGATACCTTCCGTGGCCGGTCGGGCAACCTGACCGTGACCGACCTGGGCGCGACCCATCCTCTCTGCGAGGCCTTCCTGAAAGGCGCCGCCGAGATCGGCATTCCACGCAATGCCGACTACAACGGCGAACGCCAGGAGGGCATTTCCTACGTCCAGCGCACCGCCTACCGCAATCGCCGCATGTCCACCGCGCGCGCCTTCCTCAACCCGGCGCGATCCCGCGGAAACCTCACGATCCGCACCAACGCACACGCCACGCACCTCATTCTCGAAGGCAAACGCGCTGTCGGCGTCGCCTACGCCAAAGGTGGACGCGGCGGCGCCGTCGAGAACGTCCGCGCCCGGCGCGAAGTGATCGTTTCGGGCGGCTCCGTCAACTCACCGCAATTGTTGCAGCTTTCGGGCATCGGTCCCGGACCGCTGCTGAAATCGCTCGGCATCGACGTTCGCCACGAAAGTCCCGGGGTCGGCGAGAACCTGGCCGATCACTACGCGCCGCGCATCTGCATGCGCGTCAAAAACATCGAAACCTTGAACGAGCGCTCCAAGGGCCTGCGCCTCGTCGGCGAGATCGTGAAATATTTTACCGGTGGCGAAAGTATCCTCTCACTCAGCCCGTCGATGGTTTACGGATTCTGGCATTCGGATGAGGCGACGCGCCCGAACGATCTCCAGTTCCTGTTCACTCCGGCGAGCTATAAGCAGGGCCGCCATGGGCTTCTCGACGACTTCCCTGGCGTCACGGTGGCGGCCTGGCAGCATCGCCCGGAGAGTCGCGGCCACATACGCGCCCGTTCATCGGACCCGTTCGAGAAGCCCCTGATCCAGCCGAACTATCTGACGGCGGAAACGGACCAGCGCGTCACCGTGGCCGCCATGAAGTTCGCGCGCCGCCTCATCCACACGAGCGCGATGCGCCCTTATCTCGACGGCGAGATGTACCCCGGCGCCGAGATCCAAAGCGACGACGACCTGCTGGCGGCCGCCCGCGATTGCGGCTCGACCACCTATCACCTGATGGGCACATGCCGGATGGGCCCCGATGGCGATCCGACGGCCGTGGTGGATGATCAGCTCCGCGTGCGTGGCATGGAGGCCTTGCGCATCATCGACGCGTCCGTGATGCCGAGCATGATCTCAGCGAACCTCAACGCCGCGACGATGATGATTGCCGAGAAAGGCTCGGACATGGTGCTCGGCCATCCGTCTCCGGAGCCGATCCTGGTGCCCGAGCTCGTGTGACGTCGAAGCCCGGGCCGAACGGATGCGATTGTCGCGCGTCAGCTCTGCACGGCCCCGGCCAGCCATTGCGTCAGCACCGAAGCGGCGTCCAGGAAATCCGGCACGTCCATGGCCTCGTAGGGGTTATGGCTGCCGTTCTCGTTGCGCACGAACAGCATGCACGACGGCACACCCGCAACCGTGAACGTCGCGGTATCGTGTGATGCGGGACTGGCAAGCGGCATCGTTGGCACGCCGATCGCCGACGCCGCCTCGGTCAACGCCCGCATGAGATCCGGATTCGACGGGGCAACGTCCGCGGCGGCCCGCTTGCCAAGATCGAACCGAACACCGCGCTCTGTCTCGATACGCTTCACGATCGCCATCACCTCCGCCTCGAGATCGGCGAGATGTGCCTTGTCGTAGGCGCGAACATCGAGGCTCAACGTCAACTGGCCCGGCACCTTGGTCAGCGCATGCTCCTGCGCGTCGGTGAAGAAACGCCCGATCGTAAAGGCCATCGGCCGCCGCGCCGCATCAGCGCGCTTCCAGACGTCATCGAGCGCAAGCGCGAAGTCGCTGGCCGCCAGCACGGCATCGTGCCGGAAGCGCCGTGGCAGGCCGACGTGCGCCCACGCGCCATGGATCACGATCTCGGGAAACCGGAAATTGCCGGGCACCCCAGTCCCGATCGCCACCGGCCTGCCCGCCTCGACCAGTTGCGGCGCCTGCTCGATATGCACCTCGACCCATGCCGCGATATCCTTCGCCGAAAGCGATGCGTCGCCGCGCCGAACGGCATCGACGTCGGCACCGCAGTCGGCCATGTGGTCCGCCAGCGTTCGCCCTGTGTCACGGCGGCGAGCATCGAGAGAGCCATCAGGCAGCACGCCGAACGCTGAGCGCGAGCCGATATAGGACACCTCGAACCAAACGCTTTCCTCCGCACGGATCGCCATGGTCGTCACATCGCGTGCGGGCGCAATCCCGAGCGACTGGAGGGCACGCGTCGCGACGAGGCCCGCAATGACACCGGCCGCGCCATCGAAATTGCCCCCGTTGCCGACGGAATCGATATGCGAGCCCATCATGATCCGAGGCTGGCTGCGATCGCGCCCCGGCAACGTCATGAAGAGATTGGCCGCATGATCGTACCGCTGCTCGAGGCCCATCGTGTTGGCATGCGCCTCGATGACGCGATAGCCGAACTGTTCGCCGGCTCCGAACGTATCGCGCGTCACGCCCGGCCCGACGGCATCCAGACTGCCCGCTCGAAGCTCGTCGAAAAGCGCCCTCACCTCTGTTTCCTGGGCGAGAACGGCGCGGCGAATGTTGGCACTCGAATGAGGCACGAAGCACTCCATGGCAGCTGATCAAAGGTCGCGAGAAGGATATTTCCCATCGCGCGACGCGTCGACCACAGCATTCGCCTGCCGATTGGACGTTTTCCCTCGCGTTTCGTCCCGCGGAACAAGGCCGTCCAAGTCAGCTCCGTGCTGATCGAAGCTCGATTTCGTTTGTAGAATTATTCCAAGACGAACTTCTTCTTTGTCGTCGGCAAGCCAGAATGCTTGACTGCATGGTGGGCAATAGGCTCATTCGGGATATGCCAAAGAGACCTGTCGAGGAACCGAATATCAACTCGGCGGAGCCGACGCTCAGACTGATCCTGCGGCGGCTTCGTGAGACGATGGCTGAAACAGATGACGGTCAACGTCGGCTGGACAAGATCGTGCGTCTCGTCTCCGGTCTCATGGTTGCAGAAGTATGCTCCATCTATCTCAAGCGTCAGGACCATTCGCTCGAGCTCTTCGCGACGGAGGGCCTGAACGCGAACGCCGTTCACAACTTATTCATGAAGCGCGGCGAGGGCCTGGTGGGCCGCTGCGCCGAGCTGGCCGTGCCCGTGAACGAGCCCGACGCCCAATCGCACCCCGCCTTCTCCTATCGTCCGGAAACCGGTGAGGACATCTATCACTCGTTCCTCGCCGTGCCGATCCTGCGCAGCGGCGACGTTCTGGGCGTCCTGACAGTCCAGAACCGGACACCGCGCCAATATACCGACGACGACGTCGAGGCCCTGCAAACCACCGCAATGGTGCTGGCCGAGCACCTTGTCACCGGATCCGTTGCCAACGCCTCCGGAAACACCTCGCGCGCCATCGACGACGTGGTTCGCGGGCAGGCCATCGCGGAAGGCGTGGCACTCGGCCATGTCTTTCTCCATGCCCCGCGCGTCGCGGTGACGGAGCTTGTCGCATCGGACGCGGCGGCCGAGACGGAACGGCTGGAGTCGGCGATCGCCGAGCTCAAGGCCACCCTCGACACATTGATGAGCCAGGGTCATCTGGCCGGCGCGGGCGAGCATCGCGATGTCCTCGAAGCCTATCGCATGTTCGCCAA
>Ga0182736_1003655_pt1 | contig 10194 bp, 8 predicted proteins | sample eDN5th30CKraftBY_FD_128882 | JGI IMG/M metagenome (GOLD analysis project Ga0182736, IMG submission 128882) | Enriched backyard soil microbial communities from Emeryville, California, USA - eDNA 5th pass 30_C Kraft BY (version 2) (version 2) | ecosystem: Environmental > Terrestrial > Soil >...
GTCGTCGGCGTGGTGCTGATCCTTCTGGTGCTGTTCTTCCCCAGGGGCGTTCTGGGAACTTTTCGTGAGCGCTGGCTGGGGTGGTTGCCTTGATGGTTACTCCGATGGTTGCCACCCCGCCGCTTCTGACCACCAGGGGCCTGTCGCGCGATTTCGGCGGCCTGCGCGCCGGCCAGAGCCAGCGGATTTCGCGCGTGATGGTCGGCCGCGTCGCCGGCGAGCAGGTGTTCAACACGGCGATCGCGCGGCGCACGCCGGCGGGCGCGTTCGACGGCATGGTGACGATCGCGCTGCGCCCATCGTATTTCAGCGCGTTCTATCGCGAGCTGATCGGCGATAACCCGAGCGTGTCGCTCGGTCTGACGCGCGCGGACGGCGAAGTGCTCGCGTGGTATCCGCCGCGCCCGGCCGATCGCATGGCGCTCGCGGCCAGCTCGCCGCTGCGCGAGGCGTACCGCGCGGGCGGCCGAAGCGGCGTCGTCAGGATGGTTTCGGGGCTGGACGATCAGCTGAAGATCGTCGCGTTCCGGCGCGTCGGCGGGTATCCGGCCTATGTATCGAGCGGCTATCCGATCGCGACGATCTGGTCGGCATGGTGGAAGCATCTGAGCGTGCTCGCGCTCTCGATCTTCGCGCCGTGCGTCGTGCTGTGGGGCGTAATCGCGCAGTCGTTGCGGCGCCTCGCGACCGAAGAGGAAGCGTGGGAGCGCTGGCAGGCCGAAGCGTCGATGCGCCGCTCGATCGAATCGGCGTATCGGCAGGCGCGCAAGATGGAGGCGCTCGGCAATCTCGTCGGCAGCGTCGCGCACGACTTCAACAATCTGCTGATGATCGTCTCGACCAACGTGCAGATCGCGCGGCGGCGCGGCGCGCCCGGCCTCGATCGCGAACTCACGGCGATGGAACGCGCGCTGAAAAGCGGCCAGTCGCTCACGCGGCAACTGCTCGGCGTCGCGCGCAAGCAGCCGTTGCGCAGCGAGATCATCGCGATCGGCAAATGGGTGCCGGCGGGGCGCGAGTTGCTGCGCGCATCGCTCGGCGCGAAGGTGGCGCTCAGCGTCGAAGTCGCGCCGGAGGTGTGGGCGATCCGCGTCGATCCGGCGGAACTGGAGCTCGCGCTCATCAACGTCGCGGTGAACGCGCGCGACGCGATGCCCAACGGCGGCACCTTCACCGTGCGCGCCGGCAACGTGCGCTTTCGCCACGAGGACGGCTTTCCGATCACCGGCGAATTCGTGCAGATCACGCTCGAAGACAACGGCTTCGGCATGAGCGCCGAAGTGCTCGGGCGCGCGTTCGAACCGCTTTTCACGACCAAGCCGAAAGGCATGGGCACGGGCCTCGGCCTGCCGCAGGTGTTCGCGTTCTGCGAGCGCGCGGGCGGGCTCGCGACCATCGACAGCGCGATCGGCGCGGGCACCGCCGTGCGTCTGTACCTGCCGCGCGCGACGGCGGCGGCGCCCGGCGCGGCCGCGAAGCACGAACAGGCGGCGTCGCAGGAAGCGGACGGCTTGCGCGTGCTGCTCGTCGAGGACAACGAGGAAGTCGCCGCCGGCACCGAAGCGCTGCTCACGATGATGGGCCACCACGTCACCTACCTCTTCAACGCCGATGCCGCCGCGACGATGCTCGAAGCCGCGCGCGCCGACGCATCGGCCGGTTTTCCGTTCGATGTCGTGCTCTCCGACATTCACATGCCGGGGCAGATGAACGGCATCGATCTCGCCGAAATGATGCAGCGCTTTCACCCGCGCATTCCGGTGATCCTCGTCACGGGTTACGCGGAAGAGCTCGACCGCGCGCGGCAGGTCGGCGCGCGCGTGCTGTCCAAGCCGTTCGACATCGCGCTGCTCGACGCGCTCCTGCGCGCGATCCGCGACGGCGCGACGCCTTCCGATCTGCGCGCGGCGCGTTCGGTCGATCGCTGAACCGCCCGCGCTGCAATCGACTTTTGCACGCGCGTTTGTAAAAGCGCCGGCTTCTTTGCCCGCGCCGTGCCGCTCGCGCCGGTTCACGCGCATCCGGCACGCGAGTTGCGTGAATGCCGACATGCGCGGCGACCGACGTCGCCGATTTTCGGAATTCGCCCATCCGCAGGAGGCGTACATGCGACACACCGTCATCGGAGTTTTCGACACCTATGCGCAGGCCGAGGACGCGCGCTCGGCCCTGATCGCCGCCGGCTTCCTGCGCGCGGATATCGAACTGCAGGCCAATCCCAAGCGCGACGATGCAGCCGCGCCGTCCGACATGCCCGATGCCGTCACGCATCAGGAGCCGGGCGTGCTCGCCAACATCGAGCGCTTCTTCAGCATGCTCTTCGGCGGACGCGATCAGCCGCCGGAAGTCGCGCACTATTCCGAGGCCGTGCGGCGCGGTGCGATCCTCGTCGCCGTCGAAACGCCGAGCGTGGAGCAGGCCGACATCGCGCGCGCGACGCTGTCCGATCAGGGCGCGATCGATATCGATGAACGCGCGGCAAGCTGGACGACGCTCGAACACGGCACGTCCGCGGCGGCCGCCGATGACCGCGATCATTCGGTGCTCGACGAACTGGGCCTCGGACGCGGCAGCGCGGTGCCGGGACGCGAGCCGGTGAACGATCCCGACCAGACGCCGTCGCGTGCGCGGGCTTATCCGCACGCTGATGTCGGCGATCCGGCCGCGCTGACGCCGCGCGATTACGTCAGCGATCCCGCCGACGATCCGCTGATGCCGCGCGGCGGCATGTCGCAATCGCAGTCCCAATCCCAGTCGATGACGAGCGACGCCGAACGCACCGCCCGCGATCCGCTCGCCGGTCGCGACCCGGTCACGGGCCGGGATCCGTACGCGACGACCGGCGCCGATCCGCTCGCCGATCCGCTCGCCGATCCGCTCGCCGGGACGCCCGCCGATCCGCTCGCGGCGCGCACCGAACTCGCGGGCGATTCGCTATCGGAGCGCGACGCCATCGCGGGCCGCGATCCGCTGCGCACGACCGGCGCGGTGCCGCCCGAGCGCGCTCCGTTGCCCGGCGTGCGTACCGACACGGCGTCCGAATGGCGCTCCGTCGAACCGTTGAGCCCGCTCGACGAACCCGCGACGCCGTCTCAGGCGGGCGCGGCGCGCGCGGCGGGATCGTCGCCCGATCCGGTTGTCGCTTCGGCGGGAACGCAGGCGGGCGGTCCGGTCGGACCCATCGGAAATCCGCAAAACGTGCCCAATGAATTCATGGAGTACGAAGACGACTTCCGCGCCGATTACGCATCGAAGTATTCGGCGACGGGCGAGCCTTACGAGGACTATCAGGGCGCGTATCGCTACGGCGCGACGCTCGGCAACGACGATCGATTCCGCAGCCGCACCTGGGACGATCAGATGGAATACGAAACGCGCCGCGACTGGGAGAGCAAGCACCCCGAAGGCGATACGTGGGAACGCTTCAAGGCGGCGATTCGTCACGGCTGGGATCGTGTGACGGGACATCATCACGTCTGAGTTCCGAGCCGCTCACGACAACGGCCCGCTTGCGCGGGCCGTCTTTTCGTGTGAACGGTGAGCGCTCAGGCCGCCCCATCCCGCACCCATGCGACGTACTTGTCCATGAACGTCTGCAGATATTTGCGCGTGTCTTCGCTCACGATATTGCCGTTTTCGTCGATGCGCTTTTCGTCGTGCTTGATGTACATCTCCGGCTGATTCATCAGCACGATGTCGAGGTACGCGCACACGCCGCGCAGATGCGACTGCGCGATCGCCGTGCCGATCGCCCCGACCGACGTCCCGATGATCGCGCCCGGCTTGCCGCCCCACGCGCTTTGTCCCCACGGACGCGAGCCCCAGTCGAGCGCGTTCTTCAGCACACCGGGAATCGAGCGGTTGTATTCCGGCGTGACGATCAAGAGGCCGTTTGCTTCGGCGATCTTCTGCTTGAACGTGCGCGCGGCTTCGGGAAAGTCGCTGTCGTAGTCCTGGCTGTACAGCGGCAGGCTGCCGATGTCGAGAAACTCGAACGAGAAATCGCCCGGCGCGAGCGACACGAGCGCATGCGCGAGCTGCTTGTTGAACGAACCCTGTCGCAGACTGCCGACGACCACCGCGATCTTTAAGGCCATGAGATCTTCCCCGTCAAAGGTATGAAAAGGCGGATGAAGCGTTCCAGACAACGCCGTCCTCGCGACGGCGCGCGTGCACATGATAGGCGCATCGCGGGTCGGCCGTCTTCATGCGCGCAGTCAATCGGGACTATTTTTGCGATGAATCGAGCAATGTACCTCGCGCCGCGCCACTACGCGGTTCACAGTGAGCTATCCCCATGGTTATCCACAGTTTCTGTGGATAAGTCGAGAGTAACTTTCATTCCGATAATTTTCTGATTCAACCACGAAACAAAGCGCCCCAAGTCGCGCAAAAAGGTCGTACGAATCGGAACGCATCCTTGCTGATCGCGTAAAAATCTCCGCATTAAGTGAGCGATTACTTGCCATCGCGGGCCCGCATTCATCCACTCTGAACAACAATGTGTTGGCTCAATCAGTATTTTTGTCCAATAGGAATCCTCCTAGACTGCCTCTCAAGCGTCGGCCCCGACGCACACGCATCCAGGAGATTCAAATGAAAAGCTCATTGATCGGCGGTCTCGTTTTGTCGGCGCTTCTCGCCACCGCGCCCGCTTTTGCGCAATCGACGCCTGTGGGCAAGACCCGCGCCGAAGTGAAAACGGAGCTACAGAGCGCGCGTCGCGCGGGCGATCTGGATGCGGTCAACGCGCTGAGCTATCCGCAATTGCGTCCTTATCAGGAACGGCACGCACAGCTTCAGGCCGGCGTGCGCGACGGTTCCAGCGCGCACTGAACAGCAGCGATTTCGATAATCAGAGGAAGCAGTCTGAACTGGCCCTCCTCCACCGTCGGAATGAAGGTGGTTCGCCCGGTGCCCCCGCGCCGGGCTTTTTTTCGCGGTCAGAGCAAAGCCGCGTTCAGTACGCGTAGCCCGCGATGCTGAGACCGAAGACCGGCAGCATGATGGTGAGCTCCGAGGGAAAAAGGTGAGACGTTTCGGGAGCCTCCCCACGGTGAGCCAGCCGATACAGCCGCGCCTCACTTATAGCCGGATCATCGGGATCGCGAAGCAATTTCGGCAGCTCAGTCACATTCTTAAGTGGACCACCCAAGCCGTTGTTCTTTAACGCATTCGACTTGCTTGACCACGATGCGGCGCGGCATGTACTTCGAGCCGCCCGGTCATCGTTTCGAAACGCGCCGGCTTCGGCTACGCGACGCGCTCCGCTAAAGGTGAGCAGATTCGGGAGTCAGGAAAAGGCCTTGTCGCCAGGCCGCGGCCCAGGAATAAAACCCAGTCGGCACAGCTACTTGCGCTTCCCGCGGTTATTTACCCGCGTCATGGATACGCCTTGAGGTGAGGAAATTCGGGAGCCACTCGGCGGACGGAACGGCACTTGCTGCTCTGTCAGCCCTCGTACTTCTCACCCACCCCGGCAACATGACCATCAAAAGACCTTGGGCATACGGCGCTGCGGCGCTGGCTCTGATCGGCGGCGTCGCGACGCTGGCTGCATGCGCGTCGAACGGGGCGCGCCCAAGCGGCAACGACAACGTGCCCGAACCGTCGAAGGCCGTCGACATCGATCGCTATCTCGGTCACTGGCACGAGTTCGCGCGTTACGAAAATCGCTTCGAGCGCAATTGCGAAGCCGTCACGGCGAACTACGCGCGTCGCGAGGACGGGCTCGTATCCGTCGTCAACGCGTGCAGGCAAGGCGGGCTGAGCGGTCCGTACCGGTCGGCGGAAGGACGCGCGAAGATCGTCCCCGGATCGAATGGGACGAAGCTGAAGGTGTCGTTCTTCGGTCCGTTCTATGTCGGCGACTACTGGATTCTCGATCACGCCGACGATTACACGTGGTCCATCGTCGGCGAACCGACCGGGCGTTATCTGTGGATTTTGACGCGCGAGGCGAAGCCTTCGGCGGAGTTGCGTCGCACGCTGATCGAGCGCACGCGCGCGCTCGGTTACGACGTCACGATGCTGCGCGAAACGCAGCAAGGCTGACTTCTCAGCTTGCCTTGCAAGCGACGAGCAGCGAGTTCTGATTTTTCTCGGTCGACTGGCCAAGCACGTCGTAGCCGTTCGGACAGAGCGCCTTCGCGTTGTCCGTGCAATTGCGCCATCCGCCGTAGGCGGGGCATTGAATCTGTTGCGTCGGACGTCCGTCGGCGGAGAAAAGCGGCGGCGCGCTGCTGCATCCGGCGAGGGCCCACGCGCTGCCCGCCAGCATGATCGAAAGGCCGAGTTTTCTGCCGAGTTCCGTCGCGCTTTTCATCCGCTACCCCTTTGATTCTTGGTCGTTATTTTTCGATTTCGGGAGTATGCCACGCGAAGCTTTCGCGACAATTCGCCTGTTCGCAAAAGTGCGTCAGACGGCGATGCCGAGCGCCGCGATCTTCTTGTACAACGTCGCCCGTCCGATGCCGATTTTCTCCGCCGCATCCGCGACCCGACCGCCGCTCGCGCGCAACGCATCCGAGAGAAAGCGCCGCTCGAAATCGGCCATCGCGTCGGCGTACGACACGTTCGGCGGCTCGTCGCCTTCCTGGGCGACGGGTTCGGCCTGCGCCGCGATCGCCACTCGCCCCGCATCGATGAACGCGGAGAGCGCGCGGGCGTCGATGTGCTCGGTTTCGGACAGCATCAACGCGCGTTCGAGCGTGTTGCGCAGTTCGCGGACATTGCCGGGCCAGGAATACGCCTCGAGCAGTTGCAGGCCATCTTTATGCAGCACGAAATGGCCGACGTGCCCCGGCCGCGTATCGGCGGACAGGTCTTCGAGGATCGCGTAAGCGAGCGCTTCGATATCGGCGAGCCGGTCGCGCAACGGCGGCGCGTGGATCGTCAGCACGTTCAGCCGATAGAACAGGTCCGCGCGAAAGCGTCCCGCCGCGACGAGCGCGGGCAGATCGGCGGAGGTCGCCGCGATGATGCGGACATCCGCGCGCACGATGCGATTCGAGCCGAGCGGCTCGAACTCCTTGTCCTGCAGCACGCGCAGCAGCTTGCCCTGAAGCGGCAGCGGCATATCGCCGATTTCGTCGAGGAAAAGCGTGCCGCCATCGGCGAGTTCGAACTTGCCGACGCGCCCTTTCCGCTCCGCGCCCGTGTACGCGCCCGCCGCCGCGCCGAAGAACTCGACTTCGAGCAGCGTGTCGGGGATCGCCGCGACGTTGACGGTCACGAGCGGCTTACCCGCGCGCGTCGACGCGCCGTGGATCGAATGCGCGAGCAGTTCCTTGCCGGTGCCGGTTTCGCCGAGCAGAAGCACGGGCGAATCGACGAGCGCCGCGCGCCGCGCCTGACGTTTCACTTCGAGACTGACCGGGCTCGTGCCGACGAAGCTCGAAAACGTATACTTCGCGCGCCGCGCCTGCGCGAGCGACTGGCGCGTCGCGATCAGTTCCTGCTGCACGCGCGAGTAATGCGCGAACAGCGGCGTGAGCGCCTTCATCTCGTCGAAGAGCGCGAAGCCGATCGCGCCGACCGTCGCGCCGGAGTCGTCCTTTAGCGGCAGACGCGTGACGACGAGCGGCTCGCGATCCGTTTCCAGCACGTCGAGCAGAATCGGCTTGCCGGTCGCGACGACCTCGCGCATCAGGCTGTTCGGAATCACCGCTTCGCAGTCGAGTCCGATCGCGTCGAGCGGATCGTCGAAGCCGAAGCGCGCCGCGTAGCGCTTGTTGATCCACACGACGCGCGCGTCCGCGTCGACGATGAAGGTGCCTTCGCTCAGATTCTCGAAGGTCTTGAAAAGCGACTCCATCGCGCGGCGCATCACGTCGCTGTAGTCCGCCGGCACGTTGATCCAGTCGTTGCGCATGGCGCCCAAAGTCTCCGTTTTCTCCATATCGAGACGACTATCTCAATCCGGAGACGCGCCCGCTATCCGCATCTGCACTAGTTCTCAATGCTGTATGCAGCTGTTTCGATAGACGAGGATGTCTCCGTTCGGAGACATTTTCCTGAAACCTTGCGATGTCATCTTCCCCCGATGCCTGTCGCGCCTGAGTTTCAGCACACTGGCACGGAAAGTGCATTTTGCACGCGCGGTGCGTTATCCATGCGCCGGCAGCGCTTCCAGAAGAGGCGCGCTGACAGTTTCAAAGAACAACCATCACGGAGACTCAATGTCGTTCATCATCGTGCTCGCCGCCCTGGCGTTCCTGATGCTCGCCGCCTATCGCGGCTACAGCGTCATTCTTTTTGCGCCGATCGCCGCGCTCGCGGCCGTCCTCCTCACCGATCCCGCTGCCGTCGCGCCCGTTTTCTCCGGCATCTTCATGGAGAAGATGGTCGGCTTCGTGAAGCTCTACTTTCCTGTGTTTCTGCTCGGCGCGGTGTTCGGCAAGGTCATCGAGCTGTCGGGATTCTCGGAGTCGATCGTCGCCGCAGCCATTCGATACATCGGCAAGTCGCGCGTGAATGCGGTGATCGTCGCGGTGTGCGCGTTGCTCACCTATGGCGGCGTGTCGCTGTTCGTCGTCGTGTTCGCGGTGTATCCGTTCGCGGCTGAGATGTATCGGCAGAGCAATATTCCGAAGCGTCTGATGCCGGGCGCGATTGCGCTGGGCGCGTTCTCGTTCACGATGGATTCGCTGCCGGGCACGCCGCAGATTCAGAACATCATCCCGACGACGTTCTTCAAGACGACTGGCTGGGCCGCGCCGTGGCTGGGCGTGATCGGTTCGCTGTTCATTATCGTCGTCGGCCTGGCGTTTCTCGAATGGCGCCGGCGCTCGGCGATGGCCAAGGGCGAAGGCTACGGCACGTCGCTCGTGAATGAGCCGGAGCGTGTGGAATCGACGTCGCTGCCGAATCCGATGCTCGCGATCGCGCCGCTGATTCTCGTCGGCGTTGCCAACTTCGCGCTGACGAAGTGGATTCCGACGTGGTATGGCGCGAGCTATACCGTGCCGCCGGAAGTGCTGCCGGGCGTGCATGCGCCTGTCACGACGGCTGTCAAAACCGTCGTCGCGATCTGGGCGGTGGAAGGTGCGTTGCTGCTTGGCATCGTGCTCGTTCTGCTGACCGCGTTTTCGCGCGTGAAGGAGCGGTTCGCGGTGGGGACGCGGGCGGCCGTTGCGGGGGCGCTCCTCGCGGCGATGAACACGGCTTCCGAATATGGCTTCGGTGGTGTGATCGCGGCTTTGCCAGGGTTTCTCGTGGTCAGCGATGCGCTCAAGAGCATTCCCAATCCGCTCGTCAATGCGGCTATCTCCGTTTCGTCACTCGCGGGGATTACGGGGTCTGCTTCCGGCGGGATGAGTATCGCGCTTGCTGCCATGTCGGATACGTTTATCGCTGGCGCTCAAGCTGCACATATTCCTTTGGAAGTGCTGCATCGCGTTGTGGCTATGGCCTCCGGTGGTATGGATACGCTGCCGCATAACGGTGCTGTTATTACTCTTCTGGCCGTGACCGGGCTCACGCATCGCGAGTCTTATCGCGATATTTTCGCTGTGACCATCATCAAGACTTTGGCTGTGTTCTTTGTTATCGCAGTTTATTACGCGACCGGAATTGTTTGATTTTTTTCGGTTTACGCCGGATCCCGTTTTCTTAGTGGTCTATTAGCGTTGCCCCTGTGCGGGGCGGCACCTACTTTCTTTGCTGCTGCAAAGAAAGTAGGCAAAGAAAGCAGCTTTTCAAGCCCGCGGTCACACGCAATTTGGGTAGTCCTCTCGTCCTAGGCGGCACTCGCCTAAAGAGTGCCCTCGAAGGACTAACCGGGCTTGGCTCGCGCACGGTCTGCCGCCCGAAACCGTTGAGAACGCTGGTTCAGCACGAAATGGCTTCGGCACAGCGCTACGCGCTGCCGCCGGGTCCGCAAGGGAAACCAACGTGAGGCAAGTGCAGTGAGATGGAGGCGTTAGTGAAGAAGCGCATGCATCCCCGCTTGACCGGTCGGCCGCGAAGCGGGCTGGAGCTATTTCGTGCTGAACCAGTTTGTTATGTGGTGCGATGTTACAGACCGTGCGCGAGCCAAGCCCGATTAGGTGTTTGAGGGCACTCTTTAGGCAGCCCACGATGGACGAGAGGACTACCCAAATTGCGTGTGACCGCGGGCGTATCAGTAGCTGCTTTCTTTGCTTACTTTCTTTGCAGCAGCAAAGAAAGTGAGTGCCGCCCCGCACAGGGGCA
>Ga0182736_1003656_pt1 | contig 10191 bp, 11 predicted proteins | sample eDN5th30CKraftBY_FD_128882 | JGI IMG/M metagenome (GOLD analysis project Ga0182736, IMG submission 128882) | Enriched backyard soil microbial communities from Emeryville, California, USA - eDNA 5th pass 30_C Kraft BY (version 2) (version 2) | ecosystem: Environmental > Terrestrial > Soil >...
CGACGTCCGCAACGGCGGGCGCGTCACCGGCACGCTCGACCTCGTCGCGGCCACGGAGGGCCAGGGCGACCCGGCCGTCCAGGGCGGGATCGTCGTCGTCTCCTCCGAGCTCGGCGAGCCCGAGGCCCGCAAGAAGGCCTGACCCCCCACCCGTTGTGGGCATGGAATGGGCCCGGTTCTGACCCCAGAACCGAGCCCATTCCATGCCCACAGCGGCCGGCGGGTCAGATGATCTCGCCGCGCAGCCTGGCGTCGTCGCCGGACATCGTCGCCGCGACCTCGCGCGGCGTGCCCTCGTCGGCCCACCGCAGGGTCGCGCCGACGCCCTCGATGAGCTCGACGCTGCCCTCGGGCGCGAACGTCAGGCCGGCGTCCTGGCCCACCGCGGCGCGCACGAGCGCGACCGTCGCGGGGAGCTTCTCCAGACCGTCCGTGACACCGAGGTCCTGGATCTCCTCGCGCGACGCCGCGATGTGCATCGGGCTCGGCCCGATCCAGAGCGTGCGGCCGTCGAGCGCGGCGTCAACCACGTCGACACGGCCGACTTCTACGGACCACACGTGACGAACGAGATCATCCGCGATGCTCTCGCGCCGTTCGACCAGGTGCGCGTCGTGACCAAGGTGGGATCCGTGCGGGACGCCCAGGGCGGGTGGATCCACGCACGGTCGCCCGAGCAGCTGCGGGCGCAGGTCGTGTCGAATCTGCGCACGCTCGGCGTGGACCGGCTGGACGTCGTGAATCTGCGCGTCGGCGGCGGGCCGGACGGGCACTCGGCCGTCCCAGGATCGGTCGCCGAGCCGTTCGGTGCACTGGCAGAGCTGCGGGCGCAAGGGCTCGTCGAGCACCTCGGGCTGTCCGTGGTGGACCTGGACCAGGTGGTCGAGGCACAGTCGATCGCCCCGGTCGTCACGGTGCAGAACTGGTACAACGTCGCCCATCGGGGCGACGAGTCTTTCGTCGCGTGGCTCGCCGACCGCGGCGTCGCCTACACGGCGTTCTGGCCGCTCGGCGGGTTTGCACCACTGCAGCTCGGCACGCTGGACAGCGTCGCGCGGCGCCTGGGGGCGACGCCCAAGGCCGTGGCGATCGCGTGGCTGCTGCACAGGGCGCCGAACGTCGTGGTCATCCCGGGCACGTCCCAGGTGGCCCACCTGCGCGAGAACCTCGCCGCCGCGGAGCTCGCCCTGCCCGACGACGCGATGGCTGAGCTGGACGCGATGACGACGGCATCCTGACCGCGTGAACGCAGAGAAGGCCGGCTCCCCGAGCGGGAGCCGGCCTTCCGTGCGTTCAGGAACGTCAGAGCGAGGCGACGATGAGCCCGGCCGTCTGGGTGCGGGCGCGGTCGAAGCGCGCGGCAGCGTCGGACCAGCTGACGATGTTCCACCAGGCCTTGACGTAGTCCGCCTTGACGTTGACGTAGTCGAGGTAGAAGGCGTGCTCCCACATGTCGAGCAGGACGATCGGCACGAGGCCGAGCGCGATGTTGCTCTGCTGGTCGTAGAGCTGGACGATCACGAGCTTCGAGCCGATCGAGTCCCACGCGAGGATCGACCAGCCGGAGCCCTGGATGCCGAGCGCGTTCGCGGCGAAGTGCTTCTGGAACGCCTCGAACGAGCCGAAGTTCTCGTCGATCGCGGCGGCGAGCTCACCCTCGGGACGGTCGCTGCCCTCGGGGGAGAGGTTCAGCCAGAACGCGGAGTGGTTGACGTGGCCGCCGAGGTTGAACGCGAGGTTCTTCTCGTGCAGGTTCACCGCGGCGAAGTCGTCCTTCTCGCGGGCCTCGGCGAGCTTCTCCAGCGCCGTGTTGGCGCCGGCGACGTAGGCCGCGTGGTGCTTGTCGTGGTGCAGCTCCATGATCCGGCCGGAGATGTGCGGCTCGAGGGCTGCGTAGTCGTAGGTCAGATCCGGAAGCGTGTAGTCAGCCATGCGTGAGTACCTCTCCTGCGGTCGGTGCGGGCCGCGTGACCGGCCCACGGGACATCCACTGACGAGATCGGGCGACCCGCCGCTACGGCGAGCCGCCCGACTCATCCAACTCTTGCTCAGACCTGCGTGTTCCGCCCGTCGGTCGTCGTCTCACCCTCTGGTTCGACCAGGTGGTGACCTCCGCCGACCTGTGCCGGCTCGTGCGACTCCGAGGCGATCTCGTCGTGCTCGCCGTGCGAGTGCGCGGCGGCGAGCTCGGCCGGGGTGACGGGCTCGACGCGGTCCTCGTAGAAGACCTGCGAGAGCCGCTGGCGCAGGCGGTCCAGCTGGTAGCCCTTGCGCCGCACGCCGCGGGAGTCCTCGGCCGGCTCGATCTCGATCGGACGGATGTTGTCGTGCTGCACGCGCAGCCAGCGCTCGTGAGCGTCCAGCGGCTTGTGCACCTCGATGTACTCGCCGCTCGCGAACCGCACGATGCGACCGGTCTCGTGGCCGTGCAGGACCAGCTCACGGTCCTTGCGCTGCAGGCCGAGGCAGATGCGCTTGGTGATGACGAACGCCAGCCAGGGCCCGACGAAGAACAGCACGCGGAACGCCCACGTGATGTCGTTGATCGACAGGTGGAAGTGCGTCGCGATGAGGTCGTTCGAGCCGGCGAGCACGAGGATGAAGAACGCCACGAGCAGGGCGACGCCGAACGACGTCCGGAACGGACGGTTGCGCGGCCGGTCGAGCACGTGGTGCTCGCGCTTGTCGCCCGTGACTGCGGCCTCGACGAACGGGTAGATCGCCAGGAGCGTGAACAGGATGCCCGGCACGATCATCGCCGGGATGATGATGTTCAGGCTGACCGTGTAGCCGCCCCAGGTGACGAACTCGGCACCACCCGGCATGAGGCGCAGCGATCCCTCGAGGAACAGCATGTACCAGTCGGGTTGAGCGCCCGCGGACACGGGGGACGGGTCGTACGGCCCGTAGTTCCACACGGGGTTGATGGACATGGTCGCCGCCATGAGCGCGATCACGCCGAACACCGTGAAGAAGTACCCACCGGCCTTCGCGACGTAGATCGGGAACAGCGGGAAGCCGACCACGTTCTTGTTGCTGCGGCCCGAGCCCGGGTACTGCGTGTGCTTGTGCAGCACCACGAACAGCAGGTGCAGGCCGATGAGCGCGAGGATCAGGGCCGGGACGAGCAGCACGTGCACGGTGAACAGGCGGGGGATCAGATCCTGCCCGGGGAACTCGCCGCCGAACACGAAGTACGACATGTACGAACCGATGATCGGGATCGCCTTGATGACGCCGTCCGTGATGCGCAGGCCGTTGCCCGAGAGCACGTCGTCGGGGAGCGAGTAGCCCGAGAAGCCGGCCGCCAGGCCGAGGATCAGCAGCGTGAAGCCGACGACCCAGTTGAGCTCACGGGGCTTGCGGAACGCGCCGGTGAAGAACACGCGCATCATGTGCGTGACGATCGCCGCCATGAAGATCAGGGCGGCCCAGTGGTGGATCTGCCGCATGAGCAGACCGCCGCGGACCTCGAACGAGAGCCGCAGGGTCGACGAGAACGCCTCCGACATCTCGACGCCGCGCAACGAGTCCCAGGGACCCGTGTAGTGCGTCTCGCCCATGCTCGGCACGAAGAACATCGTGAGGAACACGCCCGAGATCAGGATCGTGACGAAGCTGAACAGCGCGATCTCGCCCAGCAGGAACGACCAGTGGTCGGGGAAGATCTTGCGCGCGAAGTTCTTGACGACGACACCGAGGCCGGTGCGCTGGTCGAGGTAGTCCGCCGTGCCGGCGGCGGCACGCCCCAGGGGCGTCGGCGTCGACGTGGTCGGTGCGGTGGTGGTGCTCACTTCTCACGCTCCCAGAAGCTCGGGCCGACCGGCTCGTGAAAGTCGCTCTGCGCGATCAGGTAGCCCTCGTCGTCGACCGTGATCGGCAGCTGGGGCAGGGGACGCTTCGCCGGCCCGAACACGACCCGGGCGCCGTCGGCGACGTCGAACGTGGACTGGTGGCACGGGCACAGCAGGTGGTGCGTCTGCTGCTCGTACAGCGCCACGGGGCAGCCCACGTGGGTGCAGATCTTGGAGAAGGCGATGATGCCGTCGTACGACCAGCCCTCGCCCTGCTCCGACTTGATGTCCCGCGGGTCGAGGCGGACCAGCAGGACGACGGCCTTGGCCTTCTCGTCGAGCGGGTGCTCGGCCTCCTCGAGGTCCTCGGGGATGACGTGGAACACCGAGCCGATGGTGACGTCCGACGCCTTGATTGCCCGACCGGAGGGGTCGCGTGCCAGGCGCGTGCCCTTCTTCCACATCGTGTGCTTGAGCTTGCTGACGTTCCAGTCCTCGCCGATGTTGCCGATCAGCGGCAGGGCGATGGTGAGGGGGAACAGCGCGACGGCCGTGACGACGGCGCCCTTGAGCGCGCCGCGGCGGCTGATGCCCGAGTCGTCGGTGCCGTCCTGGAGCGCCTGCACCGCGGCCTCGCGCGTCTCCGCGTCACTGGCCTGGAGGTGGCGCTCCTCGGACTTCTCGTGGTCGTTCATCAGGGCCTTGGCCCAGTGGATCGCGCCCGTGCCGATGCCGAGCAGGGCGAACGCGAGCGCGCCGCCGAGCGCAAGGTTCGACGTGCGCATCGACTCGGGGTTGTCACCCGGGGGGAGCGCGAAGTACGCGACGACGAAGCCGATGGTCCCGAGCACTGAGATGGCGAACAGGAACAGGACCTGCCGCTCGGCCTTCTTGTTGGCCTTCGGGTCCAGGTCGCCGCGGCGCGGCTTGTGCTCCGGGTGTCCCGGGTCCTCGAACCTGTCGAGGCTCGTGTTGCCGTCGAGGACCTCGAGGTCGTGGGAGTTGTCGTGCGTGCTCACGAGGACTTCGCTCCGATCCAGACTGCGGCACCGATCAGCAGGCCCATGCCGACGACCCAGGCCCACAGACCCTCGCTGACGGGGCCGAGCGACCCGAGGTCGAGGCCGCCGGGCGAGGCGTTCCCCTGCTGGTCGATGAAGGCGATGATGTCGCGCTTCTCCTCGGAGTTGAGGTTCGTGTCACCGAAGACCGGCATCGACTGCGGGCCGGTGAGCATGGCCTCGTAGAGGTGCGTCGGGGTCGTCTCCCACAGGTTCGGGGCGAACTTGCCGCGGGAGAGGGCACCGCCGGCGCCGACAGCGTTGTGGCACATCGCGCAGTTGGTGCGGAACAGGGCCATGCCGTTCGCGGGGTCGCCCTTGGCGGGGTCCACCTGGTCGGCGGTCGGGATCGCGGGGCCGGCGCCCAGGCTCGCGACGAAGGCCGCGAGCTGGCCGATCTGCTCGTCGTCGAACTGGACGGGCTTGACCTGCGCCTGGGGGCCGTTCATCTGCATCGGCATGCGACCGGTGCCGACCTGGAAGTCGACTGCCGCAGCGCCGACGCCGATGAGCGACGGCGCGCTCTCGGTCCCGGCGGCCGACGGGCCGTGGCACGTCGCGCAGTTGGCCTGGAACAGCTTCTCGCCGGCTGTCACGTCGTCAGCGCTGGCGGCGGCCGGCGCCGCGTCAGCGGACGTCGGGGCCAGCACGGCGTACAAACCGCCGGTGAGCAGCAGCGCCAGCAGGAGCAGGACGATCGGCGCTCGCCGATCGTGCCTGCGGGCTGCGAGTGCCTTCACGGATCGATCCTCGTCTCGCACGTGGGGGGTGGGGGCAGTGGTCGGGACGCGGCTTCGCGACCCGACGGGCTACTTGAGCAGGTAGATGACCGCGAACAGCGCGATCCAGACGACGTCGACGAAGTGCCAGTAGTACGACGTGACGATGGCGGTGGTGGCCTCGTGGTGGCCGAACCGCTTGGCCGAGAACGAGCGGCCGAGCAGGAACAGGAAGGCGATCAGACCGCCGATGACGTGCAGGCCGTGGAAGCCCGTCGTCAGGTAGAAGACCGAGCCGTAGGGGCTCGACGAGATCGTCAGGCCCTCGTGCACGAGTGCTGCGTACTCGAAGACCTGGCCGCCGATGAAGAAGGCGCCCATGACGTACGTCAGGGTCATCCACTCGTTCATGCCCCAGCGGTTGACCGCCAGCAGCGAGCCGGACCGCACGGGCTGGAACCGCTCGGCGGCCCACACGCCCATCTGGCACGTCACCGACGACAGGACCAGGACCGTGGTGTTGATCGCCGCGAACGTCACGTTGAGCTTGGCGGTCTGCTCCGCCCACTCGTCCGGCACGGCGGCACGGAGCGTGAAGTACATGGCGAAGAGGCCGGCGAAGAACATGAGCTCGCTCGCCAGCCACACGATGGTTCCTACCGACACCGGGTTGGGTCGGTTGACGCTCACGTGGGGGGCGGTGCGAGGGGCAGCCGTTGCGGTCGACACGTTGGCCATTATGGCCGAAGTCGCGCCCGCGTGGGCCCTTGGACCCAGGCCGTGGCGCGCGGTAAATGTCACACCGTCAGGATCTGGGGCGCCCGAAGCCCGAAATTGCGCGCGATCGTGGGGCGCGAGCCTCGGTTCAGGTGCGTCGGAGGGTGGCGACACGCCGGGGCCACCGGCGTGTTCGTGCTATGCGTCGTCGGGCACGGCCACAACGCGCGCGCGTGTCGTGCCAAGATGCGTTCGGAGCCACGTCGACGACGAGTGAGGACGACCCATGAGCACGGCGCACGAGCAGGCCACCGGACCGCGGATCCTGCTGTACAGCGACGACGTGGATGCGCGCGCGCAGGTGCGCCTCGCCGTCGGACGGCGGCTGCGCCACGACGCGCCCGAGATCGAGTGGGTCGAGGTCGCCACCGCACCTGCCGTGATCGCGACGACCGAGAACGGCGGCATCGACCTGCTCATCCTCGACGGCGAGGCCGACAAGGTCGGCGGCATGGGCCTGGCGCGCCAGCTCAAGGACGAGGTCTACAACTGTCCGCCGACGCTCGTCCTCACGGGCCGGCCGCAGGACGCCTGGCTCGCGTCGTGGTCCAACGCCGACGCCGTCGTCGCCCGCCCGCTCGACCCGATCGAGCTCCAGGCCGCCGTCGCGGCCGTGCTCGAGAGCAAGGCCGTCGCCGGATGACCGAAGCACCCACCTGGCCCGACCTGCTCACGTCGCTCGTCGCGCGCCAGGACCTGAGCACGGCCCAGGCGTCCTGGGCGATGGACGAGATCATGAGCGGCGAGGCCTCCCCGATCCGCATCGCCGGGTTCCTCGTCGCGCTGCGGTGCAAGGGCGAGACCGTCGAGGAGCTGACGGGCCTCGCGGACACGATGCTCAGCCACGCGAACCGGATCACTGTCCCGGGCCGCACCCTCGACATCGTCGGCACGGGCGGCGACCGCGCGCACACGGTCAACGTCTCGACGATGTCCGCCCTGGTCATCGCAGGTGCGGGCATCCGGGTCGTGAAGCACGGCAACCGCGCCGCGTCGTCGTCGTCCGGCAGCGCCGACGTGCTCGAGGAGCTGGGCATCCGCCTGGACCACACGCCCGAGCGCGTCGCGCAGATCGCGGAGGAGGCCGGGATCACGTTCTGCTTCGCGCAGGTCTTCCACCCCTCGTTCCGGCACACCGCGGCCGCGCGCGCGGGGCTCGGCATCGCGACGGCGTTCAACTTCCTCGGCCCGCTCACGAACCCGGCCCAGCCGGACTCGGCGGCGATCGGCGTGGCCGACGCGCGCATGGCCCCACTCGTCGCGGGCGTGCTCGCCACGCGGGGCAAGAGCGCGCTCGTGTTCCGCGGCGAGGACGGGCTCGACGAGATCGCGCCTACCGGGCCGACCCGCATCTGGGAGGTCCGCGACGGGGGTGTCACCGAGTCGGTGGTCGAGTGGTCCGCGCTGGGCGTCGCACCCGTGACGCTGGCGGACCTGCGCGGCGCTGATGCTGCCTACAACGCGGACGTCGCGCGGCGCCTGCTCGCCGGCGAGCCCGGAGCCGTGCGCGAGACGGTGGTGCTGAACGTGGCCGCGGCGCTCGTGGCCGACGGGACCCTGCCCGGCACGCAGGTCGGCTCGCTCGTCGAGCGTCTGGCCGCCGGCGCCGAGCACGCCCGGGCCTCGCTGGACTCCGGCGCGGCCGCCGAGACGCTCGACCGCTGGCGGGCCGCCAGCGCCTGACCGGGTCGAGGGGGCAACGATGCGGGCAGTGAGGGTGACCGTCCTGCTGGCGGCCGCCGCGGCCGTCGCCGGGTGCGACTCCTCCGGTGCACCGGAACCGACGCCGGCGCCCGCCCACATCTCGTACCTCAGCACCGACCCGCCAGGGGTGGGCGACGGGGCTCTGCTCGAGGGGACCGTCGTCGATGGCGGCGGATGCCTGCGGGTGCGCAGCGACAGCGGGACGTTCACGCCCGTCTTCGCGACCGCGGACCTCCGGGTCGCGGGATTCCTGCCCGGCGACGGGGTGAGCCTGGGCGGTGGCATCGTCGACGTGCCGCCCGACGGGGCGAACGTCCCGCCGGCCTGTTCGGCCGGACCGTACTGGCTGGTCGTGAGGCCGGAGTAGCAGCCGGGGATCCGCTCAGGGCGGACGCTTCGCGCTCGCCCTCCGCTGCGCTCCGCGTCAGTCCCTGTGTTGCTGGTCGGACTGGCGCTGCGCTCCGCTGCGGGCGGACGCTTCGCGCCCACCCTCCGCTGCGCTCCGCGTCAGTCCCTGTGTTGTTGGTCGGACTGGCGCTGCGCTCCGCTGCGGGCGGACGCTTCGCGCCCACCCTCCGCTGCGCTCCGCGTCAGTCCTCGAGCCCGAGGGCGAACGCTTGCTCCAGGTCGTGCTGCGAGTACGTCCGGAAGGCGATGTACGTCTGGGTGCGCTGGACGCCCTCGACCTTGCTCACCTTGTCGGCGATGACGTCGGCGAGGTCGTCGTGCTCGCGCACGCGGACCATGGCGATCAGGTCCACCTCGCCGGTGACGGAGTAGACCTCGCTCACGCCCGGGATGTCCGCGATGGCAGCGGCGACCTCCGGGATGCGTGCGGCGTCGGTGTCGATGAGCACGATCGCAGTCAGCATGCCGCCATCATGCCGTGCGGTGGACGGCCGCGCTGGGATCTGGTGCCCGGACGACCCTGAGGGTCGGGGGACCGGTTCCGGTGAGCAGCCGAGCATGCGCGGCGACGGCCGCCGCGGGGTCCACGTCGGCCATGGCCGAGCGCACCGGGTACGCCCACGTCCCGTCGACCTCGACGAGCCTGACGCCGGGTCGCTCGAGCCAGTCGAGCACCAGGTCGGTCTCCTCGGGGTGCGCCGCCGTGGCGGGGGCGATCGGCGCTGCCACGTGCTCCGCGGTCGCGCGCAGCGTATCGATGACCGGTCGCGGGTCGGTACGGCGGTCGACCCGCGCGGTGGCCGCGAGCCGGCCGTGCCGCACGAGCACGAGCTCCCAGCCGCCGTCGAGCGTCCGGCTGGCGGCGACGAGCTCGGCGCACCTGGCCAGGGGGTCGGTGCGCTGGGAGCGCGCCGCCCCGCGCAGGTACGCGCCCAGCCGGTCGCGCACCGTCCCCGCCTCCTCGTAGCGCTGCTGGTCGACGAGCGCGTCGAGCCGGGCGGCGTGCGCCGCCACCACGGGAGCAGGGTCGGCGAGCATCGCGGCACGCACGCGATCGACCACCTCGGCGTACTCGTGCATGCCCTGCCCGCCGACGCACGGCGCGCCGCAACGACCCATGTCGGCCAGGACGCACGCGGACGCACCGGCCGGGGCGAGGAGCGGCAGCCGTCGCGTGCACTGCCGGATGTCGAAGGCCTCGTGCAGGGCCTCGACCGCGAGCGATGCCGTGCGCGACGAGCTGAACGGCCCCAGGTAGGCGGCGCCCTCGTCGTCCCGGACCTCGCGCACGACCGACAGGCGCGGGTACGGCTCGGACGTGAGCCGCACCCAGGGCATGCGCTCGGGGTTGCGCGAGCGGCGGTTGTAGCGCGGCGCGTGCTCGGCGATCAGGCGGAGCTCGCGCACGCGTGCCTCGAGCGGGGTCGCGCACGGCACCGGGTCGACCCGCTCCGCGATGCGCACCATCTCCAGGATGCGGCCGCGCTTCTCGGCGGACGTGAAGTACGAGCGCACGCGGCGGCGCAACGACGTGGTCGAGGTGCCGACGTAGAGCACCTCGTCGCCCGGGCCACGGAACAGGTACACGCCGGGGGAGTCGGGCAGCCGGTCCGCCAGGGTCCGCTTGCGCCGGACGTCGGCCGGCACCGGGTCCGTCGCGGTGGCGAGGTCCTCCAGGTGGGTGATCCCGAGGGGTGCCATGCGGGACAGCAGCGCGTGCAGCACGTC
>Ga0182736_1003657_pt1 | contig 10190 bp, 7 predicted proteins | sample eDN5th30CKraftBY_FD_128882 | JGI IMG/M metagenome (GOLD analysis project Ga0182736, IMG submission 128882) | Enriched backyard soil microbial communities from Emeryville, California, USA - eDNA 5th pass 30_C Kraft BY (version 2) (version 2) | ecosystem: Environmental > Terrestrial > Soil >...
GCTCCGGCACCACGTGCACCGTGACCTCGGGCCGCGCCTCGTTGGGCACGCGGCAGTGCGGCGCGGGGAGCTCGAGGGCGACGGTGGCGACCACGTCCTTGTCGGCGCCGCCGAGCTCGATGGGCGTGGTGTGGATCACGCGCAGCTCGCGCAGCTCGCGCTGCGGGCCCTCGACCACCACCTCCTTCGGCTCGACGGAGACGGAGTCGATGAGGTGACCGGGCGCGAGGGTCCCCTGGACCGTCGCGCGGACGGGGAGCTTCTTGCGATCCCGCGTCTCCAGCTTGAGGCTCACCGCCGACGGGGAGATGGCGAGGACCTTCAGATCCGCGGGGAGGCCGAGCTGCTCCTCCCGGATGCGCACCAGGCTCATCCCCTTCTCGAAGGTCGACAGGTCGAGCTCCACCGGCTTGATCGCGTCGAGGTCGAGGGAGCGCAGCCGCCCCGACGTGCCGGCGATCCGCACCATCACCTCAGGCGGCACGTCGGAGGTGTTCACGAGCGCGGCCGGCTCCTTGAGCAGCAGGCGCACCGACACCGTGGCGGTCATCTCCTGCTCGTTGCGCACGGCCAGGAAGATCACGAGGCCCAACACCACCGAGAAGAGCTTGAGGCCCAGGTTGCGCGCCACGAGACCGCGGAAGAACCCTTCGGGCTCGGGCCTGCCGGCGCGCGGCGTCTTGCGGCGATCGGCGGTCAAGCGGCCGCCTTCCGCTGCCTCGGAGGCAGCGAGCCGCGCCGCGGCGGCGCGTAGAGGCGCAGGAGGAACTTGCGGAGCACGTCGGGATCCATGTCGCGGTGGATTTTTCCGCCGACCGCGAGAGAGATGCGGCCGCGCTCCTCGGAGACGACGATCACCGCGGCGTCCACGTCCTCGGTGAGGCCGATGGCGGAGCGGTGCCGGGTGCCGAGGTCGTGGCCGAGGATGGGGTTCGCCGACAGCGGCAGCACGCACTTCGCCGAAGCGATGCGTCCCTTGGAAATCACCACGGCGCCGTCGTGCAGGGGCGTCCCCGGCATGAAGAGCGACACGAGGAGCTCCTCGGTGATCTCCGCGTCGAGCCGCACGCCGCCGGCGATGACCTCGTCGAGCTCGGCGTTGCGCTCCAGCACGATCAGCGCGCCGCGCTTCAGCCGCGCGAGCTTCACCGAGGCCTGCACCAGCTCCTCGATGCGCGAGGCCTCCTCCGCCCGATCGTAGCCGAGGCTCCATCCCTGCCCCAGCCGCGCGAGGCCGCGGCGGATGTCCGCCTGGAAGAGCACGATGATGCCGAAGATGAACGAGTACGAGAGGAACTGGCTCACCAGCCAGTGGAACGTGGTGAGGCCGAGCCACTTGGAGGCGAAGAACGCCACCGTGATCATGCCGAGGCCCACGAGCATGGGCACGGCCGTGGTCCCCTTGATGAGCAGGAGCACGCGGTAGATGACGTAGGACACGATGAGGACGTCGGCGACCGCGAGCGCGATCTGCCAGCCTCCACCGGGAGCGAAAAAGCCGCTCAAACCCATCCGTCGTCCTCTGCGGCGAAAAACCCGCCGCCCTCTTCCGCCCGGGCCACCGCGTCCGCGACGAGCACGGCGTCGCGGCAGGCCGCCGCGTCGTGGACGCGCACGACCGACGCGCCGTTCACGATGGCGGCGGCGACGCTCCCCGCCGTGGCGGGATCCCGCTCGGCGACCTCGCGACCGGTGACGTGCCCGAGGAAGCCCTTGCGGCTCGTACCCACGAGGACCGGCCTGCCGACCGACGCCACGAGAAGCGGGAGCTGCCGCAGGAGGAACAAGCTCTGGCCGAAGGTCTTCCCGAAGCCGAGGCCCGGATCGACGATCAGGCGGGCGGGCGGCACGCCGCGCGCCTCGGCCCGATCCACCAGCTCGCAGAGCCGCGCCGCCACCTCGCCCACCACGTCGTCGTAGGACGTGTGCTGGGCCATGACGTCCGGCTCCGCCGGCATGTGCATGAGGCAGCAGGCGACGCGGTTGCGCCTCACCACGTCGGCCAGGTCGTCGTCGGCGAGGCCCCGCACGTCGTTGACCATGCAGGCGCCCGCCTGGATCGCGGCTTCGGCGACCTCGGCCTTGGAGGTGTCCACGGAGATCGGCACCTGGGGCAGCTCGCGGTGCAGGAGCGCCACCACCGGCTCCACCCGCGCGCGCTCTTCCTGCGCCGTGAGGGCCTTCGCCCCTTCGCCGTACAGTCCCCGCGGCCGCGTGGACTCGCCGCCCACGTCCAGGATGTCGGCGCCCGCCTCGACCAGCGACCGCGCGTGTGCGAGGGCCCTCTCGGGATCGAGGAACCTGCCTCCGTCGGAGAAGGAGTCCGGCGTGGCGTTGACGATCCCCATCACCAGCGACTTGCCGGCCCCTGCGCGCAGGGGACCGATCTCCACCGGCTCGAAGCGGCCGGCGTGGAAGCACGCGCGGATGATCAGCCCGCCCGCCTCGGCGGCCTGGGGCACGTCCGCCCGCTCCTGCAGCTTCATGCCGACGAGCTTGATCTCGGAGAGCCGCCCCGAGACCAGGACCGCGCCCGAGCGGATGCCTTCGAGGATCCGCGGCGCTCCTGGCACCGTGCGGATCAGCGTGCGGAGGAGGTCGAGGGCCGGCGCCTCCAGCCCCGACACCAGCAGGTGCCCCTGCGGCAGCGATCCGGCGAGGAAGTCCACGGCGCCCTGCGGAAAGCCGAGGGCGCGAAGGGCGAGGCCCAGGTCGGGGAGCTTGTCGACGCTGAGGAAGCGCGCGCGGATCATGTCTCGCTGGCCGAGGGAGGAAAGAAGGCCTCGGAGCATACAGCGGGGCCGCACCGCCCGCCTCCATTTCGACGCCCCGTCCTGTGCACGATCCGGCAGCGTCGAACGCAAACGGCCGGCGGGATCGCTCCCACCGGCCGTCGATTGCGTCAGTGCTTCGTCGACTACGCCTTGCCGACCTCGAGCTTCGGCACCGGCTCCAGCGCGGGAAGGAGGGTCTTCTTCTCCTTCTCCTTCTTCTCCGGCTGCCTGGCGGCGACGGGAGGCGTCGGCTTCTCGCGGGTGATCGAGCCGCCCTGGATCAGCGTGTCGAGATCCGAGCTGTCGAGGGTCTCGTACTCCATCAGCGCGTCCCCGATCTTCATCAGGGTATCGAAGTTGTCCTCGAGGGCCTTGCGCGCCACGGCGTACTGCTCGGTGACGATCTGGCGAACCTCCAGGTCGATGTCGCGGGCCGTCTGCTCCGAGTAGTCGGGGGACGTGCCCATCTCCCGGCCGAGGAAGACCTCGCCCTGCTTCTTGCCGAAGGCGAGAGGCCCGAGCTTGTCGCTCATGCCCCACTCGCAGACCATGCTGCGCGCCATGTCGGTGGCGACCTCGATGTCGTTGCCGGCGCCGGTGGTCTTCTGGCCGTCGAACGCCAGCTCCTCGGCGATGCGGCCGCCCATGAGCACCGCGATGCGGTTGAGGGCGTACTCCTTCGAGAGGCTCAGGCGATCCTCCACCGGGAGCTGCTGGGTGACGCCCAGCGCGCGGCCGCGGGGGATGATCGTGACCTTGTGCACCGGATCGGATCCGGGGAGGAGCTTGGCGACCAGCGCGTGGCCCGCCTCGTGGACGGCGGTGGAGCGCTTCTCCTTCTCGCTCATCACCAGGGACCGACGCTCGGTGCCCATGATGACCTTGTCCTTCGCGTGCTCGAAGTCGGCGAGGTCGATGCGCTCCTTGTTATGGCGCGCGGCGAGCAGCGCCGCCTCGTTTACGAGGTTCTCGAGATCCGCGCCGGAGAAGCCGGGCGTGCCGCGGGCGATGATCTCCAGATCGACGTCGGGTGCGATCGGCGTCTTCTTGGTGTGCACCTTGAGGATGCCCTCGCGGCCCACCACGTCCGGGCGCGGGACCACGATGCGGCGGTCGAAGCGACCGGGTCGCAGGAGCGCCGGATCCAGCACGTCGGGCCGGTTGGTGGCGGCGATGAGGATCACGCCCTCGTTGGACTCGAAGCCGTCCATCTCCACGAGGAGCTGGTTGAGCGTCTGCTCCCGCTCGTCGTGCCCGCCGCCGAGGCCTGCGCCACGGTGACGACCGACGGCGTCGATCTCGTCGATGAAGATGATGCAGGGGGCGTTCTTCTTGCCCTGCTCGAAGAGGTCGCGCACGCGGCTGGCGCCGACGCCCACGAACATCTCCACGAAGTCGGAGCCCGAGATGGAGAAGAACGGGACGCCCGCCTCGCCCGCGACGGCACGGGCGAGAAGCGTCTTGCCGGTGCCCGGGGGGCCCATGAGCAGCACACCCTTGGGGATGCGGCCGCCGAGCCGGGTGAACTTCTTCGGGTCCTTGAGGAAGGACACGATCTCCTCGAGCTCGTCCTTCGACTCGTCGATGCCCGCCACGTCGGAGAAGGTGACGCGGTTGTGCACCTCGCTGAGCAGCTTGGCCTTCGACTTGCCGAACTGCATCGCCTTGCCGCCGCTGCCCTGGAGCTGCCGCATGAACAGCAGGAAGACGATGAACAGGAAGACGATCGGCAGGCCCTGCAGCGCCACCTGGAGCCACACGGATCCGCCATCCTCCCGCTCGAACTTGAAGTTGGTACCGCTCTGATCGAGCTTCTCGATCAGCTTCTCGCCGGCGGGGCCGGACGTGCGGTATTCGGTCTTGTCGCCCTTCAGCGTATAGGTCTGCGTCGCTCCCTTGATAGAGACCGACTCGACCTGCTTCTGGTCCACCTTCGCGAGGTATTCGGAGTAGTCGGTCTCCTTGACCTCCACGCCGCTGGTGCTGACGAAGTGGTAGAAGCTACCGAAGATCGCGATCAGCACTGCCCACAGCAGCACGGTCTTGTACGACTGTCTCACGAGCTCTCGTCCCTCGGTTTCCTTGTAAGAGTCCTGTTCGCGGCTCGATGGGCCATGGCCCGGCGCCGGTCTACCTTGCCGGCTTGCCGCCGACCCATCCCCAACCACCTGCGACGGCCCGTCCTTCCAGCACCCGCTCTTCGAGGCCACGGGACGGCCGGGAATCCTTTCTGTTCTATCAGATGCGCGGCGAAGCGGCTCGATTCCCGGATTCGCGCCCCGTCGGGCCCTTTCGAATCGTCAGGATTCCCGCACGGACCCGGACCAGCACCCCTTTGGCGAGGTGGAGGTCGCCCCCCCGCCTTGCGAGGGCGACGATCCGATCGACCTCCGCCACGGCGGGGATGCAGCCACCTGCGTCGGTGACGAGGCGGCGCACGATCCGTCCGCGGAGGGCGGCGGGGAGCCGCACGAGCCTCTCGGCGTCGCACCCGCCTCCTGTCGCGATCCGCTTCAGGGCGCGGTCCGCCCGTGCCTCGAGGTAGCGCTCGTCCTCCGCGGCGAGGCGCGCGGCGCGGGCGAGGCTCGTCGATGCGCCGCCGACCGCGCGCTCGAGCGCCGGGATCACGTCCCGGCGCAGGCGGTTGCGGGCGAACGCGTCGGTGCCGTTCGTGGGATCCTCCACCACCTCGAGGCCGAGGTCCGCCACCACGCCGTGGACGAGACTGCGCTCCACCTCGAGCAGCGGCCTCGCCACCGTGGCGCCGGAGAGGCGCACCTTCGGGCGGATCCCGGCGAGCCCGCGGATCCCCGTGCCCTTCGCGAGCCGATAGAGGACGGTCTCCGCCTGATCGTCGGCGGTGTGCGCGGTGAGGATCGTCCTGCCGGAGGCGACGGAGGCGAGGGCCTCGTAGCGGCCACGGCGGGCGATCGCCTCCACGCCACCCTTGCCGGAAAGGGCCATCGGGATCACGCGGCAGGCGACGCCGAGCCGGATCGCGATCGCAGCGGCGCGCGCCGCGTCGTCCGCCGATCCGTCGCGCAGGCCGTGGTCCACGTGGATGGCCTCGACGATGGGGCGGAGCCGGCGGGGCACGAGGCCGAGGAGCGCCAGCAGCGCGAGGGAGTCCGCCCCGCCGCTGAACGCCACCACGACCTCCTGGCCGCCGCGGATGCCGAGCCGCTCCAGGCCCGCGGCCAGGCGCGCGACGGCGACCCGGATCCGTTCGGTGGCGTGCGTTTCGATCATGACGACGAGTCCAGGCGGCCTTCGATTGCTTGAGAGGCGTTTCGGCCCGATCCTATACTCGGTTCGTCGACGCGCCACTCGCCACGGGGGCGCGGGAATGGAACGAGGGGCACCGGGGTTGGAGCCGCGTGGTGGAGCGGCAGTGGTGTAGCGGAAGGGGTCCAAGCGGTCGTCGCCCCAGATTCCTTGGTGACGGCCGGTTCGACTACCGGTAGACTGCCCCGCAATCGAATACGGAGAGCCTCGGCACGCTGACGCGGGGCGGTTCCGGACAGCGGCTGGATCCAGGGGTCCCCCCCCTCCCCCTCTGGGTCCGCTAGGGCCGCCGGTGCAAACCGGCGGCCCGTTTTTTTTCCGGCGCTACCTCGCAGTGCACACGCTGCCGGAGGCGCCGTCCGGCGCGAACACGTCGGCGCCGAAGGGCTGGACCACGATCGGCCCGTCTCCGTCCGGCCACATCACCCTCGCCACGAGCCATGTGTCGCACGGCGTCTCGAGGGGCACGTTGGTGGCGAGTCCGTCGTCCTCGACCTCGTCGCCCTTGGTGAAGATTCGCACCGACGCCTGCACGGGCGGCATGCACTTGCCCGCGGAGCAGACCTTTCCGCCGGTGCAGGCGGGTCCTGTCGTCGCGCACGCAGGCGCGGACGATCGACCGGGCCGGCGGTCCTCGTAGAAGTGGGCGAAGACCCAGTAGCTCATCCCTGCCTCGGGTCCGTTGAGGAGGATCGTCTCCACGAGGCTCGCGCCGCCCTGGTCGTCGATGGCGAGCTTGGGACTCGTCACCGGCGGCTCGGCGCCCCACGACGGCGGCGGACGCTGCTTGCTGCACGCGGCGAGGATCGCGCAGTCGTCCACGTCGCTCCACATCTTCCCGATTCCGTCGAAGGCGTCCCGCACGAAGTGCAGGTCGAGGTCGGCGCCGTCCGAGCCGGCCCACCTGAGCTCGACGGCGATGTCCTGCCGGGGCTTCACGTCGAAGACGGCGCGAGCCGGCACGCCGTTCTCGTCGGCGTTGCCCTTCGCACCCAGCGAGTCCGTGGCCTCCATCGTCACCGTGTAGCTGCCGATCACCTCGGCGCGGAAGGCCCGGCGCATCGGCTTGCCCGGAACGGTGTCGAGCTTGCCGTAGGCGTCGGGGCCGTCGAGGGCGAAGGCGAGCGCCAGATCCGTGCCGTCCTCGGGATCCGCGGTGCAGCCGGGCCGCACGTCGGCGTCGAGGATCACGGTCTCGGTCGGCTCGACCACCACCGGACCGGGAGCGGGCTCCCGCACCTGGCCCGAGGGGCTCACGATCTCGCGCACGACGAGGCACGCCCGCGGCGCCTGGTTCGGGACGACGGTGGCGCGCAGCGGTAGCTCGATCCGCGGCGTGCGCTTGTCGGAGGACGCGATCGCCACCCGCGCCTCGACCTCGCCCGTCATCCCCAGCGGCGGCGCGAGCAGGACCTGGAGCGTCTGGTTGGACAGCCGGGCGATCGCCACCGCGCGGCGGTACTTGTCGTCGATCGAGAACCCCGCGGCAGACGCCGCGGTCTCGTCGACGAAGCCGACCGACTGCACGTCGAGGACGTCCACGCCGAGGTTCTGGATCGTGACCTGGATCGGCTGGGCCTGCCCCGCCACCACGGTGCCGACCTCGAGGGCGGCGGGCGCCTCGACGAGGGTCTCGGAGCAGCGGGCGGGGTTCTTCGCGTCGACGAGGCAACCGACCACGCGGATGGCCGCCTCGATGCCTTCACCCAGCAGCGAGACGCGCTCCTCGGGGTGCTCGGGATCGTCCGACGACACGACCATCTCGGCGACGTAGTTGCGGACCTCCGACGGCGCGAACCACACCTCGACCACGGTGGAGCTTCCTGCCCCGACCGTGAAGGGCCCCGCGGGATCGGTGGAGAAGGCCGCGTTCGAGACGCCGTCTTTCGCCGTCATGGCGATGCCGGAGACGGTCAGCGTCACCGGCCGGACGCTGCGGATCTCGACCTCCAGCTTCGCTCGCTGTCCGAGCGGGACCTTGCCGAAGGAGAGGGACTCCGCTCCCTCGGGGAGCTTGACGGAGATCGCGGGGTTGACCGTGCGGACCTTCTCGGTCCCGCAGGCGGCCATCACGCAGGCCGCGGCGAAGAGGAGACAGCGGGTGGCGAGGAGTCGTCGCAAGGCGTGTCCTTTCGGGCAAGCAGGCGAGCGATTCTACCGGGGCGGTGCGCCCGTCACCAGGGCGGACCGATTCATTGACATGTTCTGAAACGATGGTATCGAATCGGGTGACTTCGTACAGGAGCCCACACCCATGGCCGGCACGGACAAGCGCAAGCAGAGCCTCTACTTCCCGGAGGAGATGCTCCAGGAGATCCAGATGGAGGCGAATCGGCAGGACCGCTCGCTCTCTTGGATCGTGCAGCAGGCGTGGCGCATCGCCCGCAACGAGATCACCCGCTTCCCGTCGGTGAACGACGTGATCGGCGGCGAGGTGGTGCTGCCGGATCGTCGCGAAGAGCAGGGCTACTAGGCCACTCCCCGACGCTTGCTCGCGTGGTGCGGCGTGCTCCGTGACGCCGCCATCCTCGCGCGCCCCCCTTCCGAGCGCGGCAGCCCCTCGAGGCGCCGCGCTCTCGCGTTTCGTGCAGACGCCGCCTCCACGACTGCGGTCCTGGGCGGCATCGACACGGGACGGGTTTTCAGCGGCGCGGCACCCGCAGCAGATCGCGGGCCTGATCCGGCGTCGCCACGGCGCGGCCGCGGGCCTTCGCCAGCTCCACCACCCGCTCCACCAGCTCGAACGACCCCTTCGCGAGGACGCCCTTGGACACGTAGATGTTGTCCTCGAGGCCGACCCGCACGTTGCCGCCGCGCTCGATGGCCAGCTCCGCCATCGGGAGCTGATGGCGCCCTACCCCCGCCACCGTCCAGGTCGATCCTTCGGGGATCTGCGACCGCAGGAAATCGATCGCCGCGGCCTTGGCGGCGAGCGCGCCCGGAACGCCGAGCACGAAGTCGAAGTGCGCGGGGAAGTCGAGGAGCCCCTCCTTCTGCAGCGCGTAGGCCTCGTCCACCATCCCCGCGTCGAAGCACTCGATCTCCGGCACGATCCCCGCCGCCCGCATGCGCCTCGCGATCTCGCGGACCAGCGGGCGCGGATTCCAGAAGACCTCGTCGCCGAAGTTCACGGTGCCGGTGGTGAGCGTCGCCATGTCGGGCTTCCCGGCGCCGGTGAGGCCCAAGGGCTGGGCGCGCTCGGCGACGTCCATCCCGACGGCGCCGCCGGTCGAGGTCTGGCAGATCAGATCCGGCGCCAGCACGCGGATCCGTTCGATCGTGTCCCGGAAGAGCGCCGCGCTCTGCGAGGGCTTTCCGTCGGGCTCGCGCACGTGGAGGTGGACGATAGACGCGCCGGCGTCGCGGCAGCGCTTGGCCTCCTGGGCGATCTCCTCCGGCGAGATCGGCAGGTAGGGGGTCTGCTCGCGGGTGGTCTCGGCGCCGACGAGAGCGGCGGTGATGACGACGGGATTCATGGGGTTCCTTTCGTTGCGGCGGACGTTGCCAAGAAGGGGCCGGGCGCGCAAGCGCCTCGCCGTCCGCGTGCTGCATGGAGAATGGAGCGTGGCAACCTGCCCGCGGGTCGCGAGGTGGCGCGTCGGGTCAATCGTCCGGCGGGCAGGGTCACTTCGCTTCGAGCGCGTCCGAGGTAGAAGCCACCACGAACTGCTCGCACGGAGACTCGAATGAATCGCTCGATCTTGGCCCTGCTCCTTCTCGCCGCCGCCGGCTGCGGCGCCCACCGCCCGCCGGAGGTCGCGTTCCGCGCCCCCGCCCCCGCCGAGGCCGCTCCCGGGATCCTCCAGGTGATCCCCCTCGTCACCGGCGAGGTGGAGGTCGACCGCGGCCTCCTCCTGGATCTCGCCCACCCCGCGATGGAGGGACGCAAGGACGAGAAAGTCTGGGTGCCGGTGGTGGCGTACCTGGTGCGGCACCCGACGCAGGGTGACCTGCTCATCGACTCGGGCTTCGACTCGACCTTCGCCGCGTCCGGCCACGGCAACTTCGGCGGGCTGGCGAAGCTCCTCGACATCGCCCGCCAGGAGAAGGGGCACGACACCGCCGCGCTGCTGCGCCAGCTCGGCGTCGACCCGTCGTCGCTGAAGATGATCCTCCTCTCGCACATGCACC
>Ga0182736_1003658_pt1 | contig 10190 bp, 6 predicted proteins | sample eDN5th30CKraftBY_FD_128882 | JGI IMG/M metagenome (GOLD analysis project Ga0182736, IMG submission 128882) | Enriched backyard soil microbial communities from Emeryville, California, USA - eDNA 5th pass 30_C Kraft BY (version 2) (version 2) | ecosystem: Environmental > Terrestrial > Soil >...
CGCCGCCGTGCACGTGGCGCAGGAACGAGCGCTCGGCGGGATCGCCGCGCCAACCTTGCTTGACCATGATCCAGCGGCCGTCGGAGAGCTTGAAGCCCGATACGTCGAGTGCGTTGGCGTGGCCGTGCTCTGAGAGTTTCGCGCCCCAGATGTTGTTGCGCGGGCGGCAGGCGTAGGATGCCGCGACCTTGATCTCGACGACCGACATCCCGAAATGTCGCCGGGCGTTCGGCAGGACGATCTCGGCCATCCATTTGTCGACCGCGGGAATCATCTCGCAGCGCAGCGTAGCGGCGGGGCGCATGACGACACGTCCGCCCAATGCGCCCGACATCTCGAACGGATAGGACGCGCCGCAGCGTCCGGGTCCACCGAGCGACGCGCGCTGTGCGAGGAAGGGTGATGCCCGTGCGAGGCCAAGCGCCATGCACCGGTCTTCTTCGGTGCGGCGCCACGTTTCCGGCATTTTCGAGTATTTCGCCACCGGGCCAGCCGGCGCGAATGGTATCGCGCGGCTGCACCCCCAGAGAAGGAGGAGGCCGGCCAGAACCGATACTGAACGAACGAGACGCGATACAGACATGGCGGGGAAGCTAGCCAGAGAAGTGTTAAATAACGGTTAACCTTGACAGGCCGTTAATTCGCTCGTCGCGGTTGACGCTCGAGGAGCGTCTCACTCGCACGTTAGCTGACAGTCCCGGCAGAAATGGGCCGCGATTGCGTCCGCAGATGGCGGAAGGTTGGCGCCGGCGAGGCGGAGAGGCGCTCCCGGGCGGCAACTCGTATCGACGGAGCGAGGCCGTTTCCATTGCCGGAATCCAGCCTCGTTCCACGTCAGCGATCATGCGACGGGAGGTCGTCCCCCGGTCATCCCGGCGGTCCCGCTCGATGGTTCAGACCAGCGCGCCGTCGAGCCATTCGCGTCCGGGGGCCGCGCCGAGGGCGTGACGACCGGGCGCGAGCGGTTCGCTACGCCGCGGCTGCCTCCAGCACCATCGTCGAGCACTTTTCGCCGATCATGATCGACGGGGCGTTGGTATTGCCGGAGGTCAGCGTCGGCATGATCGACGCGTCGGCGATCCGAAGGCCCTCGATGCCGCGCACCCGGAGGCGATCGTCGACGACGGCGGCGGGATCGGAGTCGGTTCCCATCTTACAGGTGCCGATCGGATGATATGCCGTCTCGGCTGTGCGCGTGACGTAGTCGATGAGCTCGTCGTCGCTTTGCGCCTGCTTGCCCGGGCCGAACTCGACCGGCTCGAGCCAGGCGAGCGGCTTGGCCTCGATGACTTTGCGCACGGTGCGCATGGCGGCGACGATGCAGTCGCGGTCGATCTGATCGGCGAGGAAGTTGAAGCGGACCGCGGGAGCCTTGGTGGCGTCGTTCGAGGTGACGTGGATCGAGCCTTTGCTCTCCGGCCGCTGCTGGTGCGTGATGATGGTGATGCCGGCCTGCTTGTCGAGCTTGATGTCGGGCGTCACCAGGAAGGGTTGCAGCATGAACATCGCATCGGGGCTGGAGAGGCCGTCGCGTGTCTTGAAGAAGGCGCGCAATGGCGAGGCCGGAAGCGCGAGGAAGCCCGTGCCGGTCAGGATGTAGCGCAGGCCCTGTCCCATCGCGCCGATGCCGCGGGCTTTCTCGTTATAAGTTGCCCCGTGCCGGCCGACCTTCCACTTCATGCGCGGGGCCCAGTGGTCGCGCAGGTTCTCGCCGACGCCGGGAAGTGCATGCAGCACGTCGATGCCGACCGATTTGAGGTGCTCGGGATTGCCGATGCCTGAAAGCTCGAGCAACTGCGGGGAGCAGACCGAGCCGGTGGAGACGATCACTTCCCGTCCGGCGCGGGCTTCCCGGATCTCGCTTCCGACGCGGTACCGGATGCCGACGCAGCGCTTGCCCTCGAACAGCAGCCGGTCGGCGAGGGCGCCGGTCTCGATGTCGAGATTGGGCCGCTTGCGCGCCGGCTCGAGGTAGCAGCGGGATGTGCTCATGCGCCGGCCGCCCCGAATGGAGGCCTGCGTCATGGCGATGCCTTCCTGCTCGGGCCCGTTGTAGTCGTCGTTGCGGTGAATGCCGACGGTTTCGGCCGCCTCGCAGAAGCTGTCGTAGAGCTGGCCGTCTTCGAACTGATCCGAGATGCGCACCGGACCGTCGCGGCCTCGGAACTCACCGTCGCCGCCTTCGTAGCTCTCGAGCCGCTTGAAGATCGGCAGGACGTCCTCGTAGCTCCATCCGCGATTGCCGAGCTGAGCCCACGTGTCGAAATCCTGGCGTTGCCCGCGGACCCACACCATGCCGTTGATGGCGCTCGAGCCACCCAGCATCTTACCGCGCGGGATAGGAATGTTGCGTCCGCCGGTCGCCTTTTCGGCTTCCGAGGCGAACAGCCAGTTGACGCCTGGCCGGTTGATGAAGTGGGCAAACGAGACGGGCACCTGCGACAACCAATGGGTTTCCTGCCCGGCCTCCAGGAGAAGCACGCGATACCGGCCGTTCTCGGTCAGCCGATAGGCCAGGGCCGATCCGGCCGACCCCGCTCCGACGACAATGAAGTCAACCTCGTGGCGATACATGTCTGCTCCTCGTTTCCACCCCACACGAAAGCGGCGGGCTACGCCATCCGCGTTCCCGCCGGTTCCGGCCGTTCTTGTTCATTCTTCTGGTGCCGGCTCGCCAGCAGCTCGAAAAGATAGCAAGCGACCGGCGCATGTCCAGACAGGCCCGGCTTCGTTGGATGGGAATATTTGTCTTCGGCCCGGTGGCGCTGCGAGCTCTTTTGACACGCCGCGCGCGAGCCCCGTACCTTGACGCCACCCCAAGCCCGGCGTCGTGCGGAGGATCACATGGCAGACGAAACCGCGAAGCTGAGGACGCCCTCCGAACGCATCGATTTCGAGCGATCGCCTGACACGTATCGACACTGGAAGCTCGTCATCGAGGGCGAGGTGGCGGAGCTGATCATGGACGTGGACGAGCGCGCCACGCTGTTCGAGGGCTATGAGCTGAAGCTCAATTCCTACGACCTGGGCGTGGACATCGAGCTGGCGGACGCGCTGCAACGGCTGCGCTTCGAGCACCCTCGCGTGAAGGTCGTCGTGCTGAAATCGGGCAAGGATCGCGTCTTCTGCGCGGGCGCAAACATCCGCATGCTGGCGGGAGCCGCGCATGGGCACAAAGTGAACTTCTGCAAATTCACGAACGAGACGCGAAACGGCATGGAAGACTCGTCCGAGTATTCCGGGCAGAAGTTTCTCTGCGCCGTGAAAGGGACCGCGGCGGGCGGCGGCTACGAGCTCGCTCTCGCGTGCGACCGCATCCTGATGGCGGACGACGGCAATGCGACCGTTTCCCTGCCGGAGCTGCCGCTGCTCGCGGTTCTTCCCGGCACGGGTGGCTTGACGCGCGTGACGGACAAGAGGCGGGTTCGGCGCGATCGGGCCGACGTTTTCTGCACCACCGAGGAAGGCGTGAAGGGCAAGCGCGCCGTCGAATGGCGGCTGGTCGACCGGGTGGCGATGAGCTCGAAGTTCGACGATGCGGTCGGGGACATGGTGCGCGAGCTGGCGAGCGAGTCGGACCGGCCGGGCGAGGAGACGGGTATCGTGTTGACGCCGCTCGGCCGCGAGATCGGCACCGATGCCGTCAACTATGGCTCGGTTCGCGTCGAGATCGACCGGGACGGGCATCGCGCCACGGTTACCCTCGCCGGACCCGATAGCGACCCGCCCGCCGACGTTGCCGCCATCAAGGCCCAAGGCGCGGGTTTTCATATGCTCCGTCTCGCGCGCGAGCTGGACGATGCCATTCTGCATTTGCGGTTCAACGAGCCCGCGATCGGGACGATCGTGTTCAAGTCCGATGGCGATCCCGCGCGAGTGCTCGCCTACGATGCCGTTCTGGCCGCAAACCAGGATCATTGGCTCGTGCGCGAGATCCTGAACAACTGGAAACGCGTCCTGAAGCGGATCGACGTCACGTCGCGATCGCTGGTGACGCTGATCGAGCCGGGCTCGTGTTTCGCCGGCACGCTTGCGGAGATCGCGCTGGCCTCCGACCGCGCCTACATGCTGGATGGGCGGTTCGGCGATGATGATCGCGGCGACGCCACCTTTGCGCTGTCCGCGTTGAACTTCGGCCGCTACCCCATGCCGAACGGCCTGTCTCGCATCGAGACCCGCTTCCTTGGCGATCCAGGGCGTGTGGCGGCGGCGGCGGAGAGACAAGGGGAAGGGCTTTCCGCGGAGGATGCCGCGCGCATGGAACTCGTCACGGAGAGCCTCGACGAGATCGACTGGGCAGACGAGGTGCGCATTTTCCTCGAGGAGAGGGCATCGTTCTCGGCGGATGCGCTGACCGGGCTCGAAGCGAACCTGCGGTTCGCCGGTCCCGAGACGATGGAAACGAAGATCTTCGGCCGGCTGACCGCGTGGCAGAACTGGATCTTCCAGCGCCCCAATGCCGTCGGTCCGGATGGTGCGTTGCGTCGCTACGGCAGCGGCGTGAAGGGCGCTTTCGATCCGGACCGCGTCTGAAGCCATATCTGGTTCGACGGACAATGGCGTGGCGGGCGCTCGACTTCGTCTGTCGCGCCAAGTAGCTATGCGGCCAGCGAAATGGCAAACGGCGGACTGTCTTCATGAAGGTGCTCGTGACCGGAGCCGGAGGGCATCTTGGGTTTCATCTCGTGGGAGGCATGGCGACCGCCGGACACGAGGTTCGGGCATCGTTGCGCTCCATAGATGACGCGGGCGCTGTCGCGCGCATGCGAGCGCAAGGGGCGTCCGATGTCGTTGCTGCTCCGCTCGAAAGCGCGGCGGCGCTTCGGGCAGCCATGGACGGCATGGATGCGCTGGTCCATGCGGCTGCGGTTTACCTGCTCTACGCTCCGGACCGCGAGCACGAGATCGTGTCGGCCAGCGTCGACGGTGTCGAGCGCGCGTTCCGCGCCGCGAAGGATGCCGGCATCAAGCGCATCGTGCTGACGTCGTCGATCGCGACGCTGCCGCTGGTGGCTCCCGGCGATGCTGCCGTCGACGAGAGCCGATGGAACGAGGATCTGAGGGTTCCCTATTTCAGGGCGAAAACCCTGGCGGAGCGGCGCGCGTGGGAGCTTGCCGCGGAATTGGGGCTCGATCTCGTGACGGTGCTGCCGGGACCGTTCGCCGGCCCCGGTTTCGCCAGACCCACGCCGAGCGTCGATCTGATCCAATCCATCATGATGGGCAACCTCAGTCCGGTGGCGCCGCCGATCTCCTATCCGTATGTCGATGTGCGCGACGTCGCCAGCGCTCACGTCATGGCGCTGATGAGTGGCGCAACGGGGCGCCTCATTGTCATCAACGAGCCGATCCCGATGCTCGCCGATCTGGCGCGCGAGATGCATCGCCTCGATCCCAAGGTGCCGAGGACGCTGATGACGCTGCCGGGTTTCGCCATGCCGGTGCTGCCCTATCTGGAAGCACTCGTCGCGCGGTTCAGCAGGACGCCGCGCACGCTGACGCCGGAGCTGGCGGCGACGATGCGCGGGCGGCGGTACAAGCTGACTTCGGCTCGCATTCGCCGGGAGCTGGGCTGGGCGCCGGCGATCACGCTCGCCCAGAGCCTGGACGACACGATGGCTGCCATCCGGGCGATGGAGGCCACGTCTCGCGGCTGACCGGGGTTGCGGCGGGCAGGGTGTTCGGCCGGCTGCCCTACGCGCGAGATGCCGCGAAGCGATTGGGAACGGGCTTCAGCCCGAGATTCTCGCGCAGCGTGGTGCCTTCGTACTCGGTGCGAAACAAACCGCGTCGCTGCAACTCGGGCGTGATCAGCTCGACAAAGTCCTCGCATCCCGCCGGCAGATGCGTCGGTGTGATGTTGAAGCCGTCGCAGGCGTCGTTCTCGAACCAGTCCTGCATCACGTCGACGATGTCGGCGGGCGTGCCGATCAGGCAGAAGCTGCCCATGCCCGCGACCTGCTCGTAGAGTTGCCGGATGGTCGGGCGCTCACGCTCCACGCGTTCGGCGAGCTGACGGCTCAGGCTCTTGATGCCGGACGGACCGAACGCTTCCGGGGGAACCGGCTCGTCAATCGGATAACCGGAGAGATCACCGAACGCGTTGGCGAGCTTGTTGAGGCCGACGACCGGGTCGAGCAGGTGCTGGAGCGTATCGAACTTGGCGCGGGCCTCGTCGCGGGTGCGGCCGACGATGGGGCGTAGCGCGGGCAGGATCTTCAAACTCTCCGGAGGGCGACCATGCTTCGGCATTCGTCCCTTGATGTCGGCATAGAAGGCGCGGCCGGCCTCCTTCGTCGGATAGATGGCGTAGACCAGATCCGCCGTCGCGGCGGCCAGCTCGCGGCCCTGCTCCGAGGCGCCGGCCTGCACGATGATGGGATGGCCTTGCGGCGGGCGCGCGACGTTGAGGGGGCCTTTCACGCTGAAAAAGCGACCCTTATGGTTCAGTGTGTGGAGCTTGTCGGGGTTGAAGAAGCGCGCATTGCCCTTATCCAGGATGAAGGCATCGTCCTCCCAGCTATCCCATAGCCCTCGCACGACATCGACGAACTCGCCCGCGCGTTCGTAGCGTGTGTCGTAGTCGAGCTGCTCCTCGCGTCCGAAGTTTCCGGCTTCCGCGTCCGACCAGGACGTGACCACGTTCCAGCCCGCGCGGCCGTTGCTGATCCAGTCGAGCGTCGCGAACTTGCGGGCGAGATTGTAGGGCTCGTTGTAGGTCGTGGACGCGGTCGTCACGAGGCCGATACGGCTGGTGACCACCGACAGCGCCGGAAGGAGGGTCATGGGCTCCATTTCGACGAGCTCGTAGCCGGTGCGCGTGAGTGAGCCCGCCGGCACGTCCCGTTCGCGGATGCCGATGCCGTCAGCGAAGAAGATCAGGTCGCACTTGCCGCGCTCGGCGGCCTTGGCGCTTCGCGCGTAGTGCTCGAAGCGCAAGGTGCCATCGGCGGGTACATCGGGATGGCGCCACGCGGCGATGTGATACCCGAGGCCTCGGATCGACATGCCGATGTTCATTTTTCGCCGGGTCATGCGCTGTCCTCTCCGCGCCGGCCTCGCCGCCTCAATGGCCGTCGAGAATGGCGTCAGCGATTTTCTCGGCCGTCATGATCGTCGGGAGGTTCGTGTTGGCGCACGGTACGACGGGAAAGATCGAGGCGTCGACCACCCGTAGCCCGCCGATCCCGCGCACGCGACCGTGCGGGTCCGTCACCGCCATCGGATCATCGCGCGCGCCCATCCGGCACGTACACGATGCGTGCCACACGCCCACCGCGGCCCTGCGGATGAACGCCTCCGCTTGATCCTCGTCGTTCTGCACGCCGTCGATCGTGAAGCCTTCCATGATCAGCTTTTCGATGAGGATCTTGCGGAAGAAATCCGGTCCATCGAGCAGCTTTGCCATGATCGTGGTCAAGATCCGGTTCTTCGTATTGATCTCGCCGACCTGGCGCACCTTGTCCGAGTAGCTGGCCGGAAACGGATTGGCGACCACCTGGCTGAGATCCGGATCATTGTAGAGCGGTGCCATCCGCCTGATGCCGTCGGCGAGCCGTTCGAGGTCGCGCCGGTCCGAGAGCAGGTTGAAGTCGACCTCCGGCTCGTCCGAGGGGTTGCGGCTTTGCAGGCGGACCTGCCCCGTCTCGGAGTAGGTCTTGTTGACGAACATCAGGAACGTGCCGATCTGCTCGCCGACCGCGTGCCACGAAGTCTTCGTGGCGCCGACGACGAACATGTCGCCTGGAGGCGCGCCGCCGATGTTGGACGAGTAGCGCATGCCGACATAAAGGTGCCGGCGGGAGTCCGTGTTCGTGACCCGCGCGCTGGGACGAAGAAACGCCGCGAGCGCAATCGAGGGATGGTCCATGAGCCGCTGGCCGATGCCTGCAACGGCGTGGCGGACAGGAATGCCCAGATCGCGCAGGTGTGCGGCCGGGCCGATGCCGGCGCGCATCAGATGCGCGGGAGAATGGATGGCGCCCGATGAGAGGATGATCTCTTTGGCGCGAAATTCCTTCGGCTGTCCGCGCACTATCGCCTTAACGCCGACGCAGGCGAGATCCTCGAAGATCAGCTCCGTGACCTGGGTCTCCGTCGAGATGGTGAGGTTCGGGCGCTTGCGCACGTCGGCGTTGAGATAGCCCATTGCGGCAGAGGCACGCCGCTCGTTCTCGTTCGAAATCGTGATCGGGAAATAGCCGTCCTCGAAATGGCCGTTCTGATCGGCGAGCCGCTTGAAGCCGGCACGGTCGAAGGCCTTGGCAAGCGCCTTCGCGTGGCCGGGCCAATGCTTCTCAGGCACGCGGCGCACCGGAATGGGACCATCCTGGCCGTGCCATTCGTCGTTGAAATCGAGGTCGCGTTCGAGCTTCTTGAAGTAGGGAAGCACGTCGTCCCACTTCCAGCCCGTGGCGCCGCGCTCGTTCCATTCGTCATAGTCGGTGGGCGCGCCGCGATTTGCCATCTGCCCGTTGATCGACGAGCCGCCGCCCAGCACGCGGGCCTGCTCGTATTTCCGCAGACGCGGCTTCGGTGTCGTCGGGTCGTTGTTGTGCGAGGTGACCTCCGTCGTCACCTTCAACTCCTTCCAGAGGAACCGGTCGTTCAGGTAAGCCGTGCCGGAATAGGAATCGAGCACCTCCGCGGGCTCCTTGCCGGGAGGCGTGTCCTCTCCCGCCTCGCAGACGAGGACCCGGTTCGCCGAGCGAGCCGAGAGGCGGTTGGCCAGCACCGATCCGGCGGACCCGCCGCCGACGATTATGTAGTCGTAGTCCATGGCTCATCCCTGCTTGCCGCTTCGGCCGCCAAGGGCCGAAGCGGGGTGGCTGTCGGTTCAGCGGGCTCGATGTCAGACGGTGGCGATGGCGTTGGCAGGGGAGCCGACGGCGCCCGGAAGATTGAGCGGAGGGGCCGTCATCAGGAACGTCGAGCGGTTGTTCTTGCGCAGCCAATTGGCCAGTTCGGACAGCCGCCAGATCTCGCCGAGATTGACGCCGAGCTTGAACAGGGCGTGGTGGTGGAGCGGCAGCATCACGCACTGGCCCGGCTTGGGCGGTGCGTCATACATCTCGACCGCATAATTGTCGGCGATCAGCGCCGAGACCTTCGAGTCCGAGATCCACTTCAGCAATCGATCATCGCGGCCGTCCAGCCCGCAGCAGTGGCCATGCATCCACTCGGGCGTCGGTTTCTTTTTGCCCTCGAAGATCACCTCGTCGAAGCCGGTCCGGAAGCAGAGCATGTCGCCCGGCAACACCTTGATCCCGTCCGCGGCCATGACGCGCATGAGGTCGTCGTAGTCGACAGGCTTCTTGGCGCGTCCGAAGTGGGCTTCGAGATCGACCATCACGGCGCGGCCCTGGATACATTTCCTGGCCATGTTCTCGACACCGAGGGCGTTCGCCGACGACGTGCCGATCGCGGGCACCATGGTGCCGGGAACGCCGCCGGCATCCTTCGCGTCGACCGGACCGACGACCTCATGACCGAGGCGATAGCCATTGTAGAACACGGGTTCGGCAGTGCCGTCGCCATCGGCGTCGAACAGGGCACCGACGTGGGCGAGGGTATCCCACTGGGTTGAGTACTGGAGATGGAGCAGGACCATATCGTCGTTGACGATGTCCTGCATGCCGGGGTGGTCCCACTCGGCGCGATAGCCCCAGTTGGGTTTGTCGTTCCTGAGTGTCGGACGGATTTGCGGGGGATGGCGGCGCGGATTGAGGGCGTTGCCGCCGGGATAGTCGAGCGGCATGGAGAGGCAGAACGTCTGGCCGGTTTTCACCTCGGCCATGCCTTGGAGCACCTTTTCGGCGGTAATCTCATTCAGCCGGCCGAGCTGGTCGTCCGGACCGTAGTCGCCCCACGTGGAGCCCTCGGGGCGGTTCTTCCAGCGGTTCGTGCTCGTCATCGTTTCGTTTCCTCCGGCCGTATTCTGAATTGATTTCACCCTAAGCATACGCTAGCGGCGTTGGCCGGCAATCGGGTTCGTCGCGATCGTCCATCGTGCTGCCCGGTCGATGTGTGCGAGCCGGACACGGCCCTCGCGCCGCCCTTGTTCTTCGGGAACCTTGACGTCATGCGCAAATTCTCGCCCGCCTATCTCGCTGCGCTACTGCTCGTCGGCCTGGTCGCCGCCGCGCCGGCAAACGCGGAGGGACTTGCCGTCGACGTTCGCAATACGTCGC
>Ga0182736_1003660_pt1 | contig 10187 bp, 9 predicted proteins | sample eDN5th30CKraftBY_FD_128882 | JGI IMG/M metagenome (GOLD analysis project Ga0182736, IMG submission 128882) | Enriched backyard soil microbial communities from Emeryville, California, USA - eDNA 5th pass 30_C Kraft BY (version 2) (version 2) | ecosystem: Environmental > Terrestrial > Soil >...
GCCGTAGCCGACGCCGTCGTCGCAGATGTAGTCGGTGAACGAGAGGGTCCTGCCCTCCTCGAACACCGTGGCCAGCAGCACCTTCATCGCGTCGTAGTTGCGCTGCAGCAGGGCGTCGAGCGCGGACAGGTAGACCGGGGTCCCGAACCGCTCGCACATCTCGGTGACGCGGCGGCCCGCCGTCCGGCAGGCCGCGACCAGGCCGTTGAGGTCGGCGCGGTTCCAGTCGGGCATCCGGACCTGGTTGAGGATGATGCGCAGCGCGTCCTCGTTGAGGGTGCCCTTCGAGTACAGCTTGAAGGGCGGGATGACCACGCCCTCCTCGTAGATCGTGCGGGCGTCGGTGGGCATCGAGCACGGCGTCTTGCCGCCGACGTCGGACATGTGCCCGAACATCGACGCCCAGCCGACGACGCGGCCGTCGTGGAAGATCGGCGTCACCACCAGCCAGTCGTTGGCGTGGCTGATCGCCGCCCCGCACGCGTACGGGTCGGAGGTGAGCAGGACGTCGCCCTCCTCGACGGTGTCGTCGAACCCGTCGAGGAAGTCGGGGATGGACAGCCCGAACTGGCCGACGACCATCTTGCCGCTCGGGTCGGCGATCAGCGGGAACTCGTCGTGCTGCTCGCGGATGCCCGGGGACAGTGCGGTGCGGAACAGCACCTCGTCCATCTCGTAGCGGGCGTTGCGCAGGCCGTTCTCGATCAGGTCGAGGGTGATCGGGTCGACGGCGTCGACGGGGACCTTCTCGACGGGCGCGGTGGCGGTCTCGACGATGCGTGCCATGTGTGCTCAGCCCTCTCGCACGGGGTTGATCAAGAGGCTGCCCGAGGGGTGCACGGTGGCGGCGTGGCCGGGCAGCACGAGGGTGGTGGAGTCCATCTCGGTGACGATCGCGGGCCCGCTGACGACGTCGCCGGCACGCAGCGTGACCCGGTCGTAGACGTGGGCCTCGACGGTCGCGCCGGAGATGTGGATCGGGTGGGTGTCGATCGGCGTCGGCGGGCCCTCGCTCGCGGCCAGCTCGGTCGCCGCGACGCCCGGTCGCGGACCGGTGACCGTCGCGCGCGCGTTGACCAGCTCGTGGTCGGTGGTGAGCAGGAAGGAGAACAGCCGCTCGTGCTCGGCGTCGAACGCCGCGGCCAGCGTGTCGAGCGCGGCGTCGCCGAGCTCGGTGACCTCGACCGGGATCTCGAATCCCTGGCCGTGGTAGCGCACGTCCACCTGGTAGGCGACCGTCTGGTCGGTGTCGGGGACGCCCTGCTCGGCGAGCCGCTTCCCGGCCTCGCCGCCCAGCTCGCGCAGGATCGCGGCGAGGTCGGCCGCGGTGAGGTCGGCGAACCGGCGCAGCACGGTGCGGGCCGACTCGCTGCGCGCGGACGTCGTGGCGTCGCCCAGCGCGCACAGCACCCCCGGCGACGGCGGCACGATCACCGGCCACGCCCCGGTGAGCTTGCCCAACGCGTTGGCGTGCAACGGACCGGCGCCGCCGAAGGCGACGAGCGCGAAGTCGCGGGGATCGAAGCCCTGCTGAACCGAGACCAGACGCAGACCGCCGAGCATGTTCTCGTTGACGATGTCGACGATGCCCGCGGCGGCGGCCTCCACCGACAGCCCCATCGCGTCCGCGACGGTGCCCACCGCGGTGCGGGCGGCGTCGACGTCGAGGGTGATCTCGCCGCCGGCGAGCGTGGCGGGCAGGTAGCCGAGGACGACGTTGGCGTCGGTGACGGTGGGCTCGGTGCCGCCCTTGCCGTACGCGGCCGGGCCGGGCGCGGCGCCGGCGGACTGCGGGCCCACCCGCAGCGCCCTGGTCAGCTGCGGGACGTGGGCGATGGAGCCGCCGCCCGCGCCGACCGTCCGCACGTCGACGCTGGACGCGCGGACGGTGAGGTCGCCGACCTTGGTCTCGCGGCCGATCCGCGGCGCGAGGCCCTGGACGAGCGCGACGTCGGTGGACGTGCCGCCCATGTCGAAGGTGATGAGGTCGGAGTAGCCGCACTGCTCGGCGACCCACACCGCGCCCGTGACGCCGCCCGCCGGCCCGGACAGCAGCATGGTGACCGGTGAGGACTGGGCCGCCTCGGCCGAGGAGAGCCCTCCGTCGCTGCGCAGGATCGCCAGCTCGCCGGCCACACCGCCGTCGCGCAGCTTGCCCGACAGCGTCTCGACGTAGCGCTTGACCTGCGGCTGGACGTAGCCGTTGGCGACCGTGGTGACGGTGCGCTCGTACTCGCGCAGCTCCGGCAGCACGTCGCTGGACAGCGACACCGGCACCCCGGGCAGCACCTCGGCCGCGATCTCGGCGATCCGGCGCTCGTGCGCGGGGTCGGCGAAGGAGTTGATCAGCGAGACGGCCAGTGCCTCGATCCCGTGGCCGCGCAGCGAGGCGAGCCGGGCGCGCACGTCGTCCTCGTCGAGGGGGCGGACGACCGAGCCGTCGCTGGCGATGCGCTCGTCGACCTCGACCGTGTTCTCCAGCGCGGCCAACGGTTCCGGTTTGGGCCAGATGATCCAGCCGGCCAGGCCGCCGGGCACGTACGAGCGGGCGATCTGCAGCACCTGGCGGAACCCGCGCGTCGTCACGAGCCCGACGGTGGCGCCCTTGCCCTCCAGGATCGCGTTCGTCGCGACGGTCGTCCCGTGCAGCACCTGGCCGACGTCGGCCAGCGCGATGCCGGCGTCGGCACACACCTTGCCGATCCCGTTCAGCACACCCACGGCCTGGTCGGACGGCGTCGAGGCGGTCTTGGCCCGCCAGGTCGCGCCGCTGAGCTCGTCGACGAGCAGCACGTCGGTGAACGTGCCCCCGACGTCGACCCCGAGTCGGTAGGTCATCGCGTCTCCTCCTGTGGTTGTCGGGCGGCGTGTGCGGCGGCGTCCCGGGCGGCGCGCACCATGACGGCCCGGGCGTTGCGGATGTGGGCGGCCATGACCGCGCCGGCCCACTCGGGGTCCTCGGCGCGCATCGCGGCGACGATCTCGAGGTGGTGCCCGAGACTGCGGCGCAGGGACGCGACGTCGTAGGTGTGGAAGTTGCGCAGCACGATCGGCGCGCGCACGGCACCGGCCAGCGCGACGGCCAGCGCGGGTGCCGCGGCGATCGTCACCAGCCGCTCGTGGAAGTCGCGGTTGAGCGGGACGAGCGAGTCGAGGTCCTGGTCGGGCCCGGGGGAGCCGACGACGACCATCCGCTCGGCCATCGCGCCCAGCTCGTCGATCTCGGCCGTCGTGGCCGCGGCGGCGGCGAGGGAGGTGAGCCGCGGTTCGATGGTCGAGCGCAGGTGGAACACGTCGGCCAGTTCCTCGACGGTCCAGCTGGTGACCCGTGAGCCGCGGTTGGGCGTCGTCTCGACGAGGCCCTCGGCGGCGAGCCGGGACAGCGCCTCCCGGATCGGCGTGCGGCTCATCCCGAGGCGCTCGGCGAGCTCCGCCTCGCCGAGGCGGTCGCCGGGGACGAACTCGCCTCGCAGGATCAGCTCGCGCACCGCCGCAGCGGCGCGCCCCGCCGACGTCGACGTCCCGGCGCGGCCCACCGGCTCTCCTCGCGTCTGAAGATTGTGTGCAAGGGATGGCCTCTGGCGGCCGTTGTCTACGGTCGATTGCCCGTAATGCATGCAAGAATGACTCCCGGTACTGACACCGATCCGAGGAGACACCGTGTCCGCTCCCGACCCGGCCGGTTCACCGCGACCCGCGGCCCGGCTGCGCGCCCTGCTCGCCGCGACACGGACCGAGGGGCCGCTCGTCGTGCCCGGCGCGTACGACGCGCTGTCCGCCCGCCTCGTCGGCCAGGCCGGCTTCGACGCGGTCTACATGACCGGCTTCGGCACCTCCGCCGCCCTGCTGGGCGGTCCCGACGTCGGCCTGCTCACCGGCACGGAGATGGTCGACAACGCCCGGCGGATCGCCGCGGCCGTCGACCTCCCGGTGATCGCCGACGCCGACACCGGCTACGGCAACGCCCTCAACGTGCACCGCACCGTCCGGCTCTACGAGCAGGCGGGTGTGGCGGGGATCCAGCTCGAGGACCAGGTCACGCCGAAGCGCTGCGGGCACATGAGCGGCAAGCAGGTCGTCGCGCTGCCGGAGATGCTCGGCAAGCTCCGGGCCGCGGTCGACGCGCGCCAGGACCCGGACACGGTGATCATCGCCCGCACCGACGCGGTCGCCGTCGACGGTGTCGACGCCGCGATCGACCGCGCCCGCGCGTTCAGCGACGCGGGCGCCGACGTGCTGTTCGTCGAGGCGCCGACGTCGGAACGCGACATCGAGCGGATCGCGTCCGCACTGGCCGGGACGGCGCCGCTGCTGTTCAACTGGGCCGAGGGCGGCCGGACCCCGCCGCTGCCGCTGGACCGGATCGCCGAGCTCGGGTTCGCCGTCGTCCTCTGTCCGATCGGCACGCTCCTCGCGGCGACGGCCGGGATCCGCGCGCTGCTCGCGACCCTGCGCCGGCAGGGCACGCCCGCCGACGCACTGGCCGGGCTGCCCACGTTCGACGAGTTCACCGACATCGTCGGACTGCCCGAGGTGCGAGCCGCCGAGCAGCGCTACGCCTGAGCCTCGGGGCTCGAGCGCGATGCCGGGAGCCGGCGTGGGGGAGTCCGGCGTCCCCGGCGGGGTGACCGTGCCCCGGCCGTCGCCGGGTGGCCGCGCCGTCGGGTCGTGGGCGTGACCGCACCCGCGCTCGCGGTCAGCCGGCGCCTGCGGTCAGGCGGCGCTCTTGGTCAGGCGGCGCTCATGGTCAGGCGGCGCTCGCGGTCAGCCGGCGAGGAGAGCGACGCCGGTGACGACGAGGGCGGCGACCTTGAGGACCTCGAGGGCGACGTAGACGAGGTGCCCGCGCGACCGCGGCGCCTCACCGCCCGCGAGCACGGCGTCCGAACGGCGCGCGAGGCGTGGCCGTACGGCCGCGAGCTGCGCCAGCAGCACGACGATCGCGACCGCGCCCGCGACGACGGCCGTCGCCGGCACCGCGCCGAGCGCCGCGACCACGACGAGCGCCGCCGCCAGGACCACCTCGACGGTGTTGAGCGCGCGGAACACGAGCCGCCCGATCCCCAGACCGATGCGCACCGTGACGTCGGGGGCGCGGAACTTCAGCGGCGCCTCGAGGAACGAGATCGCCAGCACCATGCCGAGCCAGACGAAGGTCACGGCGACCGCGACGGCGGGTCCTGCGGGCATCAGTGGTCGTCCTCTCGGGAGCCGCCCACGGTGGTGGACGGGGAACGGGACAGGTGGGCCAGGCACAGGTCAGGGCCGGCGAACGGTTCGAGGCGTTCGACGGAGACCGGGGCGGCGAGCGCGGTCAGCGCCCCCTGCATGAGGCCGAGGTGCAGCGGGCAGACGACGTGCGCGTCGGTCGTGGCCAGCTCCAGGAACGGGCAGTGTCGCAAGGCGATCTGCCGGTCGTCGCGGTTCGGGGCGGGCCACTGCGGGGCGAAGCCCAGCTCGTCGAGCAGGGTGACGAGCGAGCGCACCCCGTCGGGCCCGGACCGGGCCGCCGGGCCGGGTGTCAGCCGGGCTCCCCAGGAGCGGCCTGCGGTTGTCGCGGCAGCGGCGGGATCGGGCCCGGCGGCCAGGTTCTCGACGAGCGCCGCGGCGAGCAGCTGGTAGTTGCGCGGGCCGGTGGGGTCCATCCCGGGCCGCGCCCGGTAGAGCAGCGGCGGGCGGCCCCGGCCGGCCGGCGCGACCGACACACGCTCGGCCCGCCCGGAACCCGCGAGCGCATCGAGGTGGAACCGGACCGTGTTCGGGTGGACGCGCAGCCGGGCGGCGATCTCGGCGATCGTCAGCGGCTCGGCCGAGTCGCGCAGCGCCTCGAGCACCTCCTCGCGCCGGCCTGCGCCGCGTTCCGCGGGGGGCCGGTCGGCGCCGTGTTGGGTGGGGCGCCGGTCCGCGCCGTGGTCCCCGCTCACGTGGCACGCGGCCGGCCGGCCGCCGGCGCGGTGTCGGCGCCGAGCGGACCGGGCGTCGCAGCGCCGCCCGGGCCGCCGGGCGGGGCGTTCCGGCCGGGCAGGGGCGCGGCGAAGGACCGGGCGTCGTCGGCCCGGTGCGCCTGCGGGGACTCCGGCAGGGGGTCCTCGAAGGAGATCGCCCCGACCGGCTCGCGGGCGCCGCGGTCGGCACAGTCGTCGCGATGGACGTCGCGGGCGCGACCACCCTCGTGGACACGGTCGACGACGTCGGGACGGGGGAGACCGGTCACGGAGGCCACGGCTTGAGTTTACACAACAAGAACTTGTATAAATCGGCACCATGACCGCGCTCGAGCTCGACGTCCGCACCCTGCGCAAGCCCGACAAGCACCCGACGATCTTCCGGACCTTCGACGCCCTCGCCGTGGGCGAGTCGTTCGTCCTGGTCAACAACCACGATCCCCGGCACCTGCGCGACGAGTTCGATACCGACCTGCCCGGGGGCTACGGCTGGGAGTACGTCGAGCGCGGGCCGATCTGGAAGATCCGGATCAGCAAGCTCGCGGCGACCCCGCTGCCGCGCGTCGTCGGCCACCTCGGTCATGTCGACGAGCGGACCGCGGACCCCGCGGCGGCCGGGGTCGAGTGGAAGCTGGAGATGCGCGAGCGCGACCTGGACTCGAACATCGTCCGGCTCGCCCCCGACGCCGGGATCGGCGAGCACGCCGGCCCCGACCTCGACGTCCTGCTCGTCGTCCTCGACGGCAGCGGCCTGCTCACCACCGAGCGCGGTGACCTCCCGTTGGAGGCCGGGTCCATGGTGTGGCTGCCCCGTCGGTCGCGTCGCCGGTTCCACGCGGGTGCGGACGGTCTGCGCTACCTGACCGTCCACGGCAGGCGCCGCGCGCTCGTGCTCGACCCCGCCCCGCCGAGGGCGGCGTCCTGAGCGCCGCTGCCCGCGTGACCGGGCCAGGCCCTGTGTGACGATGGCCGCTCTGGCGACCATCGCCACTCAAGACTCCGGGGACGGCGACGAACGGATCAGACCGCGACGTGGTCGACCAGCACGGCCTCCGGGGTGCCGAGCTCGGACACCGCGTTGACCTGCTCGAAGTAGTCGAACCAGCCGGCGTCTGCCACCAGCTTGCGCAGGAGTGCCACCTCGGCGGCCGAGGGCATCCGCCAGATGGCGACGTAGCGGTGACCGGTACCGCGGCCGTCCGGCTCGTCCTCGATGCGCCCCCAGCCGACGATCTCGACACCCGCCGCGACGAGCTTGTCGAGCGCCGGCGCGACCGCGTCGAGGTAGGCCTGCCGCTGGTCCGCGCCGAGCGCGAGCCAGGCGGGCCGCGGCGTCCACAGCTCGATGAACGTGTGCATGGCGTCCTCCCTGTGCGACTGCGGTGCGACGGGACCGAACGGGCCCGCACGCTACGCGTGGCCCGGGACCGGGGGGAGGGCCGAAGGTCCGCCGACCGGCGGTCGCGGGGGTGCGTCGGTCCCGGGATCGGTGGCCCTGCCCGGTTACCGTGTCGGGCATGGCAGGACGAGCGTCGACCGGTGGTGCCCGCGGAACGGCGCGGGCGGCTGCCGGCTCCGGGCGGTCGTCCGGGTCGGGGTCGCGGTCGTCGGGGTCGTCGCGCTCGCGCGGCGGGTCGTCGTCGCGGCGGCCGTCGTCGGCGCGCAGGCCCGCGCCCGCGCGCAAGAGCCCCGACCTGATCGACAAGGGCATCGACGCGGTGGGCCGTGGCGTCGTCAAGCTGGGGAGGTCGGCGGGCAGGGCCGCCGGGCGGACCCGTGAGATCGATCCGGCGCACCGGCGCGACGGGCTCGGCGTCGGGTTCATCGTGCTCGCCGTCATCGCCGCCGCCGGAATCTGGTGGAGTGCGGGCGGCCCTGTCGGACGCGGCTTCTCCGCGGCGGTCGGTGCCGTGTTCGGGACGCCGGGTGTCCTGCTGCCGGTCGTGCTGGTGATCGTCGGCATCGTCCTGATGACGACCGAGGCCCACCCCGAGGCCCGCCCGCGCGTCGCCGTGGGCTCGTTGCTGCTGGTCCTGGGCGTACTGGGGCTGGTCCACCTGTTCTCCGGCTCGCCCACGGAGCCGGGCCGCTGGGCCGAGGCGGGCGGCGGCGTCGGCTACCTCGCGGGAACGCCCCTGGCCAGCGGGCTGAGCCCGTTCGTCGCCGTCCCGGTGCTGGTGCTGCTGGCCGGCTACGGGTTCCTCGTCCTCACCGGGACGCCGGTGCGCGAGCTGCCCGACCGGGTCCGGCGGCTGCTCGGCAGGCCCGTCGCGGAGGACGACGACGACGGCGTCGACGAGGTCGCCGACAACGCCGCCGCGCAGGACGACCCGCTCGGCGACGAGGCCGCCCCCGCCCGGCTGCGCCGCCCGTCGCGACGCCGGCAGAGCGCCGCGGACGCCTACCGCGACGACGAGCCCGACGCGTCCGCCGAGCCGGCGCCCGAGCCCGTCGCGGAGGAGGCGCCGGTCCCGCCGCGGGCGCCGCGCAAGCCGGTGCGCGTCATCGAGCCCGTGTCCGAGCCCGAGAACCCGCCGACGGGCGAGCAGATGTCGCTCGCGATGCGCCAGCCCTCGGGCGAGACCGAGTACACCCTGCCGCCGCCCGACATGCTGCCCAGCGGTCCGGTCCCGAAGACGCGCAGCAGCGCCAACGACGCGATGATCGAGGCGATCACCGGCGTGCTCGACCAGTTCAACGTCGACGCGCAGGTCACCGGCTTCACCCGCGGCCCGACGGTCACCCGTTACGAGATCGAGCTCGGCCCGGCGGTCAAGGTCGAGAAGATCACCCAGCTCACCCGCAACATCGCCTACGCCGTCGCCACGGACAACGTGCGGCTGCTGGCGCCGATCCCGGGCAAGTCGGCGGTCGGCATCGAGGTGCCCAACACCGACCGCGAGATGGTCCGGCTCGGCGACGTGCTGCGCTCGGCCAACGCGCGCAACGAGCAGCACCCCATGGTGATCGGGCTCGGCAAGGACATCGAGGGCCACTTCCTCTGCGCCAACCTGGCGAAGATGCCGCACCTGCTGGTCGCGGGCTCCACGGGCTCCGGCAAGTCGAGCTTCGTCAACTCGATGCTCGTCTCGCTGCTCAGCAGGGCGACCCCGGACGAGGTCCGGATGATCCTCATCGACCCGAAGATGGTCGAGCTGACCCCGTACGAGGGCATCCCGCACCTGATCACGCCCATCATCACGCAGCCGAAGAAGGCCGCCTCCGCGCTCGCCTGGCTCGTGGAGGAGATGGAGCAGCGCTACCAGGACATGCAGGCCAACAAGGTCCGCCACGTCGACGATTTCAACCGCAAGGTGCGCTCCGGCGAGATCACCGCGCCGCTGGGCTCCGAGCGGGAGTACCGGCCCTACCCCTACATCCTCTGCATCGTCGACGAGCTCGCCGACCTCATGATGACCGCCCCGCGCGACGTCGAGGACGCGGTCGTGCGCATCACGCAGAAGGCGCGCGCCGCCGGCATCCACCTCGTGCTGGCGACGCAGCGCCCGTCGGTCGACGTCGTGACCGGCCTGATCAAGACCAACGTGCCCTCGCGGCTGGCGTTCGCGACGTCGTCGCTGACCGACAGCCGGGTCATCCTGGACCAGCCCGGCGCGGAGAAGCTCATCGGCATGGGCGACGGGCTCTACCTGCCCATGGGCGCCGGCAAGCCCGTCCGCATGCAGGGCGCGTACGTCTCCGACGAGGAGATCGCCGACGTCGTCGGCTTCACCAAGGACCAGGCCGAACCCAGCTACACCGAGGGCGTCACGGCGGCGAAGGCCGGCGAGAAGAAGGAGATCGACGCCGACATCGGCGACGACCTCGAGCTCCTCGTGCAGGCCACCGAGCTGATCGTCACCTCCCAGTTCGGGTCGACGTCGATGCTGCAGCGCAAGCTGCGGGTCGGGTTCGCCAAGGCGGGCCGGCTGATGGACCTGCTGGAGACGCGCGGTGTCGTCGGACCCTCCGAGGGCTCGAAGGCACGCGACGTGCTCGTCAAGCCCGACGAGCTGGAAAACGTCATCTGGCTCATGCGGGGCGGATCGGGCGGCGACGACGCCGAGGAGTGAACGGTCGTCGACGACAGGAGACCACTCATCGCCGTGACCCTTTCGTGATCGTTCCTTACTGATTGTCACTCTCGGTGGTTATTCTGTGGTATATCCCACGAACCGACGGGCGCTCGACTACGCGCCGTGCAATCGTGGGCCCCGATCGCGCGGGCGCGGCGTCCGCCGA